>SAMEA104315436__coassemble_2075_pt1 | contig 9313 bp, 8 predicted proteins | sample SAMEA104315436__metabat2_high_PE_011 | metagenome-assembled genome bin SAMEA104315436 (sample SAMEA104315436) | gut metagenome | biome: Monkey gut; feature: monkey-associated habitat; material: faeces | place: China | collected 2013 | reverse complement strand
ACCATCCACGAATATTAATGGAAGCCTGCGAAGAAAATCAATCGCAAAGGCACAAAACAGGACCGCTCCCAGTATTCCAAACATAATCACAAAAAGCATACTTTTTCCTTTTTAATATATAATCCAGTTTCCAGAAAACAAATATTTCCGGAAACTGAAAGATTTTGTCTAGTTATAATAATTTATCTTTCCTGCTCGTCATCGTACTCCTCATCATCGTCATATTCTTCGTCATCATATTCTTCGTCATCGTCGTATTCCTCATCATCATATTCTTCATCGTCAATAATCATATTATTGCCAAGAATCTGATCCCTACTGATATTCTGGTCAATATTGATTTTTTTCAGGCCGCATGGTCTTTTTAGGATGGCTGCATAGCCACAGGCACCGGCCATTTCCCAGCCTTCTTTTCCAAGTTTATTCATTTCTTCATCTTTTATATCTGTGGTTTTCTTATATTCCCACTTTGTTATGTACATTTGCATATTAAAAAACTCCTTTTAATATTATAGCTTCAGTTTGGATTTTTTCCAACAAATAAATATAAACGCAAATTTATGCTGGAAGTTCATTTTCTACTTTCTTCTTCCCTTGCCTTTTCTTCTGTTGTTCCTGCTCTTTTTTCCCTTTGAGTTTTTCCCCGCTGTGCTTGCAGGAACATATTTATTGTCAAACTTCTTGCTGCCGCTTTTCAACGTTTCCATAGCTGCTTTTGCCGCCATGGTTCTTGCATGCGCATCAGAAGTTCTGGAAGCCAGATACTGCCCGAAAGATTTTCTGGTTGTATACTGGTTGCTGTCATTATCAAAATTCTTTGAAGAGGCAAAATCATAAGATCCGGAATCGCCTCCGATTCCATTTTTTCCTGCAGGATCATTGTTGACCCATTTCATAGGATCATCACCAGCCCTGCTTCCACTACCGCCGTGTCCGCCACCGTTTTTTCCGCCTCGAATCCAGTCTCCGGCAGCACCTTTCAGCCTTCTTCCTGTCTGGCTTGCAAGGCTTCCTGCAAATCCTTTTATAAACGCTTTGTTCTCGTCCCGGTCAGAGGACTTTGTGCCTTTTTCCTTGAAATCTTTTAGAGCCTGCTCTGCCACATTGGCTTTTCCGGCGGCGCCGGCTTCCGCAAGATCTCCAATCCTGTTCGCTCCGAAACGTGCTACGCCCTGTGCGCCTCTGTTTATTCCTTTCACAGCTCCTGCTGTTCCAGACACGGCATGGCCAGCAAGCTTTCCATTAGCCACAGCCGCTCCAAAAGCCTGAACGAATTCTCCCATAGAAAGCATAGGTCTTCCAGACATAAGTGCCTCGGCAATTTTCGGTGCGTTTGCGCAAACTGTAAAGGTAAGAAGGCATGAGAACATCACATTTGCAAAGAAAATCCAGTTCATGGTGCCGTTCATCATGAGCAAATTTGCCGCCATGTCCATCATCATCCATAGGCAGAAAAACATGCATACATATATCATTGCAAGCTTTACAGCCTGCGCAAAAAGAGACGGCAGAATTTTATTCGCCATGTCCTTTGTTCCGTCAAAAAGCATGCATGGTATTAAAATCAGGCTGATTCCTGTGCAGACTGAGTATTCAATAATTGCCATTATATACTGAATCAAAGACGCAATTATTGTAAACATAAGAGTCAAGCATAAAAGCAGCGCGATTACAAGGTCGAAAACTTTTCTTTGGGTTTGCACCATCTTTTTCTGAAGGGCGTTAGGTTTTTTAGGCTTTCCGTTTTCCTTGAATCCAAACTGTCCGTCTTTCCATTCAACAACATTGCTGTCACTCCATTCATTTTCCCAGATAATCTGGGTACATAGCACAGCAACTTTAAGGATTGCGGCAGGCGATAGATAGCCGGTAGACTGGTCGTTAACGCCTTTCATTTCAAGGTTCATATAGTACCTGTCAGTTTCATTTGAATCATCAATGATTAGGATTGATTCCAAGGCATTGTATATACGGCCGTTTTTTGTGTATTTCTTATAGTTGTCAATTTTTCTTTTTAATTCTGCTCTTTCTTTTTCCGCATTTGTGAGAATACTATGAGCTTCAGACCATTTTTTTGCCGATTCAATATCTCCTATGCGTGAGTTTGCGTCAACATAGCCTTTCTGGATAGTCTGCTGGTATTTGACAAGATTTTCCTGCTGTCTTTCAATTACTTCTGACAGCTTTTCAACTGCCTCCTGGTTGCTGGAAAGCTCCTTTTCAACAAGTTTTTTTATGTCTTTGTAAAAATCGCTTAGAACTTTTTCACATTCTGCAATTGCGCTTCCGCTGACATATAAGCCCATCTGCTTTGAGAATGTCAGAATCCAGCTTGAAAAGGAAAGAAAGAACGTCATGCAGAAAACAAAAAAAATCCATTTTGTAACCATTCCGACAATGTATTTTCTAGGCTCCATTGTTCCGAAAGCCACCTGAATTCCATTCCATGTAATTCCAACAAGAGCAAGTATAACTGCAAGTTTTCTTGCGACAACCAGATAGTTTGTAACAATGCTTGAAAAATACTGGATAATATTATAGACGGGTTCATCAATAAAAGGCATTTTGTTCTCCTAAAATCCTGGATGCATAGTCTGTTCGTTGGCTTCTTCTATTGCGTCTGCCTGGGAATTGGCCTCTGCTTCTTTTTCCTGAGTTTCAAGCGCATCTTTCCAGGCCTGGTAAGAAGAAGCTTTTACAATTGACTGTCTTAAGTCTTCAATGTATTGGGCCGTTTTCGCCATTAGCATGCTTTGCACCTGCCCGATTTCTTTCTGTGTAAGCTCGCCTTCCTTGTCTAACATATTCACTATGTATTCCACAGATTTAAGCCGCTTCTCGTTTTCTTTCCGGACTTCTTCCCAGTCAGTCTCACCTTCCCCTATGACTTCCTGCATTTTCTGGTCAACTATTTTTTTTACATCCATAACCATGTTATAGTTGGCAGGACTTAAGCCGTATTTTGCCCATATATATCTGGCTTCGTCCTGAGTGACTCCATATTTTAAGGCAGCTTTCGCCTTGCGGTTGTTTCTTTCAATATCGGTTTTCACTGCGTTTATATAGTCTGAAAGGTTCTGTCTAGGGCTTCCATCTGGATTTGTGCTTATTCCGCACAAGTCTGCAAGGGAAAATGATTTTCCGTTTACAATCAGATTCTTTGAATTGAAGGCATCACGAAATTTTCTTACATTGTTAAGCTGCTTGTCTACTTGATAAACTGCATTTCCTATTTCATTTCTGAAATCCAGGTCGCCGTCCCATTCTATTTTTTTCCATTCAAAACTTTTGGCCTGCTCAATGGCATGCTGCATACGTTCATAGTTCTGCTCTATTGTTGTAATCTGATTGTTTATCATGTCATAAGTCTGATATATTTGATCCAGTGCCTGCAGATAGCTGCTTGGATTGAATGTTGATGAGCCTGGCACTGTTACAACAGCGGCCTGCGAAAATATATCAGCACATAACAGCAGGAAAATGATTCTGCTAATAATTTTCTTCATACTATGAATTCTCCTGAAGTTCCGGCAAAAGCCACCGGAAATCAATATTTTTTGCGTCAAGCACCTGCTCAACAAGCTCTTTTCCTGTGTTTTTTCCATTTTTTCTTTCAATTTCATCGAGAATCGCATGATCTTCTTTTGAGTTTGTCAGCATAGCAAGCTGAATTTCATCCAGGCCAAGGTCAAATGTCCTGGCTCCCAATGTTGACTTGTAGAAATAGTCGCGCAGCGGCTGAATTTTGGATAAATGGCGTATTTCCGACGGCTCAAGCCCAAGTTTCCTGTAAAGCTCAAAATTGATATCAGATTCAGCCTCGATGTCAGGAAGAAAAATCTTGCTAGGACACTGGCTTATAAGCGTAGTTGCAATGTCGCTGTTCACCGCATCTGCAATTTCCTGCGTTGCAAACACCACAAAAACATGGCTTTTTCTTAAAGTTTTCAGCCATTCAACTATTTTTGCCGCGAAAATCTTGTTCTTGAAGTACAGCCATGCTTCATCAAGGACAAGCATAGTCGGCTTTCCTGTAAATTTCTTTTCGCATTGAGCAAACAGATAATAAAGCGCAGGAGCTACCGCGGCATCACCCATGTTCATAAGAGTTCCCATTTCAAACATAGTCCAGTCTGCCACATCAATATTTGTGGAGTCGCAGTCAAACATTTCTCCGTACTGTCCTCCAAGAACATAGGGGGAAAGTCCTTCGTTTATTTCATTGACATGGGTAACAGGATCCTGGTAGTCACAATACTGCTGGAATGATGTGAGTGTCCTTGACGCTTTTTTCTTTGTTGAAAGAAGAGCTATTGTGTCATAAATCGCCTTTCTGATTCTTGCAGTTATTTCAATTTTCTGCTCCGCCAGCAGAATTTGTATAAACTCGCATGCCCAGTTGATTCCGACAGGAGTGTCAATGTCAGCCAGCGGCTGCATTCCGATTTTGTCCTTGCCAGGCTCAATGTAAGTGCCACCTGCGCATATTGTGAGGTTTCTAGCGGAAAGTCCTTTGTCAAAAATAATAACCTGGTTGCCGTTGTATTTGGTCCAGCTTAGCTCCAGTGCTGCCAGTAAAGTTGATTTTCCATATCCAGTTTTTCCGGAAATCCATGTGTGTCCCACCTGGTTTACATTTAGATTCAAAAAATACGGAATTCTGAATTCTGTCTTACAAATCAGCAGAGGAACGCTTTCTCCGCAAATAGATTCCATGAATGAATTCTGCTCCATTCCGCTCCATATAGAACTGAGCGGAACAACATGGCTTGTGTTCTTTGTTGAAATGAAAAGCTCTCTCTGGTTCGCATAAATATTTCCAGCCATCATGCTGCACCATGCAGGAAGTGAATTTAAATTTTCTATAACGGTAACAAATCCGCATGAGTTCGCTATATTTGAAATATATTCAGCCTTTTCATCTGCTATTTTCTTGTCCTCATCCCAAACCATAATTTCTGAGCTGTAATCGCCGAAGCCAATTTCATCATTGGTAACCCGGATTTTAGCAGCTTTCACCTCATTCTCCTGCGCATCTGCCGTGCTGTTTATGCGTGTTGATTCTATGTGGCCCAAAGAACTCATTATGAGCTGTCCGAAACTCTGAAGCTTTCCATGATATTTCTTTTCAGCCTTGTCAAGAATTTGAAGCGTCTGCTCTTTTCCGTAGCAGATAAAACGGGTTGACCAACGAAATTCACAGTCGGCCATATTAAGCTTGTCCATCATTGCGGAATTTGAGCCGCCTGGAAAAGATTTTATAGATATGATAGGAATATATTTATCTCCCAGTTTCAACGGAATTGAATTCTGCAGGCTTTCGTCTGTGATGATTTTGTCCAGGAACAACATTCCGTCATCAGGAAGAGAAATCTTGTGCCAGTTCATTGAAACCTGGGAATGAAGCAAAGTCACAAGCTCGTTTGAATCAAGCATTTTTATGCTCATCACGGTTTTGAGCATTGAGACAACATTTGATGTCTGCATCTTGAAATCCTGAATTTCCTTTATTTCTTCTTCCACGTCAGCTTCAATATTCTTGCTTGATTTTCCGGAGTTGAAAAAAAATCCTTTTGTTTTTTTTTCAATTTTTGATTCAGTTTTTTTCGTAAAAATAAGGTAGTATTTATTCTGGAAATATCCGTCAGAGTTTTCAAAGTTAAGCTGCCTTACTCTGTCAAAAAGCATTCCTGTCAAACTGTGCCATTCCTTCGGAGTCGGATATTCTTTTGTAACACGCCGCTGAAGCTCAAACTGAACAGTCCAGTTCTGACCAAGGCGTATAAGGCCTTCATTGAACATATTTGCCACAGAATCAATTCTGCTGCCTGAGGCGCTGGAAAGATCGGGCGCAATAAATTCATAGGCGCAGGTATAGCCATTTCCTTTTATTTTCACTATTCCCGGAGCCGCCATAATTGACCAGGGACATTTTGAGTAAAGTTTAGATCTTTTTGATACAAGTCCATCCAGATTCATCTCTTCATAAAATTTCATTTTTTCAGCCCTCGTAAAAGTCCTGCTGGGTAAGATCCTTGATAAGAAAATCAATCATAAACGGCTCTTTCCTGCAAATAAGTCTGCACGTAATCAAAGCAAGAATTCCGATTCCAACGCAGTAAATGCTGACAGCTGACATCAGTATGACTGTAAAAATCAGTATTCCGAAAAAAGCTGTTTCCCCGATTCCAAATATTCTTGGACTTTCAAGCAAAGCCTTGTATACAGGCTCTGTAGTTATAAATTCTTCTGACATTTTCTTCCGCTCCTTGTTTTTTCTGGATATAAAACAAACCTGTTTTATATCCAGAACTTTTTATGCCATGCTTGTTGAAATTTGCCGCACAATATATGAAAGGTTTTCCTGCTCTATTCCGGAGAAGAAGAAATTTACTATGGATGTCGCGCCTAAAATTCCGGCGGTGCCTAAAATCCATGGAAGAACTTTCTTTATTATTCCGCCTTCTCCTTGTGCCGCGCCAAAGGCAACTGCGCCGAATTCAATACAAAGAGCGATTACAAGCAATGCTTTTACCCACTTTGCGCCTATCAGGGAAAGAATCTTTTCACCGGCTGAATCAAGAACGGCAATTCCTTCTGCAAATATATCTGTTGTTGAAAGAAATAAAGTGCAGAAAAGCATTGCAATATACATGATTGTTCTTTTGTTTTTGATAATAAAATTTTTTGTTTTTTCAGGCATTTTTTTCATACTCCTTTAAGCCAAATTGTTCTGGATTATTCCCGCCAAGAAATCATCAGTATCTTCTGTTACATTGTAGATTTCGTTGACACGAACCTTATTGTCCTCAGTTTTTTTCAGATGAATCACAAGATTTATTACTTCTGACAAGTTGTCCGCAAGCTCACTGTCAAACTGATTCACTTTGCCTTTAATACGCAGCAAGGTTGAAGCGCCGTCATTCGCATGGATTGTAGTCAGGTTTCCGCTGTGTCCAGTCTTCCATGCGTCCAGTAATTCTTTTATAACAATTCCTTCCCGAACCTCCCCAAAAATAATTCTGTCAGGTGAAAAACGCAAAGCTTCCTTTACAGCTTTTGCGGCATCTTCAGCATTTATTGTCAGCATGGTTTTCATCCTTGCTGTGCATTGCAGTTCCGGTGTGTCTTCAACAATATAAAAGTTGTCAGATGGGGTAAAATCAACCATTTTCTTTATGCATGCATTTGCAAGCGTTGATTTTCCTGTTCCTGTCGCACCGGAAATAATTATGTTTTTTCTGTTTTCAATCGCCTGAACAATTGTTTCATACTGTTCTTCTGTCATTTGTCCGTTCTGGACATATTCTTCAAGTGTGTAGATTTTTCTTGGCGGCTTCCGCAGCTGAAGCTCAGCACGGTTTACATTCGGAGGCATAAGCCCTGTGATGCGACAGTCATATTTTGGAAGCCGTCCTTCAAGAATCGGAAAACCAGTGTAACTTTCAAGAGGTCTGCCTATGCAGTATGATGCGGCCTTTATGATTCTTTCTGTAATGTATGTCGGAATCATTATTCCTGTAAAAACACGCCCTTCACCCCATTTTGTTATAATCAGTTCTCCAGAGTCGGTGACTGCAATGTCCGTTACCAGCTCATCTTCTAGAAATGGAATAAACTGTTCCATATCATCGCGGAGAAGATTTTCTATCATTCGGTCTTTCTTTAGTTCTTCTGCTGTCTTGTCGCTCATATTTCTTATAATTAGCGCAACGTTGCGCTAATTGCCTGTAAATTCTGACTGACTGATTTCTTTAGGCTCAACTGTGTAGTTTGCCAGTTCTATTTCTGCAAGAGTTTTCATATTGAAATACCTTGCCTTTAAGTACCCTTCAAAAATCTTGTTCAGCTTGTCATATCGCTTTATTTCATCCGCGATTTCCTGGTCCTTAATATTTTCAAAAGTGTGTCCCTTGTGGTTGCAGATAACTTCTGCAATCATTGGGAACAGCCATGAAAATCTTCCTGCTTCTTTTACGGATAAAAGGCTCAGTTTTGTGTCAAGCTTTTTGATGTCATCCCTGAGCATTTCCATTGTGGATGTTATTTCCATGTTTAGATTTGTGCTCCTGTTCATGTAAGAAGAAAGGGCTTTCACTATGTACTGGTTTGTGGATGTGTTTTCCAGTGCTGCCAACTTGTCAATTTTTTCGGAAATTTCATTTTCAAGAAGAATAGATTTTCGTGTTTTTCCCATGATTATACTCCTTAGCTCCAGTCTAAATTGTCCGGTGAGCTGTCATCAGCATCTTCCAGTTCCTTTTCTGTACGGCTGCCATTGTCGTCGTCTGTTTCCAGCTGCTGCCCTGACTGTTCATCTTCATTGTCAAATGAAAAATCAATTTCATCCGGCAGTTCCAAATCCTCATTCAAATCCTGAGCTTCGTTTATAGAGGCGACTATCAGCTCGTTCTCCTCATCTTCTAGCAGTTCAGGATCATTTTCTGGACTGCCATTTCTGTTTTCCACCATGGATTCTTCAAGAGTTTTGTTCTTTGCAATCATAGCAGCCTTGCGTTTCCGTGAAGGCAAACCAGCAGCTTCAGCATAAAGCTCGTCAATTTCAAGTCCTTCTCTTGCTGCCTTGTTCTTGAAGCGAAAGTCATTGTAAAAAACTTCTTTTTTGGCAATGTAGACCTGCATTCCTTGAATTCTAATCAACGCACATTCCGGCGGAAGCCTTAGAATATCCGCTGCATCAAAAAGAGCTCGGCCCATGTTGTTGTCGCTGTAATTCAAGTTGCTGCTTCCAATCTTCAAAGTTCCGTTTCTTGAAATTTTTTCCTCATGCACTGTTTCATTTCCAATTGCCCTTGAAATTCTTTCCGCATCGCCTACGTCATCCGGTGCGTAATAAAGATGAACCTGGCAGTGATCCATAAACGGATGGTTTGGACCATATATATCCACAAGCTGTTTCATAGTCTGGCAGATAATCATAAAAAAGCAGTTGTAGCCGCGGCTGATACCCATTATCTCAGCGATAAGTTCAAATTTCCTAAGGACTGGAAATTCGTCAAGAATAAAAAGCAGGTCAAACGGAAGTCTTTTTGTGCCGAAACTTGTTGTTCCCTCCATCAGTCTTTTTAAAATCAATGTGATGATAATTTTCACAATTGGAGAAAGCCTTCCCAAATCGCTGTATGGAACTGTGAAGTAAAATGAGATTGGCTTGTCTGTATTGAAAAAATCATCAATTTCAAAATCGCTTTCACTGGTCGCGAATCTTACACCTTCCTCATCAAAAAGCTGTATTGCCGCCGCAATTGTTTTCCATACGGAAGCAAGCTCCTTGTTGTTTGTGGAGATGATG
>SAMEA104315436__coassemble_2011_pt1 | contig 9715 bp, 9 predicted proteins | sample SAMEA104315436__metabat2_high_PE_011 | metagenome-assembled genome bin SAMEA104315436 (sample SAMEA104315436) | gut metagenome | biome: Monkey gut; feature: monkey-associated habitat; material: faeces | place: China | collected 2013 | reverse complement strand
GATTTTCGCAGCAATTTATACTGAATTTCATCCATCAAGTTCGCATAAAGTTTCGCCTGAACCGGATCTTCAAGCTGTTCAGCATGATTTGCGCCGACTTCCTGAATAACCTTGGCAATCGCCTTTCCGCGGTTCATTTTTCCATCCTGGAAACAAGCCTTCTTCAAAAGAGGAGTCGCCTCGGCTTCAATAGCTTCTGCATTCGCAAGAGTTACATCAAGCGGATTCAAAGGCAGTTTTTCCTTTCCGCATTTTGCAACAAGTTCTTCCTGAAGCTTGCACATTTCCTTGATAAATTTTTCCGCTTCGGCAAGAGCGCCAAGCATAACTTCCTCAGAAACTTCTTTCGCACCGCCTTCAACCATTGTAAAACCGTCTTTTGTTCCGGCTACAACAATTTCCATGTCAGCTTCTTCAATTTCCTTGAAAGTAGGATTTATAACATATTTTCCGTTCAAAAAACCTACGCGGCAAGCGGCAACCGGTCCGTGGAACGGAATATCCGAAATGCAAGTCGCAGCAGAAGCCGCAATTACTGCAAGAATATCCTGAGTATGAACACCATCGCAAGAAACACAGGTCGGAACAATCTGAAGCTCATGGCCGAAAGAAGGCTCAAAAAGCGGGCGCATAGGTCGGTCGATAAGACGGCTTACCAAGATTTCCTTGTCCTTCGGACGTCCTTCTCTTTTTACGAATCCGCCAGGAATCTTTCCAGCGGCATAAAATTTCTCATTATATTCAACAGTTACAGGAACGAAATCCTGTCCTTCTGTTACAGCGCTAGACGCACAAATTGTCGCAATAATAGCGGCGCCGCCCCACTGAGCATAAACACAGCCGTTCGCCTGTTTTCCAATTTTTCCTGATTCAATGATTAAATCAGCATCTCCGAGTTTGTAAGTCACTCTTGTTACTTCTGACATTTTTCCTTTCCTTATGTCTTATTCTTTCTTTTACATCGCAAAAGGTTTCCGATAGCACAGATGATCACAGCTGCACACATTGAAAAATATACGCACCTGTGAACATCAGTGCAGTCCACGAACTTCCGCCAGAAGCGATGCACCGCGTCATGCACAAAAAAGCCTGCGCCACCACGGTGAATGGCAACAGGCCTTTGTCAACAAACAAGAACTACTTGCGAAGTCCAAGTTCCTTGATGAATGCACGGTAACCTTCAAGGTTTGTGCGCTCAAAGTATCTCAACATCTTGCGACGCTGACCAACAACTTTAAGAAGAGCTCGTTTTGCTCCAGCATCTTTCGGAAATCTTTTTGCATGTTCTGTAAGCTGCTTTGTTCTTTCAGTAAGAAGAGCAATCTGAACCTTAACGTTTCCTGTGTCGCCTTCTTTTGCGCCGTATTTTGTTACAAGCGCTTTTGTTGTTTCTTTTGCAAGTGCCATTGTTGGAACCCCTTAAAATAATATTTTATCTGAATAAGCGGAAAAAATGCAGGTCAATCTCCGGGTTGAGGGAAATCAATCACAAAAATTCCGTAAAAACAGACAGTTAAAAGTTTATTGAAACAAGATAAAATAATCAAGTTTAAAAACTATCGCCTCCAGTTTTTCCAAGCAAATCATCCGCCTCGGCAATATTTTTTTCAGCAATAAGTTCTCTAATCAATGTCGAGCTTATGCGTTTTCCATTTTCCTTAACAAGAGCCACAAACAAAGATGAAATTTTATTTTCGGCGCAGAAAGCCTGAATCTGCGGCTTTGCGAACGAGCCGTTATGCCCGCAGTGAAAATCTTCGCCTTCCGCAATGAATTTCAAATTCAGCTTTTCCTTAAGAATTGAAAAAAAATCTTTTCCTTCAATCTGCCTGAATTTTTCATCAAAATGAATAACAAGAACAAAGTCGAAGCCGATTTTTCCGAAAATTTCAAGGCGTTCCTGAAGCGTAGAAATATCGCCTTTGTAGAGCGAGCCTTTTTTTATGGAAGAAAGCGGCTTTTCAAACGTTACAAGCCCGCTCAAAGTTCCGTTTTTTTCCGCAAAAGACAAAACCTGCCTGAAAATCGCAAAATGTCCGCGGTGAGGCCCGTCAAACGAACCGACAGAAACCGCGGCTCCTTTTTCAAAAAAGCTCTGATCTTTTTCTTTCAGCAAATCTGGCCAATTTATGATTTTCAAGAATTATTTTTCCCACAAAACTTCCGGATAATAACCCTCAGAGATTTTCTTCGCAATTTCATTCTTGACATTTTCACGGTCTTCCGGATAAGTCATTCCAAACCAGCTTTCCTCGGAAGTATAAACTTTAACAGAACCTTTCTTGTCTTTTATGATGTCGCTGGCTACAACCGGCAGAAGAGCCTCGGCCTTTTCAGCTTCAACATTATTCTTTATAAAATTTTCCCAGTAAACGTTGAATTCCTCAAAAGCCTTCGGACTGAAGCCAAAAAGATTCATGCTGACCGTTTCTTTTCCTGTAAGAACAATTTTTTTGTCGCCGAAATCTGAAACAACTTTTCCGTCTTCAAAATAGATTTTCAAATTTTCAACAATTGAAACAAGATTTCCATTGCTCACAGTGCAAACGCCCCTGCTGACAGAACCATTCCGGCTCATTGTCTTTTCAAGGACATATCCAACCATCGCATGCTCAGTTGAATCGTTATTTATAGAAGAAAGATGCTTTCCCAGCGTTTCAAAAGCGCTCCTGCCGTAATAATCATCTGAATTTATTACAGCAAACGGCTCATGAACTGATTTTTCCGCGCACAAAATTGCATGGGCTGTGCCCCAAGGCTTTGTACGCTTTGCAGAACGCTCAATCTGCTCCGCCGTTAAAAGGCTTTCATGCGACTGAAACACATATTCCGCATCCATATTTTTAGAAATGCGGTCAAAAAGTCTTTCACGGAAATCTTTTTCAATATCTTTTCTGATTATATAAACTACTTTGCCAAAACCAGCTTTTTTCGCATCAAATGTTGCAAAATCAAGAAGACATTCACCATTCTTGCCTACTGCGTCAATCTGCTTAACTCCGCCATAACGGCTGCCCATTCCTGCGGCAAGAACCAAAAGTGTAGGTTTCATAACTTTCTTCTCCATTGAAGTATTTTTGTAATTTTTACATTATTCCACAATTACCGTTTCAAGTGCAAGTATCATCATATCTTTAAATGTTTTTTCCCGCTCTTCCGCAGTTGTCTGGCCGCCTTTTACAATATGGTCGCTCACCGTGAAAATAGAAAGGGCTTTCCTTTTGAATTCCGCCGCCAAAGTGAAAAGCTCGGCCGATTCCATTTCAATTCCGATTGCCCCGTATTTCTGCCAAAGCTTCCAGTTCTGGTTGTCATCATAAAAACGATCGCTTGAAACAACCGGTCCAACCTTCACTCTGATTCCAAGCTCATTCGCCTTGTTGTACGCATTGTAAAGAAGTCCGAAATCTGAAACCGGCGCATAATGAAGACCTCCGAAACGCTGGTTCAAAAGATATGAATCTGAAAAAGCCGCATTCGCAATAACAGTATCCTTCAAATTCACGTCATCCTGAACAGAGCCGATTGTTCCAACACGGATTGCCTTCTGAACGCCATAAAAACGGAAAAGCTCGTTCACATAAATTGAAAGCGACGGCTGCCCCATTCCAGTTCCCTGAACAGAAACCTTCACGCCTTTATAAGTTCCTGTAAATCCGTACATTCCTCTTACTTCGTTGTAACATTTCGGATTTTCAAGAAAATTTTCCGCAATGAATTTTGCCCGGAGCGGATCTCCAGGAAGAAGAACTTTTTCTGCAATCGCACCTTCCGGCGCATTAATATGTGTACTCATTCTTTTATTATAGCACAGATTTTTTAAAAAAACACAATTCCAAAAAGAGCGCCGATACAAACCACAAAGAACGGATGAAGATTGAATTTTTTCCGCAGCCAGAGAAACACAAAATACGCAGAAAGATTCATCCAGTTAAAAAGCTCCTTCCAGCCTTCAGTTGAAAGCAAAACTTTGTAGTCTTCGGGAACATTCACAAGAATATTCAGGCACATATTCACTGCAATCACAAAAATCATTCCCGTTGCAGCGGGCCGCAGAAAGGCAAACACGTGCTGAAGACATTGGTTTTCCCGGAATTTTATTATTATCCGGGCGATAATCAAAATTGTAATCAGGGAAGGAAGCACCTGCCCAAGAGAAGTTATTACCGCGCCTGGAATTCCATAAAATTTATATCCAAGGAAAGTCGCCATGTTTACGCCAATCGGACCAGGCGTGCTTTCTGAAATTGCAATCATATTGTAAAACTGCTCAACAGAAATAAGCCCGCGGTCAACAATTGTCTGCTGCATCAAAGTTATCGCAACAAGTCCGCCGCCAATCGTAAACAGCCCGATATAGAAAAATATACAAAAAAGCCACAAAAGGCTAACATCGCTAGTCATCTGAATCTGCCTCGTTTTTCAAAGATTTTTTTCCGCCACTTTTTTCAAGCTTTCTTTTCAGAAAGTAAACGGCAACAGCAATCGCCGCAGCTCCCAAAATTATTATGTAGGATTTCACATTGAAGAAGAAAATCAGACAGAAAGAAGCCAGCATAAGAAGAATATTAACGGCGCCCTTTGAAGTTTTCTTTGAAAAATTAAGCGTCGCATCTGTTATCAACGCGCATACCGCCACATTTATTCCTTTCAGGGCTTTCTGCACATTCGGATAATGGTCTATAGAATCAATAAGATTCGCCAAAATTGTAATAAGAACAACACATGGAGTAATAACTCCTAAAGTTGCGACAATTCCGCCAAGAATTCCAGCTTTCTTATAGCCAACAAAAGTTGCTACATTTACGGCAATAATTCCTGGCGTAGACTGGCCAATCGCATAATAGTCAAGGATTTCACTTTCAGAAACCCATTGTTTTTTTTCTATAAGCTCGCTCTGCATCATCGGAAGCATTGCAATTCCCCCGCCAAAGGTGAGGGAACCGATTTTTGCAAAAGTCAAATAAAGATCCAGATAAATGTTTTTCATACAAAAAACATTAACCTTTTACCGCTCCAGCCGCAATACCCTTTATGATATATTTTTGAAGCGCCAGGTAAAATGCGATAATAGGAATTGAAGAAATTGTAAGCGAAGCGCACATCGGACCGTATTCCTTCATGAACTGGCCGTTGAAACGCATCTGGGCAAGCTGAATTGTTCCCTGCTTCGCGACAATCAACGGCAAAAGAAAATCGTTCCAGATCCACAGAGCGTCAATAACTGCGACCGTAGCGATAATTGTCTTTATAAGCGGAAGCACAATCCTGAAGAAAATATAGAATCTTCCCGCGCCGTCCATTGCTGCGGACTCCTCAAGTTCAAGCGGAACAGACTTTATAAAACCGTGGAACATAAAAATCGCCGTAGGACAGCCCAAGCCCCAGTACATAGGAATAAGTCCAGGAACACTCATAAGATGAAGGTCGGCCGCAAGAACTCCAATCGGAACCATAATAATCTGGAATGGAATTACAAGCGAAAACGAGAAGAATCCGTACAAAATCCAGGAAATCTTCGTTTTTGAACGGGCAAGTCCATAGGCGCACATCGCAGAAGTTATTATGATTCCGCCAGTTCCAAGCACAGTAACCAGAAGAGTATTCAAGAACACTGAAGGGAATTTCATCTGAGTCCAAGCCTGAACATAATTTCCAATATAAAGCTTAGCCGGAACTCCAGTTGGATTTATGATAATATCAGCATTCGGCCTGAAAGAATTTATAACCACGAACACAAGAGGATAGATGAAAAACAAAGCAAAAATAACCATGCAGGTTGTAAGCACAGTTTCCTTTGCCGTCTGCTCCTTTAAATTCCATTTGAAAAAAGTCATTACGCCTCAACCTCCTTGCGTTTCATCACATACAGCTGAATTCCTGTAACAATTACAATCGCGAAGAACAAAACCATCGCTTTTGCAGTAGAAAGTCCAGCCTGCTTCAAAGAGAACGCATCAAAATAAATATCCATTACAAAAGGAACTGTTCCTGTCGCATAGCCCGTCTGCCCAATCATTGCATAAATCAAGTCGAAGCTTTTCAGCGCATTTGCAATTGTAAGGAACAAAGAAATTGTAAGCGAAGGAATCATAAGCGGCAATGTAATGTATTTAAAACGCTGCCAGCCGGTAGCGCCGTCAATCTTTGCAGCCTCAATAACTTCTGTGGAAATATTCTGAAGCCCAGCAAGATAAACAATCATGTAATAGCCGCATCCCTGCCAGACCGCAACAAGAACAAGAAGCCACGGAGTCTTGTTTGAATCGGAAATCCACTTTTCAATTCCTGTAATCGCCGGCAAAAGCTGAACAAAAAGCATGGACCAAATAAGAGCAACAATAATCATTGAAAGAACATTCGGCAGGAAGAAAATCGTGCGCAGAATCTTCTGGCCGCGGATTCCAGTGTCAAGCGCAAGAGCCAGCGCAAACGCCAGGACATTTATTCCAATAACAGAGAAAACTGCAAAAAACAGGGTGAAACCAATAACACCCATATTCCGCTGGGTAACAACCCAGTTTTTTGCAAGAACTTTTTTTATCTTGGAAACTTTCAGAATTTCATTTGAAAGCTCAAGAATTTCACCCTTGACAGAATCCGAAAGCCCATTTTCATTGGCAAAATCGATTGCAACGTTATGGATATCATAAGCATTCTGCTTAAGTCCGCAAGTTTTCAACGCCCTGACCAAAGAATCTATCTTCGACTCCGGAATTGCCGTTCCTGCTCCAGGCAGTTCCCACAAAAATCCTGTAAGAACAAATTCGTCATACTTGGAATCAAGCCTGTAGGCATTTATTTTTTCATCGAATTTATAAGCGTCGTTCAAAAGCAAATAGTCTTCAGAAGATTTTTCAAGGCCTTTCAGAACTTCGGAAACAAAGTCTTTTTTCTGAATAATTCTAGGAAGCTCAGAGCTTTCCGTAAATTTTTCAATTCTGTTTTTATGTGGATAAAAATCTTTTCCGATTTGTCCCGTAAAGATTTTCTTATAGTTTTCAAATCCAACAAATTTATTTCGTTCAGGCTCATAACCTGTTTTTCCAACTATGCGTTCAAGTTTCTTTCTGGCAAGACCGCCAAGGCTTTTTCGTTTATAAGAATTGTCAACCGGATCGTAATCATAAATCGACTGAATATAATTCCGTTCTTTTTGATTCAACTTAGCGCTGTATAAGATTTTCGATTCAAATTCATTTTTTTCAAGAATGATTGGTGTCTTTGGAGTAAGACCATCCCAGTTTGTAAGCGAAATTCCAATTCCCCTAAAAAAAGGAGTAATAAAAAATATCAGATAAAGAATAAGGCAAGGAATAATGAAAGCTGTAAAATAAAATGCTTTCCTTGATTTTGCTTCGACCATAAAAACTGGTTCCTCTCAATTTTTATAAAATATAAAAAGTCCGCAGCCGCGGCCACGGACTTTTTACTCACTCAAAACTATTTGTTAACAGAAGAAGCCCACTGAGCGTCGATTTCTTTGATAACATCACCTGCTGAACGTTTGTGCATCATGTACTGCTGACCGCCGTTCTTGCAAGAATCCTCAAATACATCTGTAGGATACTGAGAGAATGCCCATGGAGAAGAGCCTTTTTCTTCAACAGAAGCCATAAGATCAACATAAGGACCGCCAAAAGCTGTTACATCAACACCCTTGAACGGCGGAATAAGCTTGTATTCATCCATCCAGAGCTTCTGTCCTTCATCTGATGTAAGCCAGTTGAGGAACTTAACAGCAACTGCCTGTTTTTCAGCGCTAGACTGTGAAGAAACTCCAAAAGTTGAGTCTACATCCGCATAGAATGTGTTCATTTTAGCATCATTGTAAACCGGGAAAGGAATAAATCCTGCGTTCAAGTTCGGATTAAGCTTAAGAGCGTCTACATAAGCCCAAAGTCCCTGAACCATCATTGCAGACTCACCCTTTGCGAATGACTGCTGCTGCTCGCCGCCGCCCATTTCAGCCGCGTTTGAATTCATATTGTCGCGGTAGAAGTCAAGAATGCTGAACAATTTTGCTGTGTCAACAACACCGTAAGAAGATTTTCCTGCGTTCATGTCTGAAATAAATTTTTCAACATCAATGTTTTTCTCTTTAAGAAGAGCTGTGTGAACCATTGTGATAAAATGACCCATAGACCAGTTTTCCTTAAGAAGACCAGAGAAAGGAACAATGTTGTTTTCCTTCAAAGTGCGGCAAGCCTGCTCAAGCTCGCGGTAAGTTGTTGGAGCCTTGATTCCGTACTTGTTGAAAATATCTTTGTTATAAATAATGCCGATTCCCGCGTAATCCATTGGAACTGCATACTGCTTTCCATTCCATGAAACAGCTGGAAGTGAACTTGGAAGAACTTTTCCCATCGCTTCTTCCTTTGACAAATCAAGAAGGAAACCCTTAGACGCATATTCCTTGATTCGGGAATATGACTGCATCTGAAGAATATCCGGCAAATCACCCTGTGCGGCACGTGCAGACATCGCAGAGTCAGCATCGTTAGGAATAATAAGCATATCGATTGTAACGCCTGGATTTTCTTTTTCAAATGCCTTTACAATTCTTTTCAGACCTTCCTGGTTTTCCTGCTTGTAATAGTACATTTCAAGTTTTACAGTGCCAGCTGCTGAAGAAGAATCAGAATTTTTCTTTGAACAGCCCATAAACATGCCCGCAGCCATTGCAACTGCAGCAAGTGTAAATATTACCTTTTTCATTAAATCCTCCGTAAAAGATAATCTCTATATATGAAGCAATTTTAAACCCACTATATTGATTTGTCAAAAAAAATCTGAAAACTTGAAAAGGGCAAAAAAAATGGATTCCAGAAATTTTCTGAAATCCATTTCACGCATCAAAACTGACAAATTTCAGTTCAGGCTATTTTTTTATGTTTCTTCCATACAAATCTGAAATAAACGCAAGGAATTCCGCATCTTCTTTCTTCAGGCCGTCCGGAGCAATTCGCCAGCCCCAGTTTGTTCCGCCCAAAGTATTAGGAGTGTTCATTCTGGCTTCAGCGCCAAGACCAAGAATATCCTGCATCGGAATAACCGCGTAATCCGCTGTGGAAGCAATTGCCAGCCGGATTATCTCACGGCAGAGTTTTCCGTTGTCGGAAAGCGCCCTTGCCTCGGCCTCAGACATTTTGCGGCCAAAAGCATATTCCGCGGCGATTTTTACAGCCGCATCAGAAGCACTGTCAAGCCAGCCCTGCATTGTGTCATTATCATGAGTTCCTGTGTAAACAACAGAATTCTGCGGATACATATGCGGAAGGAACGCATTGACCATTCCCTGGCTTCCCGCCTCGTTCGGATCAAAAGCAAACTGAAGAACTTTCATTCCAGGGAAACCTGCGTCATCGCGAAGCTTTCGAACACCATCTGTAATAACACCAAGATCCTCCGCAATAATAGGAAGCGTTCCGAGCGCTTTTTTTATTGCGTTGAAAAGCTCGATGTTCGGACCAGGAATCCATTTTCCGTTCACAGCCGTAGGATCGCCGTAAGGAATTGACCAGTAAGCTTCAAATCCGCGGAAGTGATCGATACGCACAACATCAACAAGCTCTGTCATTCTTTTTGTGCGCTTTACCCACCATGAATAATTGTCTTTTTTCATTGCATCCCAGTCGTACAGAGGATTTCCCCAAAGCTGGCCGGTCGCAGAGAAATAATCCGGCGGAACTCCCGCAACTTTCAAAGGAATGCC
>SAMEA104315436__coassemble_1949_pt1 | contig 10038 bp, 11 predicted proteins | sample SAMEA104315436__metabat2_high_PE_011 | metagenome-assembled genome bin SAMEA104315436 (sample SAMEA104315436) | gut metagenome | biome: Monkey gut; feature: monkey-associated habitat; material: faeces | place: China | collected 2013 | reverse complement strand
CTCTTCCGATCTAAGGCAAGCTCATCCTCGCCTTTCGCTGTAACCTGAGGAGCCGGAGCAACTTCAGAATCAAACTTCAGTGAAACCGCAAAATGAGTCGGGTTCGTGATTACAACATCAGACTCGCTCACCGCCTTCGGAATGTTCTGTCTAGCCATCTGAATAGCACGCTGCCGGATTCTTGACTTCACCTCCGGGTCGCCTTCCATTTCCTTGTATTCCTGCTTAACTTCAAATTTTGTCATTTTCATGGATTCCATGAATTCCCGTTTCTGCACAAAATAATCAGGAATTGCAATCAGCACAAAAAGAACCGCCGTAACCGCAAGAATCGTTCCAATCATTCTTGAAATGCTGAACACCGCCTGCACAATGCTTTTATTCTGAATTTCCATCAGAAGAACCGGAATGTCCTTTCGGATCAGGAAAAACGAAATCGCAATAATCAGAAAAACTTTTCCAATCGATTTTAAAATGTTGAAAATTCCCTTGAAAGAAAACAGAGTGTTCTTAAAATACTGCCCGAAATTCGGAACAATTTTTGAAAATTTCGGCTCAATAGCCTTCGTGGAAAAAATAAAACCTTTGTTCTGGATTATATTTCCAAGAATTCCGAAAACAATTCCCGTAAGCGCAATCGGAACTACAATTTTCACAAATTTTTCAACAAAAATATAGAAATACGACGCTTTTTTCACATCGCTGTCATTTATGCTGTTAAAAAAGAAGCGCATCACATCAGCGCATTCAACCAGAACTTTTTTCGCAAGAACAAAAAACGCCATCAGGACAAAAAAGAACACAAGCGAGCTGTTCAGATCCGAGCTTTTTGCAATCCGGCCTTCCTCGCGCGCCTTGCGGAGCTTGTACTCAGAAGGTTCCTCCGTGCGCCCTTCGTCTTCCGCCGCAAACCACTGAAGGTCAATCTGGTCAAAACTCATTTCTGACCTCCTGCAAGTCCAAGAACTCTTATAAGCTCATTCAGCCCGGTATTGAACGAACGAAGAAAAAAATCGCACAAAGGCTGGAAAATCATCACAATCAAAAGGAAGGAAAGCAAAATCATCACCGGAAATCCTTCGCTCATAAGATTCATTTGAGGAGCCGCCTTGGAAAGAAGACCTGTGCAGACAGAAATCAGCAGAAGAGTTCCCATAACCGGAAGCGCAATAACAAAAGCGTCCGCAAAAAGATTTGAAAGTCCTTTCAAAAGAAATTTCAGGATGAATTCCCTGCTTTCAACAAGAGAAAAAACATTCAGCGAAACAAAAGTCTGCCTCAGCCCAGTCAAAAAAATCTTCTGAAACCAATGGTCCTGCAGAAAAATAAGAATCGCCGCAAAATTAAAGAACTGGCCAAGAAGCGGATTTTCAACCTGACTGAGCGAATCGTAGACCGCTGCCGCTGAAAATCCCATCTGAAATGCAAAAAACTGCGCCGCGGTGCTGAACGCCGCAAAAATTATAGAAACATAGAAACCAATTATCACGCCGATTAAAGTTTCCCCAATCAGAAGAAGAATATATTCCATGCTGAACGCGCCGTCTCCCTGAATCCAGGATGAATACGCAGAAAAATCCGCAAAGCCCATCATCAGATAAGACATATAGCCAATCAGAGCAATTTTTGCGGCTCGGGAAACAGTCCGCATTGAAAAAAGCGGCAACGTAAAAATCAAGCCTGCGCATCTGGCGGCAACAAGAAGGAATAACGGCGCAGAATTTACAATCTCATCAAGCATATCCATAGAATCTACTTCGCAATTTCAGGTATCATCTGAAAAAGTGAAACTGTATAATTTCTTAGGTCGGAAAACATCCATCCGCTCAAAAGCGAAATCACCAGAAGAATTCCTATAAGTTTTGGAAGAAAAGTCAGCGTCTGCTCCTGAATTGAAGTAACAGCCTGGAAAATAGCCACAATAAGACCAATAACAAGCGCAACGCCCAGCGGAGGCGCAATCAGCAGAAGAATCTGAACAACGCTTCCGCGCATAAGGCTCACAATCTGACCAATAGACAAAACTTACCTCCTCGGAACAAACTAATGGATAACTGAATTGAACAGTTGAGTTGTCAAAAGCCCCCATCCATCAACAAGAACAAAAAGCATAAGCTTGAAAGGCATAGAAATTTGAACTGGAGGAAGCATCATCATTCCCATTGACATAAGGATGCTCGCGACAACCATGTCAATGATTATAAACGGAATATAAAGAATCACGCCTATTTTAAATGCAACTGTCAGCTCATGCAAAATATAGGCAGGAACAAGCACATAAGTCGGAACATCAGCCAAAGTATCAGGGCGTTCCAGTTTCGCCATGTTCATAAAAACTGAAATATAGCTCGTGTCGCCAGCCATCTGCGTGTACATAAACTGCCGGATCGGAGCCTCCGCCTCATGGTAAGCCTCTGAAATTTCAATATTTCCATCCGAAAGAGGCTTGAAAGCTTTTTCGTACATCTGCGTGAACGTTGGCCACATAACAAAAACTGTCATAAAGAAAGCAATTCCGTTCAAAACTGCCGTAGGCGGAACTTGCTGCAAGGAAAGCGCCCTTTTTATAAAATCAAGAACAATTGAAAACCTAAGAAAACATGTCACAAGAATCAGAAGGCTTGGCGCAAGGCTCAAAACCGTAAGCAAAACCAAAAGCCGGACTGAAAAAGCAACTTCCCTGCCTGTTCTAGGCTCTGTAACATTTATTGAAACATTTGGAATTTCCGCAGGACGTACATTCCTGTTCATTTCTGTGTTTCCGCGAGCAGCTCCCTGAGGAAACGATGTCTGTGCAAAAACAAATTTTCCCGCAAGCAAAAGCATGGCCGCAACCGTTAGAATCTTTCTGGCAATCGATTTCATTTTATTTGCCGCCATTAAATTTCTTTCGCTGCTTCTCAAGCAAATCTGTAATCTTTGATTTTTCACCTGACATAGCATTTTCAGAATCACGCGGACCGTTCGGCATAAAAATATCAAGAATATCCGCAAAATTTTTAGGCTTGCTCTTCTTTTTCTGCTTGTCTGAATAAAGATTCATTGCCTGAATAAGCTCAGGATCATCTATCTGGCTTATAAGATTCACAGAATCATCAGAAACACCAATCAAAAACGCATATTTATCTGTAAGCGTAACAATCTGAACGGACTTTGAAGGAGAAATATTCACAGAAGAAACAATGCGCATGAATATATCATCGTTGTCTGGAACAGACATAGTTTTCTTCATGAATTTAAAAACGAAAAAAATACAGGCAACAACAACCAGCAGAAAGAAAACCATTCTTAAAAGAAGAAAAAACGACGAAGAAGTTCTTTCCTGCGCCTGCCCCTGATTCTGCCGGCCTTCATCAAGAAGAATTGAAGACTCATCAAAAGTATCCTGCGCCTGCTCAATAACCTGCGATTTTTCAGCTGAAGAATTTTGCTGAGCCGCCGCAGAAAAAACAGAACAAACAAGAATTAACAAAAATACTACAAGATTTTTTTTAAACAATTTTCCCCACCCTGAAAAATCGAAAAATATCTGCCACGTGTTTTAATGCAAATCAGAAACCCGTTCCAACGGCGAAAGAATTTCTGTTACACGTACACCAAAGTTTTCATCAATAACAACAACCTCGCCTTTCGCAATCGGTTTATGGTTCACAAGAATATCAACTGGCTCACCGGCAAGTTTATCCAGCTCAATGATTGTGCCTTCGCCCATGCCAAGAATTTCTTTTATCTGCTTCTTAGTGCGGCCAAGTTCTACAGTCATTTCCATGTAAACGTCCATGATAAGACTGATATTTCCTTGTTCGCCAGGAACGTTTGAACCTTGAAGATTTGGATACTGCAAAGTCTGTACGTTAGGCATATTCATGCCCATGTTCTGTCCCATAGGCATCTGCTGCATTCCCATCTGAGCCATTCCCATGTTCATCTGGTTCATGCCCATATTCATCTGAGGCTGCATAGACATCTGCCCCATGGGCATCTGCTGCATTCCCATCTGGTTCATGCCCATGTTCATCTGCGGCTGCATATTATTCATCTGGCCGGCATTCATTCCCATTCCATTAGCAGAAGAAGCATCAGAAGCCGAAAGGCTCTCCAGCTCAGCCGTATCGTTTCCGCCATAAGCATTGCAAATCTGCTCGCCAACTTCACCGCCAAGACATTCCCACAATGTGTAGTTCTGCCCGTCCAAAGAAATTGGATAGCTGATCAAAGGAAATTTATTCTGAGGAATACGGAGCATTGCCTTCGGGCTGTTCGCCGCTTCAGGAGGATTCGATGCAAGACCAGGAAATTTCCCGGTTTTATCAAGCTCCTGAATTTCTGTTCCAGAATGCATCGCAATAACTTCAGAAATACAGTTCAACGCCATATCGTCAAAATCTGCATTTTCTTCTTTTGTAATAAGATTTACAATTTTCTGCGCGAATTCAGGCGCAAGCAGGTAAAGATGCTCGCCAGCCATTCCGGAAGAAAAATCAGAAGTAACAGAAACAACGATTTCAGGAATTTTTGCCAAAAGCCCGTCGCGGTCTAAAATTTCAACAGTTGGAGTTCCTCCGGTAAAATTTGCACCCGTCATTGAATTTAATTTTTCTACAAAAGGAGCGCTTAAATCACCGGCAAAAGTCGTTAAAGTTTTTGCATCAATATGAACTGCAGGGCCTCCGCTTACATGACCGGATGAATTCAACCCGTCAACAGAAACTCCTGAAAGCAAAGCGTCAATTTCATCCTGGGAAATAGCACCATCACTCATAATGTATCATCTCCTTCTACAGAAAGTTCTTCAAAATCATCTGCAGCAACATCTTCAATCTTACCAGTCACCTGAACCGCCATTTTCTTTCCGACAATTCCAGGCTGACAATAAAACTTTTTTTTGTTTCCAACACTCAAGGTGAACGGTTCGCCTACCTTTGTATTGGAAAGACGGACAACATCTCCAACTTTCAATGCCAGCACATCTCTGACAGGCAAATTAATCGAGCCCACTTCCGCGACAACTTCCATATCAACAGAAGAAAGCTTTTCTTTCAATGTTCCAAGGTACTGCGTTGTGGAGCTTCTTCGGACAGAAGAAAACCAGAACTGAGAGGAAAGCTTTGAGATTATCGGCTCTATAGTTATGTAAGGGATACAGAAGTTCATCATTCCTTCCTCATCCCCAACTTTTGTTTCAAGCGTAATAAGGACAACCATTTCAGACGGCGGAACAATCTGCGCAAACTGAGGATTTGTCTCAATCTGGGCAAGCCGCGGCCGAAGATCAATAACCTGGGTCCAGGCTTCGCGCATATTTGCAAGAATCCGGACAATAATTCCTTCCATTACAGACTGCTCAATATCTGTAAGATCACGGTTTTTATTTGTCGCAGTAATTCCGCGTCCGCCAAAAAGACGGTCAATCATGCAGAAAGTAATAGCCGGGTCAATTTCAAGCACCGCGTTTCCCTTCAGAGGATCCATATTAACAACAGCCAAAGTTGTCGGTGTTGGAATTGAACGGATAAATTCCTCGTAAGTAAGCTGGTCAACGGAAGCAACGTGCACATGAACCAACGAACGCAGCTGCGCAGAAAGAGATGTTGTTGTAAGACGCGCAAAGGTTTCGTGCATATTTGAAACCGTTCGCAGCTGTTCCTTTGAGAATTTGTCAGGACGTTTAAAATCATAAATCTTTATCTTGCGCGTGTCACTGACCGGCTTGAAGTCATCAGCATCAGAATCACCTGAGCTGATAGCAGTCAAGAGCTGGTCAATTTCATCCTGTGACAAAACTTCTGTCATCTGCCTTCCACCTTAAAACTTTCAGCAATTACTGTTCAAGAACATCCAGCTGAAGAAAAGAAATATCTTTAATTTTTGAGGAACTTAAAATTTCATCGTTTATTTCATTGCGCAACTCAATTTTAAGTTTCTGCTCATTCTGAGGACGTAGCTCAGCAATTGTCTTCTGTGTAAAGTATCGGCGCAAAAAGTCTTTTAATTCAATACTTCTTTGAGTAATTTCAGTTGAACATGCCTTGTCGTCTTTTTTATATCCAAGGGCAATATCAACAACAACGCTGGCAGGAATGTCATCGCTTGTTTTTGTTCTGATAGCGCCCAGCGATGTGTACCAGTCAAGAATTTCACGCTGAACCTGGTATTCATCAGAAACAGGAAAAGAGATTCCAGCATTTGAAGGCTTGTTATTGCTCACAATCCGGACAGTCACAACCACAATTACAACAATCAAAATTATCGCGCCAAGCGCAATTGCTATCCATTTTAAAAGCGAATTAAAAAGACCGCCAGCTTTGCTGCTTTTAGCTGGAGCAGATGAATCTGAGCCTTCATCCAAACCGTCAAGTCCGTCGTCTGCCATCTTTCCTCCCAGAAAAAAATGCTTTCCGCATCAATTTTAAAAGATATATCTAAAAGTATACACTTAAAAATGTCCCTCGTCTAGGATAATTATATCCACACGGCGATTATATGCTCTTCCCTCAGGCGTGTCGTTTGAAAATTTTGGCTGAGTATCCGCATATCCAGCCACAGAAAAACGGTTTTCATCAACTCCGTAGTCCGCAAGATAATGAAGGACATTCATTGAGCGCGCGGCGGAAAGCTCCCAGTTGCTCAGGAATTTTGAGTTTTCCGAAACCGGCGTATTGTCTGTATGACCTTCAATCCGGAATTTTCTGTTTTTAAGCTCCGGATCCTTGAAAAAATCCGAAAGGCGCAGAAGAGAATCACGAGTTTCTTCTATATTCAAATCCGCGCTTCCTTCCGCAAAAAAATTATCAGCGGCAAGAGAAATCACAAGACCGCGCTCATCGCTTGTAACCGTTATTTTATTTGACTTTATATCAGGCGCAAAAAGTGAAACAGCTTTTTTCTTTGCAAGGCCAAGAGATTTTCCTTTTTCAATGGCAGGAAGAGAATTTATAGTGTTCCCAAGATCAGAAAGCTTTCCTGTTGACAAAGACATTCCGCCGTTCACAGATTCGGTTTCATTCATCTGCAGAGACTGGGTGATTGTCGCAAGCTGGGTAACATCCACTTCTGAAGGATTGTAGAGCATAACAAAGAAGCAGAGCATAAGGGTAATCATATCACCATAAGTGCCCTGCCAGGCGGTTGACGGTTTTTCAGGTTCTTTTTTTTCCTTTGCCATTTTGAATCCTTAGTCTTTTAGAATATCCGCTTCAATTGATTTTCTTGTAACAGGATCAAGGTAAGTAAGCAGCTTCTGCCCCATGATTCTAGGGTTTTCTCCAGCCTGAATAGCAAGAACGCCTTCAATAACCATTTCTTTGGCACGCATTTCCATTGAATTCTGATTAATCAGATTCTGTCCGAGCGGAACAAGAAGCCAGTTCGCCATCATAGATCCGTAAAGAGTTGTAATAAGGGCAACCGCCATGTTAGGACCAAGCGAAGATTTATCTTCAAGGTTGTTCAACATACCAATAAGACCAAGAACGGTTCCCATCATACCGAAACCAGGCGCAAAACCGGCCCACTGGTTCATTACGTTTACCCATTCCATATGGCGGGCCTCGCACTGGCTCATTTCATTTTCCATGATTGTGCGGATTACATTTCCATCAGTTCCGTCAACAACAAGACGCAATCCGTTCCGCATAAAAGCATCGTCAAGATCATCAAGTCCGTCTTCCAAGGCAAGAATACCTTCGCGGCGGGCTTTGTTTGAAAGATCCATAAGCTTTGAAATAAGAGTTTTCTCGCCAAAATCAGGCACTTTGAAACATTTTCCAATAATTTTAAAAAGACCTATGGCTTTAGACAAAGGCGACATGATGAAAATAGCGGCATAAGAACCGCCCACAGTCATGAACACAGACGGAATATCAATAATACCGCCCAAAGTACCGCCTGATGTCAATACAGACATTACAATACAAGCCGCACCACCAACAAAACCAATTATTGTCGCTATATCCATTTACAGAACCTCTTGGCTATCAAAACCGATTTTTTTTCTATACTCAATGATTTTTTCTATTATCTCTGACGGAGGGTTTTTTACGACAATTTTTTTTCCAGACAGCATTGTCAAAGTCAAATCAGGATTCGACTCCATGCTTTCAATCATGTGCGGATTCACCCAGTAAATTTTTCCATCCAGACGCATAACTTCAATCATTAATAGTATTTTCCTTTGCAAAACAAATATCGTCAAGACTATTTTTATATTTCATTATATTTAACGGCTGTATTTTATTCAACTTTTATTTTTTTCTTATTTTTCTGCCGTTTTATTCAATTTTTCAAGAAAAAAATTCCATTTTTAAATATACGTGGTAAAATTGAAGATAGTTAAAAAATGCGGGAAATTTAAAAATGATTTTTATTGGCGAAACATCCAGAAAAAAAGAAAATTCACTCCAGGCTCTTCTGGAAAATGCGAATTTCAAGACAAAAACTTTTGCAAGCTCGGAAGAAATTTTTCATGAGCTGAAAAACGGATGTCCGCCGGATTTATTCATTCTGACCAGAAATTTTCTGAAGGAAAACGGAACTGACTTCATAAAAAAAACAAGGAACGAATATAAGCAAAACGCGCCGGTAATCGTTCTTTCCGAGCCTTGCGGCGAGCAGGAAATACTAAACGGATTTGAGCTTGGTGCGGATGATTTTCTTGAAATGCCTTTTTCGCCGGAAATTCTTATTGCGCACGTAAAAGCGCATCTAAGACGGGCGAAAATTTCTTCAGAAACTGAAAACTGCATAAAATTCGGAAAATATTCCATGCTGACAGACGGCAATGTTATAAAAAAAGGAAATGAAAAAATTCCGCTTTCCGAAAAGGAATACAAAGTCCTTGAATTCATGGCAAAAAATCCAGGAAAAATTCTTTCAGCGGAAGAAATTTACGAAAATGTATGGAAAATAAAATTCGGCGACATAACAGCCGTTGCCGTTTACATTCAGCGAATAAGAAAAAAAATTGAAGAAAATCCAGCAAAACCGGTTTTTATAAAGACAATTTTTGGACGAGGATACGTTTTTGACGAAAACGGCGGAATCCAGAACCAGAACTAGAGAAATCTAGAAAAAAACTAGATAATTTCCTCAAGAAAACGGTTCAGGAACAGAATTCCGTTTTCATTCAATGAATAAAAATGTCCTGAAGAAGTTTCCTCCACGCGGCAAAGTCCTTTTTCCTTCCAGCGGCCGAATGCCGACGCCACTTTTTCTGGAAATCCAGAGGAAAAGCGTTTTTCATATTCTTCCAGGGAAACGCCGCGCAAAGTCCTGAGCCCCATCATAAAAAATTCAAATGACTGAATTTCCGCGGAAAGCCGCTCCGCCTCGCCCGGCGCATTTTTCGAGGAAACTGCATTCTTCCAGAAGGAAATGTATTTTCCTATATCTGTGGAATTCGTGAAACGGACAGCATTTTTTCCGTAGGAAGTTCCAGTTCCGCCAGCGCCGCAGCCAACATAGCCGCCTTGGTTCCAATAAACAAGATTGTGTTTGCACTCAAATCCTGGAAGACAGAAATTTGAAACTTCATAATGAGAATAGCCTTTTTTCAAAAGAAGATTTTTCCCGGAAATCCAAATTTCATCAGCTTTCTCAAAATCATACGGAAGAACGCCGTCCTGCAACGCTTTTCCAAACGGAGTTTCATCCTCGAACGTGAGCGAATACATTGAAATATGCTGCGGCTGGAACTCCAGAAGCCCGTTTATTGTGTTCAAAAATGATTCAGAATCTTCTTTTGGAAGCCCGGAAATCAAGTCCGCGGAAAAAATTCCTTTCCAGTATTTTTTTATGCAGCAAAGCGCGTCTAAAACAATTTTTCCAGTTCCGCGGCGATTTGCATTTTTCAGCGCAAAATCATTGAAAGACTGGATTCCGCACGAAAGCCTTGTTATTCCGCATGAATAAAAATTCTCAAGCATTTCTTTTGAAATGTCATCTGGATTCGCTTCCAATGTAATTTCTTCCGGAAACTTTTTGAGCCCGCGGAAAATTTCATTCATAATAGAAGAAAGCTGCTCCGGCTCCAGAAGGCTC
>SAMEA104315436__coassemble_1935_pt1 | contig 10153 bp, 9 predicted proteins | sample SAMEA104315436__metabat2_high_PE_011 | metagenome-assembled genome bin SAMEA104315436 (sample SAMEA104315436) | gut metagenome | biome: Monkey gut; feature: monkey-associated habitat; material: faeces | place: China | collected 2013 | reverse complement strand
AAAATCTGCTCAAAATAACGCCCATAAAAAAAGGCAACTTTGAGCATTTCAAAAAACAAATAAACAAGGGAAAGAGCCTTGGAGAGGAGATCTTTTATGAAAAAATTGAAAATACTTATGGCTGTTTTTTCAGTTGCAGTTGCATTAGTTGCCACAGGTTGTTCTGATGGTGTCAGTGAAAAATCTATCGACAATTCTGGAAATTCGGGCACTACTGGAGGCAGCTCTGGCGGTGATACTGGAGGAACATCTACACCAGGCACAGGCGTTCTTTCAAGCGTTGTAAAAAGCGGTCTGAAATTTGATTTTTCAAATGCAAAGGCAATTGCCGCTGTAGACAGAGATTCTTTAGGTCGCGCCGCATATAGCAGAAATGCACGAGCCGCAGAAGATTCCTCTATTGATGATTCACCGCTTCTTAAAATTCTTGAGAACGGTTCTTTTGAATCTGCCATTACAATGGCGGAAAATGCAAACCTTGCCACTGTAAAGGAAATTTATAAATCGCCGCTAGAAGATTCAAATGATATTTTTATTGTTCTAGACGGACAAAGCTGGTTCTACGAAACAAAAATCACTGTTGATGAAAATGGAAATGAAATTAACCGGCAGCAGGAATATAAAACATTAGGACAGCTTATCTGTATTCATGAAGACAATACGATTGCTGATATTCTAAAAATAAACAATGACTCAAATTCTTATAATAATGATTATCAGAATTTGGAAACTGACAAAGGAATCAAGTTTGATAACGCCGGCAACCTTTATTATATGGCACGAACATATGATTCATCTAATAATTACAGTGTTATTTACAAATTTAATCCAAAAACAAATGAAATTACAAAACTAACAGCGTCAGTAGCTGGAACAGATTATAATTCATTTAAAATTACTGGTGATGGACAGATTATTTTTGTGGAAGGTTCTAGATGGCAATCGGGTTCGTCTGCAAACTTTTTGCGTGCAATTCCTGTAAATAATCCAAATAACATTTTTAATATTTACTACAGTTCTTCTGGGGAGAATTTGCAAAGCTGGGTTTACGATGAAACCAATGAAATTATGTATTATGTTAATAATAAAGGTTTATATAAATCTATACGTAATGGCAATTCTTTTGAAGACGGAGAATTTATAGCATATAATACAGCACTAGAACTTTACTATGGTTCTTATTTTAATATGCAATATACATATACAGCATATTGGAATACAAATGAACTAAACTGTTACAATGGAACGTATTATGTTTATTCAAAAATTGTAGATGATGATGGAACATTGATTCCTGAAAATGTTGTAAACTATATTGTTGGAAGAGCGATAGACTTCAATTCTAGTTGTTATTGTATTTCAACAGATGATGTTGATGTGCGATTTGATGTCTTTAAAAATATTGAAGGTTATGAGGATATCTATAATGCCACAAAAGGCTTAAAAAATGCGGATGCAATAAAAGCTCTTGACACGTTCAAACTCCGCAATTTGCTTTACAATGTTTTTTGGAACGGATATTACAGTTATTCTCAAAATTACATAAGTTCTTCTTCATCTTCAGGTTACAAACATAATTTTTTGGCAGATATTTTATATGTAAAAGGAACTGACACATTGCTTTGCAACAGCGAAAAACCTGTAAACTCTTCAACAGAAATAAAAGGAACTAATTATTTTTCAAAAGACGGTAACTATTATAACAACGATGGTGTAATAAACAGCTTATTTAATGGAAATACTTATAAAGAAGGTTTTATATCTGTTAATAATTCGTATTTAAAAGCAGATGGTTCTGCAGATTGCCAGAAAATCTTAAACGATGCTTTTTCAAAATGTAATACACATGGTGAAAAAGAATTCCGTCTTGACTGCTTTAAAAATGATGAAACATACGGAATGTTGTATTCAGACCTTAAAAATGAGACTGCATTAGAATGGCTCACAAGTGATGACGAGCGATTTTTTTTGTTTGGAAATGCATTTCATGAAATTTATCGTTTTCATGATCTGTTCTTTATAAAAGGAACTGATGAACCAGCATATAAAACCGCAGAAATATCAACTAGTTATTGGGAAATAAACGACTACACAGTAAGCAATAACGGCAGTCTTTGGGGCAGATACACAAACACAGATTCGTCTTATTCTTCTGAAAAATATTTCTACTTTGTAAAGATTATAGATTCTGACGGCTGCCTCTTAAATGAATTCAACAAAGTAGATTTGCCAGAAGGAAAAGTTTCTCAAACTATAGAAAACGACGGCTCGTTGTATATGAAATATTCACTGCTTAACAAAAACGGCGATGAAACTGGCTTTCACCAGATTTACAAAGTAGACTTCTCTGACAGCAATGCTACAAACTTGTTCAAGAATGTTCCAAACAATGAAAGACTTGAAGTCGTTTCATTCTCTGTTGGTGCAGACAGATTGTATTATAGTGCTGTAAGAGGCACATCTGTAGAAAACGGCGAAGTTTGCATAAGCACAAACGAATATAATCCTTTGACAATTACCAAAAAACTTAGCGCAATCTACACTTTCTAACAAAAAAATAATCACTAAGCCTGCAAAAACTTGAAGCGGAATTTCTTCTGGAAGTTCCGCTTTTTTTATTCAGCACGCAAAAATATCAAGCCAAAATTCATGTCAAAACAGGCAAAGATGCGTTTACTATTTTTAATATATCTTGACAATCGTTATGACTATGATACGATTTTTACAGAAATAATTGCTCAATAACAAATCACAAAAAATTTTTGGAGGGAAATTTTTTGAAAAAATTTACACACAATGACGAAATTTATTGTTTTGAATATAATCCAAAAGCAAAACGTAAAGTAAAGATTTCACAACAAGCCTTCTCAAAGGACTTATATGGAAAACAAAAACAATTGATAGTTGAAAAACTATATGAAATGATATCTTTCAATCCTCAAATAGATATTCCAGAATCTGCAAAGCAATATATTATTGATTATCATAATTGCAGGAACAAAAATGCTTCTTACACAACGAATTCATTAGGAAAAATCTTATACACTTTGTTATAAAGAAATATATTCATTTTGAAAGTCAGCTCATTTTTGGAATTATGATTCAAAAATATGCCTTGTACATAGGCTTTTTGTTCAAGAGTAGCTTCATCACGCACGCTGGCTGAAGCGTTATGTAAATTGCTTCAGAATATAACTCTAATCGTCAAGGAAATAGTGCACTAAAAGGCAGACTGTTAGTGCACTAACTGGGAGGCATTTAGCGCACTAATTGGAAGCCTGTTAGTACGCTAAAATCCCCAGTTTTCCTAGCCTTTCTCTCATAGAATCCTGTGCTGCCAGGCAAGTATCGCGCAGATAGCCTTTTTCATTTTTCCATTCTTTTATTCCGCGGTAATAAAACATTTTTAATTCATCGGTAATTATGAATGGAACAATATTGTTCTTCAAACATTCCATTTTATCGGCAAGATATAAAGCCGTTTTTCCATAAACAAGACAAGCGTTATTTTGCCGATGGTCTGTTTTAACTTTGCCGAGTTTTCAAGAAAAACACGCCGTACTTTTTTAAATTCTCGGCGTGAATTTTTTAAAACACGCCGTGTTTTTGCCTAAAACGTCGTATGTTTTTGGAAGAAATTCCTAAAGCCATTGTTCCTATTTTACCGCAACATAGATAAAAATTGTACCGTTTTTTCCATCGCAGTCTTCCTGATATTCTTCAAAATCGCCGGTAAAAGTTCGGTCAAGGGGCGTTTTCCAGATTTCTTTCCAGGCTTTTCCAACCGCAACAGAAACGCTTCCTCTTACTGTAAATTTTGCATATTTTCCGGCAGGAACAGACTTTACGCAAAGCCCTGCTTTTTCAGCCTTGTTCGCGCCTTCCTTTGTAACTTCCGCGCCCACAAGAACTAAGTAGCTATCTTTTGCCGTTTTTCCGTAGTCGCAGTAAAGACCGACATTTTTTCTGTTTGCAAGACCGCTCATTTTCTGCCAGATTCCGCCACAGAACGACTGCCACAGCCCGCCGATTTTTGTTTTCATGTCATCCGCGCCGTTAGAAGTTGTTGCGCACACGCCCGCAAAAGTTTTTGATTCAAGATTTACAATTTCGTATTCCATAAAAAAACTCCATAATTTATAGCAAAATTATAAAGGCCAAAACATGACAACTGTATGTCATATTAAAAATTTATTTTTAATGCTGCTTTGCCGTTTTTCAAACAACCGACAACCTTCATACAGTTAAAATTCTTTTATATACAAATCTAAAAAACTGCTTTACACTAAAAGAATAAATATATTTATCGGGGGCAAAAATGACTTCGTTCAACTTAATTTTGATTCTGGCTGTGGTTGTTCTTCTAGTGCTTTTTTTCTGTTCATACAAGAAAGTTCCAAAGAACAAGATTGGAATCCGCGTAGGGCCTTTTGGAAACAAGACTGTTACAGGAAAAGCAGTTTTTGTTGTTCCGTTTCTTCAGCGCATAGACTATATGACGCTTGAAAATATTCAGGTTGATTTTGTAAGCAAGGAATCAATTCCAACTCAAGATGCAATAAATATCAAAGTTGATGCGATTGCAAATATTGCAATTTCCCAGAACAACGAAGTTATGAAAAAAGCCGCGGCAAAATTCATTGGCTATACAACAGGAAATATCGCAGACATTGTAAAGCCGGTTCTTGAAGGAAATATCCGGGAAATCATAAGCCAGATTAAGCTGAAAGATTTGATTCAGGGAGACAAAAAAGTTCTTGCTGAACAAATTGCGCAGAATGTAAAGCCGAACCTTGAAGATTTAGGGCTTGAGCTTACAACCTTCAACATCCAGAATTTCAAGGATGACAATGGAGTTATCAATAATCTTGGAATTGAAAATACCGTAAGCATTTCAAAAGACGCTGCAAAGGCAAAAGCGGCGGCGGAAGCTGAAATAAAAATCGCGCAGGCACAGGCTGACAAAGCGGCGAACGATGCTCGTGTTGCGGCGGAACTCGAAATCGCCCAGAAGCAAAACGACCTTGCAATAAAAAAAGCGGCGTTGAAACTTCAAGCAGACACAGAAGCGGCAAAAGCGGAAGCCGCAATGGGCATTGAAACTGAAAACCAGCGAAAAGTGCTTGAAATCAAGGCTGCGGACGCAAACATTGCAAAGCAGGAAAAACAGATTGAAATTCAGGAAAAGGAAGTTGCCATCAAGGAAAAAGCTCTTGATGCGGAAATAAAGAAAACAGCGGAAGCTGATAAATTTGCCGCAGAACAGAAGGCAGATGCCGAGCTTTACACAAGGCAGCGCAAAGCGGAAGCAGAAGCATTTGAACTTCAGAAACAAGCGGAAGCAGAGGCATTCCAAAAACTAAAAAAAGCTGAAGCCGAAAAACTTGCAATGGAAAACGAGGCAGCCGGAAAGAAGGCTCTTGCCGAAGCAGTGCAGGTACAGGGAAAAGCGGATGCGGAAGCCATAAAAGCCAAACTTGTTGCCGAAGCTGAAGGTATGCGCGAAAAAGCCGAAGCCATGAAACTTTACGGCGATGCGGCGCGCCAGCAGATGGAACTTGATGCGCTTAAAGTTTACTTTGAACAGCTGCCAAAAATTGCGGAAGCCGCTGGAAAGTCATACCAGAATGTGGAAAAAATATATATGTACGGCGGAGATTCTTCAAAGCTCCAGTCCGACATTATGAACAATGTAACCCAGATAAGCGAAGGGCTTGGGGAATCTCTGGGAATCAACCTGAAGACATTGCTCGCAGGTTTTATCGGTGGAAAAGCCGCCGCTGCAACCGCTAGCAACAACTCTGAAAAAGAAGCAAAAACAAAGGAAGCTAAAAAAACTTCTAGCTCAGAGTAAATTTACAGTTCAATTCCGCTGGCTATCAGTTTCATATCCAGCTTGCGGTAATATTTTTTGTAAAGCCAAGGATGCAGCCCTGAATAGAGTTTCCCGATTTCCGGGGACTCTATTTTTTCGTCTGCAGCGGTTTTTTCTATATTATATGAGCCGTTGATTTTCCAGCCGTTCAGAAGTCCTATGCTTATTGCATTTGCCGGGCATCCAAAAGAACAGCATGTGCACATTGTGCAGTTATGCCCGAAACTGAATTTCTTTCCGTTAAAAGAAATATTATTCAGCGGACAGTTTTTTACGCATTTCTGGCATTTCACGCATTTTTTCATATCAACTTTCATGGAAAAAGGCGCGGAAAGCGGATAGTAAATCCATTCAATGCGGACGAGAGGAACCCAAAAACGAACCAAAGGATTTATGTGGACTTTGTCAATTTTGCCTTCCTGAAGCTCCTTGCAAGAAAGCCGCGCATAAGCCTTTGCATAAAGCCATTCACGCTTAACCATTTCCGGTGTATGCCTGAAAATCATATTGTAAGGCATTACATAATGCCGGTCGGAAACAAATTCACAGCCTTTTTTTTCCATTTTGCGGATAAGCCGCTGCGAAGAAAATTCATTTATGCACAGCCCTTCTCCGCTGGTTTTAAAAACAAATGCCTTCGTAGGTCTTTCAAGCTTTGGCAAAATATTTATAAAATCATCGAACGGCTTTGGAATATTGAATCCATAAACAGGATGCCCGAATCCGACCAAATCAAATTCATTCGGATTTGGGAAAGCCTCAAAAACAAATTTTGAACCGCATTTTTTCATCTTAACGTCATAAATTGTAGTTTCATATTCCGTAAGATTTTGCTTGTACAGCTCCGCAACCAGGCGGGTATTTCCAGTTCCGCTAAAAACGTAAATTACAGCTTTTTTCATATTGAATACTACAGTTTTTCAACAGGAACAATCATGTCATCGTCTTCATGCTCATCGTAAGGATAAACATTGTTTTCTTCAGACTTTGAATGAGTGTCATACCAAACCTGCGCATAGAACGGAACGTTTGCAGCCGCCTTGTCAAAAGACCATTTCGGCAAAGCTTCGCAACATTCTGGGCACCAGAAACCAGCTTTTAAAATTGTAAAAGGCTTCGCTTCAAAAATATGTCCGTTGTGGCATTTCCAAGTGATTTTCCTAAAAAGATTTCCTTTTTCCATTGAAGAAGAAAGAACTTCGCCTCCGCGGAACTGCGCGGCAGACTTCAAATCTTCAATATCGATTTCAGAATCAGGTTTTGATTCGTCATAACCATGAGAAAGCTTGTATTTTTCCGCTTTAGATTCATCTTTCAATTCAGCGTAATCAATTGAACCTTCAGGGCTCCGGCCTTTTGCAAGAACAGGAAATTCCTTCCAGGTTTTAGGCTCTGAGTCAAAGGCTTCTTTTCCGCCAAAAAACGCATCGATTCTGCCCTTTTTTCCAAGACGAATCCAGTTCATCGGCGCATTGCTGTTTTTCAGAAGCCGTTCAATAGCCAGCTTTCTGATAAGCCCCGCCGGAACTATTCGGCCAAACCAATAATACCAAAGTTCCTTGCGCATACGCCGCCAATAGTCAGCGCTGCTTTCTGTGCGGTAGCCGAGCCATTCATCAAGAACATGGCTGTCCGTGTACCAGACACCGTGAAAATTGCGTGGAATATTCCAGTACGGCTCAAAGAATTTTTCCGCGCCGGCGCCCATAAGCGCAAATCCGGAGTTAAATGTTTCATATCCAGTTTCACGGCAAGCCGCACCGCCGCCGATATTGTAGTCATTTTTCCAGAAACCATTAAGTTTTCCATCCAGGTCGCGCTCAATAAGATTCTGAATGCACAAGCCGGAATCACGGTCGGTAATCCATTCAAGAGGAGCATTCCAGCAAGTATGGAACATCAGGCCGTCATTCATATTGTTTGCCAAAAAATATTTGTGGTAAACCGCAGTCTGGCGCAGAACAACCCAGTTCGGCAAGTTGCTTTCCAGAACATAACGCTCGCCCTTTATTTTTGCCGCGGAATAATAATCATATGCAGAAGACATAACAGGATCGCCCATACGCACCCACATATGCTTGTAGTTTCTGTTTCCGTAAACAGCAACTGTAGAAATATGAACAAGTTTTATCTGCTCCGCACGGCCGCTTCTCATGATTGCATCAACAATATTTTTTGTGCCGTCAAAATTTGTTCGTACTGTATTTTCAGGATTATGGTCAGCTTTTGGAGGAATCACGGCTCCGCAATGAACTACATAATCCGCGCCGCTTACAAGCTGCTCCACATCATCATAGTTTCCAAGGTCGCCTTTTACAATTGAAATTCGTCCTCTTCCTTTTCTTAAAAGATTCCTGAAGAACGCTCTGTAATGCTTAACATGATTATATACAAAAAGCCTTAGCTCAAAATTCTTATTTGAAGCAAGCAAATGCGATACAACTTCACCGCCCATCGCGCCGTCTGAACCTGTAACGGCAACCACAATTTTTTTATTTTCAGTCATAATATTAATTATTGCACTGCCTGTAATTTTCGTAAAGCAAAACTCCAGCTGCCACAGAAACATTTAAACTGTCAATTTTGCCGCAAGTTGGAATTGAAATAATCGAGTCACATTCAGATTCAAGAAGCCGGGCAATTCCAGAACCTTCGCTGCCCATTACAATAACAGAGCGCGGCGCAAATTTCAGCTTTGAAACATTTTCTCCGCCCGCATCAGCTCCATAAGACCAGAATCCATTTTCCTTCAGCTTTTGAACAGTCCGCACAAGATTATTAACAACAGCAACAGGAACCCATGCTGAAGAACCAGCCGAACTCCGCGCAATCACTTCATTTGAATCAACGTCTTTTATTCCGCGGCGCTCCGGAAGAACAACAAGGCTCGCGCCAAACTGGTCGCAGCTTCGTATAATCGCGCCAACGTTGTGCGGATCTGTAATTGAATCCAGAACAACAACAACCTGCCGTTCATCTTCAGGCTTTGCTTTCGCAGCATTCAGCCATTCATCAAAATCAACAAGATTCGCAGATTTTTCGTTTCCGCCGGCAACACAAAGAATAATTCCGCGGTGCTCACGGCTTGTTTCCGGCAAACTTTGAACCATGCGGTCAAGAGATTTGTCATCACCCTGCGAGCAAGGAATTTCAGCTTCCTTTGCAGCCGCAAGAATCTTTTTTACACGAGGACCAATTTTGCTGTAAACAATGCGCATTCCGCTTCCGGCATTATTTTCCTTCGCCTTCAGGACACGCTCTTCTATGGCATGAAAGCCCGTTATGATTTTTTCAGACATCTGTATTTTACCAAAAATGCTACCAGCATTTATTCACCGCAGCAGGGCAGCTGCTCCCTTCGTCGCAACAATTTACCAAAAATGCTGCGACTTTTTATTTGCGAACAAGCGATTTCATCAAAAAAAATTCTTCGAACGCAAATATTATTTATTTTCCGCAGCATTTTTTATATTTCTTTCCGCTGCCGCATGGGCAGGGGTCGTTTCGGCCGATTTTGGCGCCGTCGCGTTTTACTGTTTCAGGAATGATATTTCCTGCAACGTATTTCCATTCACCGTTGATTTTTTTGAAACCGGCAATTTCGTGGTGATGTTCAACAAGATGCTTCATTGTATAGTCCGCAATAAATTCAACAACACCTTCATCATCTTTTTCTTCTGTTCTAAGAATGTGCAAGCCCTGCCAAATTGACTGTCGGCTCCAGTCTTCCGTTGCCTGCTTGTCAATGTCAGCAATGCCTTCGCCTTCTTCGCATGAATCAACAATAAAATCAATTTCGTGTGTTACGTAAGCTGAATATCTAGCCCGCATCAAAGCTTCCGGAGTTGCAGCTTTTACAGTTCCTTTAATAATTGGTTCGCAGCATTCACTGTATTTTTTCCCTGAACCACAAGGGCAGTTTTCAATTTTTTCACTCATACTCTAAATATATCAAAAACCTTCATTGTTAGCAATTATCGGGCGCTCCCTTCGGGCCTGGCTTTCCAGGGTTCGCCGACTAACCGCGGCTCATAGTTTTTCATCTTCGCTTCAAAACTACTGCTTCGCAGCCCTTCCAATCCATAGCGCACAGCAAACTTTTTGTTTTTATTTAGCCAGAATGTCGAGTTTTTTTGCAAATTCTGAAAGAACGCTTTCGGCATATTTCCAGTTTGCTCCAGATGGATTTGGCTCGCGCTGCGCTTGTATTAATTCGGGTGCTTCGCACTTTAAGTGATTCAATCGCCAAAAATCTTCACAAACTGTAAATCTGCCTAC
>SAMEA104315436__coassemble_1895_pt1 | contig 10397 bp, 5 predicted proteins | sample SAMEA104315436__metabat2_high_PE_011 | metagenome-assembled genome bin SAMEA104315436 (sample SAMEA104315436) | gut metagenome | biome: Monkey gut; feature: monkey-associated habitat; material: faeces | place: China | collected 2013 | reverse complement strand
TGGAGATTATGAAATCATTGTCTACGCTGAAACTTTTGACGGAATTGATATTTCCAACACAGACAGTAAAAACCGGCGGACATTTTCAGTTCTTCCTGTTGAGCCGCTGGAAAAAGCGAAAAATCTTGCAGCAAATCCTCCTGTTTTCAGCCGGGAGTATCTTTCTGTAAAGGAAAATCCGAAAAACATAACGCTTTCGTGGAGCAAAGTTCCAAAAGCAACCGATTACTTTGTGACGATAAAAGGCAAAAACGGCCGTGTTCTTCTGGAAAAGAATATAAAAGACGGAACTTTATATAAAATCGATTTTACGGCGATTTCAAGTGAAGATAAAATTGCTTTTTCAAAAGGAACGTTTGTCTGGGAAGTTGTTGGAGTCAGAAGAATTGATACGGACAAAGACGGCAAAGTTGACAAAATTTTTCAGGAAGGAATTCCTGCGGAATCATTTTTTGAGACAGATATTCCGGTTCCAAAAAAATCCAGGGCGAAGGGAGCGATGAATCCGTATGGAAAATAAGTTTCTTCCTATTAGAGTTGCTTTTATTTTCATTTTCGTTATGTTTTCTTTTTCCTTGCGGATTTTTGCGGAAACAACTTCCGGGGCAGATGAAATTATTCTGTCTGAAGAAAATAGTTCGGATGAAAATTCCGCTCCGGCGCAGGAAATGTGGCAGACTCTTGAATGGGATGAAGAAACGCCGGAATATGTTCTGCATTACGAAGTTGTGATTGAGTCGTATTCTGAAAAAACAAAAACTTTTGAGGAAATAAACCGGATTGTAACGGAAGACAATTCAACAAAAGTTCAGGTGAATCCAAAACTTGCGCCAGGAATTTACCGCTTCAAGGTGATTTCCTACAATTTGGTGGATGTTCCAGAAGTTGAGTCCAGCTGGTTTGAATTCAGAATTTACAAAGCTTTTCAGCCTGAAGTAATGGATATAAAATCCGCGGCGAACCGCACAGGAACTTTGTTTCTGGAAGAAATAAATGACGGAATTTTTTATATTTCCGGGAAAAATCTTTTTCATGCAAAGGAAAGCGAAACAGACATTTCTTTTACAGACTATGCCCTTTTTAATTCAAAGAAGAGAAATGCCAGTCCTGTTGTTCCAGAAATTTTGGAAAATGAGAAGAACCGCCGCCTAAAAGTTGCTTTTGACTTGAAAAAACTTGATGTTGGTACATACAATTTTATTGCAACCGATGCAAGCGGTCTGAAAAGCGCTCCGAACCAGCGTATTGAAATTAAATTCAAGAAGAAAGTTGATTTTGACCTGAGCGCAGGATATATTTTTCCTGTTGTTATTTATGACAATACTTTTGAAAAATATCTGAATTCAAACGTTATGCCTTTCAGCGTTACTGCAAGGGCTTCTCTGCTGCCGTTCAAGCATCGTTTCGGATATTTTGGAATTGGAATTTTCGGCTCGTACTCAAGAATTTTTGCGGATTACAATAATTATCAGATTGATGGAAATTTTATAAATGCGGATGCGCTTTTTGTTTATCAGCTGCCTGTTCGGGTGAAGCACAAAGGCACTGAAAAACGGCGCCATGCTTTTACTTTTGAAATTCACGGAGGCGCAGGACTTTCATTTTTCAATGACGTGAAATTTCATTTTGAGCATAATATTGTTTCTGAACCGCTGAACAGCATTAATTTTTCAGCGGTTGCGGGCGGCGCGTTTCAGCTTTATCTTACAAACCGGCTTTATGCGGAGCTTTCCGCGGATTATCTTGCCGCGTTTCTTGATGATATGGATTTTGGAATGGTTTTGCCGTCGTTCAGTATTGGATGGCAGTTCTAGGAAACGGAGGAAAATATGAGAAAATTTAGTTTTGCAGAAATTTTTAGGCTGGCTTCTGTTTTTTTGCTTTCCTGCGGAATTATTTCATGTTCTTTTTTTGAAGATTCATTGAATGAGCCTGTAAAAGAGTATTTTAAAAAATATACTGAAACTTCTGCTGTAACAGAATACGAGGTTGTTTCCGGTTCGTATGAAATTTCATCTGGATGTGTTTATGTTTTTTCCTCCGAGGGATTTGAAGCCAGACTTTTTCTTAGAAATCCGCAGAAATACAGGTTTCCGGATGACTGCATAAATATTTCTTTTCCACGTTTTGAAAAAGATGCCGCGGAATCTAAATTCGGCTCGGAAATTGATTTAAGCGGAATTTCAATTGTTCAGGACGAAGACGATTCTTCTGTTCTTCTGCTGAAATATCCAAGTGATTTTTTGGTTCTTGCGGAGACTGGATTTGATATTTCACCTGAAATCAGGCTTTTTCATCCGGTTTCAAAGGCAGATTTCGGCTCTTGGTCAAGTTTGAAAGCTGTCTGCAATTCTGCGCCGCCGCTTGTTTTTGGCGCTGCCGTTTACAAGGATTCAGCGCGCGGCAAATATGTTGTGTTTTTCAATATGCCGTCAAAAGGACTTCTTTCTGGAATTCACAGCGACTTGAAATCTGTTTCTGTAAATGGCGAAAAAAGCGGCGTGCTTCTGAATGGTGACGGAACTTTTGTTTTTGAAAATGAAATGTTTCATTCAGGAAATGATTCTTCCCTGTTTTCTGAGGCTTCTGTTTCATTTTTGGAGTACGGGCAGGCTGCGTATTTTGTTACAGAAGATGTTTTTTCTGATGAAACCACCGATTATGTGATTTCGCTTGCAGATGAGGCAGGATTTTCTTCGGAAGTTTCGGTCAGCGTTTATTCATTGCGGCTTGATGAAATTGAGCTTTCTGATGTTTCTGGAAATATTTTGAAAAGCGGCGGCATTGTTAGCCAGGATGAAAACAGTTCTTATGCAACGCTGAATATTTCTCCTGCCCGGACTGTGAAAGATTCTTTGACCGGCGTGGAAACGGATGTTTCTGATTCAATTGTAGTGTATGAGCTTTATCAAGGTTCGGACGATTCTGGAAAAATTCTTTGCAGCGGAAAGAATTCCGGCGGAAATATGACCCTTCAAATTCCGGCCGGCAAAGTTTTTCTTCGGGTTTATTCCCATAAGGATTTGTATGCCGATTCAGTTCCGGTGGAGTACGGAATTCAGGTTCTGAAATCGATTCTTTTTGTTTCTCCAGATGGAAGCGATTCGGGCAACAATGGAAGCCGAAATTCGCCTTTTGCGACAGTGGCTAAAACTTTCGGAAGCGATGGTTTTTCTGACATTACAGTTCTGGGAACGGTCGAGCTGGTTGGAAATATTGATGAAAATGCAGTGCTTTCTGTTCCGAACGCGAATGTTATCATAAATGGAAACGGAAATTCTCTTGCCTCGCTGAAAATGTCTGCGGCCGGCGGAAAATTGAAGGCCAGCGGATTGAGCTTGACCGGCGGAATTTCTGTGGAAAACGGAGAATTCCAGTTTGAAGGCGGCTCTGTCGGCGGCGGAATTACGGTTTCCGGCGGAAGCCTTGTTTTAAAGAACTGCGTTTCTGTGGACGGCGAAATAACTGTTTCAGGCGGAAATCTTGTTGTTGAAGACTGCGCTTTGGGCGGAAAAATAAACTACAACGGCGGAAAACTTATTCTTTCCGGCAGCACAACAGTTTCCGGCGGAATAGAAATCGGGGCTACTGGGCTTTCCATTCATGTGAAAAATCTTTCGGAGCTGAGTGTCGCTTCAATTTCTGGCGTTGACTCCTGGGCTAAGGGAGACAAAGTTTTGGTTTCCGAGGATGGCGATGAAAAATCAATGGCGGAAAACTGCCGAAAATTCAGTCTTTCTTCCGAAAAATGGGTTTTAACTGCGGATTCAGACGGCAAATATGGAGTTTTAAATAATTCCGGTGGAAGTTTTGTTGTTCCAGAATATGAAATTCAATTTTCTTTTGCTCCGGAAGGAAAAATTGTGCGCGGCGGCGAAATCACAGTTTCCGCCTCTGTAACGGATTCTTCCGTCAAAGCGGTTCCGGTTTCTGCTTCGGATTTTAACTGGCAGCTGAAAATATTCAACCACGGAACAGACACTGGAGTTTCAGCTTCTGAAAACAGAATTTCTACCGGTGAAGACTGGCCGGCGGATACGTACCAGCTTTTTGTGAGCGCGGAATACAAAGGCACATGCTACAGCTCTATGTTTGATTTTGAAATTTCAGAATAAAATTGCATTTTGAGGAGGAAAATATGGCTGGAAATATCAATTTTTTTAATAGTTTCAACAGATTTAAGAATTTTTTTTGTGCGGCGGCGTATGCAGTTTTGCTGTTTTCATTTTTTTCCTGCGAAAATGCAGTTTCTTCAGATGACTCTTTTTCTGATGACGAGGCAAAGTTTGAGATAAAGGGAATTTTCAAGGTTGAAGGCGCTGCTCCTGCTGAAATTCTTGCGGAATCGCTCTGCAGCAGTTCTGTTTCTGAAAAGCAATCCAGAAGCGGCTCGGCAAGTATTCCTGAAACGGTTTATTATAAAGTGGCGGCAAAAGATTCCTCCTCTGCAAAGTTTTATGAAGGAACCGCATCCGGCAGCAGTTTTTCTGTAAAAGTTTCAAAAGGCTCGTGGATTGTTGAGGCTGAAGGTTTTTCAGATAAAAGCAAGACTTTTTCAATTCTGAAAGGAAGCGCCAGTGTTTCGGTAAGCGATGATTATTCTGTTGAAAGTGGAATTGAAATATCCATGTCGCCGTTAACGGACGGAAAGGGAAATATTCTTCTTGAAATTCAAAGAGCGGCTGACAGCGGAATAAAAAGTTTCCGTGCGGAGCTGAATAAAATTACCGAAGCCGAAACTGTTTTTTCAGAAAATATTGATTTTCCGGAGGATTTAGATTCCGCCAAGCTGGAGAAAACAGAAGTTGATTCAGGCTCTTATATTCTGCGGCTGGAATTTTACTCGGAACTGGCAGGCAGCGGAAATCTTCTTTTTTGCACACAGGAAACTGTGAATGTTTTCAAAAATCTTACAACAGACACTTGGCAAGGAAATTCTTCTTATTTAAACGGCGGAAAATTTGCAGTTTCAAAAGAAGCTGTTGAAACATTCTCAATGAGGACATTCTTTGTTCAGGGAAGCAGCGGCTCGTACACGCCAGCGGCTCCGGCAAGCGACAGCAACAGCGGAACATATTTTGCGCCGCTCCGCACAGTTCAGGCCGCGGTGGACAAAATTGAATCAATAAACGACAGCGTTTCTTCCTACACGGTTATGGTTGACGGAAAGTTTGATGCGGAAGCAGGTGATTTTCGTAGCACTTATTCTGAATCGTCCACTCTTATTGAAATATATCCTTCAAAAAAACTGACGGTAACTATTAGAAGTTTTTCTTCAGATTCCGTAGCAGTTTTGAATCTTAATTCTCATGGAAGGGGATTCTATATTGTAGGAAATGCCTCTGTAACTCTTGAAAATATTGAAATTTCAAATGGATTGTTACAATATATTTCTGGTAAGACCAATGGAAGCGGAATTTATTGTAAAGGAATTCTTTCTTTGAAAAACTGTATTTTTAGAAATAATCGTACAAAGCATGGTAGCGGTGCTCTTTTTTTTATTGGAGAAAATCTGGAAATTTCAGGCAGTAAATTTGTGGACAACAAAGGCAGTTCTAGTTGCGGCGGAATTTTTTGTAAAGGAAACAGTTCTTTGCAAAATTGTACTTTTGAAAATAACTCTGGCAGGCTAGGAGGCGCAATTGAGTTTTCTGATGGAAATCATTCTGTGTCTGGCTGTGAATTTATAGGCAACACGGTGGCTATGTCGAATGGCAGTGATCGTGTTGCAGCTATCAAAAGGTCGAATGGTAGTGCAATTTGCTGTTCTGGAAATATGAATCTGACGATTTCTGACAGCGAATTCAAGAATAACATATCAGAACAAGGCAGTGCGATAGATTTATACTATGGAAATTCTACAGTTACTATTGAAAGCGGACTTTTTTCCGGCAATAAGTCAGAAGGCAGCACTGACAGAGGTGCAATCTATGTTGAAAATGGAAATCTTCGGCTTGGCGGAAGCGTAACCATAGAAAATTCTGACTCCAACGGTATTTGCCTTGCGCCTGGCAAAACAATAGAAATTATCAGCAAGCTTTCTCCTGAAAATTCTGTCTATACGGCAAAACTGGTGTTTGAAAAATTCCAATTTGGTCAGCGGCCTATAATTTGTAACGAGGAGCAATATACACTTACAGAGGATGACTTTAAAAAATTTCTTGTTTCAGATTCAGCTAACGAAGGCTGGCATATAAATCAATATGGCTATCTTACAAAACCAGTTTTGATAAGCACGGCTGTTGGTGATTGGAATCCAGAAATTTATACTGATATTACGGTTTCTAGCCTTAAAGAACTGGAAAAATTTGCCAGTTTTGTAAACGATGGCAATGCTATGCAAGAATCCAGCATAAAATTAAAGGAAGACATAACTATTGATACTGCTTCTTCTTTTGCTGGGATTGGTAATCCAAGTGATTGTCCTTTTTCTGGAACTTTTGATGGAAACGGAAAAACAATAACATCAGAAAAAACTGATTTGAATTCAATTTTCCTTAATATAAAAAATGGAACAATAAAAAATCTAAAATCAGCTGGAACTTTTACAAACAGTGGAATTGTTAAAGAAATCGACAGTGGAATTGTAGAAAACTGTGAAAATAGTGCAAAGATAGGTGTTGGCCATGGGAATTTCGGAGGAATTGTTTCCAAAGCTACAAACTCTTCAATAATAAAATGTATAAACAGGGGAGTTCTGCATTGGCTTGGTACTGAAGATATTATTGTGGGCGGTATTTGTGGTTCTATGAATGGCGGAAAAATATCAGATTGTATGAATGTTGGGAGTATATCCGTTTTCACTTTTTCAATAGGAGGTTCTCCTATATGTATGGCTGGAGGTATTCTAGGTTATTTTATTCCATCGGGAAAAGAGGATAATGGTGTTTTTAATTCTGTTAATAGAGGGGATGCTAAGAACAAAAAAACACATCAGATAAAAACTGGTGGTGTTATAGGAGCAATAGAATTGCAGTCTGGTAGTTGTTCTTACGTTAGAAATTGTTTAAATATGGGATGTTTGACCGTGGATGATGATGGTACTGAGGAGGATGATGATTTGGGAGGCATTTTGTGTGTTAAGCTCTGCAGCTTGAGCCATGACTATAAATTTGGTGTGTCTGATTGTTATTATTCTACTAAAGAACCTTTTGATAAACTTGCTTCTTCTTGTATTGAGCATTTTGAAATATGCAAAGTTAATTCATTTTCAAAGTTCAATTCCAAATTTTCTACTAACCAGGAGCTGACTGTTGGAAATGTAACTTCCACAAATCTTGTTGAGCTTTTGAATGCCTGGGTTGAAGAAGAAAATTCTTCCGGCGGAGCATATTTGAAATGGCAGTATTTTGCCAGGAACCCGGGAGACCCGTTGGAAGTTGAGCTGGTGTATGAAAATTAAATAAAGTGTAAACATAATATGGTGTTTACATTCATATGTGTTTTGTGATAAAATTGTTTACTTAATTTTTAAGGATATAAGGAGCTTTTAGAAAATGACTAAGCAGACTTTGAATGCAAAAGTTCGTTCTACTACTGGAAAAACAGCTGCCAAAAATCTTCGAAAAGTAGGTAGTATCCCTGCTGTTGTTTACAACCACAAGGGCGAGGCTACTTCAATCGAAGTGAATGCTGTTGAATTTAACAAAATTTGGCGCACAATCACTGGTTCTACACCTGTTGAGCTGGTTGTTGACGGAAAAAAAGAAAATGTTCTTATCAAGGATGTTGAATACAATATCCGCAATGATTCTGTTCTTCATGTTGACTTTTTCGCGCCTAATGCTGATGAAAAACTTGTTTACAAATATAAGATTCAGTATTCAGGAAACCCGGTTGGCGTTTTGAAGGGTGGTTTTATGGTAAAACGTGTTCCTGAAGTAAAAGTTCAGGCTACACTTGCAAATCTTCCTGAAAGAATCGTTATCGATGTTTCAGCTTTGAACATCGGCGACATTTACAAGGTAAAAGATTTGAATCTTGGAAAAGATGTTACTGTGCTTACAGACGGCGAGCTTTCGCTTGTAAGTATTGCTCCAGCTCGCGGCTAAGCCGTGCTGCTTTATAAAGGGCTGTCATTTATGGCAGCTCTTTTTGTTTAACTTTATGAATGAAAAAGACAAAATAGCCAATTTTGAAAATCATATTGAAAAAAATCTTGGTAAAAACGGTTTTGATTTGTCTTGCATCGCAAAAAATTCTTTGAGCATTGGAGCCGCTGTTTCTGGCGGCGCGGATTCTGTTTCGCTTTTTGTTTCTCTCTGCCGCATTTCTAAAAAATATAAAATTCCTGTTAAGGTTGTAACTGTGAACCACAATATCAGAAGCAAGGCTGAAAGTGGCGCGGACGCTGATTTTGTTGTTTCTCTTGGAAAAAAGTTTCAGACGCATGGTTTTGATGTTGAAGTTTTTATAAAGGAGCTTGAGCGCGGCAAAGTTTTTTCCGAGGCGGAAAAACGTGGAAACGGCGTTGAGGAAGCTGCCCGTTTTTTGCGCTATCAGGCGTTCGATGAATTTTTTGCCAATAAAAATTTGGCTTTTATTGCTCTTGCTCACAACAAAAATGACCAGACTGAAACTTTGCTGATGCGTTTTCTTCAGGGAAGCGGAAATTCGGGGCTTTGCGGAATCAGCGCTCGCCGCGGAATTTTTGTGCGTCCGCTTCTGGATGTTTCAAGAGCGCAGATTGAGGAATATCTTTTTGAGCAGAAAATTACGTGGCGAACTGATTCAACAAATTTCGACACGAACTACATGAGAAACCGAATCCGGCAGAAACTTGTTCCTTTTTTGAAGGAAAATTTTCCGGGTTTTGAAAAAGCGCTTTTGAACGGAGCGCAGAAAGCTTTTGATGATGAAAATGCTCTGAATTCCTTGGTGAAGAAGAATTTCTGGGTTTTTAATAAAAATTGCGCGGAATGTTCCGGCTCGGAATTTCTGAGCCTTCCTGCCGCGGTGAAAAGACGGCAAATTTTTGCTGGAATTGATTTGCTTTGCGCTCACGGAAAATGCGGTTCTTCTGAAAAAGTTTCCGGCGGAAGAATTCCGTTTTTGTTTCTGAAGGAATTTATGGAAGCGGTGGATTTTGCTGCGGCTTCAGGAACTTCAGTAAAAAAAACAGCTGGAAATCTTTTGTTCAGTTTTGATGGAAATAAAATTGAAATTAAAAAAAATGAATTGCTAGCGACTGAATCTTCGTTTTTTGTTATAATAAATGAAGATGTTCAGTTTTCTTTTTCTGGCTGCGAAGCGACTGCGAAGCTTTCGGAAAATAAAAAATCGGCGGAAGTGGTTTTCTGTTCTGAAAAGGACGAAATTCTGCTGAAAAATGTTCCATTGCCGTTTTGTGTTCGGAGCCGTCAGCAGGATGATTTTGTTCGTGCTGCAAACGGCGGAAAAAAATCTGTTTCGGATGTTCTTTCTGACTGGCACGTTCCCGTTGATCTGAAAAATTCTGTTCCTGTTGTCCAGGAGCTTTCCAGCAAAAACCAGGAGATAACTGCTGTTCTTGGCTCTTTGCTTGGATTTAAAAACTGGATTGTGAAAACTGAGTCTGCTGAAAGAAAGTAGAGGAAATATTTTATGAAAAAAAAGTTTTTTCTTTCGCTGTTTGTTTTGTTGTCTGCCCGATTTTTTTTGTTCGCGGTAAGTTCATCGCTTTCTGCGGCGAACCGGCGGACTGCGGTAAGATGCCTGAAACTTTCAGAGTCGTTTCTTTCTTCTGATGATTATACAAATGCTTTGGCGCAGGCGGAGCTTGGACTTGCTTACGATGAAAGCGTTTCCGACCTTTGGTATGTAAAGGCTGCTGCGAAATCAGGGCTTGGCGCTTCAAGGGCGGAGCTGATTCCGCTTGTTTCCCATGCTCTTACTGAAGGCGAATGGGTTGACTACAACCGTGATGGCGCTAGAATTCTTTATGCGGATCTTTTGTGCGACACAGGAAATTATGACCAGGCGGTTGGAATTCTTGCCGCCGAGCCGTTCATTTATTCTTCTGATGCTGAATTTATCCGTGCAAAATCATATTACAGAATCCGGACTGCTGAATCCATTGACAAAGCCCGAAACAAGATAAATTCTGCCAGAAAAATTTATTCGTCGGACAAGCGTTTCCCGAAACTTTTTTTCAGGCACGAATACGATTTTCTGCGTCCGGCAAATTTTGGCGCGGATAGCACCGGCGCTTTTCAGGACGATTCTTCACTTGTTCAGAAAATTGCAGATTCTTTTCTTGCTAAAATGCCTGAGTATGACAATCCGGATGCCGAGCTTGAAATTTATTCAATATTTTTTGCGTCCGGAGACCAGCAGAAGCGTCTGGTGCAGGCTTTTTCTTCATGTCCGCACGCACATTGTACCACTGCTTGGGAAGCTCCGATTCTTCAAGATAAATT
>SAMEA104315436__coassemble_1875_pt1 | contig 10559 bp, 10 predicted proteins | sample SAMEA104315436__metabat2_high_PE_011 | metagenome-assembled genome bin SAMEA104315436 (sample SAMEA104315436) | gut metagenome | biome: Monkey gut; feature: monkey-associated habitat; material: faeces | place: China | collected 2013 | reverse complement strand
CGGCTCGGAGCTCGTTCGCTACTCGGTTCAATCTTTCCGCAAAAAAAAGACACGCCCAAAAAACGAGCGTGTCCTAAAAAATCAAAGCCAACTCCCGGACTTGAACCGAGTACCTACGCGTTACGAGTGCGTTGCTCTACCAGGTGAGCTAAGTTGGCAGTTATTTTATATTGCCGTTGAGAGCCCGCTCGCTTATTGCGCTGCGAGTGTCTACAATTCTTTTCATATCTGTAAGATTTGCAACAACAATGCAATCATTATACACATCTATCTTACGTTTTTCAACAAATCTGTTTATTTCTTCGCGAGTTTCTTCCAAAGAAAGTCCTGCCCAGTGCGCAATGTCGCCGACCGTTACATAGAATTTTCTGGAACGCTCGTTCGGATTTCCCGGCGGATTCATTTCATCAAGAAGAATGAACACATCTGCAATTCGCGCCTGCAAATCTTTTATCACAAGAATTTTAAATCGTCTGCGCTGATCATAAATGCGCTTGCAGAACAGCTTCAAAAGATTTATTGCAAGAGCCGCATTTCCTGTAACAATCGACTCAAAATTTTCCTTGCTGAATTCAAGGCATTTCACCGAAGTTTTCGCCATGCACGTTGCAGAACGCGGAGAATTGTCAAGAATCGCCATTTCGCCAAAAAATTCACCAGGCTTCAGAATATCAAGATTCTTTTCAGTTCCGCTAACATATTTCATAAGCTGAACAGAACCACGCTGAATCAGATAGAAAGTGTCGCCCGGCTCAAATTCAGAAATAATAACCTGCCCCGGAGCGTATTTTTTTGCAAAACGCTCGAACGCCGCAAGCTCAAACTGGCGCAGCGCTCCAAGACCATCGTCCGCAGGCGATACATATTTCGGCATTCCGCGCCGCTCAATCCAAATTTTGCAAGCCGCAAACAGTTTCTTCACCTGCTCAATGTACGGCGACTGAGGAAAACGCTTCATATATTTCATGCAGACATCGTAGCAGGAAACAAATTCCTCGTCCTCGTAAAAACTTTTTGCAACGGCAAGCATTCCTGTCTGCGGACTTTCTGGGTTTGAATTAAGAATCCGTTCTATTTTCTTGTGAATTTGCCTTAGCTGCGCGGAAAAAACCCTCAGCATTTTCATTATAATCTGCTTGTTTCCGCTGAAATTCGTTTCAAATTCCGCCACAGAAAGGGCAATAACCTGGCTGTCCAAAAGAACCGTCGCTGTTTCTTCACGCGGAAAACGACCAAGCGCAGACTTCACGCCAAAAAATTCACCAGGCTTCACCTGATTTGTAACAGTTGCTTTTGTTTCAGGATCAATTGATGTAAGAATTATCGTGCCGCTCTGAAGAATATAAATTTTGTCATCTCTGTCATTTTCAAAATAAATAATTGAACCTTTTGAAAAACTCACTAATTTCGGCATTTTACTCTCCAAGTCAGATAATTTCTCAAATTGTACCATAACAAAGAATTTTGTGCTATGCTGAATTTATGATTGATTTGCATATGCACACAACGGCTTCAGATGGACAGTACTCACCGAAGGAACTTGTCTGCAAAGCCGCGGAAAAAAACATGAAAGTCCTTGCAATAACTGACCACGACACAATTTCCGGACTAAAAGAAGGCGCGGAAGCCTGCAGGGAAAAAGAAATAATTTTCGTTCCCGGAATTGAAATAAACATTCAGCGGCCGAACTGCGAATTTCATCTTTTAGGACTCGGACTGAATTTAAACGGAATTTCAGAAAGCCTGGAAAAAGTTGTTGGAAATCTAGTTGAAACCCGCCGCCAAAGGAACGAATTTATTGTTTCAAAAATGAATTCATTCGGAATTGAAGCAACAGTTGAATCAATTCAGGCGGAATTTCCAAACCAAGTTCTAGGCAGACCGCATTTTGCAAGCTGGCTGGCAAATCATCATTACGTAAAGAACCGGCAGGCTGCGTTCGACAAGTTTTTAGCGCGGGACAGACCTTGGTACGTTGAAAGAACCGGCGCGGACCTTGATGAATCCGTAAAAGCGATTTATGAATCTGGCGGAGTTCCTGTAATTGCGCATCCGCTTTCGCTTTATCTTTCGTGGTCAAAAATCGAGCCTGTGCTTGCGGACTTTTTTGAACGCGGAGTAAAAGGAATGGAATGTTTCCATCCGGGCGCAAGAGTTACCGAATGTCTGAGGCTTCAGGAAATTGCAAGAAAAATCGGCTATTTTGTTACCGCCGGAAGCGATTTCCACGGTGAAAAAATACGCGCAGACAGACGGCCGGGCCACACTTGCGGCGGAAAAATCATCGAGGACAAATATTATTTTGAAGAATTAATGCCTTTTCTGGAAAAACTTCACGGCCAGAAATAAATTCCAGCCGAAAAACTAAATTAATCTGCAGAAAATTTTGTGATTTATTTCAGAAACTGAAAAAAAATTTCTATAAAAAGTAAAAGGTTGAATTTCAACCGGAAATTATTTTCAGCAGAAGGTTTTTATGCAGATTTACTCATTTTCTCCGTTTGGCTACGAAGGTTCGCTTGTTTCTGTGGAAGTTGACTTAAGGCGCGGAATTCCAGCAATTGATTTGGTAGGGCTCGCCGACGGCGCTGTAAAGGAAGCCCGCGAACGGATGCAGGCGGCAATAAGAAATTCAGGATTTGATTTTCCACCGGAAAGAATTCTTATCAGCCTTTCACCGGCAGATTTGAAAAAGGAAGGAGCCGGATTTGACCTGCCGATTGCAATCGCAGTTTTGTGCGCAAAACAGGACAATTCCGAACCAGAAAATCCAATAAAAGACAACACGCCTGTTTTAATAATGGGTGAACTTGAATTGAACGGAAAAGTCCGGCCGGTGCGCGGAGTTCATGCGGCCGCCTCAACAGCTGCAAGCGGAGGAATAATGAGATGCATTGTGCCGTCCGCAAACGCCGATGAAGCCCGTGAAGTTCCCGGAATGAAAGTTTTTGGAACAGAATCTCTTGAAGAAGCATTCGCCGCGCTTTCAAATCCTGAAGTTTTCACAGAGCGCAAATCCAGCGCGCTAAAAAAAGAGGATGAAATCCCGGAAAATTTCGAGCTTGTAAACGGCGTTCTTTTCCAAAAAACAACGCCCGACCTGGAATTTTCAACAATAAAAGGCCAGAAGAAATTAATCCGGGCGCTGCAGATAGCTGCCGCAGGCGGACACAATTTGATTGCAGTCGGTGCTCCTGGCTGCGGAAAAACGCTCTGCCTTCAAAAATTTCCAGGCCTTCTGCCCGCCCTTACGGTTGAAGAAGCCCAGCCGGTAACCCGGATTTTATCGCTGGCGGGACTTCTTCCAACAAAACAGCCGCTAGTACGCATTCCGCCGTACAGAATTCCACATCAATCGAAGGAATTTGCGGTGGCGGAGTTTTATGCCGGCCAGGAGAAATTTCCCTAGCGCACAACGGAGTTCTATTTCTGGATGAAGCGGCAGAATTCAGAACAAGCGTCCTTCAAATGCTAAGAGTTCCGCTGGAATCAGGGAAAATCACAATTTCAAGGGCGGGCCGCTCCACAGTTTTTCCTGCCGAATTCCAGCTGCTCATGGCAACAAATCCATGCCCATGCGGAAATTTCGGTTCAGACACAAAACTTTGCCTATGCAGCGCGCGCTCAATCGAAATGTACTGGAAGAAAATTTCCGCGCCCCTGCTAGACCGGATTGACATAAGAATTCCTGTAAAAAACGAAATTGAAAGCAACTCTGAAAAAACAGAAATCCAGAAAAGCATTTCAACGAATGAACTGCGCGTTGAAATTGCAAAAGCTGTTCTAACGCAAAGAAAACGCCAAAGCAAAAAAAATGCGCATCTAACGCCGGAAGAAACAGCAGAATTCTGCCGAATAAGTCCAGAAAGCCAAACGATTTTAACAAACTCCGCTGAAAAATTTGGATTTTCCCCGCGAGCCGCAGCAAGCTGCCTGAAACTCGCCCGGACAATCGCAGATATGAGCGGCTCTGAAAAAATCGAGCCTCCGCACATAAAAGAAGCAATCGAGCTAAGAAAATCTTTTTCCAATTTCATGGAAACCGAAATTTCCTGAATCCTGAAAAAGATGATTTAAAATAGAAAAGGTCTTGCGCAAACAAGACCTTTTTACCGGAGAAGAGACTTGAACTCTTACGCCATCGCTGACAAAAGATTTTGAGTCTTTCGTGTCTACCATTCCACCACTCCGGCACGTGAAATTTATATTATCAGAAATAGAAGTCTTTTTCAAGTCCAAATGCTTTGATATAATTTTTTTTAGGAAAATTTATGGACGATATTACAAAATGCGCAAAAGAAATATTAAAAAAAATATTCGGATACGACTCTTTCAGACCGCTCCAGCTTGAAATCATAAGAAGTTTGCTTTCAGGAAAAGATACGCTCGCCATAATGCCGACCGGCGGCGGAAAATCCTTGTGCTATCAAATTCCTGCTCTTATTTTCAGGGGAATTACAATCGTTGTTTCTCCGCTTATTTCTCTGATGCAAGACCAGGTTTCTTCCTTGAAAGAAAACGGAGTGCCGGCGGAATACCTAAACAGCTCACTTGAATTCAATGAATATATTGAAACTGTGAAAAAACTCAAAAACGGCGGAATAAAACTTGTCTACGTTTCTCCAGAAGGGCTTGCCTCTGAAAAAATGATGAATATTTTCCATGAATGCTCAATGCCAATCAGCTGCATAACCATTGACGAGGCGCACTGCGTAAGCGAATGGGGACACGACTTCCGCCCGGATTATCTTTCAATTTCAAATGCCAGAAAACATTTTCCAAATGCAGTATGCCTTGCGCTCACGGCCACGGCAACAGCTTCAGTTCAGCAGGACATTATAAAAAATCTTCAGCTTTTTAATCCAACCGTTTTCACAGCGAGCTTCAACCGGAAAAATATCTTCCTTGAAGTGAAACCAAAACGGAACGCATTGGCGCAAGTCATCGAATGCATTGAAAAACACAAAGATGAAAGCGGAATTATTTACTGCCTTTCGCGGAAATCCGTTGACGAACTTACACAAAAACTTCAGGACGAAGGATATTCCGTACTGAATTATCATGCCGGCCTTTCAGACAAACAGCGCGCAGAAAATCAAAATCTTTTCATCAAGGACAAAGTCCGGATTATTGTTGCTACAGTCGCTTTTGGAATGGGAATCAACAAGCCAAACGTCCGATTTGTAATACATTATGACATGGCAAAATCACTTGAAGAATATTACCAGGAAATCGGACGTGCCGGCCGCGACGGACTTGAATCACACGCATTGCTTCTGTACAGCCCGGCAGACATACATAAAATCAGATTCTTTTTCAGCGATGCCGCAGATCCGGAAAAATCCGAGCATCTTCTTCAAGGAATGATAAACTACGCAAAATCAAGAATCTGCCGCAGACAGAATTTGCTTTCATATTTCGGCGAAGAATTCAACGCCCAAAGCGTTTCTCCAGAAGAATGCTGCGACATATGCGCCGCCGGCCCAATCGATTTAACGGATGTAACAATTCCTGCACAAAAACTTATGAGCTGCATTTTCCGCCTGAAACAGCGTTACGGCTCATCCTACGTAATAGACGTTCTGCTTGGCTCAAAACAGAAAAGAATAATGGAAAACCACCACAACGAACTTTCAACCTGGGGAATAGGAAAAGAGCTGGAAAAATCCGACTGGTTTGAACTCACCGATTTGCTTATTGAAAGCGGCTACATTTTAAAAACCGGAGAATACAATGTTCTTGCCGTTTCAAAAATGGGCGCACTGGCTTTAACAAACCGGACGCAAATAAAACTTCCTGTGCAGCTGAATTTCAAGCACCTGATAAATGCGCCAAAGCCAAAACCTGCATTTGTTCTTCACAAAAAGAATGAATTTATCAGAAATCTTTCAGAAAAAGACGCAGAGCTTTACAACGCAATAAAAAAATGGAGAAATTCCAGCGCGGAAAAAGAGAATATTCCTCCATACATTATTTTTGGAGACAAAACAATCGAAGAGCTTGTTGAAAAAAAGCCAAGAAATGAATCAGAACTTCTTACTGTGTTTGGAATTGGAACCGTAAAAGCTGAAAAAATCGGAAGTCAGATTCTACGAATAATCGAAAATTATAGTTCCGACCAGCAGCCAGAATAAAAAAAACGGCTGTCCTTTGCGAAATTTAAAAACTTCCAGGACAGCCTTAATATATATAAACAGGCTGCGGCTTCGCCATGACCAGCCCGAAAAAAAAGGATTGCCGTAAAGCAATCCTTTAAAGGTGTGGATTGGAGTTGAACCAACCAATGACGGTTTTGCAGACCGATCCCTTACCGCTTGGGTACCACACCAAATGTTTTTGCACTATATCATAAAAAAAAAACTTTGTCCAGTGAAATCATGCAAGCCGAGGATTTAACTTTAAAATTTCATTTTGAACAGAATTTTTCTCTTCCTCCGTTGAAAAAATGAACTGTTCAGAAGGATTTTTTTCAGTTGACACAACCAATATTCTGGAATCGATATTTTCAAGCTCTTCTTTTGAGCATTTTAAAAACGGAAGCGCCAGTATTTTTTCAAGCGGAAGAAAACGGCCGTTTCCAATGATTCCATTTTCATAAAGACCGCAAAATTTATTCAGAGAAATTTCGTTTAAACTCATTGCGCAGCCCAAAAGCGAAACTAAACAGACAACTCCATCTGTAAAAATTCCCAGGTCCCTGAGCCAAACCATAAAAATAAGAAGCGCGGAAAAAATCAGTATCAGAATATTCAAAAAAATATTCTTTTTTCGGGTCGGAACAACAAGTTTTCCAGTTTTTTTCAGCAAAAATTTTGTCTTAAGCGGAACAAGAAAAAAAGCGAGCAAATAAACCACGGCCGAAAAAACAACAAAAATCACACGAAAATTATACGAATTCATATTCAACTCCAGTTCAACGGTTTAAAAGCCAATAATTCAAGGCTTTTTTTGCAGACTCAAATGCCAGCGGAAGATTTTCAATATCTTCTTTTGAATCGATTTTTCTTGCGGCAAATCCAGAAACTTCAGTTTCCTGGCCATGAAGTTTTTTCAGCAGCCCGGAAATGTTTCCAGAATCAGCCGGAACTGACGCAACAAAAAACAAATCGCAAGTTTTGTACGCAATATTTTTATACAGATAATCATTTGGAAAACTGCAAAGATATTTCACGCTTTCAGGCTGAACTCCGGTTTCTTCAAGGCATTCGCGCGAAACAGCCGCCTCCGCAGTTTCATTCTGGTCAACAAAACCGCCCGGCAATGCAAGAAAACCTTTCCGCGGCTCTTTTGCCCGAATTTCAAAAAGAACATTGTTCTCGCTGTCGGCAATTATTGCTCCAACCGCGCTTGCAACATTATTGTACAAATCAAATCCGCAGTCCGCGCAGAACCATTTTTTGTTATCCAGATAGCCAATGTTCTTTCCGCCGCATTCAGGGCAGAAATTAAATTTATTTCCAATCATTTGAATCCCCTCGCAGTAAGCGCATAGGACAAGGCTTCAGCCCGCTTCAAAGCCTGAACAATCAGAGGAGCCACAAGCGGAACAATAGCCTTGATTTTTCCAAAAAATCCTTTCGCTTTTCCAAGTCCGCCCCGGACAAGCTGAGTTTTCACAATGCAGGCAGCCTCGTCAAGAAGCAGCGGAAGAAAGCGGAAAATTATTTCCATTGTAACAAGAATATATTTTGTAGGAATCCGCAGAAAACGCAAAGGCAAAAGCAAGTCTGAAAAACCTTTGACAAGCTGAATTTCATCTGTTGAATGAACAAAACCGCAAACCAGGCACAAGGCGCATTCCGTACGGAGCAGAACTTTAAGGCAAGTAACAAGCTTTGAAGGCGTAACAGTAAAAAAGCGGAATCCGCAGTAACGGATTTCATCCGGCAGCGCAGGCGCAAAAACCATTTGAAACAAGCAGAAAAACAAAAGGAGCGGAATTATTTTCAGCATTGAAAGCAAAAGTTTCTTCACAGGATATTTCGCGCACAAAGCATAGAAAATTCCCGCGGCAAAACAAATTCCGCAAGCCGCAAGCGGACGAACCACGAGCGCCGCGCAAAAAATTCCAAGGAACAAAAGATATTTCAGGAACGGCGGAAGTTTTCCTACAATTCCTGTTCTTTTTGTTTCTCTGGCAAAACTGAATTTTTGAATCCGCTCAAGAACAGACAGCGCGGGAATCTGATTCATTTCAGACAAGCCGGAAGGAACATTTTCATCCGCAACAGAAATATTTTCCGCAGAAAGATTTATCACAAAATCAGAAAATGCCGCCTCATCCCGCTGGTGCGTGCTGAAAAGCACTGTTTTTCCTTCGGCAGCAAGAGTCTTCATCAAATCCATAACTTTGCCGCGGGATTCGCCATCGAGCGCAGCTGTAGGCTCATCAAATAAAATAATGTCAGCATCCAGCGCAACAATACCCGCAACCGCAAGCCGTTTTTTTTCTCCGCCTGAAAGACAGAAAGTCTGGCGGTTTGCATATTTTTCAAAATCAAGGTTGCACCGGTTCATTGAATTTTTGACAATTTCCTTCAGTTTTTTTCCCCGGATTCCCTTGTTTCTAGGGCCAAACGCAACATCGTCCGCCGCAAAATTTTCAAAAAGCGCCGCATCGCTGTTCTGCTGGGAAATCACCGGACGTTCCGTGCAGTAGATTTTTCCGGAATCCGCATTTTTCAAGCCTGAAAGAATTTCCAGCAGCGTTGATTTTCCGCAGCCGGAAGGTCCAACCAGCGCAACTAAAGTGCCTTTCCGCAGGTCGAATGAGATATTTTTCAAAAGCGGAGCGTTTTTTTTGTAAGAAAAATTTATATTTCTGGCAGAAAGAACAATTTCCTTTTCATATGGAAGAATTTTCCTTGAATTCGCAGGAAGTTTTTTTCCGGCAAGCTTTTCAACAAATTTTTCATCTGAAAGAAAATCCCCGGAAGTTCCCGTCCAAGAAATTTTTCCTTCACGCATAAAAATCACATCCCTTGCGTGACGAACCGCCTCTAAATCATGGCTTATGTGAAGAACCGCCACGCCCTTGTTATTCGCGGAATCAATAAAACTGTACATTTCATCACGGGATTTCGGATCAAGCATTGAAAAAGCTTCGTCCAGCACAAGAATATCCGGATCCATCGCAAGAATTCCGCTCAGCGCAACTTTCTGCGTCTGCCCAAGGGAAAGATTCATTGTCTTATGATTTGCAAAATCTAGCATCCCAGTTGCGCCAAGACTTTCAATTGCGTTCAGCTCAACTTCAGACTTTGAAAAGCCAAGGTTTTCCGGACCGAATTCCGTATCTTGAAACACAACGCCGCAGATAATCTGGTCCTTCGGCGACTGAAAAACAATTCCAACGCGGAGATTTTCTTCAATTTTTACCGAGCCTCTCTGCGGTTTGAAAAGCCCCGCGACAATTTTAGCAACTGTGCTTTTTCCGCTTCCGTTTTTTCCAGCCAGAACTGTGTACGAGCCGTGCTTCAGCTCAAAGCTGATATTTTCAACAGCCGCTTTTTCAGCATTTTCATATGAGAAATATAAATTATTCACTTGAACCGCAGGCATGACGCTATTCTATAGATTTTTTATGCACATTTGCAAGCACCGATTTGTTTCTATTTTGTGGAAAAAATGTGGATAACTTTTTGTCAATAGATTTTTAACTGAAAAAAATATTTTTTTTACAGAACCGATTTTTACAAAACTTTTTAATTTGTTATATTACAAAGAATTAATTACAATTTTCCACATTTTTATTTAATCTTTTGCAATACCAAGAATTAGAAAATACAAAAAAAATAACACACATTGCGGTGGATAACTTGTGCACAATGTGTGTTTGACCAGTTGAAAACAAATTTTCTAGCCTAAAGAAACTACGCCCTGCTCATTGATTGCAAGAATCGACTTACATTCTGAGCAGCGGAAACGGCCAGCCCGAGTCGCACGCAAATGCTTGTTGCACATCGGACAAGCAAAAACTTTCGGAAAAACGCTTTCTGCAGGCTGCGCGCCCTGATGAAAATAATTCACGGCATCCTCAGTTGTGTCCTTGATGTTGAAAAACTGCGCGAATCCCAAAAGCTGGAAAACTTCATAAACTTTCGGCTGGATTTCAAGAAGCACAATATCGCCGCCCTTCGGCTTCAGCATTTTCAGAAAAGAAGTGAAAGAACCGATTCCTGTTGAAGAAACATAATTCAAAGCAGAGCAGTTAAAAATCAGATTAATAAATCCAGCTTCAACAACTTTTGTTATTTTCTTCTGAAAGAAACTTGAATTATATGTATCGATATAGCCGTTCAAATAAACTCGAAGACCATTTGGAACAGAATCAATTTTTTCCAGAGAAATCTTCAAGCTGTCATCTTTTTCGTTATCAAAACCAGGAACAATAGTGTTATTGTTGTCGCTCATACCTTGCAGACTCCGTTCATAATTTTGTTTATCAGTTTACACCAATTTATATATTAGGTCAAATTAAGATTGTGGAATTAATTTGCTTCAATCAATATACTGAAATTATGAATTTAGACAAAGTTTATATTGTGCTGGATCATCCA
>SAMEA104315436__coassemble_1874_pt1 | contig 10562 bp, 8 predicted proteins | sample SAMEA104315436__metabat2_high_PE_011 | metagenome-assembled genome bin SAMEA104315436 (sample SAMEA104315436) | gut metagenome | biome: Monkey gut; feature: monkey-associated habitat; material: faeces | place: China | collected 2013 | reverse complement strand
TGCTTGCCGGACTTGCAATTCCTTCTATTTTAATGCAGTCCGAGCCAGAGCAGTACAGCTATGTGGATTCATACACTTCTCCGCTATATTTTTTATGGCATACATTTTTTCAGGCGCTTGGATTTTTTGTTGTGTGGCCTTCCTGCTTTTATGCGCTCTTTTCCTCAAAGACAAAAAAAATTTTGTCATTTTTATTTGCATTAATGGCATTTTCAGCATTGATAAACTGTTTTGCTTTTTCAGGAAACTACGGACCTGTTAATCCAAATCTTCTGTTCATGACACCGCAACACTTTATGCCTGGAATAAAAACTGTTCTGGCAAATATTATTTGTCTTTTAGCGGCTTTGATTTTAATAGCCGTGGCAGTTTCGTTCAGACCCAAAATAATAAACTCGCTCTGCTCCATACTTCTTATTTCGCTTGTATGTGTTTCTGGAAAAAATATATTTTCCGTTCAGAACTCATTCAGAAAAATGCCCGTTCCTGACTTTTCTAAAAAAATTGCTACAGTTTTTCACCTTTCAAAAACAGGAAGAAATGTTATAATCCTTATGCAGGACAGATATTTTTCTCCGCTGATTCCAAAAATTCTGGAAGACAAGCCAGAACTGAAGGAACGTCTCGATGGCTTTGTCTGGTATCCGAATACAGTTTCATTCGGCAAACTTACAATGATTGGAACGCCAGGTATTTTACGATTACACGCCTTTTGAAATCAACAAAAGAACGGAAAAAACTCTGCAACAGAAGCACAACGAAGCGATTCTTACAATGCCAGTGCTTTTCCATAATAACAACTGGAACGTAACAGTCGCAGATCTTCCATATGAAAACTACCTTGAACAGCCAGTTACAGATATGTACAAGGGCTACGATTTTATAAACCGTGTAACAACACATGGAACTTACTCCGGCATATGGTACTCACGCAACAAAATGAAAAAGTCTCCGTTCATGAGCGAAGGAATAAAGAGAAACTTTATATGGTTCAGTTTCCTGAAAATTGTACCGCCGTATTTCCGTCAGATAATTTACCACAAGGAATATTGGATTTCATACAACAAATTTGAAAACAGCGCGAAATTCATTGACAACTACTCAGAAATTGATTTTTTTCCAGAATTATTTGACACTTCGTCAGAAAAAGATTCATTCTTTTTGCTGGACAACGAGGCAAACCATGAGTCTATTCTTCTTCAAGCTCCGGATTATGTTCCAGCAGAAAATGTTACGGATGCTGGTCCGTACGGAAAGGATGCAACCTATTCTTCAATGGCTGGAGTCTTGCTGCGATTCGCTGATTTTGTTGACTTCCTGAAAGAAAACAATGTTTACGATAATACAAAAATCATTCTTGTTTCTGACCACGGAATGAGCCGGAACACAGGAACTTTTGACAACAAAACACAAAATTTCCCATTCAACAAAGAAAACATGACCGCATCTCTGCTAGTGAAGGATTTTTCAAGCCGCGGAACTTTAAAAGAAGACTTCACCTTTATGACAAATGCTGACACGCCTGCCCTTGCATTGAAAGATATTGCGCCTAATGCAAGAAATCCTTTTACAAATAACCCACTTGATATAAATTCTATTGGAGGGGGGGGGATTACAAAGAACAGCTTTATAAAAATGTCTAATGCGCCAGCAGAAAGCACACGCATACGAAAAAACACAAAATTCAACATAAAAGACACTGAATGGTATACTGTAAAAGACAATATTTTTGACGACAAAAACTGGTCGCAATATATTCCTGAAAAAAATTAACAAAAGGAGTCTTATTTATGAGCGTTAGGCTTGTTACTGATTATCTGGATTTATCAGCTGAAAAATATCCAGAAAAAATTGCATTCGCAGATGCAAACCGTGAAATTACATTTTCTGAAGTAAAAAAAGAGGCGCAGAAAATTGCTACAGAACTTGCCGGCATGAAATTTTTCAAGCAGCCAGTTGTGGTTTATCTTGACAAGAGCGTTGAAGTTCTTGTTTCCTTTATGGGAGCCGCTTATTCGGGAAATTTCTACACACCGATTGACACAGGAATGCCGGCCACAAGAATTGAGAAAATAATGGAGACATTGAATCCTGCTATAATTATAACTGACTCAGCACATCTTGAAGCGGCAAAAGCATTTTCAGGCAGCACTCCTGTTCTTCTTTACGAAGATATGCAGAAAAAAGATTCTGACAAATCTCTGCTGGAAGCCGCAAAAGCAAAAATTCTGGACACAGACATTCTTTATGTTCTGTTCACTTCAGGCTCAACTGGAACTCCAAAAGGTGTAATCATAAGTCAAAAATCATGCATAGACTATGCGGAATGGGTTACAAAAACTTTTGACATTTCAAGCGAAACTGTTTTTGGTGAACAGGCGCCTTTCTATTTTGACAATTCAATTCTTGACATTTACCAGACATTAAAAAACGGCGCTACAATGTATATAATTCCGCAGAAATTTTTCATGCTCCCAAAGCAGCTTTTTGAATTTCTTGCCGAAAAGAAAGTTAATACAATTTTCTGGGTTCCTTCTGCACTGTGCATAATGGCAAACCTGAAGGCAGTAGGAAAATTTCCTGTTCCTACGCTGAAAAAAGTTCTTTTCTGCGGTGAAGTTATGCCGAACAAGCAGCTCAATGCCTGGCGAAAGGCATTTCCAGACTGTCTTTATGCAAACCTCTATGGTCCTACTGAAATCACAGATGTATGCGCATACTACATTGTAGACCGGGAATTTTCAGATGATGAAAGCCTTCCAATCGGCTTTGCCTGCGAAAACACTGAAATTCTAGTTCTGAACGACAAAAACGAACCTGTACAAGGCGATGAAAAAGGAGAACTTTGTGTCCGAGGAATCTGCCTTTCATACGGCTACTACAATAATCCAGAAAAAACACAGGCAGCCTTTGTCCAGAATCCGCTAAATCCGTTCTATCCAGAAACAATATACAGAACAGGCGATATTGTTCATTACAATGAACGCCATGAGCTTATGTATGACTGCCGAAAAGATTTTCAGATTAAGCACATGGGACACAGAATCGAGCTTGGTGAAATTGAAACTGCAATCTCGGCCGTAGAAGGCGTTGAGCAGAACTGTTGCTTATACGACACAGAACACAGCAAGATTGTAATGTTCTTTACAGGTTCAATCGAAGCTCAGCAGATTATAGATGCAATAAAAAATACTGTTCCGGAATATATGATTCCGAACAAAAAAATAAAGCTTGACAAAATGCCGATAAATCTTAATGGAAAAATCGACAGGGTTGAGCTGAAGAAAATGCTTTAAATATTTTATTTTTATATTTAGGAGAATAATATGGACGAACTGCTTGAAATCTTGAAAGAAGCAAAACCAGAAGTTGATTTTGGAAAAGAAACTGCGCTTATTGACAACTCAATTCTTGACTCATTCGATATTGTTCAGCTTGTAATGAAACTGAATGAAGAATTTGACATTGAAATCGGCGCAGAGGAAATAGTGCCTGCAAACTTCAACAGCGCAGAAGCAATGTACAAGATGATTCAGAGACTTCAGGACTAGAAAAAGTCCGGATCAAACAAAAAAACGTCTGTTTGATGCAGACGTTTTTTTGTTTTCATATATTACATTTATCTGCGGGATTTTCTAAGATTCTTTATATAATCACAAACCTGCTTTGTATGCGTATCCCTGTACCAGCTGTTGTAATGGCCGTAGCAATCTGAAAATTTGTAGTCATCTGTGCTTCCTGGAAAACACTTTTGGTCTGTACAGTTTATGTAAGTTACTTCTTCCATTCCCCCCCCCTTAAGATTCTTTATAAATTCGCCAGTTTTATCAAAAAAGGAAAGAGTTTCTGGCACAGCATCTAACACGCTTCTTGGAACCGCATTTGACATAAAATAAAGCTCTATATCGTTTTTCATGCAGAAAGTATAAATCTGTTCAATATACTTTTTGTCATTATCCAGCATGTCATCAAGATATTTTTGCTTCACGACTTCATCAAAATCCTTCGGAAATTTTCTTTCTGAAACAGGCGGCTCCACAGAATTTCTTTTTTCCCAATAAACTGAAGAATTATAGTTTTTGTCTTTCACTAGTTTTCGATGTTCTCTCAACTCTTTCTTAGATTTCATCACATCTGGAATTTCTGTGATATTTTCAGGAAATGAAGCAAATTTAAAGAATGTTGAAGTATATTTCTGGGCCATTACATTTTTCACAGTAAGTTTTATAAGCTCCGGATTAAAAGGTTTAAACATATCCTGCATAAATTCCCTGTACAGTTCCTCTGAATGAGGATATACATAAGGCGGATTTTCAAAATTCTGAAGAACATCAATTCCAATAACAACAGTTTTAAGATTATGCTTTTTGAACGCATCAAGCAAAATATAATAAAGACTTTCCGGGTAAGAACCTTGAGGTGAAAGAACAAACGCATTCTCGTTGAATTCCTGGCTTATAACTTTTGCATTCATTCCGTTTGATTCAAGAGAATCGCCGATAACAAGAAAATCTATGTTTTTGTCATATTCACGGTATTCTGCAAAATGCCGGTTCAATGATGACCAAGGATACAAAAGAAAATTAAAAAAACAAACAGCAGCAACCGCAAGAAACACAAATCCCGCGCATTTGAAAAAAATTCTAGAACAATGCATACATAAAACCTGCCATATTAGAAGACTGGAAAAACGGAGTTCCCAATATAAGGAAAAGATAAACAGCCCATCTTGCAACGATTGGAGCGGAGGCAATTTTCTCTCTTACATCAATATTTTTCTCTTTCATTACGCTTACAGCAATCCAGATAAGACTGAATGCAAGCACAACCAGAATTGTAAGTTTTCCAAAGCCATTGAAACTAAAATTTGAAATCAATCGCCAGTTTGTGAAAGAAAAAAGCTGCTTTGCCATCCCGAGCGCCTGTCCCATATCAGCAACATCATCAACCAATGCGCCAATATTTACAAGATAAAATGTTCTTATAATCCTAAACACCTGCCATGCCCGTGATTTTTCATTTATATGAAAGACAGCCAGCCCCTTTTTGTAGACAGGCTCCATCATTACAGAAAATGCTATTATTCCGCCATGAAAAAGCCCGTAAAACACAAAATGCCATTCCGCACCATGCCAGATACCCACGACAAGAAAAACAAGAATATTAGCAAGCGCCATTGGAACAACACGTCCAAGATACTTGTTTTTTGCGCCGAGTTTCTTTCCAAATTCAAGCATTGTTTTTGATAATGCAAACGGATAAAAAATATAATCTTTCATCCATGTTCCAAGCGTAATATGCCATCGCCGCCAAAATTCTGCTATTGACTGGGAAAAATACGGCTGCCTGAAATTTTCTTTTAGTTTTACTCCAAAAAGCTCTGAAACACCAAGAGCAATATCCATTCCGCCCGCAAAATCCGCATAAAGCTGTATTGAATAAAACACAAGCCCGAACATTATTATAAAATTCGGTAGAGATGCATATTCTTCAAATATATAGGAAACAACTTGCCCAGCCCTGTCCGCAATTACAAGTTTTTTCATCAAGCCCCAAAGAATTCTTTGAATAGCAAACTGAGTGTTTTTCAAGTCGAAATTGTGCTCTTTCTCAAAAAACTCATGCCGCAAATCATTGTTTCTATTGATCGGTCCCTGAACAATTGAAGGAAAATAGCTTACGCACAAGGCATAGCGGAAAATATTCTTTTCAGCCTCGTACTTTGAATTATACACGTCGATTATATAACTTACAATCGAGAATGTGTAAAATGAAATTCCCATAGGAATTAAAAACTTTATAGGCTTGAAGACATAATCGCTCTTGAACAGGACTATAATTGAACTTATGTTCATCAAGAAAAAATTTGAATATTTCAGCACAGCGAGTATTCCAAAACATATTAAAACACCAACTGCGGCAACAATTTTTTTGGTTTTCCTGCATTTTTCCTTTAAAACTTTTTTTTCAGCACGGTCATCCGCCTTTGAAATCAAGACGGCATATCTGTCTTTTATTCTCTGCATCCATAATGCTATGGAAAACGACAATACCGTTGAAAAAATAAGATAGATGCAAGCTTTTAAGCTGGCACAAGCATAGAAAATATAGCTAGCCACAAGAAGAATGCACCACCGTTTTTTAGCCGGAAATAAATAAAAAATAACTGCGACGGCAAAAACAAAAAAGACAAATCCTGTAGATATAAATGTCATAATCTTTCCTTAAATTTTTAATATTGTGCGTACATAAACACCGCATTTCCTGGTGAAAACGACATCGAAAGTATCACAAGAATCAGCATAACATAATACGCCGACCATCTGAACGCAATTCCTTTTTTCTGGATTGCAGCATAGACATCAACATTTCTTTCTTTTAGAACACTGGTGACAAAAACTATTATGCCAGCAAGGAAAATCAGGACAAGCTCTGACTCAACATCTCGAAAGCTACCGAATATTTCCTTTAGATACGACTGGGACTTCAAAACTGAAAGCGGTCCAAAATTGGTGAATGTCCGTTTAAGATAACGAAAACTCTTAGGAACATCATAAATTCTGTCAAAATATGCACCGATATTTACAACTATGAAAGTCCGTACAATTTGAAAAACATGAAATCCAGATGACTTCACATTTACATGAAGAGTTTTTCCAAGCCTGTCAAAAACCGGTTTTAACATATCGCTGAACGCAATTACAAGACCATTATAAAGTCCCCATACAACATAGTGCATTTCAGGACCATGCCAAATTCCAACAAGCAGAAACACGACAATATTTGCAAGTCCTGCAGGGACAGTCCGCGCAAAATGATTTCCTAAATGAGAGCCGCACCATTTTCCTAGTTTCTGCATTGGCTTTGTAAGGGCAAACGGAAAAAACACATAGTCACGCATCCACAGTCCAAGGCTTATATGCCATCTGCGCCAGAAATCCGCAAGACTTGTTGAAAAATACGGCTGCCGGAAGTTCGGCTGCATTTCTATTCCGAAAAGCTTGGAAATACCAAGAACCATATCGATTCCGCCAGAAAAATCAGCATATTGGTAGATTGAATATCCTAAGACGCCAAGAAGAATCAAGCTTCCCGGAAGATTTTCATAGGAATGATCAAGCACAGATGAAATCCTGTTCACAATCAAGTCCGCAATGCAGTATTTTTTCATTGCGCCGAACAAAATCATAAGGACACCATGCTTTATATTCTCAAAATCGAACTTATGCTCCTGTTTTAGCTGAACTCCAAGCTTGTCAAAGCGGTTGATTGGCCCCATAACCAGCTGCGGAAAAAAAGAAACAAACAGAAAATACTTCAGAAAATTCTTTTCGCGTTCATACTTGCTGTTGTAAACATCCATAAAATATGCGATTGTCTGAAATGTGTAGAACGAAATTCCAAGTGGAAGAAGAAGCGTTTTGTGTCCAGCAAAATAAAGAAAATCAAGCGGAACAGAAAATTTCGCGCTGAAAAATCCTATTATGGCGTTCCAATATTTCAGATAAGCAAGCACACCGACGTTGAACACAAGAACTGCCGCAAGAACAAGGCGTTTTTTTGTCTTAGTTTTCTGCTTTTCTGCCTTGAATTCCTCTTTTGATAACTCTGTTTTTTTTAATTTCAGTTCAGAATGAAAGCTGCCTACTGCGGCAACTCCGAAGAATGTTACAGCTGAACTTGAAAGAATAAAAACAAAGTTGAGTGCGCCTGAAAAAGCATAGAAAACAATATTCGCAAGAAGAAGAAGCTTCCACTGATGTTTTTTTGGAATCTTGTAATAACACAAAAGCGATATAATAAGAAATAAAACAAACGTATATGATTTAAAATCAAGCATAAACTCTCCTTTTATAAGGCTGTAAAGTATTTAGTGATGATATTCTGCACAGCATCATCATAATAACTTGTAATTTTTAATTTTCCAGATGTTTTTGAAGGATAAAAAAATTTGCATTCATTAGATTTTTCTGCAATAAACTTTTCGTTTTCAGATGAGCCGTCAAAAAAGGAAACATCATAAGAAACAAGGCTTGTGTCGCTGCGGTTAGAAACCGGATAAACCGTAAAAAAGCCCTCGTCCTTGTTCTCGTCAATTATAAGTCCGTAAATTCTAGGACTCTGCACAGAATGCTTTTCTGCTAGAGATGAATAGAACATTTTCTCTTTTTCTTGTTCTGTACTAATATAAAAACGGCAGAAAAGACTTGTAAACTTATCAATTCCGTACTTATTCAAATGATTGTCGTCAAAAAAATCAGAATCCTGAAGTTCAAGATACTCCGGCTTTAAAAGACTAAAATCATAATATGGAACATTGTATTCTGAAATTACACTTCTTATTAATGCAATATAGTCATCATAAGTTTGTTTTTCTGCAAGATAAAAATCCGTACTAGGGTTCTGATAAAAACCAAGTTTTATTTTTTTTTCTTTGCAAAACTCTATGATTTTTATAATTGTTTCTTTCCATTCATTATCAATTGATGCAACAGGAATTGGATTGACCGGCTCAGACCACAAAGCACCTTGTTGAACCATCTCATCATCAAGCACGCACCCCTTTCCTGCATATACAGAATCAGATTTTTTATAGCCATACTTAAAATACTCGCCTGTAAGCCTTGACTTAAACATTGCAAAAACCGAAAGCGGATTCAGGTTTATAAGTTTCTCCTTGCCAATTGGAAGAAGAGAATTAAGATAATACTTTGGAGAAGTAGAATAAAGCATATACTCAAGTTTTGCTTTTGGATTTTTCAAGTAATGGGAAACAAGAAAATTGCTTTTTGAAGGCTCAGATTTTGAGTACGGTGTTGTGGTGGCAGTCGCAAAATCCAGTTCAACAAACACATCCTTCAAATTATAAAGTCGCTCCGCCTCACGCAGAAGAATATATGTTCCATCAAGCCCCTGACTTGGCGTTCCAGAATTAAAAGTCTCCAGCCCCAATGTTTTGTCCATCACCACAGGATTTATTCCGTGGCTAACATGGCTTGCTCCGCAAAAAAGCACATCAATGTTTTTCTGGGAATAAAACTCATGCATAAGAATCCTTGTATAAGTATTCAAATCATTAATAATAAATAATGAAAGAAAAAATGAAACACACAAAAAAATAACTGCAAACAGAATAAACTTAAATAAAAATCTTTTTGACATTTTTAGATATTAACATATATATTTTTTTTAGGCTATAAACAGTTTTTTTTCAGAACTGCATTATTTCCTATAATTCTTATACCACTTTGCAAACTCGCCCAGCCCCTGCTCCAGCGATGTGGACGGCTTGAAGCCAAAATCCTTTTCTAGTTCGGAAACATCCGCAAATGTCTGGTAAACATCGCCTGGCTGCATAGGAAGAAGCTCCTTCTTTCCTGGTGCTGAAATAATATCTTCTTTTATAAGGCAGTTTTCCAGAATTTCAACAAAGCGCATAAGACTTTCTGGTTTGCTGTTCCCTATGTTGTAAATTTTATAGAACGCACCGTCTTCAGTCGGCTCAGGAGTTTTCTGCATCACCGCACGAACTCCTTTCACAATGTCGTCAACATAAGTAAAATCGCGGTACATATCGCCGTTATTGTATATCTGGATTGGCTCGCCTTTCACCAGCTTGTTCGTGAATTTGAAATACGCCATATCCGGGCGTCCCATCGGTCCGTAAACGGTAAAGAAACGCAGGCCTGTGCAAGGAATTTTATAAAGCTTTGAATAGGCATGGGCAAAAAGCTCGTTGCTTTTCTTTGTGGCGGCATAGAGCGAAACCGGATTGTCAACTTTGTCATCCGTTGAATATGGAACTTTCTTGTTGGATCCGTAAACGCTGCTTGAAGATGCGAAAACCAGATGCTCAACCTGGTTATGGCGACAACATTCAAGAATATTGTAAAAACCGATTATATTTGAATGTATATATGCGTCTGGATTGTCAATTGAATAGCGTACTCCAGCCTGAGCCGCAAGATTCACAACAACAGCCGGCTTATATTTTTCAAAAAAAGAATCCAGAAGCGGCTTGTCGGCAATGTCACCTTTTACAAAAGTAAAATCCTTTTTCAATGCGGAAAGCATTTCAAGACGTTCCTGCTTCAAGGAAACATCATAATAGTCAGTTATGCAGTCAATTCCTACAATTTTTATGCCTGAAACATTTTCCAGAAGATTTTTGCACAAGAAACTTCCGATAAAACCAGCTGCGCCGGTAACAAAAACAGTTTTATTTTCCAATGATATATTTGCCATTCTAAAACTATAGAACTTTAACAAAAAAAAGTATAGAGTTTACAAAAGACGCAATCTTGCATTTCGAGGTGCTTTATGACTTATGTCTATGTCCTGGTTTCAGGCGAAAATGATTTGTACTACGAGCAGGCGCTTATGTCGGCGTTTTCACTGCGGAATATTATGCCGGAAGCAAACATTGCTCTTCTTGTTGACAACAAAACTGAAAATTCAATAAATTCATCTGTCTTGAATCGTAGCGAAATCAAAAAATATGTTTCAAGAATAATTTCTGTTCCATTTGAAGAAAAAGTTTCAAACACGGAACGCTCCCGGCT
>SAMEA104315436__coassemble_1873_pt1 | contig 10563 bp, 8 predicted proteins | sample SAMEA104315436__metabat2_high_PE_011 | metagenome-assembled genome bin SAMEA104315436 (sample SAMEA104315436) | gut metagenome | biome: Monkey gut; feature: monkey-associated habitat; material: faeces | place: China | collected 2013 | reverse complement strand
AAGCATAGGAAGAATAGCCCTGGGAACGTTTTTCTTCTCCGGCATCAAAGAATTTTGTAAAATCATTCTGGTAAAGGGAAACATTTTCAATAACAGGCCTGTCGTCTGTATTTTTCGCCATTTCCCTGAAAAGCTCGGCAAATTTATTTTTTTCCTGCCGCTCCTCTACAACAAGCCCGTCGTCAATCCGCTTTCTTCGTTTTTCATCCTCTTCAATCTGAAAGGCATATTTTTCATTTTCTTTTTTAACAGCGGAAAGATTTTCATCAATTTTTTTTTGAATCTCACTGATTTTCTTTTCAGATTCCTTCAGCTTCATTTTAAGTTTTCTTGAAGAATAATCATTCAAAAGAATTGAATCGCGCGACTTCACTTCCTTTGAAAGCTGAAGAAAAAGATCAATTCTTGCCTTCTGAAGGTCATAAAGCGAGCGGTCAAGCATTTCACGCCCGCGCGGAGTCCGCTCAAGATTTTCTGAAAGCTGCTCAAGAATCAGAGCCGGCAACGTTGAATTTATAGATTCAAACGAAGCCGAACTGTTTTTCTGCGACAAGGTAAATTTTTCCGCCGCCAGAACCCATTTTTTCTCAGAGTCAGCGGCCTGCGCTGAAAAAACAAAAACGAGCAAGGCAAAAAAAGAGAAAATCAGTTTTCTGCAAAAAAGATTAAACGTCGTCGTCGGAAGCCCCTGAATCCATCGGAAGCCCCTTCCACTGCGCAAGAAGGTAAGCGTCCATAAACTGGTCGATATCACCGTCCATAACCGCCTGAATATTTCCAGTCTCACATTTTGTGCGGTGATCTTTCACCATTGTATAAGGCTGAAAAACATAGGAACGAATCTGGTTTCCCCATGAAATATCCTTTTTTTCAGCGCCGAATTTCGCATTTTCCTTTTCTTTCTGCTCGCGGTAATACTCGTAAAGACGCGCCCGGAGCATGCTCATGCAGGCCTGGCGGTTAAAAATCTGGCTGCGCTCGCTCTGGCAGGCAACAACAATTCCCGTAGGAATATGAGTAAAACGAACCGCGGAATCAGTCTTGTTCACATGCTGACCGCCCTTTCCGCCCGCGCGGTAAGTGTCAACCCGCAAATCTTCCGGCCGGATTTCAACTTCAATAGAATCATCCAGAACCGGGAAAACATAAACGCTCGCAAAAGATGTGTGGCGGCGCGCATTCGCATCAAAAGGCGAAATTCTTACCAAGCGGTGAATTCCCGCCTCGCCCTTCAAATGTCCGTAAACATAATCGCCATCAATCTGCAAAGTTACAGATTTTATTCCGCCTTCCGCTTCCAGCATATCAACAACTTCAATCTTAAAGCCATGACGTTCAGCCCAACGTGTGTACATTCTGCAAAGCATTCTGGCCCAGTCCTCGGCCTCAGTTCCTCCCGCTCCGGCATGAATCGTAATAAACGCCGGCGAATCATCAACTTCACCGGAAAGAAGATTCAAAATATTCAGCTCGTCAAACTGTTTCCGCGCCTTTTCAAGCATAGAGCGAACCTCTTCCTCGTCGCCAGGCTCGCCGCTTTCTTCCGCCAGCTCATACATCGCCTGAATATCATCATAATCGCTCAAAAGCTGCTTCCACGGCTCAACACGGTTCTTCAGCTTACGGATTTCCGCCATAACTTTCTCGGCTTTCTCGTGGTCATCCCAAAAACCATCCGCCTCCGTAAGCTTATTCTTCTCATCAATTTTCTTCTGAATCGCCTCAGGCTCAAGACGGCTCCAAACACCATCAATATCTTCCTTCAGCTGCGCAATCGGCATCTTAAGTTCTTCGAGCATAATTTTCTCTTTTCGTTTAAATATCTACTAATTTTATAGATTATTTTGCCTTTAGTAAACAATAGATTTTCTCTTGAAATTTTTAAGGGCGAAGCCTCGCCCTACGTCTCAAACTCACGCCGCTGCGCGCCGTTCCTTTTCACCTACCCACTCTGCGGGCTCAAACGCCGCCCGCAACGCCTGCTTTTTCAAAGAAAATCACTTTGCAAGCTCTCTGTAAGATTCCATATTCTGATTTATCAGGGCATCGGAAGCAGCTAGCAGATTTTCATTTGAAACTGTTTGAAACGGCTTTTCTGCTTCTTTTTTCTGGGCAAGAAGTTTTTTTACTTTTTCAAAAATCTTTGTCAATGCAGGAACATCAAGATTATCTAATTCGCTATTAAAATATTCAAATGCAAAATCGCTCATTTTTTCACCTCCATATTTCTATAATATAACACAATTTTTAATATCAGAAAACATTACCTTAGCCACTTGTCCATAACCGCCTGCTTTTTCTGCGGACATTCTGCCATAACGCGCTTTGCGGCTGTAATTTTTTCTTCAAGCGCGGAGATTTGAGCAACGATTTTCTGTTGTTCGGCTAGAGGGGGAACGGGGATTTTGTAATCTGGAATTGTATTTTTATCTCCTCGCGGCATTTTTATTCCCTTTTTTCCGCTCATCATAAAATCAAAAAATGAATTTTGCGCCATTGCAAAATACAGGAATTTTGGAAGAAGTTCTGATTTATTCAAGATTCTGAAAACAAGAACATCGGGAGAACAACCGCCGTCTTTATCAGCAAGCCAAATTTTTTTAAGATATGGACGAATGTTTGAAACAAGAATGTCGCCTTTTTCATATTTTACAATGCTTTCAACATTCGGGAAACCATCATACAGTTTTACGCCTTCGCAGTTTTGCAGAAGATTATCCGTTGACACATAGCTTTCGGGAACAATTTCTTTGTATAAAATACGTTCTGTGCCATATGAAGCAATCTCTCCCAGCCGTTTTTCTTCACCCTGCACATTTGCCATTATTTCTGCAATCTGATTTTTTGAATTTTCAATTTCTTTCTGCGCATTCTGATACTCTGAATCAATGGCTTCACATTCCGCCGCGATGGATTTTTGGACATCGAGAGGCGGAAGAGGGATTTTTGTGGTTTTCAGATATTTAAAATGGCGCTCGTATTTTGAAGAATTTTCAATTTTAACCGAACAAAGATAATAATAGAAGTATTTTGCAAAAATTTCATCTTTGTTTGTTTTTAACAGCTGAGTTCCATCCGCACCTCTAATAAAAGGAAAATCTACATACTTAAAAACACAAGTATGATCTCCAAAAACAACCAATGGCAAATCTGAAATAGCATTTTCTTCATCTGTATATCCTGAAATAAGTTTTTCAGATTCCTGCGTTATGACAGGATATTTTCCTTTTTCCTGGATTTCATTTTGTTCAATTTTTGTTTTATTTCCAGCAACAGGAAGCAGAAGATTTTCAATGCTTTTCATCGGAAACTTGCTTTCAATCTGCGCCGGCGCGCTCTGCACGCTTGTTTTTATCGCCTTGTCAAAAGTTGTGCGGCTAAAGTCAATCATATCTTTAAGGGCGTTGGCTGCTATGTATTTGCCGCTGCGGTAAATTCCAAGAAACGAGTCTTTTACATAGCGGGCTATGCTGTGCTCTTCATCATGAATGTTGTACAAAAGTCCGCATGAATCCTGCGGCGCGGCGCTTTTAATTTTTATTCCCTCGTCGCCTTTGCGGTTGCTCCAGCTGTATCCCAAAAAGGCTTCCTGCTCGGCGTTGTCGCTTGGAGCCGTTACAACCAAGGTCTGCTGCTTATAGACGAGCGCAAAATAATAGAGCTTTTCTTTTTCAATCTTCAGGGCATAATCATAAAAAACCTTGTTCCGTTTTTCCTCTTTTAGCTTTTTAAAATCTGCACTTTCTTCAAACTCTTTTACATACATTCCAAAATAATGATGATTTTTGTACTGCGTGTATTCTTCTGTGATGCGGACTGCTTTTATAAACGCAAGGTATTCATCTTTTGGGACATTTATTTTTTTGCAGTAAGAATTTAAAATTTCCTTGTCGCTTGCCACCTTTAAATCTTCATTTTCAAAAACTGCAGATACGTTGTCTTTTGCAATTTCACTTTTTACAGGCGGCTCGCTGTTTTTCTTCAAATAAAGGATAACGGTATTTGTTCCTGTTGCGCCGAATGTCTTGCTTCCAAGCAGAACGATTGCGTGAACGGCAAAATTCTTCAAGATTTCCTCACGCGCTTTTATGTAGCTTGCGCTTGAATTGCTCAAGATTGAACTTGGCAAAATAACAGCGGCGATTCCGTTCGGTTTTAACAGCTGGGCAATGCGTTCTACAAAAAGGGTTTCAATTTCTTTTCCGTCTTTTGAAATAAAGTCTAAAAGTTTAAGCTCATTGTTCTTAAGCTCCAGATGATTTTTAAATGCGCTTACGCTGTACGGCGGATTTGCCACAAGAATGTCAAACTGTCCGTTTTCAATCACGATTTTTTCGTTGTGGTTGTCAAGGCCATCGCCAAAAACAATATTTCCGTTGTCCGCTCCGTGCATAAACATAGAAATTTTGCTCACACGGGCAAGGCGGTAGTCTTTTTCTATTCCAAAAATGCAGTCGCGCTCCCAGCCTTTTTCCGCCTTCAGCCCTTTCTGATTTATTTTTTCATTTATCTCGCGGAAGCCTTCTGTCAGAAAGTGCCCTGCTCCGCAGGCATAATCAATCATTTTCGGATATCGGACTTCATTTTTTTGCTCGCCCTCAATAATATTTTCAAGCGGCAGACATTTCCAGATAAAGCAGGCAATTGGTATGGGCGTAAAAAACTGACCTTCATTCTGCTTGAATCCCTTGTTCAAAAGCTGCTCGAACATATCGCCCAAAAGCTGCAGCTCGTTTGAGTCAATAATCCTGTATTTTTGAAAAAGCTCTACCATTTCAACAAGAATTTTTCCGTTCTGGTAGAAAAGTTTTTTGTTGTGAACATCTTTAAATGCAAAATCGTTGTTCGTATAAAATTTCAGCTTGTTAATCGTTTCGTTCAGTTCGGCTTCCAGCTGCTCGCGGTTTTCTTCAAGCGCGTTTTTCATCACCTTCTTTACATAGTCGTCTTCCACATAAAAAACATCTTCCTTCATAAACTCTTTCATTCCATAATGATGAAGTTTCTGAAGCCTGTCCTGCATTTTCTGATATGTGTCCGTTCCGGTTTTGTACTGAAATTCAACTTCATTTTCCAGAGTTTTTGTTTTTTCGTCATAGAGCTTTGCAATGAAAAGCGCGACCAGGCGATTAAAGGCATTTTCCTTGTCGCTCACATTGTTGTGGCGCAAAATTTCTTCAAACTGATTTACGATTTTATCATCGCGGCTAAAATCCACAAGGCGCTTTTTTTTCAGCGGAAGCACGCCTATGTCATACGCTACAGTTTCATCGTCAAAAATAATGTCGCCAAAGAATTTCTGCTCATAAGTTTCTTTCCATACTTCAAAAAGGTCTTCTACCGTGGCGGCATTTTTATACAGCTTTAAAGATTTGTCATCTTTTGCAAGCTCCATAAAGTTGGCATCGTCGGAACAGTTCACGGTTGCAGAAGCAGAAGTTAGTTTTTGAACTTCATCATCAAAATCGCTTGCATATAAAACAAGCCATTTTGTAGCCTTGGACTGCTGCCAGTATGAAAAAAGCTGTCCGCCGTCGGCCTTCATATTGGAAAGTTCCTTTTTATATTCTCCGCCGGCTGTCTTACATTCAATAATGCACAGATACGGAGAGCCATCCTTGTTCTTTACACAGATATCTGCCTTGCCGCTTTTTCCGCCATGCCCCAAAGACCAGCGTGGTTCAAGCTCAATATGCTCAGGCCTGTAGCCTTTTTTCAAAAGCCGGGCAACACATTCAAACACAACGAAATTTTCCGGGTGCGAAAAATTGCTTGTTGTGCCGTCGTTTACTTCAAAGCCCTTTTCTATTGGATAAACAAGCTTTTGATTTATAAAATCAGCCTTTAAGTCGCAGCCAACCGTTTCAAAATGTTTTGTGTATATATTGTTTTCATTTGAAAAGCCCAGTTTTTCCAGCACTTTCTTAAAGTTTTCTTTTGTAATCAAAGCAGAATCTCCAAAACAAATTTATATAAGTATAGCACTTTTTCACATAGATTTTAAGCAGAAGGAAAAAAATTAAAAAACACGCCGAGTTTTTCAAAAAACACGGCGTACTTTTTAAAATTCTCGGCGTGAATTTTTTAAAACACGCCGTGTTTTTGAAGAAAACGCCGTATGTTTTCTGAATGTCTAACATGAACTTCGCTGGATTTACCAATACTTTACCATTTTAAAAAGTTTTTGTTAAAATCTCTGTAAAAATAAACATTTTACTTGACATAATGGTTAATACAATATAAATTATAACCACACAGAAGAGAGCGAAAGGTTAAGACGGAGGCAGCGGAATGGATGCAAACTTCAAAAACAGGGTGGAATCACTGCTGAAAGCAAAGGGGATGACACAGCGTGAACTTGCCGCACAACTCAAAGTAAGCGAAGTTACGGTAAGCCGATGGATGACTGACGGCGCAAACGGACGGAGTCCAAGTGTTCAGACTCTGCAGAAAATAGCGGAAATTCTGAAAACCTCTCCGAACTATCTTTTGGGAAAAGAAGATTCTGATATTAAACCCGTGCAAGGCAAAAACAGCGACTGCGTAAACTGGGGCGCAATTCTGGCTGGAACAGCCCTCACCGCAACTGCGGTAATCGGCATAGTCGCACTTGCCAAAGCAATGGGAAAAATCAGCGACAAGGACAAGATGCAGATTGAAGACATCCTGAACCGCGAATAATATGCGTAAAGCATACGGAGGTGCAAAATGATATGACTGGAATAAAAAAGGCTCTCTAATCAGTACCAGTGATTAAAAAGCCCATCAAGACGAACGGAAAACCGTTGCCGACTACATACAAAACAGTAACAGTTTTTCCGTTTGTTTTCAAGTTATCAAAAGAGCCTTGCTTTGCAAAAGACTTTTGAAACTTTGTTCTACAGAACAAATAATTTTACTACAAGGAGTTGCAAATGAAAGCAAAATACCTTGAACAGGCAGCAGACGCCTTAAAGTCCTGCAAGGAAAAACTTAATGAAATACCGAATTATAAAAAGAATGAATCCTCTTAACAACGAAGAATCAAAATTTTACGCTACTCCACAATATATGGAAGAACTGACAATAATGGATCTGGCAAAAGACATTTCTGATGCCTGTACATTGAACGAAACAGATGTTGAAGCTGTTCTATCATCTCTTGTACGAAAACTTCCGATGTACCTGAAGAAAGGATTTAAAATTCAGCTAGGAAACTTTGGACGTGTAAAACTGTCTTTTTCGTCAAAAGGTTTTGAAAACGCTGAAGACGTGGATTCATCAGGCATAACAACAAAGAGAATACTGTTCACACCAAGCGCGGAACTTAAAAAAGAAATAGAATCAGCTTCATTTTCTAAAGCATAAATGATGTGATGCAAAAACAAAACCCTGCCCAGAATTCGGGCAGGGTTTTGTTTTTGTCTGAAAAGACTATTGAATCTCAAAATACTGATCAGAATGTTTTGTCAAGAATAGAAATATTCCAAATAAAAACATTTCCTTTTGACTTCCAAAAAATCTGCTGTAGAATTATTAACATCACAACAAAAGGCGGAGCATTATGAAAAACAGAAAACTAAAAATCACTTACCCAGACGGAAAAACTATTGAAGCCGAAAAAGGCGCTTCGGCATCCGAGCTTGCAAAAAAATTTGAAAACCAGAATGAACAAATTGTTGCAATCCGCATGAACAACAAAATCTATTCACTTGAAAAAAAAATAAAATATCCGGCAAAAATCGAGCCGGTTTTTATAAACACAAAGGACGGCGCGAACATTTACCGGCGCTCGCTATGCCTTCTTCTTGCCGCGGCAGCGCATAAGCTCTACCCGGATTCAAAACTTCTTGTAGGCCACAGCCTTGGCTACGGATATTACTACACATTCGGAAACGGAAACAAAATCAGCGCGGCAGACATTGCCCTTATCGAAGAAGAAATGCGCAGAATGGTTCAGAAAGACATTCCGATAGAAACAGACACAATTTCCTACAGCGAGGCGGCGGCGCTTTTTGAAAAGCTGGGGCTTGAAAAAACTCGAAAGCAGCTGAATTTCATTGCGCCGCCGCGGGTAAAAATCAATATAATAGAAAATTTCTGCGACTTGTATTTCGGGCCGCTCGTGCTTTCCACAGGAATTTTAAAAACATTCGCTCTTAAACCTTACGGAGAAGGATTTCTTCTGCGCTTTCCAAATTCTTCAGACCACAGCAAGCTCACAGAATTTGTTGACGAGCCGAAACTTTTTGAAATTTATTCAAAATACAAAAAATGGGGACAGAGGCTTGGAATCACTTCCGCCGCGGATCTTAACGAGCTGATTGCCAAAAGAAAAATCAATGATTTTATCGACATCACCGAAACTTTCCAGAAAAAAAACATTGCGGAAATCGCCGACCAGATTGTGCAGAAAAAAACAGTCCGCGTGGTTTTGATTGCAGGTCCGTCTTCTTCCGGAAAAACCACAACATCAAAAAAACTCGCGCTGGAACTTCTGGCAATGGGCTACACTCCGAAAGTAATCAGTCTGGACAGCTACTACGTGGATCATTCAAGAACACCAAAAGATGAAAACGGAAACTTCGACTTTGAATGTCTTGAAGCCCTGGACATCGAGCTTTTGAACCAGAATCTTGTGGATCTTTTCGCCGGAAAAGAAGTTGTTGTTCCTTCATACGATTTTCACAGCGGAACACAGACTTTCGATGAAAAAAACAAGATGAAGCTTGCCAAAAATGAAATTTTAATAATGGAAGGAATTCACGGGCTGAATCCAAAGCTTACCCCAAAAATTCCTGCTGAATACAAATTCAAAATTTATCTTTCAGCTTTAACCCAGCTGAATCTTGACGACCACAACAGAATTCCAACCAGCAACAACCGGCTCATCAGAAGAATTGTACGCGACAACCAGTTCCGCGGCAAATCTGCGGCTGGAACAATCGCAATGTGGCCGAGCGTGCAGAAAGGCGAAGAACTGCATATTTTTCCGTTCCAGAACAATGCCGACGCAATTCTGAACACTGCGCTGGACTATGAGCTGAGCGTCCTGAAAGTATATGCGGAACCGCTTTTGCGCTGCGTTACGCCGGAAGAGCCTGAATATTCAGAAGCGTGCATGCTTCTTTCATTCCTGGATAATTTTGCGACAATCGCCCCAACACAAGTTCCTGTCCGCTCAATAATCCGGGAATTTATTGGAGGCTCGGCGTTTCATTATTAGGCAGATTTTCTTCCTTGTTTTGTTTCTCGCGGGCATATTTCGCGGAAACAATTCCGCCGATAACTTTTACCTGCTTTCGCTTTTGGACGGCTTTGAAATCTTCTTCCTGAAAATCCCGAAGCCGCTCAAGCGAATCTACATTCTGCATTATTTTTTTCAGAGCGGCTCGCTTCTGTTCGGTTACAATTTTCGCCTTCGCCATTTCATTGAAAAGAAATTCCGACTGTTTTCTTACAAAAACTGAAAAATTATTCGCCGCGACAATCTGGTTGAAGTCCTTCGTGTTCTTTACCGCCTGCTGCATCGCAACTTTCTGTCCGGCAAGCAAGTCCAGCTTGCCTTGAATTTCCTTTTCGGCAGAGAGCGCTTTTCCAAGCTCATTTTCCGCCCGAGTCTGCTCAAACTTTTTTGCATCAAGAATATCCTGAAGCTCAAACTTAAATTTCGCCATTTTCTACAGTTTTTTCAGTTTCCACATTCTTTTCAAGGTTTGGCGCCTCAACATATTCTTCTTTCGGAATTTCAATGCCGGAAACAACAGAAAGTTTATTCAAAGTATCTTCCATTGAGCATTTTTCATCTTCATCCTGCTTTAAGAATTCCTCAATTTCATCATATTTGTCAATCGCCTCGTCAATCGCAGGAGAATCGCCCTTCGTATACATTCCAGAGTTAATCATAAGCGCATTGTTCTGATACAAAGCCATGAGCCCGCGGATTTTTGCATACGCTTTCTTTGTGCAAGGACCGGTAACACGCCGCTGCAAACGGCTTATTGAAGGCAAAACATCGACCGCAGGATAATGGTAAGCCGAGGCAAGTTTTCTGCTCAGAACGATATGTCCGTCCAAAACACCGCGCACGCAGTCTGCAATCGGATCATCCATGTCATCGCCGTCAACAAGAACTGCATAAAACGCTGTTATAGTTCCTTTTTCACTAGTTCCGGTGCGCTCCATCAATGCAGGAATCATGCTGAAAACGCTCGCCGGATAACCGCTCGCTGTAGGAGGCTCGCCGTTCGCAATTCCTATTTCAAGCTGCGCCTTGGCAAAACGGGTGACATTGTCCACCATCATAAAGACATCTTTTCCCTGGTCGCGGAAATATTCCGCAATCGCCGTGCAGACATACGCCGCCCGAAGACGGCAAATCGCAGGCTGGTCGCCAGTTGCAACAACAACAACAGAACGCTTCATTCCTTCCTTTCCAAGGTCGTTGTTTATAAAGTCTAGAACCTCGCGGTTTCGTTCGCCAATAAGCCCGACAACGTTGATTTCCGCATCTGTGTTCCGCGCAATCATTCCAAGCAAAGTTGATTTTCCACCGCCGGAACCTGCAAAAATTCCGATTCGCAG
>SAMEA104315436__coassemble_1852_pt1 | contig 10687 bp, 8 predicted proteins | sample SAMEA104315436__metabat2_high_PE_011 | metagenome-assembled genome bin SAMEA104315436 (sample SAMEA104315436) | gut metagenome | biome: Monkey gut; feature: monkey-associated habitat; material: faeces | place: China | collected 2013 | reverse complement strand
AACTTCTTCAATTGATGAAGTTGTAAAAGTTCTTGAAAAATCGCTTCCCTTGTAGTTAAGCTTCTTTTCAAGAACTTTTACAACTTCATCAATTGAAGCATTTTTTCCGCCCGCTTCAGCATAAGCAGAAGAAAGAAGATTAAGCCCTTCCTCCACGGTGATTGTGCTGTTAAGCTTGTTCACATAAGCAACGTTCGGATCAACATAATCAGGAAGCATTTCATATGTTTCTTCCGCAGAAGAAGTGTCCGCTCCAAAATCACCGAAATCATCCATTCCGAAATCGCCGAAATCTGAACCGAAATCCGCGAAATCATCCGAGCCAAAATCACTTGAAGCGGAAGAAGTTGCGGCAACAGTCAAGTTTTCTGCGTTTGGCGCATGAAGAACCTGGTTCATTCGTTTAATCAACGTTGAGAATGAAATGATTTTTCCAACGCAAGGGAATTTTGTATAAATATCATCCTGCAAGCCATCAAGCGCCTCAAGAATATCAGGATTTTTCATTGAGCCTTCAACAAGAGCAGGTTTTCTTCCGTCAGATTTCTTGATTATATTTCCGTTCACATCAAGATATTTTCCATCTTTGTTCATCACAGGAATTCCGTCTTCATCAAGGAAGTTTCCGTCCGCATCAGTAGATTTCGGACCGTCAACAACCATGAAAATAAGATTTGTTCCGGCAAAACGCTTGTCAACGTAGTCAATATCCTGGCGAAGCTGGCTTTCCTTTGGAAAATAATTGATGATTGAAGTATCAATATGAAGCTTTTTAATTCCAAAGAATGAGAAAATAATAATTAACGCGCCAAAAATGTACATTCTCGGTTTTGAGCCGCAGAAGAAAAGGAAAATGCTGTACAATGAATCATGGGAAGCGTTTCCGCGGTTGATTGTATGCTTCTTTACCTTTGTTGTAACTTCCTGCATAATCTTTGATTTTTTTCCGATTTTCTTTACAGGCTTAACCATAAGAACAGCCGGAATGAAAGTTACAGAGAAAAGCCATGAAAGCGCAACTCCAATCGCTGTGAAGATTGCAAAACTGTGGAGCGGGCCCATCGGGCTTGAAACAAGAGAGATAAATCCGATTACCGTTGTAATTGCCGCAAGGAATACCGCAACTTTGCAGTCGCCAACGCCCTTCAGAATGATTTCCTTGTGAACTTCCTTTGTAATTTCAACACCTTTTGCTTTTGCTTCGTCAAGCGCAATGTAATAATGTGTAAGAACATGAATTCCGTACGCCGAACCACAGGCTATAAGCGCAACCGGAATAATGCTTGTAACAATTGTGAATGTAAAATTGAATACAGCCATAAGTCCGCAAGTACATGCAGTTGAAAGAAGAACTGTAATAAGCGGAAGAACTGTTCCGTCCAAAGTCTTAAGGCTTATGAACAATGTAAGCAGAACAACTACGGAAACAAGCGGAATAAGCCGAACAAGGTCTGAAATTATGAATTCGTGCATATTTTCAGAAACAACCGGGTCTCCAAAATAAATAACCTTGAGATTTGAACCTTTTGTGTACTTTTCAGTAATCTCCTTTACTTTCTTCAAAGTTTCCTTTTCAATGTCGCTTGAAGATTTCTGAGTTGCCGCAGCGTTGTTTATAATTTCTGAAAGCGATGCAATTTCTTCAGCAGAAAGGTTTTCTATAGAAGAAAGTGTTCCTTTTTTTTCAGCTTTCTTAAAATCCTTGAATGTCTTTATTCCGGCATCTGCAAGAATTTCAGCCTGTTCCGGCGCAACCGTTCCCAAATACGCAATTTCTCCAGGATGATTGCTGGCAACAAGCGTAATTTGCATCTGGGCAGCTTTGTTGTCATCAGAAATTATTGAGCGCGAATACATTTCATCCCAGTCCGCAAGATTCTGCTTCAGCTGGTTTGTCTGCTCAACTGTAAGCGGCGGAAGATATCCGTTTTCATCGCGTTCTGCATCAATAATATTTCCAGCCGTAAGCGCGCCGTCAACATCCTCGATAAAATCAATTTTTGTAAGAGAATCAACTCTGTCAACAGTAGGCAAATTTTCAACATCAGTTGAAATGTGGTCAATGATTCCAAGAATTTCCGGAGTTATAATAGTTCCCTTGTCGGTTTCAAGAGAAACACCAATAACAACTGTGCTTCCAAAACGATCTTCGGTTTCAATAAGCTGTTTGTAGGACTCATGTTTCTGCGGAAAATAAAGTCGTGTCGAGTCATCCATCTTGATGTTTCCAAGCTGGAATCCAAGTACCGCAGTAACAGCCAAAGTTACAATAATTATTAACCATGGGTGCTTGAACAAGCGATTCATGATATACAATCCTCCTGAATGTATTACAGTATATAAGTTTAAGAAATTAAACCGATAAACTAAATATAATAATTTTCAAAGCCAACGTCAATAAAATTTTAATGTTTGTTTATGATTTTTTTCAAGTTCTTAAAATTATAAAAACTTGACAATGCAATTCAATGATTATAGACTTAAACGAATAAACTAATAAACCAATAATAAAACCGAGGCGCTGCAATGAATTCTTTTAACAGTGAATATTTTAAGGAAAAAATAAATTCAATACGCGAAAAATTTTCAAACTGCACGCCTTACATGACAACTTTGAGCGACACCGTCCGCCAGAAAATTCTTCTGATTCTGGCAGAATCTGGAACAGACGGAATGGATGTTCAGGACATAACCGCAAAAACCCATCTTTCAAGGCCGGCGATTTCCCATCATCTAAGAATTTTAAAAGATGCCGGAATGATTATAAGCCACAAGAAAGGCACGCAAATCTACTATTTTATATACATCCAGAACGCGCTTGAAAGACTGATGGATTTAATAGCAACGGTCGAAAATCTTGTTTCAAAAATAGACATGGAATCCGTAAAAGAAAACGCTCCCTGGATGATTGCCGAAAAAAACGCGGATGCAAAATAAACGGAATTTTTAAGGTTCCGCGCTACAAATATTTCTTCAGCTCCTGCCCTTCAACGCCGGCATAAAGTTCAACCAGCGGTTTCGCCGGGCTGCAGTTGATTTTCTGCAGAAGAACTTCCTCAATCTGGAAAAATCCTACATCAGCGCTCATGTGAACTTCAATTTTTATCGGTTTTTCCTCGCCGCTCAAAATTTTTACGGATTCAATTGAATTTGCTGAATACTTGTGAATATCGCCTACGCTCGGCTTTGTGTTGATTTCCATTGGAATCCGGGCGCGCCCTTTTGTCATGTCGCAGCCATCCGCAATCAGAATCAGCCCCGCCTCAATTGAATGAATTCGCCGCGTTCCCATGTGCCCCACAATTCCTTCCAAAGCCATTGAGCGGATTGTGATTTTTCGTTTCAGGTCTTTCGGATTCGGAAGAACAGTTTCAAGAATTTTATTAACAACCGGAAGCGCCAAAATTCCTGAATAAAGCTCGTGGTCCTGGCGCGCAACCGTCATTCCAAAATCATGCAGAAAGCTTGCAAGAATCACGGCCGTTACGCTGTCGGCAAAAGTGCCGGAATCCTCTGTTTCAAGGCTGGTTTTTATTCCCTTCGTGTGAAGAATTTTCAACATTTTTAAGCAGTTTCGGCAAACCGTGCGCATATGAACCGGTCCATGGTCGTTGAATCCAAGCCGGATAATTGAAACATTGTTCGCATAATCCTGAACAGCCTGAATTTCCGGGTCATCAATCAGAATTTTTACAACGCGGAGCGGCAAATCATCTTTTTCCGGCGTGAGCTCGATTATTTCACTTGCAAGCGCAACAAGTTTCTGGTCAACTGAAAGTTCCTTCGGCGATTTCATAATTTCCCCTATAAAAAAAACGCATCTTTGCTTCTATTATAATCATAAAAACAAAGACGCGCATATTTTTTTTCAGCTAAATCAAAGAAGTTTTACGGCTTTACGCTTTCTACTCTGATTTTACGCTAACAGGTGTCCATTTCCAGCACAAAGGAATGCTGAACTTCTGAAGTCCGCCGTTATCCTTCAAATCCTCGAAAGTAAATCTAACGCCGGCAGAAACTGAACCCATTTTCTTAGGAAGTTTGTATGAAACGCTCGGGTAAACAACTGTTTTTGTTGAATTGTCCTGTCCGAAAACCGTTGTAAGCTGAACATCGCCTTTTACAGAAACATTTTCTGTTACAGCAAAAGAAGCTGCGGCGCGTGTATAGAACGGATAAACTTTGTCACCGTCAGAATTTTTGTATTCTTCTGTTTCGCCGTTTTTAACATATTCGTTTGTAAGGGCTGAAATAACATCTGCGGCAACTTTTATGCCTGCATCCTTGAATGTGTATCCTGCAGAAACCTGAAGAGCGTGCTTTGCGGCAAATTTATCATTGTCGTTGTAAATGTAGCCTGCGTTCAAAACAAGGTTTTCAACAGAGCCAAGACCAGCGAAGAATCCCATTGTTCTGTCATCGCTTGTAACATTCTTGAATGTAGCGCCAAATTTTACAGCATCCGGAATTACCCAGTCCGCGCCGAAGTTAAGGCCGAGCTTGTCAATGTCGTCAACTTTTGAATCGCCTGCCCAGTTCGCAACAAATTTCAAGCCTGAAAACTTTGTGTTGAACGTAAGTCCAGACTCAGCCATTTTTCCAGAAGAATAAGTATCGTCCGCAGCTGCAAGATAAGCGGCAGAAACACCGTACTTTGTGAAGAAGTCGTTTCCTGCGGCAAACTGAATCTGTTCAACCGGAGTAAATCGCGCAAATCCACGAAGTCTAAGCGAACCGTATTTTCCGCCAAGATTTATTGAATATGAATCTTTTGCATTAACATCTGTAACAAACTCTTTGCTACCATTAGTTTCTTTTTCTGTTTCTGTTGTTACAGATGTTTTATGCTGGTCAGTAGCAAATTCCAGACGAATGCGACCGTCGATTTTTTCTGAAGAATAATCAAGCTGCAGACGCTCGCTTACAGCTGCTGTTGAAGACTCAAAATCATCGCTTTCATCTTTGTCCGTTGTAGCCGGATCATCTTTTTTGCGTGACCATGACATAAAATCACTGCCCCAGATATTGTCTTCATCTCCACCAAAATTGCTGCTCAAAGTTACGTCAGCGCTAGCAATAGATGCCGCCAGCAACAAAGCCACGCCACCAACCAATGATTTTTTCATATTTACTCCTTTTCCGCCTGCAAAAAGCTGATTTTTCCCTCTTTTTATTTTTAATTCGTTATTTATACTGATATATCCGCTTATTGTCAACCTTGATTATTACTTTTGGTTGACATTTACAATTTTAGCCATCTTTTTATAGATTTCAGTGTTGTCGTAGTAACCAGTAAAGTTGTTCTGCCCTGCTCCAAGCGCATAAACTGGAACTGGAAGCCCTGTGTGCGAGTTGGAAGTCCAGCCGATTCCGCATTTTGCATTCAGAATGTGTGTAATTGTGATTGTCAAAGGCTCGTAAGTTCCGTAGATTTCATATTCCTGCTGGTTTCTTGTCTTGTCATTCTTAATTGTCTTGTTGTAAGCCTCGCGGATTCTGCCGTATTCGTAATCTGTAAGAACAAGTCCGCCGTCTTTATTTTTTCCGCTGCTGCCAGGAACTTTCAGGCCGAAGCATTTTTCAACATCTTTCATAACTTCATCAAAAGAAGTCTTGTTTTTCTTGTAGTTCACAACGTATTCATCATCGAATTTCTGGTATGAAACTGTCTGGCTGTCAAGAGTTCTGAAGAACAAGTTATAGTCTGTTCCGGCAAAACCAATTGTAAGTCCGCCAGTTTCATGGTCAGCTGTAACAAGAATCAAAGTTTCAGAAGGATGCTTGTTGTAGAATGCGATTGCTTCCTTAACAGCGTCAGAAAGCGCCAAAGTATCAGCAATTGAAGAGCGGGCGTCGTTTGCATGGCAAGCCCAGTCGATTTTTCCACCTTCAACCATCATGAAAAATCCTTTTTTGTTGTCAAGAACTTCAATTCCTTTACGTACGTAGTCGCGCAGAGCCCAGTTTTTTGCCTCGCGGTCGTTTTCGTAAGGAAACGCATCTGAATCCGCAATGTCTTCCGCAACAACAAGAGCCTTGTCGCCGTTTTTAAGAGCGGCCGCTTCAGACTGTTTGAAGCAAACTGTGTATCCAGCTTTTTTTGCCAAATCGTAAATTGATTCCTTGTCCTTTTTCTTGTCCTGAGGCTCCATCAGCGCGCCGCCAGCAAAATAGTCAAAATTTGACTCAACAAGCTGCTTTCCAATCTCATAGTTTGATTTTCTGCTTGCAACGTGCGCATAAGTTGCCGCTGGAGTCGCATGGTTTATGTTTACAGAAGAAATAACGCCGATTTTCCAGTTTTTCTGGTCACGGAGCTGTTCAGCAATTGTTGAATAACGTATTTTTTTTGAAATATCAACGCCAATCGAGCCGGAATGTGTTTTGTATCCTGTAAAAATTGAAGTCGCTGTGGAAGCCGAATCCGGCGCAAAAGAAGTTGCATCGTAAGTCTGCGCAGTTCCTACAACCGGAAAATCAAAAAAACTCAGTCTTCCGCCAACCGGAGAATCTTTTGTGTCTGAAGATTTTTTTGTTTCATCAACAGTTCCCAAGGCATCTTTTCCAATGTAATAAGCCGCGCTCTGAATCTGCGGATAACTCATTCCGTCGCCAACAAAAACAAAAACGTATTTTGGCGTTCCTTTTCCATTTGAAACTTTTTCAACCGACTGTGCATGGCCAACACCAGACAGTCCCATTGTTGCCGCAAGCAAAGCCGCTGAAGCAATCTTGAAAACATTCAACGCAGTTTCCTTTTTCATTTGTTCCTCCATCAAGGTATGCCTGAACAATAAATGACAAATGTTAAGTTTTGAAAAAGATTTTGTAATTGATTTGTTAGATATTTGTAAAAGTTTTTTAATCTGCGCGGATAACCATTCCGCTAACCAGCGCGGTAAAAGGCGCGGTCGAGGCAAGCCCGAAACTTCCGGCAACCGTATTGATTATTTCCGAAGCGACAATATTATTATTCAAAATGTTGTAGACTGGAGTTCCCTGCGCCATAAAAGTCATCAGAAGCGCAATGCAAGTTCCTGAATAAGCCAGAAGAAGAGTTGTTGTCATTGTTCCCATAGCGGCGCGCGCCACAGCCATTCCGGATTTTATGGCGTTTCTGCGCGAAATCGAAGGACAGTTCTTCACAACTTCGTTCACTGCGCTTGTAATGTCAACGCTCAAATCCATAACAGAACCGCTTGCGCCTACACAAACAGAAGCCATGAAAATCTGCGTTAAATTCAAGTACTGGTAGCCCGAATAAAGCAGCGCCTCTGAATTCGCCATAACCGCCCCGTGAATATGAAAAGCTTTTGTGCAGACAACCGCCAGAACCGCCGCGAAACAAATTCCGAGCATCGCTCCGCAAAAACTTGAAAAAAGCCTTTTGTCAAAACCATAGACAAGCGCAAGAATGCAGAAAGTAAGAACCGCCACAACAGCCAGACCAACAAAAATCGGATTAAAACCTTTCAAATAAAGCGGAACAAGAATTTTCCAAAGAACAAGAACTGTAACCACAAAAGACAAGACAGAACGCAATCCTGTTCCGCCGGCAAAAACAACCAGAAAAAGCGCAAAAGCGGCCGCCAGAACCAGCTCGCCGCGCAAACGGTAATAGTCAATAAGATTTGCAGAAAGAATTTCCCCGTTGTTATGATGCACAACAACCTGCGCAACATCTCCCGGATGAAAAATCTTGTCCTGGGAAAGCGAGCCGCTCAGAAGATTCCAGCCTTCCGCGCTCTGCCCTTTGAATTTTCCGCTCAGAAATTTTATTCTGCAAACCTGCTGGCCGGTTCTAATCAGACCGGTGTCAATTATCCGCGAATTATCAACCGCTTCAATCCGGGCGCGGCATTTTTCAGCATCCTTGAACTGAACCGCGCCTTCGTATCCAGTTGGAACAAGAAAAAGAATTCCTATGATTACAAGAGAAGCTCCCAGAACCAGCAGATTTTTTCTTTCGCCTTCAAGACTTCCCTTCAGCAATTTTTTCAGCGTTTCCTTTGCAAAAACTGCAGCCTTGCTCCAAATTTCTTTCATTCTTTCTTTCCGGTCAAAGCAAAAACAACACGCTCCGCAATATTAACAGCGTGGTCGCCAATACGCTCAAAGTATTTTGCAATCAAAAAATAATCCAGAATCTGCTCGCCTTCTTCGGTTTTCTTTATTTTTTCAATCAAATCCTTCTTTATAATATGGTAAAGATTGTCAACCAAATCATCGCGCGCAATAACATCCTTCGCCTTGTTGTAGTCCCGCTCAACGTAAGACTGAATGCTGCTGTGAATCATCTCGATAATTTCCGACGACATCTCCGAAATCTCGCGCATTCCGCTGTACTTCAAGTCCGAAAGATTCAGCACCAAATCCGCAATATCAACTGCATGGTCGCCAATCCGCTCCATATCAGTAATCATTTTCAGCGCGGCAGTAATAAACCTAAGATCGGCCGCCATCGGCTGCTGCTGAAGAAGCAGGCGCATACAGAGCGACTCAATTTCACGCTCCATATTGTCAATATTCTCATCGTTCGCCCGGACACTTTTCGCAGCCTCTGTATCACGCCCCATCAACGCAAGAATTGTGCTTTCAATAGCAACTTCAATCATTTTCCCCATGCTCAAAACGCTGGAATTCAACTGAGCAAGCTGTATCTCATATTTTTCACGCATAATTTTCTCCTTTTGAATTGCACTCCTTAAGGACAGAAAGCCGCCCGCGCTAATTGCAAAGCAAACTACGCACGTTGGCGCATCAACCAAATCTTCCGGTAATGTAATCCTCAGTCTTCTTCTGCTTAGGCATGCTGAACATCTGCTCCGTGTCGCCGCTTTCAATAATTTCACCAAGCAAGAAGAAAACCGTCTTGTCGCTTATTCTGACCGCCTGCTGCATATTGTGCGTAACAATAACAATCGTGTATTTTTCCTTAAGCTTCATAACGCAGTCCTCAATCTTCAGCGTAGAAATCGGATCCAACGCAGAAGTAGGCTCGTCCATCAGAAGAATTTCCGGCTGAACCGCAAGCGCGCGCGCAATACAAAGCCGCTGCTGCTGTCCGCCCGAAAGAGCAAGCGCCGATTTTTTCAGATTGTCCTTCAATTCATCCCAAATCGCAGCCTTTTTCAGCGAATCCTCAACAATTTCATCAAGCTCGCTCTTTTTATTAATTCCGTGCGTCCTTGGCCCGAACGCAACATTTTCATAAATGCTCATCGGAAAAGGATTCGGCTTCTGAAAAACCATTCCAACATTTTTGCGCAGAACATTCACATCAATTTTCTTGTCAAGAATATTCACGCCGTCAATTTTTATTTCACCAGTAATCCGGCAGCCTTCAACCATATCGTTCATGCGGTTTATGCTTTTCAGCAAAGTTGATTTTCCGCAGCCAGAAGGCCCGATGAACGCAGTTATCTCATTTTTTTCTATCTCAAGATTTATATTCCGCAGCGCATGAAAATCGCCGTAATACAAATCCAAATTCTCAATTTCAATCTTTGTGTTTTTTATATTCTTTTCAGTATCTGCCATATTCACCCAACCTAGTCTTTTTGAATTTTCCGCGCAACCAAGGCAGAAAGGGCATTTATCCCGACCACAAGAACCAGAAGAACAACAGCCGTGGCGAAAGCCTGGTTCGTGTGCAAACCTTCAGAACTCAGAACGTACATATGAATCGCCAAAGTTCTTCCAGAGCCAAAAACATTCAAAGGAATCTGGGCAACAGTTCCAGCCGTGTAAATCAGCGCCGCAGTTTCGCCCACAACGCGCCCGGTAGACAAAATAATTCCGTTCAAAATTCCCGGAACAGCGGCAGGCAGCACAATCTTAAAAACCGTGCGGACTTTTCCAGCGCCCAGACCAAAACTTCCTTCCCGGTAAGAATCCGGAACCGCAAGCAAAGCCTCTTCCGTAGTCCGCATAATCGTAGGCAGAACCATAATCGCAACCGTGCAGCTTCCAGCCAGAAGCGAATATCCCCAGCGCAAAGTTCCAACAAAGAACAAAAGACCGAACAAACCGTAAATTATCGAAGGAATTCCCGCCAAAGTTTCAGTCGTCATCCGCACAAGCTTCACAAACTTGTTTCCGCGGCCAGCATACTCAACAAGATAAACCGCCGAGCCAACCCCAAGCGGACACGCAATGCAAAGCGCGATAATCGTAACAATAATCGTGTTCACCAGAGCCGGCACAACCGAACAGTTCTCGGAATTGTAAGTTCCCGCAAAAAGCGAAGGCCGCAAATACGGAATTCCATGAACCAGAATATAACCAAGCATAAACGCCAGAATCAAAACCGTAACAAAAGCGCTCGCATAAACCACAATTTTCGCAAAATTATTTTTTCTGCGGGGCGCCTGCCCCCCGGTCGCATTCAAAAGCTTCGCTTTCGCTTGCTTCCTTCCCCCTCTAGCGGGCTCAAACGCCGCCCGCAACGCCCGCTTATTCTCAACCGCAAATTTCAGTTCCATTTTCTTATTCCCTCAAAAGTTCCTGTCATTGATGCGCTTTTCCAGACAATCTGCTTATCATGTTGAACGCAAGATTTATCAGCAAGATAAACACAAACAGCACAACGCCAGTCGCAATAAGAGCTTCCCTGTGCAAGCCAGTGGCATAGCCCATTTCCAGAACAATATTCGCCGTAAGAGTTCTTACGCCTTTCAGCACAGAA
>SAMEA104315436__coassemble_1846_pt1 | contig 10745 bp, 6 predicted proteins | sample SAMEA104315436__metabat2_high_PE_011 | metagenome-assembled genome bin SAMEA104315436 (sample SAMEA104315436) | gut metagenome | biome: Monkey gut; feature: monkey-associated habitat; material: faeces | place: China | collected 2013 | reverse complement strand
TTGTCGCAACGTTTGCGAATTTTCCGGAAGATTCACTGGAAAACGAAAGTTCGCCGCTGTTTGTTAAAATATTTCTGAAATCACCGGAAGATTCTTCCAGAAATGAAATTGTTCCAGAATTTTCAAGTTTTTCTGAAAAGGTCGCGGCGGCAGTGCCTGAAAATTCCAGTTTTTCTGAAAACTCAAGATTCTTCACTTCAAAATTCACAGCGCAGTTTGAAAAAGCCGCATTGTTAAATTTCAAGGTTCCGCCGCCGGTAAAATTAATTTTTGCGCCGGAAACATTCGAAGCAACCGCAGAAACCGAACCGACATCAAGAATTGTGTCTTCACCGATTTCAATATTATATGTGCAGCCAGCCGCAAAACTCATTTCTCCAGAAACTTTTAAAGTTCCACCGCCGGAAATTTTAAAATTCACAGACGAGGCAGAAGAAAAACTGGAATTCCCAAAAATTATTTTTTTCGTTTTCAAGTCATTTCCATCAAGATTTATTGATACCGGCTCGCTTCCGGCAGATGTTGAATTTTTATAGCAGTCGCCAACATAAAGCGCTTCCAGCTCAATTGCCGCCGGATAATCAAAAACAGCCTCCACAGAATGTTCGCCTGTAAAATACACAAAAGACATCTTAGATTCAGTTGAACCCGGAAAATCCGCCGTCTGGCCGCTGCCTTTTTTATAAGTTTTCATCCATTCCTGCGAACTTTCATTATAAAACGACCAGAATTTGCCTTCCGAACGCGTAGAAGTTGAACCGTCGTCCGCCGTTTCTGTCACATTAACAGTTTCGCTCCAGTTTCCATCCCAAATTTCTGTTCCAGAATCATTAAAAGGAGTCCAGCGGTAATAAACATCTTCCGCAAGAACAAAATTCAACGGAAAGAAAAAAGCCGAAAGCAGCAGCAAAAAATGCAAAATTTTATGAAAACTATTAAAAAAAACAGAAAGATTTTTCAACGAAATCCCCGGAAATTTAAATGAAATCACAGTAAATATCGGAAAATATACTACAATTTTTTAAAGATTATTCAATATTAAAGAAAGAAACAAAAACTACGAAAAAGATTTTTCCACGGAAAGAAAGAACAGAAAAAAAAAGATTTGAGATTGCTGGAGCGGCTCGCCCAACCAGAAAAGGCTTTCCACGCCGGCAAAACCAGCGTAGCCAGAAAGCCATTTCTTTCAAGGATTAAATTTTTGCAAAAGCCTGATCCAAATCCGCAATTATATCGTCAATATGCTCAGTTCCGATTGAAAGACGGATTGTGCTCTGCGTAATTCCCTGCTCGGCAAGCTCTGTTTCGTTCAGTTCGGAATGTGTTGTTGAAGCCGGATGAATCACAAGAGATTTTACATCCGCAACATTCGCAAGCAGGCTGAAAATTTTAAGATTGTCAATGAATTTCCAGGCAGCTTCGCGTCCGCCTTTTATTTCAAATGTGAAAATCGATGCGCCGCCGTTCGGGAAATATTTTTCATAAAGCGCATGGTCCGGATGGCTCGCAAGCGAAGGATGGTTCACCTTTTCAACTTTTGGATTTTTCGCAAGATATTCAACGACCTTCTTTGTGTTTTCAACATGGCGTTCAATTCTAAGCGACAAAGTTTCTGTTCCCTGAATAAGCGCCCACGCATTGAACGGAGAAATCGCCGCGCCCTGGTCGCGCAGAAGAATCGCACGGATGTAAGTTACAAAAGCCGCGCCCGGAACCGCATCCGCAAAAGAAACTCCGTGGTAGCTTTCGTTCGGCTTTGAAATCGCCGGGAATTTTCCAGTTTTCCAGTCAGTTTTTCCAGACTCAACAATAATTCCGCCCAAAGTTGTTCCGTGTCCGCCAATAAATTTTGTAGCAGAATGAACAACAACATCTGCGCCATGTTCAAGCGGCCGGATAAGATACGGAGTTCCAAATGTATTGTCAACAACAACCGCAAGCCCGTGCTTGTGGCCAAGCGCAATAAGCGCGTCAAGGTCAGGAATATCCGCGTTAGGATTTCCAAGCGTTTCAAGATACAAAACTTTTGTGTTTTCCTTTATCGCGCCTTCAACTTCCTTCAGATTATGCGCGTCAACAAAAGTTGTTTCAACTCCAAAAGGCGCAAGAGTATGCTTCAAAAGATTGTAAGTTCCGCCGTAAATTGTTTTCTGCGCAACAACATGGTCGCCAGCCTGGGCAAGAGCCTCAATCGCATAAGTTATAGCCGCCGCGCCGGAAGCCACTGCAAGAGCAGCCGAGCCTCCCTCCAAAGCGGCAATTCTTTTTTCAAAAACATCCTGAGTAGAATTTGTAAGCCGTCCGTAAATATTTCCAGCATCTGCAAGCCCGAATCTGTCCGCGGCATGCTGAGAATTGCGGAAAACATACGAAGTTGTCTGATAAATCGGAACTGCACGCGCATCCGAAGCCGGATCCGGAGTTTCCTGTCCTACATGAAGCTGTTTTGTCTCAAAATGTGTATTGTCAAAAATTGCCATAATTAAATTCCTCTTTTATTTTTATTCAAAGGGGGAAAAGTCCCCCTCGGCTCAAAACTTCGGTTTTCGCAAGTTGTCCGCGAAGCGTCCAACAATCTCAAACCTACGGCTTTCGCCTGCCCCCTTTCCTAGGAGCCGCGCTCCTAAAACCACGCTTTAAATTCTATGAAAAAACTAACAAAAACAGAAGGAACACATGACTCCGTTTCTAAAATTTTCTCTTACAAGTTTTTCAAAATAAACTTCCATTGCGTTCCTCCCTAAAAAAAAGATAATTTAATTTGATATTCAGATAATAAATTTAATTTCCCACTAAGTCAATAGGTTTTATTAAAAAATCCGCATGAATTTGCAGTTTTAAAGAAATGAAATAAAAGCGCAGGCAGAGGGCAATTTGTGAAGACTTTTGGCGATTGAGCAAATAAAAGTGCGAAGCACCCGAATCTTTACAAGCGGAGCGCGAGCCAAATCCGTCTGGAGCAAATTGCAATCTGCCGGGAGCGTTCTTTCAGAATATTTTCAAAAAAACTGCAAATTCACGCTATTTATTATTTTCACATATTAAAGTATTCTAAACTTATGAACGAACTACAACTAAAATACGGATGCAACCCGAACCAGAAGCCGGCAAGGGTTTTTATGGAAGACGGAACTGATTTGCCAATAACAGTTTTAAATGGAAAACCTGGATATATCAACTTGCTGGATGCGCTGAACGGCTGGCAGCTTGTAAAAGAATTAAAGGAAGCGACCGGACTTCCAGCGGCAACATCTTTCAAGCATGTTTCACCGGCTGGAGCCGCAGTTGGAAAGCCGCTTTCCGACACTTTGAAGAAAATTTATTTTACAGACGGCGTTGAGCTTACTCCGCTTGCCTCAGCTTATGCGCGTGCGCGCGGCGCAGACAGAATGTCAAGTTTCGGGGATTTTATTTCTCTTTCAGATGAATGCGATGAAGCGACCGCTCTTCTTATAAAAAAAGAAGTTTCCGACGGAATCATTGCTCCTGGATATTCTGAAAAAGCCCTGGAAATTCTTAAGGCAAAGAAAAACGGAAATTACTGTGTAATTCAAATTGACTCAAGCTATGTTCCTGCCGCTCTGGAAAAAAAGCAGGTTTTCGGAGTTACTTTTGAGCAGGGCCACAATTTCCTGAAAATCGATGAAAGCTGCCTTTCAAATATTGTTACAAAAAACAAGAAAATGAGCGACGAGGACAAAATGAATCTTGTCATTTCTCTGATAATTTTGAAATACACCCAGTCAAATTCTGTGTGCTACGTAAAAGATGGACAGGCAATTGGAATTGGCGCAGGGCAGCAGAGCCGCGTTCACTGCACACGCCTCGCAGGACAGAAGGCGGACAACTGGTGGCTCCGCCAAAGCCCGCAGGTTCTGGGACTTGAATTTGTAGACGGAATCAGGCGCGCCGACCGGGACAACACAATCGATGTTTACATCGGCGAGGAATACGAGGATGTTCTTGCAGAAGGAAAGTGGCAGAAATTCTTCAAGACAAAACCGGCTGTCTTCACACGAGAGGAAAAGCGGGCGTGGCTCGACAAAAACACAGATGTTGCAATCGGCTCAGACGCATTCTTCCCGTTCGGCGACAACATTGAGCGCGCAAGAAAATCCGGAGTTACAGTTGTTGCCCAGCCGGGCGGCTCTGTTCGCGACGACCAGGTAATCGAAACCGCAGACAACTACGGAATGGCGATGGCATTCACCGGAATAAGACTTTTCCATCATTAATCAATTGAAATAAAAAAAACGGGTTGCAAACCAAAAAGATTTGCAGCCCGTTTTCAGTTAGTTACGCAGCGGCACAAGACTTCTTGTTAAGCGCTTTTAATAGCGATGCGTTTTGGCGCCGGAAGTGCTTTGCGCGGCATTGTTACTGTAAGAACGCCGTTCTTTACTTCAGCGGCAACTTTTTCTGCTTCAACATCATCTGGAAGAGTAAAGCTTCGGCTGAATTTCTGATAAGAGCGCTCTTTTACAAGCCATTTGCCATCTTCTTTCTTTTCAGATTTTTCTTCTTTTTTATCTTCTGATTTTTCTGAAGAGATTGTAAGAACATTATGGTTCAGCTCGATTTTTACATCTTTGTCAGTTTTTCCCGGAAGATCCATCTGCAATGTGTAAGCGCCGGAATCTTCCTTAATATCTACTTTAGGCGCCTGAAAGACCTTTTTCAAGTTGATAGACGGCATCATGTATCCGTCATCTGCAAAATCACCAAACAAGTCATTGAATAAAGCTAATTCGTTCATATAATGCCTCCTACGCGAATTATTTTTTTTCGGCCGGATTTTTTACATCCAGCTTTCATTAATATATTATGCATTTTCCGTGCCAAGTTTTTTATTTTTACCAAAAAAAGTGAAAACCGATTGTTTGCCGCAGAATTCAAACGGTTTCAAGCCGAAAATTCCGATTTTGACCACAAAACGAGGCTGAATTTTTAAATCCTGCGCCAGAATTCTGGGCATTTTTTGCGCATTTTTGTTTATTTAAAGCTGAAACTGGATATTTTTTGTCCAATTTTTTTATTTTCCGGCATGAACTGATTTTTTTTTAATCTAAAAACTTCTATAATAAACCGAATCCGAGGGGGCGTTGCGGGGGAAACTTCCCCCGCTGGAAGGGGCAGGACGCAACGAAGTGCGGCCGAGGGGAAGACTTTCCCCTTTGAATTCCGCGCCGGAAATTTATTCCGTCCGCCCTTGCAGAAGAAATCAGATTTTTGAAAAAACAGAGGAATATATGAGCGTGAAAATTTTTATAGATGGAAAAGAAGGAACAACCGGCCTGAAAATTTTTGAGCGTTTTGCAAAGCGGAACGACCTGGAAATTCTTCAGATTGACGAGGAAAAGCGAAAGGATGCGGCTGAGCGCGCAAAAATGATAAATGCGAGCGATTTTACTTTTTTGTGCCTGCCGGACGCTGCGGCTGTTGAATCAGCGGAACTTTGCACAAATCCGAAAACTGTGATTATCGATGCGTCTACCGCCCACAGAACTAATCCGGAATGGGCTTACGGATTTCCGGAGCTGGACAAATCGTTCCGCGAAAAAATTATGAAATCAAACAGAATTGCTGTGCCGGGCTGCTACGCCTCGGGTTTTGTGGCGCTGGGCTATCCGCTTGTGAAAAACGGAATTCTGCCGCGGGATTATCCAGTTGTGATTCATGCGGTTTCGGGCTATTCGGGAGCTGGAAAAAAGGCAATCGCACAGTACGAGGCGGAAGGCCGGAATCCGGAGCTGGACTCGCCGAGGCTTTACGCGCTTACGCAGTCGCACAAGCATCTTCCTGAAATGAAAAAAATCGCCGGGCTTGATTTTGAGCCTGTTTTCAATCCTTACGTATGCGACTATTTTCAGGGAATGACGGTTACTGTCGGGCTGCACTCGCGGCTTCTTGCAAAAAAAGTTTCTGCGCGCGATGTCTGGGAAATGATGTGCGAACATTACAATGGCTGCAATTTTGTGAAGGTGGCCGGTTTTATGGGCGAAGGCACTTTGAACGAACAGTTCATTGCGGCGAACACTTTGGCAGGAACAAACAATATGCAGATTTTTGTTTACGGAAACGATGACAGGATTATGCTGACAAGCCGTTTTGACAACCTTGGAAAGGGCGCAAGCGGCGCGGCTGTGCAGTGCCTGAACATCCGGATGGGAATAGACGAAACAACTTCCCTGATTTAAAAATTTGCACGGAAAACTCCTGGAAATTTCTTATGTTTCTATTGACAGTAACAAAAAGTATTTCTATAATGTTTCTATAAGTAGAAACAAAAATTCAGGCTGAACTATTTTTCTGAATTTTTTTGGAGATTTATATGTTATATGAAGTTCTTCCAGGAGACCGTTTTACTCCTTTTTCTTTGGCAAAAAAATTCAATGCGAAAGCTGTTCTTGAATCGGCGAATTTTTCTTCGGGAAAAGACCGCTATTCAATGATTATGCTAGACGAAGCTTTCCGCGTTATTCAGGACGAAAATGGAATTGCGATTGTAATCAACGGAGAGCGCCGGCCTGTCTACGCTATGAAAGGCGACATTCTTGATGTGCTTGCGGAAATTGCGGCGGAAAATCCAGCGGAAGAAGGCTTTGACTTGCCGCTTCCTGCCGCAGGAATGGGTTACCTTAGCTACGAATTCTGTGCGCGCTGCGATACGATTCATCTTCAGAAACAGGATGACCAGCTGAAAATTCCTGAAAGCGCGTTTGTTATCGGCCATACTTTTATAATTTTTGACCATTTCTGTGAAAAAATTTATATTTGCGCGCAAAACTACAAGGAACACGAAATTGATTTGAAAGCCGCGATTGAAAATATAAAAAAACGTCTTTCGGATCTGGATTTTTCATATCTTGCGGAGCCTGAAACAAACTACGAGACCACAGTTCTTACAGACGAAGAGCAAAGCAAGAAAGAATACTGCGAAAAAGTTGAAGCGCTGAAAAAAGAAATTTACGCCGGAAATATTGTTCAGGCTGTTCCAAGCCGCCGGGTTCAGATAAAAAGCGAAGTTCCTGCGTTGGAAATTTACCGCCGCCTTCGCTCTGTAAATCCTTCGCCGTATATGTTCTACCTTGATTTTGAAGATTTTCAGTTCACAGGCGCTTCTCCAGAAAGCCTTGTAAGGGTAAGAAACGGCGAGGCGATGATTCATCCGATTGCAGGAACCCGCCACCGCGGAAAAAATCCTCTTGAAGACAAGCAGCTTATGGAAGAGCTTCTGAACGACCCGAAAGAACGAGCCGAGCATCTTATGCTTGTTGACCTTGCGCGGAACGACCTTGGCAGAGTCTGCAAAACAGGAAGCGTTGAAGTTACACGATATATGTTCACGGAACTTTACAGCCACGTAATTCATCTTGTTTCAGAAGTAATCGGAAAAGTTGACGACAAGACACCGGCAATTGAAGTTCTGCGGGCGGCTTTCCCGGCAGGAACTGTTTCTGGAGCTCCAAAAATAAGTGCGATTGAAATTCTTTCTTCACTGGAAAAATACAAGCGCAATTTTTATGCCGGCGCAGTTGGCTACATCGGAAACAAGAACAACCTGGATTTCTGCATTGCAATACGCTGTGCGCTGAAACAGCAGGATGTCTGGACTTTGCAGGCTGGCGGCGGAATTGTATACGCAAGCAACGCGGAACGGGAATTTACAGAAACGTGCGAAAAACTTGGTGCAATGCGCGCTGTCATAGAAAACACAAAGAAATAACCTGGTTTTAATGGAGAAAAATATGATTTTATTATTGGATAATTACGACAGTTTCACATACAACGTTTACCAGTCGCTTGCAAAACTTACAAAAACAGAAATAAAAGTTGTGCGCAGCAAGGAAATTTCACTTCAGGAAGTAATTGACATGAATCCTGAAAAACTTATTGTTTCTCCAGGCCCAGGCCGCCCGGAAGACGCAGGAATTTCTGTTGAAGCAATAAAATATTTCGCCGGAAAAATTCCGATTCTTGGAATTTGCCTTGGACATCAGGCGATTGGCTACGCTTTCGGCGCGAAAATTGTAAACGCAAAATTTATAAAACATGGAATCGCGGAGCAAATCAATCTTGACGGAAAAGGAATGTTCCGACTTATGGGAAAACGTGAAACTTTCACGCGCTATCATTCGCTTGTTATTGATGAAGCAACTCTTCCCGAAGAATTTGAAATTTCAGCGCGGGCAGATGACGGCGATATTATGGGAATCCGGCACAAGACAATGCCGATTGAAGGCGTTCAGTTTCATCCGGAATCAATCGCTTCTCCAAAAACAAAGGAATTTTTCACAGCTTTTCTGAATTACAGAAGAGATGCTTTTCCGGCAACGCAAGTTCTTTCATCTTTAATTGAAGGCAAAAACATGGACCGCAGAACAGCAGAAATGTTCATGGAAGATTTGACTGACGGCTGCATGGACGAACGTATGACAGCCGCAATTCTTACAGCTCTTGCCGCAAAAAAAGCCACTCCGGAAGAAATCGCCGGCTGCGCAAGCGTTCTTGTTGCAAAAAGAACTCCGCTTCCTTTGGAAACCACAGAACTGACTGATATTGTTGGAACCGGCGGAGACAGCAAAGGTTCATTCAACATAAGCTCCATGAGCGCCTTGTGCGCGGCTGCCTGCGGACTTCCAGTGGCAAAGCACGGAAACCGGGCTGTTTCATCAAAATCGGGAGCCGCGGATTTTTTTGAAGCCCTTGGAATCAAAATTGACAATTCTCCGGCAAAAACCGCGGAAATCATCAGAAAAACAAATTTCGGTTTTCTGTTCGCTCCTGTTTATCATTCTGCAATGCGTTTCGCCGCTCCAGTCCGAAAAGCGCTTGGCATAAAAACAATAATGAATTTAATCGGGCCGCTTTCAAATCCTGCCGGCGCAAAATACCAGATGCTCGGCGTTTATTCACCTGAACTTCTTGCGCCAGTTGCCCGCGCGGCAAAACTTCTTGGAGCAAAAAGAGTAATGGTCGTTGTTTCAGAAGACGGATTTGACGAAATTTCTCCAGTTGTTGGAACAAAAGTTTTTGAAATCGACGAGGACAACAAAGAGAAGGAATACACAATTCAACCTTCTGACTTCGGGCTTTCCGGCTGCAAAGATGAGGAACTTTCCGGCGGAACCGGCGCAGAAAACGCCCGGCTTGCGCTCGACCTGCTTGAAAAGAAAGGCAGAAGAACTTTGAAAGCTGCAATTGCCCTGAACGGCGGCGCTGCGCTTTACATTGGCGGAAAAGCAAAATCAATCCGCGAAGGCTGCGTAAAAATCATCAAAGCAATAGATTCTGGCGCAGTAAAAGAAAAACTTGAAGAAATCAAAAAGGAAAGCAACAGTTAAAAATGGATATTCTTTCAGAAATTTGCGAAAAACGGCTCGCCGACATAAAAAATAAAGGTTTTTCCTTTGGACATAAAATTCCAGAAAAAAGATTCCGGCCGGTTGTGCCGTTTCTTCCGAATCCCGGAACAATTCTTGAAATAAAACGGGCTTCACCTTCAAAAGGAATGATTGCGCCTGAGCTGGATGCCTCAAAAACCTGCGCAAAATACATACACGCCGGAACAAAAGCAATCAGCTGCCTTACAGAGGAAAACTATTTTCACGGCTCGCTTGAAGATTTAAAAAAAGCGGCAAAAAAAGCTGGAAAAAAAGCCGCGGTTTTGCGGAAAGATTTTTTGCTTGAACCGGAAGAAATTGAAATTTCATATTTTTGCGGCGCAGATGCAGTTCTTCTGATTGGAAGAATTCTTCCGCAGGAAAAACTTCTTCAAATGGCGGAAAAAGCTTTTCAGCGCGGGCTTTCGGTTCTTCTGGAAATCCGCGAGGAAACTGACATCGAAAAAGCATTCGCGGTTCTAAAACTCGCAAATTCCAAAGACTGCAATGAAAAAATTGTGCTGGGAATAAATTCCCGGGATTTGGCAACTTTTACAATTGACTTGCTGATTCCTTTAAAACTTAAGGAAAAAATCGCGAAACTCTATAAAAAAGAAGAGGCGGATTTTCCTTTTCCACGGATAATTTCAGAATCCGGAGTAACAACGCCTTCCGCCGCAAATTTTGTTGGAAATTTAGGTTTTCATTCAGTTTTGATTGGCGAAGCGGCCGCAAGAAATCCAAAAAATGCGAAAAAACTTGTAAAATCATTTTCAAAAGCGGCGAATTCAAAAAAACTTGAATACCAATATTCTTTCTGGAAGAAAATTTCTGCTCTTCTTGAAGAAAAATCCGGCAAACCGCTTGTAAAAGTCTGCGGAATAACAGAAAAAGAAGACGCCGTAAAATCAGCGGAACTTGGCGCAGATATTCTGGGCTTTATTTTTGCGGAAAAATCATCAAGAACGAATAAACCGGAAGATTTTCTGAAAATCAAGGAAATCCGGGAAGAACTTCAGCGGCTTTTCCAGGCAGAAAAAATCAAAAAAATGCCGTTGCTTGCCGGCGTGATTGTCGATCCGTTTTCAGAAGAAGGAAATTCTGTTTGCCAAATGTGCTACGAAGGAATTTTAGACGGAATTCAGTTCCATGGATGCGGAAATCTTTCCCAGGGTGAATTTGGCTATGCGGCGGTTCCGCTTGCAGGCGAAGAAGATATTTTGGCGCTGAAGGAGCTTTATTCAGCAGGCTTTCCAAGGGTTCTTATCGATGCAAAAAACCTTGAAGGCTCAAATGCTGAAGGCGACGCGCGCTACGGCGGAACTGGCAAAACTCTTCCTGCAGAAATCATTGAAAAATCAA
>SAMEA104315436__coassemble_1839_pt1 | contig 10774 bp, 8 predicted proteins | sample SAMEA104315436__metabat2_high_PE_011 | metagenome-assembled genome bin SAMEA104315436 (sample SAMEA104315436) | gut metagenome | biome: Monkey gut; feature: monkey-associated habitat; material: faeces | place: China | collected 2013 | reverse complement strand
CTCGAACATCGTCTGCATTTCATTCTGCGCATACAGAAAATAAAGCCTTGTATACTTGAACGGCGTGAGTTCCAGGGAAATTCCCATGTACTGGCAAATGTGCGCCTCTCCGTAGATATTTTTCTCATCATCGCTCACATAATCGCTGTCTTCCCACGAGCCGAACGAATGCATAATCATAAGCGGATTCAAGTGCTTCAGCTCAAAGCCGCTCTGCACAAGGGTCGCCTCCAGAATGCCGAAACGAATCCAGTCAAAAAGCGGACGCGCCTCAACTGAATGCATATAAAGATATTTGTTCGTGTTCACCTGCACAACATCAAGATTGTACTTCATTCTTGGCGAGTAAAGATTCAGCTGGAAATATCCTTCCGTTTCAAAAGTTGAATTATAAATTACCGAGCCGGTAAGAGTTTTTCCAACCTGAAGCCCCTGCCTTCCGAAATTTACGTTAACGCCCCACTTTTCAAATGTTTTTCCAGCGCTTCCATAGGCAGTTTTAGGCCACATGAAATCCATGTCGCTTGTGTTGAAAAAAATATTCGTCACATTTGAATCCGCGCTCATTCCCCAGAAACTTTTTGCAAGCGAAATTCCTGTATGAATAACAAAATAGTCGCCCCAGCCAAGATAAAGCGGAATTTCGGCAAAAGAATTCCAGGCGTCTGAATTCACAAATCCTGAATACGCGCCGTACTCCGCCTTGCTGTCATCAATTTCAGGACGTTTCTCACCTTCAAGAAGATTTTTTTTGTCATTCCAGTCAACATTAGAGCCGTCCGAAGCGTCCCTGTAGTTTTCCTTCTGCAGAATATTATAGCCGTCAACTGAATTTTTGTGGCCTGTGTAATCAGTTGCAAAAGACCAGTCGATATCCGAGCTGCTTTTATAAAGAATTCCTGGCGCGGCTTTCAGATTGAAGCCAAAATAAACCGGCCCCATATCAATGCTGAAAGATTTTTTTCCAAGATATTCCGAAAGCCTGTCATAAAGCTTTTTTCCCGAATCACTAAGTTTTTCGTAAGGAATAAGATCCAGATACATTTTCAGCTCGCCCACAGAAACCGGAGCGTCCGCCGCAAAAGAAGTGCGCCTTGTTTCATTCGAAAGCATAAAAAGCGCGTCATAAACCCAGTGTCCGGCCGGAACCAGCTGCTGAGAGCCATAAGTTTCCGCATTCAAAAACTGAAGAAACGAAAAAAACGCGGCAAAAAACAGAATCAAACCTTTTCTTTTAATCTTTTTTGTAAAATACATTTCTTTGTTTTACCATTTTTTGTAGAAAAAATAAACAGTTTATTCTATTCTATATGTATGAAAATTGCCATAGATTGCCGCATGACACGCAGCGGAGGAGTCGGTTCATATTTAAATGCGCTCCTTCCCTATCTTACCAAAAAGAATGAATGTGTTCTTCTGGGAAACAAAAACGAGCTTGAAAAATACAAGTCTGAAAAAACTGAAATAATTTCACTTGAAATAAAAACTTTTTCCCTGAAGGAGCTTTTTGCGTTCCCTAAAGAAATTTCACGGAAAATCAATGAATGCGACCTTTATTATTCGCCGTATTTTAATATTCCGTCCGGAATAAAAATTCCTGTGTTCACTACAATCCACGACGTTGTCTTCCTTGATGTTCCAGGTCTTGCCTCAAAAGTCGGAACCATCGCAAGAAAATTCTTCTATAGATATGCGGTTTTCAAGTCAGAAAAAATTTTCACTGTCTCTGAATTTTCAAAAAGCCGGATAATTTCCAACTTAAAATGCAGGAAGCCTGTGGTTGTAACGTACAACGCGGTTCCCGACTGGTTTGAAAGAAAAATTCCGTTTCAAATTCAAAAAACGAAAAAGAAGATTCTATTCTTTTTGTTGGAAACATAAAAAAACACAAGGGCCTTTCCGTTTTAATCGATGCATTCAAAAACGCAAAGGAAAAAGGCTTTTTCCCAGTTCTTAAAATCGTTGGAAACTCTGAAAATTTCCGGACCGCAGATGAAACTATTTTCAGCAAAATTCAGGACGCGCCGGAAGGTTCAATCCAGTTTACAGGAAGAATCAGCGATGAAGAGCTGAAGGAGCTTTACAAAAAAACAAAAAGGCTGGTTCAGCCTTCATTTTACGAAGGCTTCGGAATGCCGCCGCTGGAAGCAATGAGCCTTGGAACAAAAGCAATAATTTCCGACATTCCGGTTTTCAAGGAAATCTACAAGGATTTTCCAGTAACTTTTTTCAAGGCCGGAGATTGTAACGATTTGGCAGAAAAATTGCTTTCCATAAAGAATGAAACTGATGAAATAGAAGAATTTCCGCAAATTTATTCATTTGAAAAAACTGCCGGAATAATTCAAAAAACGCTGGAGGAATCCATATGAAAGTTGCCATTGTGCACGACTGGCTTGTAAATTACGGCGGCGCCGAGCTTTTTGTTGAATATCTTTTGAAAATTTATCCAGACGCTGAAATTTTCACGCTTGTATACGATAAGAAAAGAATGGGAAACCATTTTCTGAAAAATAAAATTCACACTTCAAAAATTCAAAAGCTTCCTATGGCCAGCAGAATTTACACAAAACTTCTGAAATTTATGCCGGATGCCTTTGAATCATTCGATCTTTCGGGCTTCGACCTGGTGATTTCATCTTCTTCATGCTGCGCAAAAGGCGTAATCACTCCGCCGCACGTGCCGCATGTCGCATTCATCCACTCGCCTATGCGATACGCCTGGGACTTGTTTTTTGACTACAGAAAAAGAAGCGGAAAGCTCACCCGATTTTTTATGAACCGCTGGATTCCTTCGCTGCGCTTGTGGGATTACGTTTCAAGCCAGAGAATTGACACAATAATCGCGAACTCAAAATTCATTGCGCGCAGAATAAAAAAATTCTGGAACCGGGACGCGAAAGTAATTTACCTTCCTGTTGACGTGAGCCGGTTCAATCCGTCTGAAAAGCCGCGCGAGGATTTCTATGTTGCGTTCAGCCGGCTTGTTCCTTACAAAAGAATCGACCTGGCTGTTTCCGCCTGCAAGAAACTTGGGAAAAAGCTTGTTGTCATAGGCGGCGGCTCAGAAATGGAAAATCTCAAAAAACTTGCGGGAAACGACAAGAACATAACTTTCCTTGGACGCGCAAGCGATGAAGTTCTTCAGGAAAACCTGCAGCGTTGCAAGGCGCTTCTGTTCTGCGCCGAGGAAGACTTCGGATTTGTTCCGCTTGAAGCGCAGGCTTGCGGAGCCCCTGTAATTGCGTTCGGCCGCGGAGGTGCGCTTGAAACTGTTGTTGCCGGAGAAACTGGAATTTTCTTCAACGAGCAGAAAACTGAATCACTTGCAAATGCAATCCTTGATTTTGAAAAACTTGACGCGGAAGGAAAATTCAAAAAGGATGCAATTGTTTCACATGCGCGCTCGTTCACAGAGGAACGATTCCAAAGAGAGTTCATAAACACTGTACAAGAAACCGTTAAAAAGTTAAAATACTAAGCCTATGACCACAAACGAATTTATTGATTATTTTAAAAAGACTTACAGAAACAGAACAAGCTCTTTCTTTTCCGGACTGATGATTATGATTTCAGATGCGGTTGCGCTTTTCTGCTGTGTAGGGCTTGCGTTTTTCATAATGAATTTCATAAATCCTTCAGCAATAAATTTCAGGTCATTCATTTATTACTCAGTATTTTTTCCTATTATACTTGTAATTTTCTACGCAGGCGGTCTTTATCCAGGAATACTTCTTTCCCCGTCTGAAGAAGTCAGAAAAATGACGATAATTTCGTTTTTCTGCTATTTCGGAATCTGTCTTGCATTGGTTTTCTTCGGCGAGGACAACGAAACTATCACCGGCGCCATTGCCGAAAACCTGATAAAAGACAGCGACACTTGGGGCGTTATCTGCGCGTTTCTTCTGGCGATTCCGATTTCTGCAATCGGGCTTCCAGCCGCAAGAGAATTTTCAAGGCACATTTTTGGAAAATTTCATTTTTACGGCGTTCCTGCTGTTATTTACTGCACAAACGACAGTGCGAAAGAAGTTATCAACCGGCTCATAAAACGTCCTGATCTGGGCTACAAACCTGCTGTAATAATCGACAGCGCAGCAAAGGAATGTTACATGAACAACGGAATTCCTGTATTCCCGGACTCGGCGGAAATTCTTGAAACAATAAAAACACTGAAAATAAAAGTGGCTGTGATATGTGATTTCAACGGCAAAAGAAAACCAATAATGTCCTCGTACCGCTACACAATAAACATTTCGAATCACCAGGACACATACACATCTTCCATGCATCTTAGGGATTTCGGCGGAATTCTTGGTTTTTCCGCAACACACAACCTTACAAAACGCTGGAATCTCTTTCTGAAAAGACTTATCGATATCGTTCTCTGCATTATTGCTGCAATAATTGTAATTCCGCTTTCAATTGTCATCGCCATCATCATAAAAGCCACTTCACCGGGACCTGTTTTTTACGGACACAAACGAGTTGGAAAAAACGGAAAATATATCAAGTGCTGGAAATTCCGCTCAATGTATAAAAATTCCCAGGAAATGCTTGAAAAAATTCTTGCAGAAGATCCGGTCCGACGAGAAGAATGGGAAAGAGACAGAAAATTTGTTGATGATCCACGTGTAACAAAATTCGGAAAATTCCTAAGAAAATCAAGTCTTGACGAGCTGCCGCAGCTTTGGAATATTTTTATCGGCGAAATGAGTTTCGTGGGTCCACGTCCGGTAACAGAAGAAGAGCTGGAAAAATATGGAGAAAACGCAGATTACATTTTAACCGTAACGCCTGGTCTTTCAGGAATGTGGCAAATTTCAGGCCGTTCCGACACTGGCTACGAGGAACGGATAAATCTTGACACTTACTATATCCAGAACTGGTCTGTATGGCTTGATATATGGATTCTTATAAAAACTGTTTGGGTTGTAATAAACGGAAAAGGCGCATATTAAAATATGAAAAAATCACTTCTCTCTCTATTCTTGCTTGTTTCTTACTCTGCACTGTCGGCTTCTTCTTATAGAATTAAAGATGTTCAGTATGACCTTCAAGGTTCACGCGCTGAATTCACAGGAGTTACAAGGGAATATGCCTTAAAAACAAAAGTTCCTGTTGACTTCAAGAAAAAATTCAAGGATGAGGACGAGCTGATTCATTACATAAATGATATAAAGCAGCAGATTGAAAACACAAGAAATTTTGAGAAAGTAGACATAGATTTTTCAGTTTCAGAACCAGACAGTTCTGATGTCTGCAACGTATTTCTGCGGGTTTCAACCTATGACTCAATGCATTTTATTGCGGCGCCATATCCAAAATACAGTTCCGGAGACTCGCTGAATCTTACAATAAAGCTGAAGGACACAAATTTTCTTGGCTCTATGGAAACAATGACCGGCGAGGCGAAATTTGCAATTGAGCTGAACGATGATGATTCTCCAAAAGATTATCTTTTGGGATTCGGACTTGACTTTGAAACACCTTTCCAGCTGAAAAGTTTGGACGCTTCCTGGAACAACAGCATTGATTTTTCCTATACGTTCGGAGATTCTTCACCGGAATGGAAAATCGATTCCGGGCTGAAGCTTACAAAGAATTTCAGAAAATTTTCTGTTGTGGCAAGCGCAAATCAAATTTTTGCAAGAAATTTTGACTATGAGGAAGAGGATAAGAACGGCCTTATATGCCATTATGGTGATGGAACTTATTTCGGCGAGGAGCTGGGACTTTCGATTCCGATTACTATTCAGGAAATTGACAACTGGGGAAAGATTTATTACACGCCTTTCTTTTCTGGAGTTTACTACTGGGATTTTGACGGCATAGATGAAAACAACACGGACTTGAGCAGCCCGGTAATTTCTTTTGGCCAGACGCTTTCAACAGGACGAGTAAACTGGATAGAAAATTTCAGGGACGGACTTTCAGCATCCATAACAAATTCTTTCGCATATAATTTCCAGACGTACAGTTTCAAACCTTCTATTGAGGGGGAAATTCTAGCATACAAAGCATTCAAACGGTTCGCCCTGAGCACTGACATCTACGGATTCGCGGTAATGAACGGGACAAAATCTTTTGGAGAACGGCTAAGAGGAATCCGGGACAAGCAATATTTCAGCGAAGACACAGGTTCTCACATGTATGAAAAAGCCTGCGAATCGGCTGGCGCGCTGATTGTAAACATTGATGTTCCGATAAGAATTTGCAGAATTTACTGGGATCAGGTGCCTTTAATCAAAAAAATAAAATTTGCTAAATATTTTAATCTTGAAGCGCAAATTTCACCGTTCATTGACTTCGCGCTTTTCCATAACGAAGCGGCAGGAACAGCATTCAATCCGAAAGATGGATTTTTATGCGGTGGAATCGAAGGAATTATCTATCCGCTTAGAATCCGCGGAATCCAAGTTCGAGCAAGTTTTGGCGTTGACTTAAGCCGAAAAATGCCGAAACTGAATTCATTCTTCAACCAGGACTGGAGAGACAACGTAAGTGCTTACGAGCTTTCTATCGGCCTGGGACTTCATTATTAGTCTGGAATTATTTCAGACAGACGGACAGCAGCTTTTTCTTTCCAGTAGTCTTCCGGTTCAGAATCCTTAAGAATATTGAAAAGCTGGACAGAAAATATAATGTTGCTGTTCAGATAATTTAGTTCCGCAAGATTGTAAAATCCTTTCCAAATATTGTTGTCAATTCCCCATTGAACTATATCCGGATAAAGCTGAGCTTCTTTCAGGACATCCGAAATTCCGGAGAACTCAAAATCTGCATTTCGTTTTTTTAGAACATCAATAATTTTTGTATATGCGGTAATTGCGCCAAGCTGACAAGTTTTCAGGGCTTTTTTATTATAGCCATGCTCCAAATAAAAATCCGTAAGTGAAAAATAAGCTTTTAAAAGACTAAAATCATTGCACCGGTAAAGGCTGAAAAATTTTTTCAGGCAATCATTTCTAGTGCTTTCAGATGTTTTTTTCAGCGCGGAATAGAATGTCGCATCCTTGAATTCCTTACTTTGGCTTAAAATCAGCAGAAGAAATTCCTCATATTTTTCATCTTTATTTAAAAGCTGGCTCACATTTGCAAGCTCGTAAAGAATATCGTATTTTTCATCAGGAATTTCCAGCACATCAGAATTATTATATGCGCTGGAAAAATATTCATAGGCAAACGAATATTCACCTTCAAGACAATAAATTTTTCCCATCAGAAAATCAGCTTCCGGAAAAGCCGCATTTTTCCTTATAAAAGAAAGCAATTTTTCCTTTGAATTATCAAAAAAATCAGCGCCGTATTTTCTGAAATTTCTTTTTATAATTTGAACTGCGTCAAAATCCTCGCGTTCCTTAAGAATTTCAAGGATTAAATTCAGGGAATCCCCTTTTCGTTTCACTTCCGCAGGCTTAAAAGAATTTTCAAGAATATAAATTTCATATTCAGACTGTTCTTTCTTTGAATTCCTAGCTTTTTCAGCCTGCTTCAATGCTTCGCCGTAAGAATTTTCATCAAACAAAATCTGCGCTTCTTCCAAAATCCGCTCATAATTATGAACATAATCCGGTTTTTTCAAATTTTTTGAAAAAATATTCATCAGAGCGCAAAAGAAAACCAGAAAAATCAGTCCGTTTTTTTTCATTTTATTCCTTCAAGTCATTTAAAAAGAATCAAGTTCTTCCCTAAAAGCATTATCGGCATCTGCGTCGTTTACAGTTCGCACAATTTTTCCTTTTTTAAAAATTATCGCTTTTCCACCCGCGCCGGCAATTCCCAAATCCGCATGTTTTCCTTCGCCCGGTCCATTTACAACACAACCCATTACGGCAACCGTGATATTTTTATTCATCGAAAGAAGCTCATTCTGCCAGCGCTGCACAAATCCGTGGACATCAAAGCCTTCGCGGCCGCACCTAGGACAAGAAATTATTGTTACCCCGCCCTTTCGTTTTCCAGTTTCATGAAGAATTTCTCTGCCGGCAATAACCTCATTCTCCGGCGAAGAGGAAAGGCTGACTCGGATTGTGCTTCCAATTCCTTCATTCAAAAGATGTGTAAACGCCATTGTTGATTTTACAATGCCTGTTATCAAAGGACCTGCTTCTGTAACACCAATGTGAAGCGGCGCATCATATTTTTTTGCAAAAGCCTCGTTCGCTTCAATTGTTTCCAAAACACTTGAAGCCTTCATGCTAACAACATACTGATCAAATTTCAGTTCCTCAAAAACAGCTGCTTCTCTTGCGGCTGTCTCCGCCAAAGCTTCCGCGCGGGAAATTTCATTTTTTTCAACTTTTTCTGAAAGCTCTTTCGGCAGGCTTCCTGTATTAACTCCAATTCGGATGGCCGCGCCTTTTTCACGGCAAGCCTCAACAACCTGCTCAACCCTTTCCCGGCTTCCAATGTTTCCAGGATTAATTCTAACAGCCGCGACATTTCCCTTCAGACATTCAAGGGCAAGCCTGTAATCAAAATGAATATCGGCAACCAAAGGCATATCTGTGCAGCTTTGAATTTTCACAAGGCTTTCCGCGCTTTTTTTGTCAGGAACAGCGAATCTTAAAATATCACATCCCAATGACTTTAAAGTATTTATCTGCTTCAAAAGCTCTTTTAATTTTCCGTCATTTTCACATATATCTGAAATACCGGCTTTCCACATAGTCTGAATTGAAACAGGTTCATTTCCGCCGATTCCAATTCGTTTCACATTTCCTGAACCGCCTAAAAAAACTGTGCGCGGAGTTAAAAATTTTGTTTCCATATGGATATTATACAATATGTTTTTAAACAAAAAAAGACTGTCCAAAAAGTTTATTTCAGACAGTCTTACGTTTCTTGATGATTTTTTAAGCAATCATTGAGAATACCATTACGAACAACGCAACAGTTTCACAAAGACCTACAACCATGATGTACTGAGCGAAACCTTTTCCTGTTTCACCAAGGGCATCAGAGCCGGCAGCACCAGCTTTTCCCTGAGCTACAGCAGAGAACAACATTCCAAGACCAGAAGCAATTCCAAGACCAAGCGCTGTTGCTGGATTCATTGCGCCAGAATTTACTTTTCCAACCATTGACTGCATCAAAAGGAATCCGTAAATTGTCTGTGTCAAAGGAGCACCGGCAAATACTGTAAGAATAAACGGAGCAGGCTTATTGTTCACATAGCAACGTTTCCATGCGCCAATAGCGCCCTGACCTGCAATTCCAATTCCAATAGCTGAACCAATCGCAGCAATTCCCATACAAAGAGCAGCACCTAACAAACCAAAATTCATAATTAATCTCCTGTAGCAGAACCAAAAGTTCCGCCGAATAGTTTATTTTTTTATTTTTCCGTTTCTGCAAACGGAGTGTATTTAAAGCCTGACCAGGACATTCCCAAGTGGTTTGAGAACTCCAGCGTATTCAGACGAACACCATGAACAATTACTGAAAGCAAATTCAAAACCATATTCAAGCCATGTCCGAAAACCAGCAGAATAATAGCGGCAATAAACAGAATCGCATGACCCAAAATAGGCCCGGCCATTGTGTTTACTGTATTTGAAATAGCTGCTCCAGCAAGTCCTACAGCCCAAAGCCTTATGTAAGAAACAATATCAGAGAAAACATTTACAACTCCAAGCAATACTGAAATTATATTCTTGCAGCTTTCCAGAATTGATTTTCCAATGCTTCCGTCATAATTGCTGAACACAAAACTTAAAGCAAATCCAAATGCGACAAGTCCAATTGAAACTTTTCCAACCGGAATACCGTAAATAAGCTCGCAAAAACCGAATATCTGCGAACTTACAACCATATTCAGAACAACATAGTACATTCCCCAAAGCTGAAGAAGTGAACCAAGTTCCCCGAGCATCTTCAAAGACTTGTGATATCTTGCAATACCTTTGAAATGAGCAACTGAAAGCTGCAGAAATCCAAGTGTAAAGCAGAAAATCTGAAGATTCTGGGCTGTTGTCAAAGTTCCTTTTGAAGGATCATCAGACCAGAACGGAAGCCAAGCTTCTGTTCTGGCATTTGAAATCGGAGGGACAGAAAGATTTACAAGCCATGAAGGAAGCTGTTCCGGCGAAAGGCCGAACCAAGTGCAAGTAACAGTTCCCCATGCGATTGTCGCAATTCCAAGCAAAAGCGCAAGATTCAGAATCGGAGCAACTTTCTGCTTTTTTGCAACTGACTTCAAAATCATAATCAATGACGCAACTGCAACAAGAGCGCCATAGCCGCCGTCTCCAAAAATCATTCCGAAGAAAACTGTGAAGAACAGCAGGAACCAGCCGGAAATATCATATTCGTGGTAACCCGGAACAGTTCCCAAAAAGTCTGTAAGCGGATAAATCAAGCTTACAAATTTATTATTCTTCAGTTTTGTAGGAACTTCATCATCTTCTGCCGGATCGGAGCACGCCAAAGCCCAGCCGTTCTGTTTTACAGCATTCTGAAGTTTTTCAATGCTGTCAACCGGCACAAAGCCTGAAATCCATGCCAAATCCGTTGATTTTCCATCCGTTTCCTGCTCCATTCCTGAATAGATGTTTTCAAATTCGATGTCTTTTTCAAGCAACTTTTCAAATTCTTTCATCTGAGGAACAAAAACCGCAAGTGAAGCAAGTTTTTCGTCAATTTTCTGAATTTCCGCTTTATCAAGCTCGATTTTAGACTTCAGCTCTTCTGTTGAAAATTCCGGCATAGGAACTTCAAAGGCTTCCGCAGGAAATCCCGCAGGACGTTCATCAGTTGCATCAAGCAAAAC
>SAMEA104315436__coassemble_1833_pt1 | contig 10822 bp, 11 predicted proteins | sample SAMEA104315436__metabat2_high_PE_011 | metagenome-assembled genome bin SAMEA104315436 (sample SAMEA104315436) | gut metagenome | biome: Monkey gut; feature: monkey-associated habitat; material: faeces | place: China | collected 2013 | reverse complement strand
TCCGGAGCTTCAGGCTCAGCTGGAGGCGGATTTTGGAAATTCCAGCGCATCTGAATCCGGCGTGGAATTTGATCCTTCCGCCGTTGTTGACGAATCTTCCGGAAACGCTTCTGAATCTTCCGCTGAAACAGAAAATTCAGATTTTGATGAAATGTTCGAGAATATTCCGGATGAAAATGCCTAGCGCGTGCTTCGGGTTTTCTTGTCGTTGATAAAAACAGGTTCTTTCAATATAATATTTATTTATTATGAGTAACAATAACGAAAAGAATTCGCAGTTCAGCCATTGGGCAGATCAGATGGCTGACAAAATCATCAAGGAAAAAGGCGACCTTGATTTATATACTTGCGCCTCTGGAATTACGCCTTCGGGAACAGTTCATATCGGAAACTTCCGCGAGATTATAACGGTTGATCTTGTTGTTCGCGCTTTGCGTGACCGCGGCAAGAATGTACGCTTCATTTATTCCTGGGATGATTACGATGTTTTCCGCAAGGTTCCAGCAAATATGCCGGATCCGGAAATTCTTGAAAAATATCTTCGTTATCCGATAACGATGGTTCCTGACACAACAGGCAGAAATGAAAATTATGCGCGCCACCATGAAGTTGACATTGAAAAGGAGCTTCCGCGCGTTGGAATTAATCCTGAATTTCTTTATCAGGCTTCCCGCTACCGTGCGAACCGATATGCGGAAGGAATGAAAAAAGCGCTTCAGAACCGCGAGCTTATCAAGGAATGTCTTAATGAGTACCGCGACGAGCAGCACAAGATGAAACCGGAAGATGTTTACTGGCCGGTTTCTATTTTCTGCGGAAAATGCAACAAAGATACAACTGAAATCACTGGTTATGATGGTGAATATGGAATTTCATACAAATGCCAGTGCGGCAACTGCGAAACTGCTGACTTGCGTACTTTTAAAGGCGCGAAGCTTGGCTGGCGCGTTGACTGGCCGATGCGCTGGAACGAAGAAAAAGTTGTTTTTGAACCGGGCGGAAAAGACCATATTTCTCCGGGCGGCTCATACGACACAGCAAAACTTGTTTCAAAAAAGATTTACGGCTGGGATGCGCCGATTACAATGCGCTATGATTTTGTGAATTTGAAAGGTGTTCCTGGAAAAATGTCTTCTTCAAAAGGAAAAGTTATTTCCCTGGTTGATGCTCTGGAAGTGTATCAGCCTGAAGTTTTACGCTATATTTTTGCCGGCACAAGACCGAATACAGAATTCGCGATTTCATTCGACCTTGATGTTAACAAGGTTTATGAGGATTACGACAAGACTGAACGGATTGTCTGGGGCGTTGACAAGGCTAAGTCTGAAGAAATTCTTGCAAAGGAAAAGAGAATTTATGTTCTTTCACAGATTGACAACAAAATGCCTTCTGTAATGCCTTACCAGATTGGCTTCAGAATGATGACGACTTTGCTTCAGACTTATTCCGGCGATATTGACGCTGTTATTAAATCTTTGGGCGATGTGAAACCGGAGCAGGAGCCTGCATTGCGCCGACGCGCAAAATGCGCATGGTACTGGATAAAGGAATGTGCTCCGACTTGCGCGGAAGATTTCTGCTTTGCTCTTAGGGAAGACGGCTCAAAAGCTGATCTTTCTGGCGATATGCTTGCGGCTGTAAAACGTGTTCGTGATGAAGTTGTTCCTCGCGTTGGAACTTTTGCAATGGACAAGGAATGTCAGCAGGCGATGTATGACATTGCGACAGAGCTTGGTCTTGATGCGAAGGCTTTGTTCACAGCGCTTTATCAGGCGTTGATTGGAAAAGACCAGGGACCGCGCCTGGCTTCATTCATGAAAATCATTGGAAAGGAAAAACTTCAGAAAATTCTTTCTGTGTACTAAGTTTCTGTATACCAACATAAAGCTCCGTCTTTTGTTATTGCTTAGGAAGATTGCCGAAAGCTTTTTCAAGATTAACAAAAGACGGAGTTTTTTTTAGTTTTGCGTTTTGCGCAGGCTTGTGTAGCCTAAAGCCCGCATTGAATTCAGGATTGCAATAAAGGAAACTCCAACGTCTCCGAAAACTGCAAGCCACATGGAACCAATTCCGATTCCGCTTAAAATCATAATCAGAACTTTTATTCCGATTGAAAAGACAATGTTCTGGCGCACGATTTTTATTGTTCTTTTTGAAATTTTAATTGAATCCGCCACTTTTGAAGGCTCGTCCGTCATTATTACAACGTCCGCTGATTCAATTGCCGCGTCCGAGCCAAGCGCGCCCATTGCGATTCCAACATCTGCGCGGGCAAGAACCGGCGCGTCGTTTATTCCGTCGCCAGCAAAAGCAACTTTTCCTTTGCTGTTTTTCAGTTCATCCAGAAGAATTTCAATTTTTGAAACTTTGTCCTGGGGAAGAAGCTCCGCAAAAACTTCAGTGATTCCCAGCTGAGCCGCAGCTTTTTCCGCGACTTTTTTGTTGTCGCCGGTCAGCATTGCGATTTTTGAAACGCCGACTTTCTTCAGATTTTTTATTGCGTCTTTCGCATCGTCCTTGATTTGGTCAGAAATCACAATGTAGCCAAGATATTTTTTGTTTTCCGCGATGTGGATTATTGTTCCGGCTGTTTCCTTTGTTTTTTCCGCATTGAAATCTGTAACATTGTTTTCCTGCATAAGTTTTGCGTTTCCTGCTACGACTTCATTTCCGTTCAGGTTTACCTTGATTCCCTGGCCGGCAATTTCTTCTGCCTGCGTAAGTTTCTGCTTTTTGCAGCATTCTCCTGAATGAGCCGCATTGATTGACTTTGCGACCGGATGATTTGACTTCGCTTCCGCATGGGCTGCAAGCGCAAGCAGCTCTTCCTTTGAAATTGATCCGTCTGCCGGACAAATTTCGCTCACGGCGAAAATACCTTTTGTCAATGTGCCGGTTTTGTCAAATACGGCAGTTTTTGTCTTGGAGAGTGTTTCAACTGCGGAAGAGCCTTTAAGAAGAATTCCGTTTTTGCTTGCCGCGCCGATTCCGCCGAAAAAAGTGAGCGGCACGGAAATTACAATTGCGCACGGACATGAAACTACAAGAAATGAAATTGCCCTGTAAATCCAGGTTGACCATTCCCATTCGCCTTTTAAAAGCCCGGTTGCAACGGCAGGAATAACGGCAACAGAAAGAGCCAGCGCGCATACAGACGGCGTGTAGATTCTGCTGAATCTTGTGATGAATCGTTCGGTTTTTGTTTTTTTCTGGCTTGAAAATTCAACCATTTTTATGATTCGTGAAGCGGCGGAATCAGATGAAAGCCGGGTTGTTTTTATTTCGACTGCTGAATTTTTATTGATTGCGCCGGAAAAAACTTCCGAGCCGCAGGAAACTTCAACTGGAACAGATTCTCCTGTGATTGCAGAATTGTCGATAAATGAAGCTCCTTTTGTGATTATTCCGTCAACTGGAATTCGTTCGCCTGGTTTTACAACAATTGTTTCGCCGATTTTTACTTCTTCAGCTTTTACATTGATTTCTTTTCCGCCGCGCAGAACATTCGCGGTGTCCGGGCGGATTTCCATAAGAGCGTCAATTGATTTTTCTGACTTGTCTACCGCATAGTCTTCAAAACGCTCGCCAATCTGGTAGAAAAGCATGATTGCAACGGCCTCTGGAAGCTGCCCGACGCATACTGCGCCCAGCGAGGCGACCGACATCAGAAACTGCTCGTCAAAAAAATCTCCGTGCAGAAGTTTTTTCACAGCGCCCTTTACAACGCTGTAGCCGACCAGAAGGTACGCAATCAGGCAGATTCCGATAAAAACGTACTGCTGGTACAAGTCGATTTCAGGAATATTCTGGATGAAGCTGGAAAGTTTCACCCTTTCAAGAAATTCGCCGGCAACAAGAAGAATTCCAGAAACGATAATTCTTGTCAAAGAAATTTCTTCTTCTTCGTGTTCATGTTCGTTTTCATTTTCAATTTGTTCTTTTTCCATTTGGTTCAAGCTCCTTTTTCTGGCAGAATTTATTCTCCGATGTGGTCCAAGCCTTGCGCAAGAATTGAATGTACGTGCGCATCGGCAAGCGAGTAAATCAATGATTTTCCGTCGCGGGAAAATTTAACAAGTCCGTTTGTTTTTAGAATGCGCAGCTGGTGGCTCACCGCAGACTGTGTCATTCCGAGCGCATCTGCAATTGCGTTCACCGGCATTTCGTTTTCAAGCAAAACAAAAAGAATTTTGATTCGCGTTGAATCGCCAAAAATCTTAAAAAGTTCCGCAAGATCAAACAAAGTGTCTTCATCCGGCATTTTTTCCAGAATTTCCTGTTTTTCCATATTATTCAGTTCCTTAAATGTGAATTATTTTCATTTGAACAACTGTTCATATATTAGCGGCAAAAAAATCTGCTGTCAACCAGAAAGTGTTTTTTTCCAGCCGGCAGCAGAAATTAAAGATGAAAGAAATGGAGCGGGCTTTCGGCAGTTATTTTCCTGATGATTTTACAGAGTTGTCGTCATTCAGAAGCACGATTGAAGGCTTCCAGTTTTCCGCAGCCGACTCTTCAATTGATGTGTAGGTAACGATGATAACTTTGTCTCCGGGGCAAGCCTTTCTTGCAGCGGCTCCGTTAAGGCAGATTTCTCCTTTTTTTCCCGGAATTATATACGTGGAAAAGCGTTCTCCGTTGTTCACGTTCAGAATGTCAACTTTTTCCCAGTTGTGCATTCCGGCTTTCTTGCAAAGCTCCGTGTCTATGCTGATAGAGCCTTCGTAATTCAAATTCGCGTCTGTTACAGTTGCGCGGTGAAGTTTTGATTTTAAAACTGTTATTTCCATTTTTATTTCCTGTTTCTAGTTTTCGGTGTTCATTTCAACGGCTTTTTTTACGCCAAGAAGCACAAGTTCCGGGCAGATTGTGTCAAAAATTCTGTATTCCTCAAAAATTCTGGAAAATCCGCCTGTTCCTATTACCAGCGGCTTTTCATTCTTGAAGACATTTTTTGTAAAAAGGTAAAGAATTTCCTTGATTGCGCCGGCATTTCCAAAGTAAAGTCCGTTTTGAATCGCTTCCGTTGTGGTCGTTCCGCAGATATGCTCCGGTTTTGCAATTTCAACAGAAGGAAGTTTCGCAGTTCCCGCCGCAAGGGCTTCCGCGCTGATTTTCAAGCCTGGAAGAATTGCGCCGCCAAGATATTCCTTTCCTTTTGTGATGCAGTCAACAGTTGTTGCGGTTCCCATGTCAACGATAATCAAGTTTTTTTCCGGAAAAAGGTTTGTCGCGCCGATTGCCCCGGCAATTCTGTCCGCCCCGATTTCTTTCGGGTTTGAATATTTCAGCTTCAGCCCGGTTTTGATTCCAGCCTGAATAAAAAGCGCTTCTTTCCTGAAATATTTTGCAATTGCGCTGGAAATTGAATAATTTATTGAAGGAACTACGCTGCAAATTCCGACTTTTTCAATTTTTTGCCAGTCAAAGCCGTTTTCCCTGAGCACTGAACGCAAAAAAATTCCGTTTTCGTCCGAGCTTGCGCCTGGCTGGGTGGTTTTTCTGAACTGAAGAACCAGTTTTTCGCCGTCGAACAAGCCGCCTCCCATCTGGGTGTTTCCAATGTCCAAAGTCAATATCATATTTTTCCTCTTTTTTGCAAGGGAAGGGGAAAGCCTTCCCCTCGCTTCCAAGCAAGTCGCTCCGCTTTGTTACTTGTCCGCTACCCCTTCTAAAGAGGCGCGGAGCGCCTGGTTCAAGCTTTCTGCAAGCTCGTGCAAATTTTTTGTTTCCGCAATTATTCTGCCTGAATTTTCAAAGATTTTGCAAGGATGCGCGTTTTCTGTTATTTCTGACTTGTCGTTCAGAACAACAAAATCCGGAGCAAAGTCCGTTTCCGGGGAAAGTAAATCTTCCGTAGAAAAAATTTTTTCAACGGCGGCCTGCTGCTCTTCCGCAGTTGCGTTGCTTGTAAGTTTGAACGCAACGATTTTTGTTTTTTTGCCGCTCCACCGCTTCAGGTTGTAAAGAATTTTTGGATTTGCCTGCATTTTCAGAAGAATTTCCTTTCCGGAAGGAATTTTTGAAATCGTTCCGGCTGGAAAATTCTTTCCGTCAATAAAAATTTCTTTTACGCTGTAGTCGCTGACCGCCGCCGCATGGATTATTGCGTCGTAGCTTGAATTCCTGCATTCGTTTTCAAGAAGGCTGTTCAGCTCGGAAAACGTTCTGTAGCTCAGAATTCTGGCGTTTTTTGGCTTTTCTGCGTTTTCAGCCATTGCTGCGGTAACTTCAGAACCATTTTCAGAGAAAAAATCCGCAAGAAACGAGGCTGTTTTTCCTGTTGAAAAATTGGAAATGCTCCGCACCGAGTCAATCGGCTCGCAAGTTCCGCCGCCTGTAATAAGAATTTTCATTTCAGCGCCTCTTTTATGAATTCAAATGCTTTTTCCGGGCTTAGAAGCCTTCCGATTCCGCTTGTTCCACATGCCAGAACGCCGCTTTCCGCCGGAAGAATTTTTGCGCCCCAGGATTCAAGTTTTTTCAGGTTTTCCTGTACGCTTGGATGAAGGAACATCTGCGTGTTCATTGCCGGAGCAATCAGGAGAGGCTTTTCAAAATTGTTCGCAAGGCATACTGCACCGAACAAATCATCGGCGAGTCCTGCTGCAAGCCGGTTTATTGTGTTTGCGCTGCAAGGATAGCTCAGAATCAAGTCCGTCCAGTTCTGCGCAAGATTTATGTGCGGAATCGGGTCGGCGCAGTTGAACATTTCAGTTTCAATCTTGTTGCGGCTTAAACCTTCAAAGCTGGCTTTTCCAACAAATTTCAAGGCTGATTCTGTTGCAACAACGCGTACGTTAAAATTGTTTTTCTTCAAAAGGCTTATGAGCGCGCACGATTTGTACGCTGAAATCGAGCCTGAAACGTGCAGAAGAATATTTTTCTGAGTATTTGTTTCCATAAAAAACTCCATAAACAGGACGGCCGGAGGCTCGTCCCGTGCAAGAGAGGGTAGCCCGCAACAAAGTGCGGGCGAGGGAGAGACTTCTCCCCCTTTTTTATATTTTCAGGTTGTCGATAAGACGGACATTTTCAAGGAAAACCGCGCCATAAATGCGGCCGCCGATTTCTTCAACGTAGTCCACCGTGAATCCAGCCTGCGCAAGTTCTTCCTTCTTTTGTTCTATGCTTTTTTTCGAGGAAAGAATTTCGTGGAATTTCGGAGCGGTTTCAATTCCCTTTGCGGAAAGTTTTCTGTTTCTGCTTGAAAGGGCAAGACCGCTTTCTTCGCGGACAATCGGGCACGGAACAATATTTATGTCCAGGAAAAATGCTTCCGCCATTCCTTTTAGAAGCTTGTACTGCTGGAAATCTTTTTCACCGAAATACGCATTTTCCGGGCGCACAATATTGAAAAGTTTCATCACAACTGTCAGAACTCCGTCAAAATGTCCCGGCCGGCTTGCGCCGCACAGAAGTTTTGAAAAGGAATTCTCGGTGATTTTGTATTTGTAGTCATCAGGATACATTTCCGCGTAGCTTGGCGCAAAAAGAAAATCTGCATTTGCTTTTTCAAGAAGCGCAATGTCGTCCTGAAGGTTTGCCGGATAAGTTTCCAGGTCTTTCTTGTCATTGAACTGAGTTGGATTCAGAAAAACGCTGACGATTGTGATTTCATTTTCGTTTTTCGAGCGGTTTATAAGGCTGAGATGCCCTGCGTGAAGTCCGCCCATTGTGGGAACAAAACCGATTTTTTTATTCTGGATGTTTTTTCTGATTTCTTTCATTTCTGAAATTTTTGTTATTACTTTCATTTTGATTCCTCCGGCCCTGGAAATTTTTTCTCAGCGACATCTTTTGCATAGGCGTTCAGTGCGTTTGTTATAAGTTCCGCACCGTTCAAATATTTCCGCACGAATCTTGGGCTGAATCCGCTCATTCCGAGCAAATCCTGAAGCACAAGAACCTGGCCGTCAGTTTCCGCTCCGGCGCCGATTCCGATTGTAGGAATTTTTACCGCGCTGGTTATTTTTTCCGCCAGTTCAGAAGGAATACATTCCAGAACGATTGCGACGCAGCCGAATTTTTCCGCAAGTTTTGCCTCTTCAATAATTTTTTTCGCGGCTTCCTCGGTTTTTCCCTGCATTTTGTGTCCGCCGAAAGCCTGGAAAAACTGCGGAGTCAAGCCCAGGTGGCTCATAACAGGAATTCCGCTCAAAACCAAATGCTGAATGGTTTCTTCCTGCCCGAAAATTCCTTCAATTTTCACGCAGTTTGCTCCAGCAACAAGAAGTTTTCCGGCGCATTCAGTCGCAAATTCAATTCCTTTTCTTGTGGTTAAAAACGGCATGTCCGAAACAATGTATTTCTGTGTTCCGTTCCGGACGCTCCGTGTGTGTTCTTCCATCCATTCCATTTTTGCAGGAATAGTTGTGCTTTCGCCGTGCATGACCATGCTCAGGCTGTCGCCGATAAGAATGCAGTCAATGTCTGTTTTTTCAACAAGACGCGCAAACGTTGTGTCGTAGCACGTGACCATGGAAATTTTTCGTTTTTCCTGTTTGTACTTAAAAAAATCAAGAGAATTCATAGTACCTGTCCTTTAGATCAAGTCTTTGTAAAAGAGCTTTTTTTTTGCGGAAAGTTCTCCGCGCATGAATCAATTCCTTTTGGGTAACTGTTCAAGGTCAGTTTAGCGGTTTTTATTTGATGGGTAAATAGTGCGCGTCTGCATTTGCAAAAAAATCAGAATTTGTGCAATAATTGAAAATATGAAAAAAGCGCTGATTCTTATTTTTTGTGTTTTTGTTCTTGTTTCATGCTCTGAAAATAAAAATTTTCTGGCGTTTGAGTCAATGAGCACTTTTATGACGCTGAAAACTTACGGAAAAAATTCCGCCAAGGCAAATCTGGCTGTGAAGAACCGGATTGAAGAGCTGGAAAACTGCTTTTCCACAACAAAGCCGGAAAGCGATGTTTATAAAATCAACCGCACGGATTCAGTTTTTGAAATTCCGCATGAGGAAACGGCGGAGATTGCGTTGTATGCGCTTGAAATGGCTGAAAAAACGGGCGGCGCGCTGAATCCTTCTATTTATCCGCTCGTGAAAGCCTGGGGTTTTACCACTGGAAGCTACAGAATTCCTTCTGAAAACGAAATTCTTGCGCTTTTGCCGCTCACGGATTTTAGAAAAATAAAAATTGAAGAAATAAATTCCCCGGAAACACAGAAAAAATTTGAAATTTCAAAGCCGGCCGGCGCGATGATTGATTTTGGAGCCGTTGCAAAAGGTTTTGCCAGCGATGAAGCCGTAAAAATCCTGAAATCGTATGGAATTGAGTCCGCAGTTCTTGATTTGGGCGGAAATATTGTTGCTTTCGGCGAAAAACCAGACGGAACGGAATGGAACGTTGGAATAAAAAATCCCTGGGATGGCGGAAGTCCTGTTGCCGGACTGAAAGTAAAAAATCAGTGTGTTGTTACAAGCGGCGGCTACGAAAGGTTTTTTATTGGCGATGACGGAAAAAAATATATTCACATTTTTGATGGAAAAACCGGCCGCCCTGTTGAAAATGAGCTGGAAAGCGTTACAGTTGTTTCCCGGAGCGGAATTTATGCTGATTCTTTGAGCACATCGCTTTTTGTTATGGGAACAGAAAAATCCGTTGATTTCTGGCGTTCGCACCGGGATTTTGACATGGTTCTGATTTCAAAGGATAAGAAAATTTTATATACATCTTCGCTGGCTGGAAAAATTTCTATTCTTTATGATTTTGCGGAAGAAATTGCCGTGGAGTAGCTATTCAAGCTCGGTCGCAGTTAAAGTTTTTTTCAGGCGGGCAAAGATTTTTCCGTCTGAAGTTTTTAGAATTTTCAAGAGCGCTTTGTAGTAATCCAGCGTTTCGCCTAGAAGCGTGCTTTCTGAAACATTCAGCCCTGCCGCGCATTGGCTGAACGCGCTGGCCGCAGAAAGCCTGAGCGCCTTTGAAATTCCGCCTAGAAGCGCGCCTTCCGTAACGGAAAATTTTCCAAGCTGAAGAAGAATTTTTCCGCTTGGAACAAGAAGCGCTGAAATTACCACGAAAATCCAAAGGCAAATGTGCGGAAAAAGCATTATTTTTCTGCCGGAAAGAATTTGAAGCAAAAATGAAAGCACAAGAAATCCAGCCAGAACCGGAATTGAATTTATAAAAAAAACTGAAGCCGAAAGAACCAGCACAAGAATAATTTTTGCGCCATCCAGAAAACGCGTGCCGTTTTGGCGGTTCTCATTCATTCTGTTTTTTAAAACAGGCGTGTTTTCTGGAATTTGCACAATTTGCGCCAGAAATGCAGTGAAAATTCCGCTCGTTGCGTTGAAAATCAGCATAGGCCCCAGAAGTGAAAAAGCGCCTTTTCCAAGGTAAAGCGAGCTCATAAGAATTTGCGTGGCTGCGCTGGTTGCCGAGCCTAGGACCGAAATTCCGTAAAGGCTTAAAAACTTCCGCCTAAAAAAATTATTAAGATGAAAAAGTCCGTACATCAGAATTCCGCTGAAAACAGACTGCGCAAGCGAAATGAGCACAAAAGGTGAAAAAAGAGTTCCTGCCATCAGGCTTGAAGCAAGCGCTTTGAAAACTGTAAGCAGAAAAAAAGAAAGAAACGGAAGGCTGAATGCTGAAAAAATTGCGATATTTGAAAGTCCCAGCCGGAAAAAAGGCGCAACGCGCGGAAGAAGCATTTCCGCATAGGAAAAAAGCAGTGTAAGCGCAATCAGATATGCGGTTCTGCTGCGTTCCTTTGAATAATTCTGCCTGTTAAAAAAATTACTGGGAAACTGCATCAAATTCTCCGTTGCTGGAGTTCTCCAATGCAATTATTACATTGTTCGGAAGGCAG
>SAMEA104315436__coassemble_1808_pt1 | contig 11000 bp, 9 predicted proteins | sample SAMEA104315436__metabat2_high_PE_011 | metagenome-assembled genome bin SAMEA104315436 (sample SAMEA104315436) | gut metagenome | biome: Monkey gut; feature: monkey-associated habitat; material: faeces | place: China | collected 2013 | reverse complement strand
CTGAATAACAGCCGAACGAGCCGCAACTCCAGAACCTCGCCGCAATTCAACAACTTTAACGCCGCTTCCGCCAAAACTGCCGGAAGAAGAATTTTCATCTTCGTTGGAAACCGCAAGCACAACATTGTTTTCTTTTATAGCAAATCCGTCTGCAAAATCAGCAGCGAACGGAAGCTCTTTTCCCGCAATAAAAATATTCTTTCCCATTCCTAGATTATAACACAATCACGTACTTTTACGAAATACGCCGTTATGATATAATTTTCTTCATTATGAAACTTTGGATAAAATATCTTTTTGCCGCAATTTTCGGAATTATCTGCGCATTGATTCTTCCGGTAAGCAATCCAGCTGTGGCATCCGCAATAAATTTTCTTACTGAAATTGTAATTCGTTTCGGCCGCTATATGCTTATTCCTGTAGTATTTTTCACTGGAATAATCGCTTTCAACAGGCTGCGCGAAAACAAACTTCTTGTAAAAACTGCGCTTTGGACCGGCTCGGTGATTGCAGTTTCATCTTTTGTCCTTGCAGTTGTCGGGCTTATTTCCATTCTTCTTGTAAAACTTCCGCGAATTCCAATCACAGTTGAAAATGTTACTGAAGCGACTTCTTTGAACATCGAAAAACTTTTCAGGGCTCTTTTTCCTTATTCAGCATTTGAAACGCTTGGAAACGGAACTTTTATTTTTGCCGCGTACTTTTTTGCGCTTCTCATAGGATGCGCCTCCACATCGGATGCTGTTCTTTTCAGGCCGATAACAACGTTGGCTGATTCGCTTTCAAAGCTGATGTACAATATCGGAATCATTTTCACAGAATTTCTTGCCTACGGAATGATTGCAATTCTCTGCTGCTGGACGGTTCAGTTCAAGTCAATAATTCTGAGCGGAGTTTTCACCCCGATGATTATAATGTTTCTGGCGGACCTGATTCTTGTGGCAGGAATAATTTATCCGCTGGCAATACGCTATCTTTGCCACGATCCGCATCCGTACAGAATTCTTTACGCCTCAATCTGCTCGCTGATTGCATCGTTTTTCAGCGGCGACTCAAATTTTTCGCTTCTTATAAATATGCGGCACGGAAAAGAAAGCCTTGGAATCCGCAGACGAATAAACGGTGTGGTTCACCCGGTTTTCACAATTTTTGCAAGAGGCGGTTCAGCGCTTGTAACAACGGTTGGATTCATAATGATTTGGCGCTCTTATTCTTCACTGCCAATTCCAGTAACTGATATTCTGTGGATTCTGTTCACTTCGTTCGGAATTTCGTTTTTGCTCGGAGGTTTTCCAGCCGGCGGCGCATTCATTTCGCTTACAGTTCTCTGCACGCTCTACAGCAAAGGTTTTGAAACAGGATTCCTTCTGCTGAAGCCGGCCGCACCGATAATCTGTTCATTCGCGGCGGCATTTGACGCATTGACCGCAATGTTCGGAAGCTACATTGTAGCCGTAAAAACTAAGCTGGTTGAACACCACGGAATCAACCACTTCATCTAACCAGAATTTTATTTTAAGGAAAATATAATGAAAGTTTCAAAATTTATCATTTCAACATTGCGGGAAGCCCCGAATGATGCAGTTATCGCCAGCCACAAGCTGATGATGCGAAGCGGTATGCTCCGAAAACTCGGAAACGGACTTTACGCCTATATGCCGCTCGGTTTCCGCTCGTTGAAAAAAGTTCAGGAAATAATCCGCCAGGAATTAGACAAAACTGGCTGGCTGGAAATGAAGCCAACCGTTATTCAGCCAGGAGATTTATGGAAAGAATCCGGCCGCTGGGACAAAATGCACGATGAAATGCTGAAGGCCCAGAACCGCGGAGGCCAGGACATGGTCGTTTCTCCAACAGCGGAAGAGGCGTTCACCGCATTGATACGCGAAGGACTTTCCTCATACAAGCAGCTTCCATTCCTTGTTTACCAGATTAACACAAAATACCGCGATGAAATCCGACCAAGATACGGCGTAATGCGCGGACGCGAATTCACCATGATGGACGCCTACTCGTTTGACGAAAACGACAAATCGCTGGACGAATCTTACTCAAACACAGCAGCCGCCTACCACAGAATCTTCAAGCGCCTCGGCTTAAAAACAATTTCTGTAAAAGCAGACACAGGCGCAATGGGAGGCTCAGGCTCAGAAGAATTCATGGTGGAAAGTGAAGTCGGCGATGACACGCTCCTTCTCTGTCCGAACTGCGGATACGCCGCGAACGTTGAAAAAGCCGCCTGCCAAAAAGAAACCGCTCTTGACTCAAACGGAAATCCTCAGGCAAAAACAGAGCTTCCAACAGAAAAAGTTGCAACTCCGAACGTTTTTTCAATTGAAGACATGGAAAAATTCTTCAGCGAAAAGCCAACAACATTCCTGAAAGCGCTTATTTATAAAGTTTACAACTGCGCGCTCGACCTTTCCGCAAACGAAGAATACAAAAATGCAAAAACCGTAACAGAAGGCGGACAAACTTACTATCCAGAAACATTCTGGTGCGTTCTTATCCGCGGCGACCTCGACGTAAACGAAACAAAACTTGCTTCCGTTCTTAAAGCAAGCGGCGCAGAACTTGCAAACGACGAAGATGTTCTAAAATACTCAGGCGCACCGCACGGATTCGTCGGTCCGATTGGAATCAAAATTCCAGTTTTGGCAGATGAATCAACAGCCACAATGCACGACTGCATCGGCGGCGCAGGCGAAAACGGCTTCCACCTGAAACACATTGAGCCAGGCCGCGACTACACACCGTTCATGACCGCAGATGTACGAACCTGCAAGCCAGGCGACAAATGCCCGGAATGTGGCGGAACATTCTACATGAAAAAAGGAAACGAGCTCGGCCACATCTTCAAGCTTGGCTACAAATACACAAAAGCGATGAACGTTTCTTTCCTCGACCAGAACGCAAAACCCGTAACACCAACAATGGGTTGCTACGGAATCGGCGTTGACCGAACACTTGCAAGCATTGTTGAAGCATATCACGATGAAAACGGAATAATCTGGCCTATGACAGTCGCTCCGTTCCACGTTGTAATCGTTCCGGTAAAATACGACGGCGCAATGAAAGAAACCGCTGACAAACTTTACAACGAGCTGAACGACACAGGAATCGAAGTTCTTCTCGACGACCGCAACGAACGTCCAGGCGTAAAGTTCAAGGATTTCGACCTTATTGGAATTCCGGTCCGCGTAATTGTCGGCGAAAAAAATCTTCCGAACGTGGAAATCAAGCTCCGCAAGGAAGCAGAGCCAAAACTCGTTCCGGCAGAAAAAGCCGCATCTGAAATCAAAAAAATTGTTGAAGACGCGTTGAACGAGCTCAACAAGTAGCATACAAAAGGGCGCCTGCCCTACGGCGGCACTTTGTTGCCGCCTACCCCTCTTGCGGGGGAAAATCCCCCGCAACGCCCCCTTTTTATTATGAAAAAATTTTTTATTCTTTTTGCAACATCATTAATTTCTCTTTCAGCAGGATTCGCCTTGCCAGGATTCAAAGCAGTTGTTCCAGACACTTCCGGCGAATACGTTTATTACCAGGATTCAACTTTTGAGCGCGAAAGTTTCGTAGGCTTTCTTGTGTACGACCAGAAAACTTATTCCGCGCGCTACTACGCTCCTTCAGAAAAAAAATCAAAACTCCCGGAAAAAGAAATTCAAATTTTCTTCACTATAAACCCGGATGCAAATCATCTTGAACTTACCGGCGAAAAAGTTCTGAACATGCAGCTTCTGAACGATGAAGACTTGAAAATCGTAAACTACCTGCACGATTTGCTTTACGAATTCAACGCGCGCCGCATAAAGCTCGTGGAAAACAACACGCTTTCCGGCACGCAGGACGAGCTTGAATTTTCCGGGGAAATCACTTCAAATGAAGATTTCGCGCAGTTCGGCGGTGCCGTGCAGATAAACTGGAACGCAATAATTCCGCTCTTCAACATTGAGTCAATTTTCAACGAAAACGACGCAAAAAAAGTGCTTTCCGCCGCAACAATCGGGCGGCTCGCCTCAAGCAACGACAAGTCCTTTGAAAATTTCAAAGGATTCCCAAAAGATTTCAAGGCAAAAAAGCACACGGAAAAAATAAATAAAAAAGCTGAAAAAATTGAAATTCAGAACACAGAAACCGGAAACAACTATTTTATCCGCAGCGACTGGAAAAAACTTTCAGAAAACGCATTCTCGCTGGGAAATTCCGCGCTTCTTGTTGAAGGAACAATTCCAGAAAAAAATCTGAATTTTATAAAAAGGCAAATTCTTCTTGGCTCCGGCGAAAACTATCTGGATTTTTCATCGCTGGAATTCAAAAACAACACGTTCAAGGCAAACTACTACAATTTTCAAAGCGGAAATGTGAACACATCTTTCAAAAAAATTGAAAAAAACACAGAAACCGGCAAATTTTCATTATGCACGCTTTCAGTTTTTAACGATGTCTACAAAAAGAATTCCAGCTACTTCGACGAAATTATAGATTCTTTTTCCGCGCAAAAATAAATTTCGCCTTTTACAAGTTTAAAATGAAGTTCGTGACAATGGAGTTCCAATCCATTGTCCTTCTGAGCCAAGATATTCTTTTTTCTCGCCTTCAATCAAAAACTGAACGCTTTTTACCGTGCTGAATTCCGTTGCCGTGTACACAATCTGCATAAGCTGGCCGATGCTTCCTTCAACGCCGTAAGAATTGAATTCAAAATTCTCATTGAAATTAAGAGTTGCAACCCCATCTTTAACGCTAGCCCCAATCAGCCGCGAGCCGGAAGGAATAAGGCTCATCGCATTTTTTTCTCCCGGAAGTGGTCCCGCCAGAAGAGCCTTCACCGCATCAGTCAGCGGCGAATCGCTTTTTGCAAGCTGACGCTTCACCGCACATCTGCTTACCGAGCCGTCCGCACCAATCGAAACAAAATACAATGTGGTTGTCCGCGTTGAAACAGCCGGAGCCACTTCCGTTGAACCCGGAGCATTTTTCTGCGCAACAGAATTTTTAGCCGGATTTTCTGGTTTTTCCGTTTTTTCAGCATTTGAATTTTCAGTTTTTCCAGAAGAAATTTTCGTTTCTTCCTTTTTTTCCGGCGATTTTCCAGATTCAGGCAAAGATTTCTTTTCATCCGCCGCAGTTTCAGAAGTTTTTTCCGCCTGAGAAATATTTTTTTCCTGTCCGGCAGGTTTTTCCAAGGAACCGTCGCCCATCAAGTCAATTTCAATATCATCTGGCGCGCTTTTTTCTTCCTGCTTAACCGGATGCTTTTCCACAAACTCCGGGGTAGAAACGCCAACCCGCTCAAAAAAGTCAGTTTTCTTCAGATTGGAAACAATATCATCCTTTTTTACAAAAAACATGATAACAATCAAAATCACAAGTACAAAAAAAACAGCAACATAAAGACCGCTGCCAGGTTTGTTATTTTTATTCTGAGCCATACTTTTTTATCGGATTTTTTTAAATGAAATTTAAGGATTCTGAAAACTTTATAAAGAAATCAGACAAAAAATAACCGCGGCTACAAAACAACCGCGGTCATTCTAAAAAAAATTACATTTTTTCAGCAAGGCATTTTGCTAAGCAAAAGACTGCCTATTTTGCCAAGTACTCGTTGATTCCTGCGGCAGCTTTTCGGCCTTCGCCCATCGCAAGAATTACTGTAGCCGCGCCAAGAACAATGTCTCCGCCGGCCCAGACTTTCGCCTTGCTAGTCGCCTGTTTTGCATCAACAGCGATATGGCCTTTCGCATCCTGGTTCAATCCTGGAGTTGTCTTTACAAGCAAAGGATTTGAACCGTTTCCAAGAGCAACAATCATCGCATCGCAGGCAATTTCATGCTCGCTGCCAGGAATTGCAACCGGAGAACGTCTTCCAGAAGCGTCCGGCTCGCCCAGCTCATAAGACAAAACTTTTACGCCGCGGACACGTCCTTCCTCGTTTCCTAAAACTTCAACAGGATTTTCAAGGAATCTGAAATTTACGCCTTCTTCTTCGGCATGAGCAATTTCTTCAAGTCGAGCCGGCATTTCCTTGCGAGTTCGTCGGTAAACAATATCAACCTGCTCTGCGCCAAGTCTGAAAGCCATTCGGGCTGCATCCATAGCAACGTTTCCCGCGCCACAAACAACAACATGCTTTGCCTCATAAATCGGAGTCGCCGCATGCTCCTTGTCATAGCCTTTCATCAAATTTGCACGTGTAAGATATTCATTCGCGCTGAAAACACCAATCAGGTTTTCACCAGGAATTTTCATAAATTTCGGAAGACCTGCGCCTGTTCCAATAAACGCGGCGTCAAAGCCTTTTTCAGACAAAAGCTGATCCAACGTATCCGTTCTACCTACTAAAAAATTCAGCTCAAACTTAACGCCCATTTTCTTAAGATTGTCAATTTCATTCTGAACGATTGACTTTGGAAGACGGAATTCAGGAATTCCGTACATCATAACGCCGCCAGCCTTGTGGAACGCCTCAAAAACTGTAACATCGTGGCCAGCACGGGCGCAGTCAGCCGCAACAGTAAGTCCTGCAGGACCAGCACCGATAACCGCAACTTTCTTGCCTGTTTTAGCAGCAATTTCCGGCATTGTAACTTTATTGTTTTCACGCTCCAAGTCCGCAACAAAACGTTCAAGGCGTCCAATCGAAACAGCTTTTTCAGCAGATTTATAAACTTTTCCAACTGTACACTGACCCTGACACTGTTTTTCCTGAGGGCAGACACGGCCGCAAATTGCAGGAAGAAGCGAAGTTTCCTTGATTGTATCAACAGCGCCTTTAAAATCTTTCTGGGCAATTTTTGCGATAAACTGCGGAATTTTTACGCCAACCGGACATCCGTTTATACAAGGCATATTTTTGCACTGAAGACAACGGTTCGCTTCAACAACAGCCTGCGCTTCTGTGTAGCCCAATGCAACTTCTGCCATCTGGCGGGCGCGTTCTTTCGGCTCGCGGCTAGGCATTTCCTGCTGCGGAATAGCCATTCTGTCTTTGTTTGTAAGTTCTTTTCCTTGAATTTTTGCCAGTTCTTCTTCAGCAATCTTATTCAATTCTTCTATTGTTTTATGTGACATTTATTTTTCCTGATATTAAATTTACTTAGCAAGCGCATCTGCCTGAGCCTGAAGCTTGCATTTGTGAAAATCTTCTGTTTCTCGCGCCTTGAAAGATTTCATACGCATCATCATATTGTCCCAGTCAACCTGATGAGCATCGAATTCCGGACCGTCAACGCAAACGAATTTTGTTTCGCCGCCAATCGAAACACGACATCCGCCGCACATTCCAGTTCCGTCAATCATAATTGTATTCAAGGAAACTGTTGTAGGAACATTGTACGGTTTTGTTGTCAATGCGCAGAATTTCATCATAATCGGAGGTCCAATCGCAATAACTTCTGCCGGAGGCGTCTGAGACTCGCACATTTCCTTCAAAGGAACTGTAGAAACACCTTGCCTACCTGCCGAACCATCATCTGTCATTATTATAACTTCATCAGCAATCGCCTTCATCTCATCAACATAAATAAGCAAATCTTTTGTTCTAGCCGCAATTACAACAATAACTTTATTTCCTATTGCTTTGTGAGCCTGAACAATCGGATAGCAAGGCGCAACGCCAAAACCGCCGCCAACAACAACAACCGGACCGTCTTTCTTTTCAATTACAGAAGGATTTCCCAAAGGTCCGAGCAAAGCGGCAAGCTCATCGCCAACATTTTTAAGAGAAAGTTTGTATGATGTGGCGCCAACAGCCTGAAACGCAAGTGCAATCCAGCCTTCCTCAGCATTCGCATCTGCAATTGTGAGCGGAATTCTTTCGCCGAATTCTGCGTCAACCTGCAAAATAATAAACTGCCCGGCTTTTCGGTTTCTAGCAATTTCTGGAGCCTCAACCTTCATGTACCAAGTTGCGGACGCTTCCGACAGCTTGCGTTTTTCAAGAATCTTAAACATATCAATATTTTCCTTAAAATCAAAATATTATTTCTATTTTAATATAAATGAGATTTTTTTTCTATTGCAGAAACAGAAATATGAAATTTCCATAAATGTAACGCAGTTTTTACAATCGGAAACATATTTTTTTTCTGTTTTCTCATTGTGCCATTCAACAAAATAAAGTATAATTTTATAAGTTATAAATGTCCTTAGGAGGAATAAAATGTCACTTAAGAAAACTTTTTCAAAAGATGGCAAATGTAATGTTACATTTACAGTTTCTTCAGAAGCAGCTCAGGGTGCAAAGACAGTTAATATCGCCGGAGATTTTAACAGTTGGAGCAGCACCGATACACCGATGAAGAAAGGCAAAGACGGCTCTTTCTCTGTTAAATTGACTTTGGATGTTGATAAAGAATATCAGTTTCGTTATTTGCTCGACGGATATAAGTGGGAAAATGACTGGAAAGCTGATAAATACATTCCAGCGCCTTACTCTAACGCAGACAACTCTGTTGTTGTTACAAAAAAAACAAAGTAGTTTTTGCTGTAAAAAAACCGGCTCGCAAAGCCGGTTTTTTTTATTTACTTAAGATTTTTCAGCAAAGAATCAAGTTCTGCCTTTGTAATAAAATTCTCTCGCAGATAATAATCAGAAATTTCTTTCTGCAAGTCGGTCATTTCCGACATCTTTTTTCCAAGCATTTTTTCAAACGAATACTGAAGAAGCCTGTAGTCGCGGAATTCCTTTATTCCCATTTCATTAGTTTTCTGGTAATCGGCGGCAATCTCTTCCCAGGAAGCACCACACAATGCAGCCAGATTTGCGCTTACAACACCAGTGCGGTCAGTTCCAAGGCGGCAATGAACATAATACGGACCTGGATGAGAATTTATAAACCTTATGATTTCTGCCATCATGTTTCCAAATTCCCGGGTATTTGAAGCATAATAAACTGTATTATAATTTGTTTTTATAAAAAGCTGGTTTCCCGCCTGACGAATATCGCCCACATAAACCGAAATCTGCTCTTTTTTCACATCAATTGATTCATCGCCGGAAAGCGTAATTATCGATTTCACACCGTTATCCTTCAGCTGCTTGTTAACCAGAAAAATTCGTTTTTCTTCCGTGTCATAGTTTGGCCGTGAAATTTTATAAGGATGATATCCACGGAAAAGCTTTGTTGTTCCAGGAACAAGCCTGAAATTTGAAATAACCGCAACGTCTTCCGGGTTTTCAAGGTTGAACTGCTTAAGTTTTTTCAGTTTTTCCGCAGTTTTTGTGTTTTCAATTACAACTGAAGGATTGTCCTCCGGCAGAAGAATAAGATTATTCGAAGCCATCTGGAATCCTGGGAACGGATTAGGCATCGTTGGCTCCATCACTTCATTTTTTGTGCGGATGCTTGTCGCCTCAACAATGCGGACTTCGTATTCAACTTCCGCAATAACATAAAACTTGAATTCAGGAAAACCGGAATTTCCAGGAATCATTACATCTTCAAGCGCACATTCATAAGTCCATGTTGAATATTTGTATTTTTCAAGTTCCCAGCTGCTGTTCTTCTTTGCCCAGCCGTTGAACGAGCCTTCAACAAACACTCTTTTTGGAGTTTTTATTCCGAATCTTGAAGAATCGAACACGAACACAATTTTTCCGCCGTCCAGCAACTGATAGCCGAGCCTTTTATTCACTTTGTCCAGCTTGAATTCCAGCTGAACTGTTACAATTTGCGCATTCTTTTTTGCAAAAACTGAAAAACTGCTCAAAACCGCAAAAGCCACGCACAAAAATATTTTTCTAATACCCACTTAAATATCTCCTGATATAGCGTTTTTTAAATTATAACCGATAATCCACCGCAAGTTAACTAGCCTGAATGTTAAGTTTTTTATAAATTCTGAAAAATCGCTTTCGGCATATTTCCAATTTGCTCAGATGGATTTGGCTCGCGCTACGCTTGTATTAATTCGGGTGCTTCGCACTTTAACTGATTCAATCGCCAAAAATCTTCACAAATTGCAAATCTGCCTACGCTTTTACTTTTTCAAAAAAACTCGATATTCAGACTGACTAAAAATCCTTCATCCTGAAAAAAATGCAAATTTTCAGCATGGATTTATTCATAAAAAAAGAAAATTTATGTAAAATGAATCTATGGAACAGTACAAAAAAGAATTTATTGATTTTATGGTCGAATGCCAAGTTTTAAAATTTGGCTCATTCACATTGAAAAGCGGCCGCCAAAGTCCATTTTTTATGAACGCAGGCGCTTATGTAACAGGAAGCCAGCTTGCCCGCCTTGGAGAATTCTACGCAAAGGCAATCCACGACAATTTTGGCGATGACATTGATGTTTTCTTCGGTCCGGCATACAAAGGAATTCCTCTTGCTGTTGTAACGGCAGTCGCTTATTCAAAACTTTACGGAAAAGAAATAAAATACTGCTCAGACAGAAAAGAAGAAAAAGACCACGGCGCAGACAAAGGCGCTTTGCTTGGCTACAAAATCAAAGACGGCGACAAAGTTGTTATAATAGAAGATGTTACAACATCTGGAAAATCAATTGAAGAAACTTACCCAAAAATAAAAGCCCAGGAAACAGTTCCAGGCGGAATTAAAATCATCGGTGAAATTGTAAGCCTTAACCGCATGGAAAAAGCCGCTGACACAACAAAATCGGCGCTTGAAACAATAACTGAAAAATACGGATTTCCGGCAAAAGCGATTGTAACAATGGCAGATGTTGTGGATGCGCTCTATACAAACGGCGACAAAAAAATAATCACTCCAGAAATAAAAGCCGCAATTGATGAATACTACAAGCAGTACGGCGCAAACGGAATGGTAATTTAATATTATTTTTTGCAGACTAGAACCATTGTGGCGGCGTTTTGATTATAGCTTTGCTTTTCAAATCCGCCGTAAATCTCAACGGTTTTGTACCCGATTTTTAAAAGCTCGTTTTTCAATTCCGGCGCTGAATAAAGGCGCTGGACAAATTTATGCTCAATTTTTTTTCCATCTGGAAAAACGAGCGTCCATTCAGAGCAAA
>SAMEA104315436__coassemble_1804_pt1 | contig 11026 bp, 8 predicted proteins | sample SAMEA104315436__metabat2_high_PE_011 | metagenome-assembled genome bin SAMEA104315436 (sample SAMEA104315436) | gut metagenome | biome: Monkey gut; feature: monkey-associated habitat; material: faeces | place: China | collected 2013 | reverse complement strand
CCGGCTGGTCGATGATTATTACTTCATTTTCCTTTTGGCTCAAAATGAAAAGAATCAGAGCCGATGCCCGCTGCCCAAGAGAATGTTGGAGCAGATTCTTGCCTTTGTAATTGATATTGATTTTATCCGGCACTCTATAAGTAAGCAATGCCGCTAAATTTTCTGTAAAGATTTTATTGAAGTCTTGAAACTGAGTTTCTGGAATATGGCTCTTCAAATCCTTAGCAGTGTACATTGCAGAAAAATCTGAATATGAATCTGTCAAGTCCTTGTAAGTTTGCTCTCTGATTCCGCTTCCACGAAAGACATTTTTCAGCATTTCTAAGAAAGAGTCCTTGTCATTCTTAAATTCGCATACAAAAGAAACAGATGTCTTTTCTGAATTAAGTTTTTGAAGCTCATCTTGCACGATTTTAAATTCTTCTCTGTGCAAATTATTTAGATTATCAAGTTCTTGAAACAGTTTGTTTTGAATGCCGGCAGATTTAGATTCCTGCTCTTTTAATGCGTTCAAAAGTTCCGTGAACTGAGTCAAACTTATATTGAGTTTCTTGAAATCTTCAATTTTCAGATTTTGCAAGCCATCATCTCGGACTTTTTTTTCAAGCTCACGTCTGATTTCCGCAAAAGATTCCTGCTCTTGCGAATTCAGAGTATCAAATTTTGATTTCTGCTCTGAAAAATTCTTAGCAAATTCCGCTGCGACGTTAATTTCATCTTCAATTTTATTTAACAAATTGATAAACGATTGAATTTCTTTTTTTATTGAGCTTGTTATATCTTCATTGAAAGATGATTGATATGAAAGAAGCGAAAATAATTCTTGCTTGCAATCATTTAAGCAAGATTTTATTTTTCCACCGATGGAATTTAAGGTTGTATCAGCATTTTCAAGCCAATGCGCATCTTTATCGAATTCTGTCTGTTTTTTTAATTTCTCTTCAATATGATAATCAGAATATGTTTTAAGCCTGAATTTTACATCTTTTATCTTGTTTTCTGTTTCTTCTATCTGTTCATTTAAGTCCGTTGTTTTTGTTAAACTATGGACAAGCTCCTGTATTTTTTGATTTTGAACTAAAATCTTTTGCTTTATGTCGGCAAGTTTGGTTCCCACGAGTTTGTTGATAAGGTCGTTCCCAAAGTTTTCTCCGTTTGCGGCCAATTCCTTCTGACCAAAATAAAGAGGATTTTTTAAAACTGTCTGCCCGATAGAAAGTCCAGGCTGAAGCTTGCCGTCAATATAAACTTTCGGCATTTCTCTATAAATTCTGCTTATTTCAAATTCCTGCTTGAGATTGCTAACCGCATTTATTATGATTTTTCCGCCGCTTCCAAGAACATAAGAAATAAGATTCTGCTTGTATTTTTTATCAAGAACATCATCAGAAAGTTCCAAGCCCAGTCCATAGCGGATTGTTTCCAGCAAGGAAGATTTTCCGCTTCCTCTAATTCCAATCAGCGTGTTTAGTTCCGGAGAAAATAAAATTTTTTTGCCGTCAAATATTCCGCCGTCAAAAGAAACGCTTTTTATATAGGAATGTGAAATTTTTTCAGGCTCTGTTCTTACTCTTTCTGTAAAGTCAAGAAAAGCATTTTTTACAGCGTTATAGGAAAGTTCGCCAATTTTCAGCCAAGTTTCTCCATCTTTGCTACCAATTTCTTTCAATGATTTGCAGTCAGAGCCTTTGACTTCTGCTGGATACCAGCCGTTTAACCAATTTTGGACTTTTTGTTTTGTATCTAGGTCTCTCACCTTTTGAAAAGCAAGAACTCTTTTCCTTAACTTTTCATAAAGAGAAGATGCAAATTCTGAAATTTTTCCGCCACCACATTCCTTGAATATTCCATTATCCTGATTTACGTGTGCGAATATAATAAAATAATCCTTGTTGAAACTGTCTAGCCATTCAATTATATTCAGCAGATTTTCCTTTGTTCTTCCATTTTTATTTTGATATTCTTCTGGAACTTGTCCTGAGAAAGCGTTAGTCAAAAATGAGTTTATATAGTCTTTCCCGTCTGAAATCCAGTCGTCTGAAAAAACAATAAGCGTATGAACTCCGTTTGCGCCTTCATTTACATTCAGTTCAACGCCTGGAAGCAGAAAAATATTTTCTTTTCTTGCTTTTTTTCTAAGACAATCAAACTCATCCTTGTTGAATTTATTATGATTTGTGATAACACCGATGTTTATTCCCGCTTTTTTTAGTGCGGATATGTAATCGTTAGGAAACGTGTTTTCTTCTGGATAGCCGTTTTCTTTATCCTGCGGATTTTGATTATATGTAAATTCCTTGTCAGATTTTGTGTGCAAATGAAAATCTGCTTTTAGCCATTTAGAGCCATATTCAAAAAAATTTGAAGACATATGAATAGAATAGCATAGTTTTGGGAAAATTTATAGTACACAGAAAAATCCAGTTGCATATGTTTACTTTAGATTTGTGTTATTTTTATATTTTATTTGCATAATAATGCGACGAAAAAAAATCATCGGTAGCGGTTATTTTGCTGATTTAAAACCTTTTTTTTATTTCAGCCTGCTATTATTTTTAAACTCCGGGCGAATTTTATACAAAAGACGATTGTAGTTTTTTTTTCCGAGAACAGAAATTAAAAACAAATGAACTGCTTTCTTTGCCTTTATCTTAAAAGATTTTTTCATCCATGCTGAATTAAAGGAATGAATTGCATAAGTGTTTTCAGTTTTTTGAATTTTTCCTGTAAATCCGTTTTTTGGAGAAAAATAATCGTAAGTATAAATATTAAAATTCTCAAGTTTATGATTTTTACAATCATCTAATAATTTTAGTTCTTCTGTTGTTTCTATGGCATATTTCATGATAAGCGGGGCGATAACTTGATTATATGTTCCATCATCATTTATGAATTTACGATTTTGATAATAGTCAACTGCCACTTTGCACCATTCTTGACCTTTTTCAGAGCCAACAACTGCCGCTTCTGGTAAACCTGTGTATTCGTAGCAAAAGAAATTTTTTGCATCAAGCAAATCATCAAAAGATTTTACAACCTCAACATCGCTATCTAAATAAATTCCGCCATAGTTATACAAAGCATAAAAGCGTATGTAGTCTGCGGCGAAAGCATATTTTTTTACAGAATAGGCTTCTTTTACCCACTGCACAGATTTTATATCGAACTTGTTTTTGTCCCATAAAACTAATTCGTAATCTGGAAGCTTTTCTTTCCAGGAATCAATGCACTTTTGTATGTTCTTTGGATAAGGCTCTCCTGAAAGCCAGCAGAAATGGATTATTTTAGGTATCATAATATTGCTCCTTTTTCAAACAACGAAAGCACATTCTTGTAGAATTCCTTTGAACCAAACTTTTTTATAAATTCGCTTGAATTTCCAAGCATTCTGTCAGTCAAAGTTTTGTCTGTGACAGCATTTTCCATTGCCTTTGACATAGCGGGTGCATCGCCAATATTCACCATAAAACAATTTTTCCCGTTTTCGCATACTTCACTTGCACCAGTGTGATATTCCGTTATTACAAGGGGAACTTTTAAAACCATTGTTTCTATTGTTGTCATACTGAATCCTTCATATTTAGAAGACAGAATAGAACAACAAGAATTTGCAATCCATCTGTAAGGATTTGAATCGAAACCAGAAAATACGATTTTATCTTCAAGTTTTTTTTCTTGAACATATTTCTTGATTTTTTCAGAATCCGGACCGTTTCCAAGAAGAACAAGTTTATGGCTAGCTTTCAACTTTTCCGGGAGCAGACTATAAGCATCAATCAATGTAAAGAAATCTTTTTGAGCAAGAAAAAGCCTTGCCACCATTAAAAAATAATTTCTATCAACTAGAGGAATTAGTTCTTTACTTTTTTGTTCTATGTCCCCAAAATCAACGCTATTGTAAATCACTATGATTTTTTTACTTGGAAAATGAAATTCATTTTCCAGAATTTCTTTTTGTTCTTTACAGACACAAACAATTTTTTCAGAATGAAGCAAATTTTTTTTATTAATAAACCAAGTTCTTGCAGTTTTCATAACATCTGGATTTATATGAACCCAGGAAATATACTTTCTTGAGCATAATCTTGCATAACTTGACGAAAGCCAGTCGCCCGAAAAATTTATAATAAACGAATTTTTGTACAGTTTTTGCTTTTTCTTGAAGTTTTCGAATTTTTCTATTTCACTAACATTGTATGGAATTTTAAATTTAGAATCCTTTTCATTCTTTTTTATTATGAAGAGAAAAATATCGTAAGTCTCATTTTTCGCAAAACAACTTGCGATGTTTAGAAAAACTTTTTCTGTTCCGCCGCCAATCCAATGTGTAAGTATAAAGAAAAGAGCAGTCTTGTTTATTTTTCCACTTTTCATTTTAGTTCTTTTAAAACTCCATTGTTTAAATAAATTGAATTCTCTGGAATATCTTTGTAAACCACAGCACCAGCACCAACGATGGAATTTGCTCCAATTTGAACTCCAGACAAAATCGTTACATTCGAGCAAATCCAGCAATTATCTCCAATAATTATAGGTTTTCCAGCAACTCCTTGATTTCGTATCAATTCATCACGATTTTGAAAAACGTGGTTATGGTCATAAATTTTCACATTCTCTCCAAAAATGCAGTCATTTCCTATTTCTACAGATTCAACTACAGTTATTGAGCAAAAATTATTGAAGAAACAATTATTTTTTATGATAAGCCGCCCCCCCCCGCATATTCGAACATAAAAGAAATCTCTAGTTGTTAATTTATTGCCGAAGAAAATGTTTTTAGCATTTGTTTCATCAATTATTTTGTATTTATATCCCAATCTTATTGTTTTGTTTAAATTAAGATTTTTTGAGTAAAAAACTTTCAAATAGATGTAACTAAATATAAAATGCAAACGTAGTTTAAAAAGTTGAAGTTTATACATTTTTATTTTCCTTTTTATAAAATGGATTTTTATTGTTAAAAAACATTTTTTTTATAAATTGCTTTATGCGATCAAACCGAAAACGTTTTTTGTAGTCTGTTTTTAAAAGATTGTATTCAAAGTCATTTATCGAAAACTTTTTTGGAAAATTTATAATTTTATTGTCGATTGATGTGTTTATTGCATAGTTTTCTGATTTTTTACTATGAACACCAGTATTGTCACAACCAATGTTCCTTACAAGAGAATTTGAAGGAGCAAGACAAAGTCCGTGATTTTTCAAAATCGTTGCATACCAAAAAATTGCCCAAGTGTTGTTTTTTCCGTTCAAGTTCCCCAAAACCTGATTCCATTTATTTGGAACAAGACCATCAACATTAAATGCTCTTATTTGGTCTGCATTGAATGAATTTACAAGTTTCTTTGGATTTTTTTCAAAATATTGCCATCTGTCATTCCATGTAGCCCAGCTCCAACAATCCATAAGAGGATAGAAAAAGCAATCTGTTGAATTGATTTTTTTAGTTGGATTGTGCCAGCCTGTAATATGCCAAACTTTTTTTTCATTTTTATATTTTTCAAGTGCAGTGTTCATATATTCAAGGAAATGCTTTCCTGTAACAATGTCATCTTCTATAACTATGGCAGTTCCGTATTCATTTATAATTTTTGTAACACCGGAAATAATTGAATCTGCAAGACCTTTATTTTTGTCAGACTCGTAGATTTTTATATTCTTAAAGCTTGTAACTGAATAAGCAACTTTTTTCGTTTTGTCAACTTCGATTTTTACCTCATCGTTTTTTGCGCCATCGATAAAAATATGAATATCAGATTCAGCGGCTAATGTGTTATTTTTTAATGTATTCAATGTTTTTTCTGCTTTATCAGGGCGATTATATAAAAAAACAATAATTGGTGCGTAATTCATTTTGATTTTCCTTCTTTCATGACTTGTAATAGAATTTTTATAGATTTTTTGTGATTTCCTAAATTAAAAAGCATTTTCTTTCTGTTATTCCAATTCATAAGTGCATTTGTACTTGCATCTTCTTCATGAAAAACTTCAATATTTGGAAGATATACAGTTACAAGGTTTTTATTTAATGTTCTGCAATATAAAATTTCTTCTTCAAGGTATAAAAAAGTTCTTGAATCAAATCCGTCATAAAATCTAAAATAATTTTTCGAAAAAATATAAAAGCAACCGTGAAGTTGTACTTTGTATTTTTTTACATCTTGGTTTTGTTTCTTTAGAATTTGTTTATTTTTGTTTCTTATTTTAAGTAGTGATTGAATTGTTCGTTTTTCAAGATAATAAATAAAACTTAAGTGAAATTTTATTAGAAAATAATTAATACAAATTTCTATCTTGTATCTAAGCATTTTTTTGTAGCTAAAAGGTTTTTCTCTTACAGGATTTACATCTGATTTTCCGTCTTTTGTATATATCTTAGGACCAGCAACTGCAAATTCGCTTATTTCAAATTCGTTTTTAAGAAATTTGTATAAATTTTTCGATTTTAGATAAACATCATTGTTCAGCACGCATATAAATTCTGGTTTGTACATTTTGTTAAGATAGAAAATGCCAACATTGTTTCCTTTTGCAAATCCAAGATTTTCGTTATTTTTTAGAATAACAACATCAGAACTTGATGAAACACTTTTTTCAACTTCCTCTATTGAGCCATTATTAGAATAGTTGTCTATTATGACTATTATGTATTCATCCGTGTCGATATTTTTTCTTATAGCATCGACAGCTTTTAGAGTTTGTTTATAAACTAGATAATGTAGAATTACAAAGCCGATTTTTACTGTTTTCATAGGTTATTGTGAACTCCTAAATATTAAGCAAAGTAAATTTTTGAATTTTTTTTGTTCAATAAAAATAAAATAAAATAAAATTATAAAAAATATAAATTTTAAATTAGATAAATTTATCAACGATAAGAAAAATCGTTCTTCAATAGATATTTCTATAATTGGAGAAAGCATTGAACAATATAAAATATATGCAAGAGATTTTATTTTGTTTCTATTTTTTAGAAATATGTAAGAATATAAAAAGCCTAAGAAAAACATCATAAAATACAAACCAAAATATCCATAGTCTTGATAATATCTTCGGATTGCTGTATATACATTTCCGCCATATCCGTTAAATGATGAAAATTCGTAAGGTTTCGAAAAATGTGGAATTGTTTTATCAAATTTCGAAAGAATAGCGTATATTCCAAAAAGTGTATGTTCTCCAAAATAATTGTTTTGAAATTTTATATAATCTGTGGTCAAATATTTGTCGAGTGAAGGAATTGACAGCCCTGCATAAATAGAAATTGTATCAAGTGGAGATAAACGACTTGATTTTGCTTTTAGACTTCCAGAAGCGGTAAAAATCACTAAAAAAATAGCAATAGCCAAAAATCCAATGAGCAATATTTTATAGACATAAACAGGATTCCAGTTTTTTTTCTGCATAAAAAACGTAATCCCAATTATGAAACAAAATGCTATCAAATAAATAAATTGAGTTCTTCCTGCAGAAAGTACGATAAGAGGAATATACAAAACTACTGGCAAAAGCAACAGGAAATTGCCTTGCTTTTGACATTTAATTTTATTGTGCAAGAAAATATAGGCAAAAATATAAGCAATGCTTTTTACGATTAGCGACAGTAATATTGACAGCCCGCTCATCCCCTCAATGCTTGCGCCTTCATCTAGCGAAGCCTCTCTAGCATAAGCAAGCAACAACATTCCCGCTCCGCTTTTAAAACCTGCCCTTTCTGCCAGTTTTACAGTTTCTTTGTAGTAGTAAATTATTACAAGAAGAGCAAAAAGAGATATTATCAAAACCACATTATTTTTTACCAAAATAGGAATTGAATCATCATTAACTTTTCTGTTGTTGTTTTGAGGCTTATGATTCCCAATAAAAATAATTCTTGAATATAATTCACCTAAGCAAAGTGTTGCAAAGGACGTTATAGAAATTAGAACTGTTTTTTCCGATATATTTATTTTCCATTTTGCTATGTTTAAAATTGCCACTAATGTGCTTGTTGTAAACATCAGCAGGGCTAACAAAGATGGCGTTATTATGTTTTTTCCAAACAAGATAAAAAATATAAATATTAATAAAATTTCAATTAAAAATAGAATATACAACATTTCAATGCCTTCTTTTCGCAATAAATTCGATGATTAACTTTTCTCTAAAGAGAAGAAGCAGGAAAAAATAAATGCAAGCAGCTGCTGTAACTTCAATCAAAATAATTGCAACAGGATTCCAAGTTTTTAAAATATGTGTTAGAAAAACTATAAGCATAGTCATTATCAAAGTAGCGGTTATATATTTCCAAACACCAATGCTTATTTTTATTTTTTTTAAAGTTTTCGCACCTAAAATAGTCATAAATAAAAGTCCTGACGTTTCCGCAATAAGTGTTCCAATTATCGCCCCTGTTAATCCTATTTTTTTTATAAGAATAAAATTTGAAATAAAATTTATTGCAGCCGCCAATGTTACGGCAATTGTATAAATATGCTCTTTTCTATGTGGATAAAGAACTTGCATGCCTACAAAATTGGAGAATCCGATTATCAATATCACTGGTGCAAGAATTCTTATAGCTTTTATAGAAGAGATGTATTTATTTCCTGCAAAAACTAAAATTATATCCGGAGCCAAAAGTTCAATTCCTGCAATGCACGGCAAAGCCATCATAATTATAAAAGAAAGGCTAATCTGTAAATAATGATTGTAGTTTTCAATGTCATTTGTTTTTAAGCAATGTTCAATGCGCGGTATAATAACAGAACTCAAAGATGTTACAATCATTACAACAAGTCGAACAATTCTATTTGCTGTGCTGTAAATTCCTACATCTTCATCTGTGCAAATAAGTCCTATCATTGTTACATCTAAATGTGTATATATGCTTACAGCAATTTGGGCTGTAAAAATTAACAGAACAGGTTTTAAATGTTGAAATAAATTTATATTTTTTAGAGAACTAACTTTTGTAACATATTTTTTTAATCTAATTATGTTAAATAAAGTTGAAAAACTGTTAAGTCCAACAGAAATACCTGCATAAAAAATATAGTCGTGTTCTTTATGAATAAAACAAAAAATTAATATTATTTGAAGAATTTTTGTAGCAATATATCTAGTTGTTATGTAAGTCTGATCTTCTATTCCTTGATAAAACCATTCATAACTAAAATCATTAAGCAAAATTGAAGGACTTATAACTAAAAATAAAAGTTTTTCTTTTTTTAGCGTCGGATAAAGATTTATTAAAAGAAAATAAACTACATAAGAAATTAGCATATTAAAAATTAGAATTATCGATAATTCAATTAGAGTTTTTGTTCTTTTTTCTGCATCATCTCGTACACGCGCAATTTCTCGTATGCCATAAACTGGAATTCCTAAAGTTGAAAACAAAATAAAATATGAAATTATACTATTTGCAAATTCACCCTTTCCAAAGTATTCTGGTCCCAAAAGTCTGCTTACATAAGGAAAAATAATTAGTGGAACAAGAAAATTTAGTGAAAGTCGTATGCTATTTAAAATAAAATTTAATTTTAGGGATTTTATTTTTAAATTAGATGAGATTAAATTTTCCTTATTATTTTGTTTTTGCAACTTCGCTTTCCTAGTTTATTTTTTTCATCTACAATTTTTCATAATCTTTACTTATTTTTGCAGTGTATTTATTTTTCATTTCCAATTCGAATAAATCTCTGCAAGGATATGCGTCAACTTGTATTTCTCGGAATCTTTTTAACGCTCCATCTTTGTGATCAAACATATATTTGAATTCTGCTTCAATTAAATTTCTATCAACTATGTTGTATTTCCATGCAGAAACGACATTTTCCAATATGTTTAAATAAGTTATTAGTTTCCAGCGTATTTCGGTAGATTGTGCGGCAGTTATTAAAATATTTTGTTTGTCTTTCACTTCTGAACTATTAGTTTTATTTTTTTCTTCATTGGTGTTTTGCTTTTCAAATAAAACACTGATGTAAGTTCTGTTTTTATCTGTATCGGGAATTTCAAATTTTTCCCCATTACTTATAGACTGTAAATTTTCATCAGAAAGTGTTTCAGCAAATTTTCTTGCAGCCGAATTTGTTTTGTCTAACTTCGAGTGCCATTGCATTAATATATCAACTGCTTTTTCTCTACGAGAGCGTTCATAATCGTTAGTAAACGATTTTCTTTGAATTTTTGTTTGTTTTACAGAAATATAAATTGCTATACTTGACAAAATAATTGCAAAACCATCAAAAAGTGTTTTTATAAAATTTAATATCTGCTCATTCATAAAATACTCCCTTTCATAAAGTTAAATCCTTTAATTCATCTAACATCTTTATTTTTCAAAAAATCACTTTTTTACAAATTTTTTCTGCATTTCATTTCCGTTTCTGCAATTTTTTTTACAATAAATATAGTAGGGAATCATTTCGCAAAACATTTCCCCCAAAATTAATTTACCGGAGCATTTATGGAATATGAAAAAACAAATCTTACACCCGCGGAAAAATGGGAGCGGCTCACATTCGCCGATAACTACATCTTCTGTAAGGTCATGGAGACAAATCCCGACGTTTGCAAAGAGATGCTTGAACTTTTGCTGAACATCAAAATCGACAGAATTGAAATGCCTGAAACAGAACGGACGATGAAAGCTGATTACAACTCCAAGGGAATCCGACTGGACGTTTATGTAAAGGACGGAACCGGCCGCTGTTTTGACATTGAAATTCAAACTTCTGTTGAAAAGGAGCTCTCTCTTCCAAAACGAACACGCTATTATCAGGGGCTTATGGATGTTGACAGCGTCCTAAGCGGCACAAAATACAAGAACCTGAATGAAACTTATGTCATCTTTCTGTGCCTTGGCGACGCATTCGGATTCAACCTGCCTGTTTACACTTTTGAAAACACCTGCGCTGAAAATCTCGAAATCAAAATGAACGACGGAACTCATAAAATCTTCTTCAACGCCAAAATGTATGATACAATGAAATCCGAAGAGTTAAAGTCGTTTTTCAAATATCTTTGCGGAAAAGAGCCT
>SAMEA104315436__coassemble_1774_pt1 | contig 11194 bp, 9 predicted proteins | sample SAMEA104315436__metabat2_high_PE_011 | metagenome-assembled genome bin SAMEA104315436 (sample SAMEA104315436) | gut metagenome | biome: Monkey gut; feature: monkey-associated habitat; material: faeces | place: China | collected 2013 | reverse complement strand
CCGTCCATGAACGCAGAAATTCCGAAACTGAAAGTCATTATTTTGAATTTTTTCATTGCGTAGTCAACAACTGTGCTGTCTGTTGTGAAAAGCCCAAGAAACTGATGTCCGAAGATATAAAGCACTGCGCCTAGAAGAATTCCCACGATTGCGGCATATCCGGCGCTTACAAAATACGATTTTAAAATTCTTGATTTTTTCCGCGCGCCGTAGTTTTGCCCGATGAATGTTGCTCCGGCTGTGTAAAATGCCGCCATTATATTGTAGACAAGATTATCTCCGTTCATTGTTGCGGCGTTTCCTGCCACCATCAGCGCGTCAAATGAATTTACGCCGGCCTGAATAAAAAGATTTGCAACCGCGAAAACAACATTTTGAAGCCCCGCAGGAATTCCGATTTTTATCAGCTGAATGGTTTTGTGCGGATTTAGCTTGAAAAGTCTTCTGTCAAAATGAAAATTATCCGACCTTTTAAAAGTTGCCCGGACTGTAAGAACACATGAAATATATTGAGCGGCAACTGTGGCAATCGCAACGCCGGCGACACTCATTTTAAATGCAATTACCAGAAGCAAATCCAGAAAAACATTTACAATTCCAGCCAAAGCTAAAAAAATCAGCGGAAGTTTTGTGTTTCCCTGCGCGCTTAACACGGCGTTGCCGAAATTGTACAAAGCCATTGCCGGCATTGAAAGAAGATATATCCTGAAATAAAGCAGCGCATTCTGCAGAAGCTCCGGCTTTGTATTCATTGCTTTTAAAATCAGAGGAGCGGAAATCCAGCCTAGAATCATTATTGCGAACCCTGAAATCAGGCAGAAAACAGCCGCCGTGTGAATCATGTCGTTCAGCTCTTTTTTGTTGTTCTGGCCGATATAAAAGGCAACCAGAACATTTACGCCGCCGCCGATTCCAATCAGAAGTCCTGAGCAGAGAAAACACAGCTGTCCGTCTGAACCGACCGCGCCAAGCGCAAGAGCGCCAGCAAATCTTCCTACAACAGAAGAATCCGCCATGTTGAAAAGAATTTGCAGAATATTCGTGAAAACCAGCGGGATGCTGAACAAAAAAATATTTTTTAAAAGCGAGCCGTTTGTAATTTGAATCTCTGTTTTCATAAAAAACTTCTTTCCCTGAAATATTTTCTGGATAGCTTGGTTTCCGGGTTTTGTTAATTCTTTCCGCATTGAAAGATTTTCGGCCTTCCGCCGGCAAAACTCGAAATTCAAACTAGATAATATAGTTAAACAAAAAAATGCACAATAAATAAAAAAAATGTATAATGAATTTTATGAAAAAAAATTTTCTGTTTTTGTGTTGTTTAGTTTTTTTGTCTGTAAATTTCTTGTTTTCGGAAACAGTTTCTTCTATAAAATTCACTGGGCTGAAAAAAACAAAGGAATCTTATATGCAGAATCTTCTGAAGGATTTTGTTGGAAAAGACAGCGGTGAAATAAATTTGAATGAAATAGAAACAATTCTGCAGGCTGAAGGGCTTTTTTCAGAAATCAACTTGAATTTTGAAAATGCTTGCGGCGCAGACGAATCTGAAAATTCTGGTGATGGTGAAAATGCTGAAAATTCCACAGCGATTTTGAACGTTAATCTTAAGGAAAAAATTACTTTTTTGCCGCTTCCGTTTGCTTCGTATTCAAGCGATGGACTTATGGGCGGTTTTATGCTGATGAACATGAATGCTTTCGGCAGGAAAAACAACTTGATTCTTGGCGGTGTTTTTTCAAAAAAAATGCAGATGGGACTTCTGATGTTTTCAAAACCGGCTGGCGATTTGAAACATCCTGGATTTGGAACTTTCGCTAATTTTTCGCACAAAGAAAACAAGATTACCAGTTTTGATGATGACACGCTTTTTGAATTTGACTCGATAAATTTCCGTGAACGGCTGAATCTGACTGAAAAATTCAGCAAATATTTTTCAGCTTCAATTGGTGCAGAATATTTTTACGGTCATTTTTTCAAGAATGAAATGGACGATTATCATCAGTGGATTGCCTCAACAGGATTTAATTTTCAGAAACTGAACTGGAATGGCTGGTATCTTGTGGGAAATGGATTTTCTGCGGAATGCTCAGCGGGTTATTCAACAGACTGGAAAATTATTGAAGGAATTTCATTCCGGGCGAACTGTCAAATTCCTATTGCGGCGCGGAACCGGCTGATTTTCAGCGCAGGCGGAACAATTGAAGCGAATAAAAATGCAATGCTTCAGGCGGACAGAGGAAATATCGGCTGTTCAATTATGAATTCAAATTTCAAGACGGAACGGATTGCCGGCGCAATGATTTCAATGGAAGAAGCTCTTTTTCGGCACAAAATTGCCACTGTAACGCTTTATGAAACTTATGAAGGCGCAATTGCGGAAGATTCCGATGAAAGCTTTGTTTATTGCCACGGGCCTGGCGCAGGCTTGAAAGTTTATATGAAGCAAATTGCTTTTCCGGCGATGAACATGGGATTTTCATACAACGTGAACCAGAATTTCTTTAAATTTGTTATTTCAATAGGAATGAGCATGTAAAAAATACAAAAAATTTCATTTTTTTTTGTGATTGACTTCATTTTTCGATTTTTATTTGCGTTAAATATGCAGAGGTTGAAAAATGAGAGTCCTGTTTGTAACTTCCGAGCATCCCTGCTGCCTTTTCGGCGGGCTTGGAACGTTTACCCGGGAATATGTCCGGGAACTTAGAAAATATTGCGATGTAAAATGTGTTTATTTTCATCTTTCTGACGGAAGAATTCCACTTCCTGATGAAACTGTTGACTATGTTTTTGCGCCTGAACAGATTTTTGAGGCGTTTTCTCCGGAAGCAAGAATTTTAGAATCTGCGGCAAGCTTAAGAAAGCAGCTTGAACCGCTTATGCAGTCTTTTCATCCAGATGTGATTCATTGCAACGACCGGCAGACTTTTATGCCTTTCAGGTTTGAAAAAAATATTTTTTATTCTTCGCATTTGATTTTTACCGATTTGATTGCATCCAGCTATCTTGACGATTTTTATTTTCAAGAAGTGAAAGTTGAGCGGTGTGCAATTGAAAACAGCGCTGTTGTTGCCGCGTATTCGGAATTTTCTGCGAAATGTGTTGAAAAACATGCGGGAAATTTGAAATCTGCGGTTGTACTTCCGCTTGGGCTTCGAACTGAAAAATTCCATAGAAACTTCAGGAATGATGGAAAAATCCGGGTTTGTTTTTTCGGGCGGTTTGAAAACGTTCAGAAAGGCGTGAATGATTTTATTTATGCGGTGAACCAGCTCGGCCCTCAGTTTAAAAAACGGAATTCTGTTGAATATTTTCTTTACGGTCGTGGTGAAATTGATGTCGGAATGGATATTTCTTTGTTTAACAAACCGGAATTTCTTGAAGGAAATGAGCTTTTTGAAGCTTATGCGAATGCGGATATTGTTGTTATGCCTAGCCATTACGAGCCTTTCGGGCTTACAGGCCTTGAGGCGATGGCTTCGGGCGCGCTTCTGCTGGTTACAACCGGCCTTGGAATGGATGAATACGCAGAGCCTGGGCGGAATTGCATTGGTTTGCCAGGAAATGCGCATGAAATGGTTTCTATTCTTAGAAATGCAATTTTGGACTTGCCGAGGCTTGGGCTTCTTCGGGACAATGCTTTTAGAACGGCACGAAACTGGACTTGGACCCGGTGTGTAAAATCCCATCTTTATTTTTACAGACTTATTTCGCAGGGAAGAATTCCCTTTGCAAATATTGCTTATGAAAAAAATTGCAGAAAAATTATTTCTTCATACAAAAAATCTAGCGATGTGGAAAAAATCTATGCGGCGGAAGAGGAAAGAATCGCTTTTGGCTGCGTTTATGATTCATTGCCGGATTTTGAAAAGCGGAAGAAAATTCTTGTTCTTACAGGAAATTTTTTGCCGGAGGAAAATCTTTTTCCAGAAAATTTTAAATTTGTTTCTGTTTTGGAAGAATCTGAAGACGGCGTTGTTGTGCGCCCTGAATGCATTCCGTTTGCGGACGATAGTTTTGACTTTGTTATTATTTGCGGCGCATGGGAATCAGTTTTGAATCCTTGCAGTTTTTTAATGGAAGTTGAACGAATTTCCAAAGAATCTGTGCAAATCTTGTATAAAACAGGAAAACCTCGCGCCTGGCAGACTTTTCAGATGGAAAGCGAAAAAGATTGGAAAGAAATCAATCAGTCAAGCTGGAAGTTCAATGCAAATTCTGGTGCTGGCATAGAAAAATTGAAACAGACTGTTTCGTATGATTCAGTTGTTTATAGAAATCATTCTTACATTAAGGAGGTTTTGAATGAAATCATTGCTTAAAAAGCACGGGGAGCTCACAATGGACGATCTCTTGAAAATCAATGGAGGTTACGGCGGTTCAAGCGGCGGCGGTTCGGGCAGAGGTTACAGCGGCTCTTCTTCTGGCGGAGGCTCGTCTTCAAAAGGAGGTAGCTGCGTTTCTGGAAGAGGTTATGTTTCTGTTGGTTACAGTTCTTCGAGCGGTTCTGGTTCTAATCATTTTAGTTACAGTTCTTCCAGCAGCGGCAGTTCGGGAAAGAATTTTCTTGGTTACATTGAATTTTCAGGTGGATGTTGCAGGGCTCCGGTAGCTTCACCTGTGCTAGGTCATGTATCTAAGCTTGAAAGTCTTAACAAATCACTTCTGTAGCAGGTTTTAACAAATGAAAAAATATGTTTTGGTGAAACAGCATGATGAAACGGATTGCGGCGCGGCTTGTCTTGCGAGCATAGCTAAATACTATGGGAAGAGAATTTCGATAAGCAGAATTCGTTATTTTGCGGGGACGGATTGTTTCGGAACAAGCGGATTTGGACTTGTAAAAGGTGCTTCTGCGCTTGGAATGTCTTGCCGTGGAATTATAAGCAGTGAAAAAACGCTGGAAAAAGCTCCGTTTCCTGTGATATGTCATGTGAAAAAAAACGTTATTGATCATTATGTGGTTGTTTACGAAAGAAAAGGCTCCAAGGTTATTGTGGCTGACCCTGATGAGGGAATAAACTGCGTTGAATGGTCAAAGTTCTGTGAAAAATGGAGCGGCGTTTATTTTATTGTTGAGCCAGAACAAAAATTTCAGCGGACCAAGGAAACTAAAGGGCTGCTTGCAAGATTTTCATATCTGCTGAAGCCATATAAAAAAAGCATTGCAGAATGTTTTATTGCCGGTTTGCTTTTAAGTTTTCTTGGCGCCGCGTCCGCTTTTTATTTCAGGTTTTTAATTGATGATGTTCTGTATTCAGGCTTGAAAAATACGCTTGCATTAAGTTCGCTTGCATATCTGCTTGTGATTTTGTTTCAGGTTCTTACAGAATTTTCAAGAAACCAACTGATGAATTTTCTTAGCAATAAGATTGATTTGGTTCTTGTGAATGAATATTTCAGTCATATTCTTCATCTTCCTATGAATTTTTTCAGGAGCCGTAAAACTGGAGAAATTATTTCGCGGATTGGAGATACTGTTACAGTGAGGCAGACTGTTTCAAGCATGACTTTATCGGTTGTCATTGATTCGTGCATGCTGCTTGTTGGAGGAATTTTTCTTTTTGTGTTTGGCGCCGGACTTCTTTGGGTTTCTATGATTCCCGTTGTTGTTTCTGCGTTTATTGTGTGGCTTTTTATAAAACCGTTCAGAAAAAAACTGAAGCTGCAGTCCGTCCTGGAGGCTGAAAAACAGTCAATTCTTGTTGAAAGCGTTAATGGAATTGGAACTATAAAGGCTCTGGCGGCGGAAAAAGAGGCTTCAAGAAAACTAGAGGAAAAACTTTCAACTTGTGTCAGAAAAAGTATTTCTTTGGGAACTATGGCGAATTGTGAAAGTGCGCTGCAGAATCTTATTTCAAGTGTTGGAACTTTGGCTGTTTATTGGATTGGAAGCCTGCTGATTTTTAAAGGTTCTATGTCTTTGGGGCAGCTTATATCTTTTGTGACTTTGTCTGGTTATTTTCTTGGTCCGCTGGCGCGTCTTCTGACTTTGCAGGAAAGCATTCAGCAGGCGGTTATTTCTTCTGACAGACTAAGCGAAGTTCTTGATATGCCTGAGGAAAGTGAAGAGGAACTTGACCTGGCAAAAATCGAATCTGTGAAGGGCGATATTTGCGTTGATAATATTTCTTTTTCCTATGGAACACGCGGAACTGCGCTGAAAGATGTCAGCCTGAATATCAAAGCTGGAGAGCATGTTGCTTTTGTTGGACCTAGCGGTTCTGGAAAATCAACAATGACAAAGCTGCTTATGAAATTTTATCAAGTTGATTCTGGAAACATTTTTGTTGACGGTTTTGATTTGGCGGATATTGATACTGTTTCGTACAGGAATTGTATTGGATATGTGCCGCAGGAGTCTCTTTTGTTCAGTGGTTCTGTTGCGGAAAATATTCAATGGGGAAATGGCGGATATTCTATGGGTGAAATCATCAATGCGGCTAAGGAAGCGCAGGCTCATGAGTTTATTTCAAGGCTTGATTACAGATACAAAACAACAATTGGAGAACGAGGCGCGTCGTTGTCTGGCGGAGAACGTCAAAGAATTGCGCTTGCACGAGTTCTTTTAAGAAGGCCAAATTTGATGGTTTTGGATGAAGCAACGGCTAGTTTGGATAGCATTTCTGAACATGGAATTATGGAAACAATTGATAAATGTTGTTCGTCTTGCACAATGATTATTGTAGCTCACAGGCTTTCGACTATAAAAAATTGTGACAGAATTTATGTTTTTGACAATGGTTCTGTAGTTGAATCAGGAAAGCATGAAGAGCTGCTTATGCGTAAAGGCAAATATCATCAGATGTGGACTGCGCAAAATAATTTTTAGGTTTGAGGTTTTTCGTTTATGAGAAGATTTGTGGTTTATCCAGATAATATGCTAGATGATATGAGTCAAGTTCTTTGCAGGGAAGAGCCGTGTTATCTTCATTCAATAATATGGATTGTATGTGGGATTTTCATTGGAATTGCTTTTTTTGTCTGTTTTGGAAAAGTTGATGATGTTGTAAAGGCAGATGGAATTGTAAGACCTGTTATGAATGTTTCGACAGTCAGCAATATTACTTCAGGAGAAATCGAATTTCTTTTTTATAAACCAGGAGATTTTGTAAAGTCAGGTGATAAGCTTTTTTCGATAAAGAATGAAAGTCTTGTGGCTCAGAAAAAATCTATAGAACTTCAGCTTAAAGAAAATTGCGGAAAGTTGATAGGATTGAGCGTTCTTTTGAAAAGTTATGAGAATAATTCAGAGGAAATAGAAACAGATAACAGCACTGTTCGTGCCAGATTTGATTCTTTTGTTGCAGAAAAGAAACTTTTGGGCGCGAGGATTTCTAGAACTGGAGATTTGCTTGCGGAAGAAATGAAATTGCCGGAAAGTTCAACAACTGTAAGTGAAATTGAAAAAAAACGTTATGACTATTCTATTTCAGTTATGGAATATGAGCAGTTTTGCGCTGATTTTTATAGTTCATTAAAACAGGAAATAGATGCTTTAAAGCTTGAAGACGGGGAATTGAAAAAACAAGTTGTTCAAGTTAATGAATCACTGAAAAATCTTGTGCTGGTTTCTCCGGTGGATGGTTTTGTCCAGGAAAAATCATCATTGAATGTAGGTGACTATATTTTTGCTGATCAGCAGGTTTTGAATATTATTCCTTCTTCTGATACGAACTGTAGAATTGAACTTCATGTTCCTGCGGAAAATATGGGAAAACTTGAAAAAGGCCAGAAGGTTAAGCTAAGGTTTCCAGCTTTTCCGTTTTCGGAGTTTAAAGGAATTGACGGTGAACTGACAGTTATTCAGCCGGATTCTGAAGTTTCTGATTCGGGATTTCTTTATTTTACTGTTTATGCTTCGGCGGATTCAATGGAATTGAAGAATAAAAAGGGTTTGTGTTATCAGATAAAGCCAGGTTTTGAAGTTAATGCGCGGATTGTTCTGGAAAATCAAACATTATTTTATTTTTTATTAAAAAAATTGGATTTTACAGTATGAAAAAACTTTTTTGTGTGTTTTTATTTATTTTTGTGATATTTAAGGTTTGCGGACTTTCTCTGCAGGATTTTTCTTTTTATACTTTGGATTTTTTTGACATAGCTAGGCTTAATCAATGTATTGTGTCGCTTGAAACGAAAAAATATAAGAATTTTTTCTTTCCAAAAATATGCTTGGCTGCAGATGGAAATATTTCGGGCGATATGACTGATGGATGGAAAAATATTTTTGTTTCTCCATCTGTCAGTTTTTCTCAGGAATTGCCGGGCTTTGCTTCAGTTTCTTATGACACGGGATGTAATTTCATTTTTAATGAGAACGACAGCAGTTTTTCAAATTCATTGTCGCAGTCAGTTTATGTAAATTTGCCGCTTGGATTTAATAGTTCTGTTTTTAAAACATTCAATGAATTTGGAAAAGATTATTACCGCCAAAAAAATTATCTGGCTGCGTTAAATTATTTCAACGCAGTTTCTGCCGGCAAAAAAGATTTTATTTCAGCTGTTGGAAATTTTCTTTATTACCGGCAGATGATTTTCTTGAATGAGAATCGTCTTGAATTTTTGAAAAAACTTAATGAAGATTATGAAAAACTTTTTTCGTTGGGAAAAATTACAAGCATAGAACTGAACGAGCAGTATTCAAAATTCAGGGATTTGTCTAATTCCCAGCAGAACTGCAGGCTTTCCTTAGTTTCTTATGAACAGAAAATTTATGAGCTTGGAGGAGTTGTTCCTGAAAAAAATATTTCATTTTCAGAATTCGTTGTTTTTTGTGAGGAATTATTTGCGGAGCATAAAGAAACGTTTTCCGCAGAGGAGGCGGAATTTGTTCAGATTGAAACGGAACGTCTCAAAAATGCAAGTTTATGCAAATCTTCATTAAGTTTTTTGACAGGAGGATTTTCGGTTTCCACAGGATATGCAAAAAATGATTGGCCTTCGCTTGATGAACTGGAATGGTCATTCAATTTGTCGGTGAAGATTCCTATTTTTTCAGATGCGTTGGGTATTTCTGAAATGAATAAATATTCATTAAGCAATAATTTGTATCAGATTGAAAAATCAAAAATTTTGAGGCGGCGAGAATATTCAAGGAAGAGCAGAGTCGCTTCATTGAAGCTTTACGAGGATTCCGTTGCCTGCAGCCGGGAAACTTTTGAGCTTGAGCAAAGGCGTTTGGAATCCTATGAGCAGCTTTTGTCGGCAGGAAGATTGTCGGAGTCAGATTTTTTGTATCAAAAAAGCGAAGTTGACTATTCAAAATTGAATTTTTTTTATTCCAGATTTAATCTAGCCGTGCTAAAGGCTGGTTTTTATTGATTCATTCATTGCGCTAATATGAATATTTATTTATAATATTGTATAAATATACGCTGATATAAAAGAGGCAACTGTGAAAGAGCGTCTTAGCCGGTTGAAAACAATTAGAAAACTTATAAAAAATTACCGAATTGAAAGCCAGGATTCTCTTCTTGCTTATCTTGAAAAAGAAGGTTTTGAAGTTACTCAGGCAACTCTTTCAAGGGATTTGAAGCTTCTGAAAGTTGGAAAAATTGCTGACGGAAATACTGGCTATGTTTATACTTTGCCGGGAGATGACGAGCGTCAGGAATCAGAGATGATTTATGTTCAGGATTTCTTGCGCGGATATGTCAGCATTGACTGGAGCGGAAATATTGTTGTCATAAAAACTTTTCCAGGCCATGCCAATACAGTTTCCAACGCACTTGACAATATGAATATGGACGAAATTCTTGGAACTGTCGCTGGAGACAACTGTCTTTTTGCTTGTCTTAGGGAAGGCGTTTCCGGAGATCAGTTTATGGCTGAATTGAAGAGAAGAATTCCTGAAATAGAAGAGTAGAATATGTACGAAGTAAGAGTGACGGCCGATTTTGCGGCGGCGCATTTTTTGCGTGATTATAATGGAAAATGTGAAAATCTTCATGGACACAATTACAAGGTTTATGTCCATGTCCGCGGTGAAAAACTGAATGAAGGCGGAATGTTGATGGATTTTTCAGCATTGAAAAAAGCCCTTCGTGAAGTTTGCAAGAAACTTGATCATACAAATTTGAATGACATGGCTGTTTTTGAGCAGAATCCAAGCGCTGAAAGAATTGCAACGTATATTTACGCTCAGATTATTGAGCTTTTAAAAAACGATAATCTGGATTTGTCGTATGAGCTTGGGAAAAAAGAGCCTTGGCTTTGGGCAATTGATGTTTTTGAAACAGAAACAAGTCGCGCCCGCTACACAATTTGCTGAGTTATTTCCAGAAAAGTTCTGCTTCAAAGCAAGTTGAACCAGATTGCTTTCCGACAATAGTTATTTTCTTTTCCTGGCTGCAGAAATTTCCAAAAAGCTCAATCTTTTCACCTTGAACGGCTTCCTTGCTGTAGTTGATTCTGAAGTCGGAAAATTCTTTTTTCTGGTATTCTGGCGGCAAACAGTCAATAACAAAGGCTCCGTAGCGTGCATTGTTCATGTGGCCATTTCCGTCAATATCGCTGTACCAAATTGGTCTTTCCAAAATTCTTGTCATTTCAGCTGGAATGGCAATTTTTCCGGCTGAAAAGCAGTTGTGCTCAGTTTTGATTGTAGGTTCTGCGCGCAATGTAAAATCCTTGATTTTCATAAGGCGGCGTGTATTTAAATCGACTAAAAGCCATGTTGAAATTCCGCTCACAAGGCTTTCTTTTGTTTCTGTGTCAAAAATTTCGTATGCCCTAACAAACTGAAGAGGCTCTGGCTTTTCTTCCCAGGTTTTTACCGTAATTTTCTGGTTTCCAGCAGGCATTTTGTGAAACCTGAAAGCTTGCCTTGAAACTAGAATTCCCACGCCCTTTTCTGTAAGAATATCATAGCTCATGACGCGCTGGTTGAAATCTTCAACAGCGGCATCTGTTACAATTCTTAAAAGTTCAAAAAGACTAAGTTTGTGATGCAAGTCGCACTGGCAAAAATAAACTTGGTTTTCGCTGAAAAATTGAAAATTTGAGCCGTCAACTTCATGCCATTGTCTGTATTCTATCATTTTTTTCTCCAAGAAATTCCATGCTGCTACAGACGCACAGGAATTTTCTGCTTTTCAAGCTCGTTTTTTATAGAATTTACTGTATATTTTCCTGAATGAACCATCGTTGCAATCAGCGCGGCATCAGCTTTGCCGTTTGTAAGAACTTC
>SAMEA104315436__coassemble_1742_pt1 | contig 11447 bp, 9 predicted proteins | sample SAMEA104315436__metabat2_high_PE_011 | metagenome-assembled genome bin SAMEA104315436 (sample SAMEA104315436) | gut metagenome | biome: Monkey gut; feature: monkey-associated habitat; material: faeces | place: China | collected 2013 | reverse complement strand
GCCCGCCGAACACTGCGCCTTCAAAATAAGCAATGTTCAGTTTTCCGTTCAGCAAAGGAACATTGAGCGAGTGAAAGGCAAAAAATTTATCGAAGGAAAAATCATTTTCAAGATTTTTGTATTTGCCTGAAGCACCGGCAAGCCCAAAAACCTGCGTATACTGAAAGAATTTTCCTTCATAGTTAAAAGTTCCGTTAAGTAATTTTGCAGAGCTGCTGGAAAGTATCAGGTCGTCCTGCGGAAAAATTCCGTATGCCAAAGAGCTGTATCCGAATGTGCCGTATAATTCCGTGCCGCCAACAGAAACATTTCCGGCAAAATCCATAAGCAAGTCGATGTCGCCCGCATTGAAGCTGAACGGCTCAATCACCGACAGCGTTGCATCCGACATATAGCGCGGAAGAACATCTCCGGAGTCCACATAGGAACTGAGTCCGCGCGCCTCCGCAAAAAATCCAGCCCCGAAGAAATCATTCAGAGAAAAATCAGAATAAAACGCAACGCTGCCAGCTGCCTGGTTGAAATTGTCAAAACGGCTGGCCTTTTCGTTTTCCGTGTCTTCAAGCGAATAAATTTTTCCAAAATAACTTCCTGAAGAAGAAATGCGCCAGCTTTTCCCGAAAAATTTTTCATAGTGCACAAGCGCACGCTGCTGTTCGGCTGGCTCGCCATCCTGCATAACTTTTTCAAGAATATTTTTTATAATGTTCACAGGATAAGGCTTCAGCTGCGGAAGATGCCCTACATAGCCTTTCTGGTACCAGCCGACTGCATCTGAATAAAATTCATCCTGAGGATTAACGCTGACCTGGGAGAAAACAGCCGCCGCGAAAAGAGAAAGAATTGAAAAAATAAGAATATTTTTTTTCATCAGAAATTCCAAAGATTTTTTTAACTTTCAAAACATATTTTTGAAAATTCAATTTTCTCTTATTTTACTTATTTATTGAATGATTTACAAGTTACGTGATAAAATACAGAATATTTATGAATGCCAAGGAAAAAAATTTAATTTTCAATCTTTTAAAAGCTGCAAGCGACAATTTTTACGGCTACACTTCCCCGGATTTTGCTGGAAAACCGGATTTTTCAGACGACATTGAGCCGGAAACAAAAAAATTACAGAAAGCCGTTCCGGCAGAAAATCTCACGGACAAAAACGATAAGCCGCACGGAATCACAATAGAATATCTGAACAAGAAAATTCTTGAATGTTCAAAATGCCGTTTAAGCCAGAAGCGGACGCACATTGTTCCTGGACAAGGCGTTGAAAATCCAGAAGTCCTTGTCATTGGGGAAGCGCCAGGCGAGGAAGAGGACAAGCAGGGACTTCCGTTTGTTGGACCTGCCGGAAAACTTCTGGACAAAATGCTGAACGCAATTCAGCTGGACCGCTTTGCAAACTGCTACATCGCAAACACAGTAAAATGCCGGCCGCCGTACAACCGAGATCCTCAGAAAGACGAGGCGGAAACTTGCCGCGCTTTTCTTGACGCGCAGATTGCAGCCCTTAAGCCAAAAATGATTCTTGCGCTCGGAAAAGTTGCCGTGCGGAATCTTCTTAAAATCGAGGGCGAATGTTCCTTGAATCGATTCCGCGGAACGGTTTATGAATACAACAAAATACCTTTGGTTGTAACTTACCATCCAAGCGCGCTGCTGCGTAACATTGAATTCAAGAAGCCGGCCTGGGAAGACCTAAAATTTTTCAAGGCGAAGCTTCTGGCTCTTTCACCGGACTACGCAAAGGATTTCCAGCCTAAATGAAATACCTTCAGATTGTGTTGAACATTCCTCTGAACCAGACTTTCACCTACTCTTGGTCTGCTGATGAAAAAAATCTTCCGGAAGACGAACCTGAGACAGGAAAACGGGCTGAAGTAAGATTCGGCAACAGAAAAATGACGGGATTCATCGTTTCTGTGGACAACGAAATTCCAAAGGAATGTCCGGTTTCCTCTGAAAAAATCCGTTCCGTCACAAGAATTTTAGACAAGGAACCTTTGTTCACTCCAGAAATTTACGAATTCGCTGTATGGATTTCAAAATATTACATCTGCTCAATTGGCGAGGCAGTTTTTTCAATAATTCCTTCAAGAGCAAAAAGAGAATCAAGCTGCCCGGGATTTTCTTTTGAAGACGATATAACAGCAAAAACTGCAAACCAGCTAAGCGAAGAGCAGATAAAAGCCGTGGATTCCGTAATAAAGGCCGGCGAAAACGGAATTGTTTCGTACCATTATCTTTACGGCCCGACTGGCACCGGAAAAACAGAAGTATTTCTTCAGTGCGCGGAATGGTTTTTGAACAAAGGAAAAGGAGTTATTTATCTTGTGCCGGAAATAGGACTTACACCTCAGGTTGTAAAAGCTGTAACGGCAAGATTCGGAAACACAGCGGCAGTTCTTCACTCCGGGCTTACTCCAAGCCAGAAACTTAGCGAATGGCGCAGAATCATGCGCAAGGAAGCAAGAATTGTTGTGGGCGCAAGAAGCGCAGTTTTTGCTCCAGTGCCTGACTTGGGCTTGATAATCATTGATGAGGAGCACGACGGCTCTTATAAATCCGGGGAAACTCCGCGCTACCACGCAAGACAGGCTGCGATGCACCGCTGCAGCACGCTTGGAATTCCACTTCTGATGGGAAGCGCCACTCCGAGCGTTGAAGCCTGGCAGCTGATGAAAACCGGGCGGCTCATCCAGCACAGGCTCACAAAAAGGCTTGCCGGCGGCGCAATGCCTGAAATTCACACAATCGACCTTTCAAAAACAGAAAATTCCGGCTGCATAAGCGATGAGCTGGCTGGAGAAATCAGAAAAACAGTAGAAAACAAAAAACAGGTCATATTGTTTTTGAACCGACGCGGATTCACGCATTTTTTCAGATGCAACTCGTGCGGCTACGAAATAAAATGCAAGAACTGCTCGGTTCCAATGACTTACCACAAATCAGAAAACCGGCTGAAATGCCATTACTGCGGATGGTCAATCCAGCCGCCAAGCTCCTGCCCGAAATGCTCAAGCCTAGACGTTGGCTACAGCGGGTTCGGAACAGAATACATAGAAACTGAAACCAGGGCGAAATTTCCAAACGCGAAAATTCTGCGGATAGACACAGACTCACTCACAAAGAAAGGCGAGCTTCAGGAAAAACTTGATTCGTTCAGAAATGGCGAATATGACATTCTTCTTGGAACACAAATGGTTGCAAAAGGCCTGAATTTTCCGAACCTCCAGCTCGTAGGCGTTGTTCTTGCGGACACAGGGCTTCATATGCCGGATTTCAGGGCAAGCGAGCGCACGTTCAGCCTGATAACACAAGTTGCCGGGCGCGCCGGAAGATATTTTCCAGACGGAAAAGTTTTTGTCCAGACTTACAATCCTTTCAAGGAGCCTATAAAGTATGCCTGTTCCGGTGAAATTGAAGCTTTCTACAATTACGAGCTGGAAACCCGGAAAATTCTTGGATTTCCCCCGTTCAGCAGGCTTGCGCGCCTTGTGTTCAGAAGCGCGAAACAAATTCTTGCAGAAAAATTCGCAGGCGACTCTGTTGAAATCCTGAAAAAATTCTGCGGAAAAAATACGGACATAATAGGACCGGCGGAATGCCCGATTCTAAAAATCAGCCAGAATTTCAGGTACCAAGTGATTCTGCGCGGCCTTGACATACGTGCAATGCAGCAGGCAATTGCGAATCTTGTGTATAATTATTCACACCCAGCCTCAGTCTACATTGAATTTGACATCGACCCGGTTTCGCTTCTTTAAAAACTTGAATTATACGTGCCGGCGGATTCCGTTGAATTTTATATCATAAAGAAAAAGTCCCTTCGCCGGAGCAGTGGCTCCAGCTTTTGAACGGTCTTTTGCCTCAAGAATTTTTCTAAAAGAATCTTCAGGGGCGTCCGCCTTGTCTAGCCCAACAAGAGTTCCTGTGATTGTGCGGACCATTTTCCACAAGAACGCGTTCGCTTCAATTTCAAAAACAACGAGTTTCTTGCCGTCCGGAAACGAATTCTGTGTAAAAAATCTTGCGCCTTCCAAATACCTGAAAGTTGAAAGGCTTTTGTCTCCGCTCGCCGCAAAAGACGCGCAGTCAATTTCCCCGGAAAGACATTCGCAGTATCTGTTCAAGCGTTCAAGATTCGGCTCGTAATTCACAAACCACGAGAAGCGGTTGTTGTTCGCAAGTATATTTCCCGGCGTTAGAAAATACCGGTAAATCCGGCTGGTTGCGCTCAGCCTTGCGTTGAAATTTTCTGGAACTTCACATGAATCTGTAATTCTTATGTCCTGCGGCAAAAACGCATTCAGGGCGCAAGTATATTTTTCAGCCGGAATCGAATCTATTGGAGAAAAAAAATTCGCCTTCTGCGCAGCCGCATGAACTCCGCTGTCTGTACGTCCTGAGCCGTAAAGCACAACTGAAGTCTTAAGAAGTTTTTCAAGCGCAGCCTCTACTTCGCCCTGCACCGTGCGGAAAACGTTTTTCTTTTCCGCGGAATCCTGACGCTGCCAGCCGCAAAAATCTGTTCCGTCGTATGAAATTGTAAGAAGAATATTACGCACGCTTTTTTCCTGAATTAAAGTTCATCATCGTTCAGTTCCTTTGTAAGCTGGTCATAAAGATTCCTGGCTTTTTCAAGAAGCGGTCCCGGCTTGTTTTTTGAAGATTTTCCAAGCCCGAAAATTCTTGCAATCGCAGTTTTTGACTCCGACAGTTTTTTGAGCCTGAGCTGAATATCTTCCTGCTGGCCGTATTTGTATTCAAGAAGTCCGCAGAGATAAATAACTCCATCCCAGCCATAATTTTTATCCATATCCGGGCCGAAATTGCTCAAAGTTGAACTTTTTTCAGTTCTTGAAGTTTCGCAGACAATTGCCTGCTGATAAAAAAACAACGCTTTTCTGTACATCGCATCGGAAATATACTTAAAGTTATGCCCAGGAACAGCGGAATCAAGCTCGCGTGTAAGCCAAGCCATTCTTAAGGAAAGAAATGCGCTTTTCATGGTCGGAAGACTTTCCGGCAGCATTTTGCTGTATGTAAGAAGTGCAAGATAATACATTGCGCAGCCATCATAAAGCGAACGCTCTTTTTTCAGGTTGAAATGAGGAAAAATCGTCTCGCATTTTTCGCGGCGTTCCTCACGGGAATCAAAAAGGGCATCCGCCGTAGCTTTGTCGCGGAGTTCCTTGAAATCGCTCCAAATCAAAGCGGTGTAACAGTTCGGGCAGGCGCCAATTTCGTAAATCAAAGGGTAAATCCGCCCGAATTTTGCGGAGGGCTCGAAAGTTCTGTGCAAGTCATCGGAAAGTTTTCCTGCAATCATACGTCCGTTTCCGCTAAGCATAACTTCCCGCTCAAAAGTTTTTTTGCACACAGGACAAGCGCATTTTTCTTTCGACCAATATGAAATCGCGGGTTTCTTTTTTTCACCGGCAGCAGCTGATTTTTTTACAACAGACACTAGTTCCGCTCCTAATTTTTTTCTATTATCAAATATGCAAGCGCATACTCTTTTTCATGCGTCAATGATAAATGAATTTTTGCATTTCCGCACTTTTTTTTCAACAATTCAGAAGCCTCATTCTGCAAAAAAAGCTCCGGCTTTCCAAATTCATCGTTCTTCACAAAAACATCCTGAAGCTTAAAGCCTGAAAGTCCAGTTCCAAGCGCCTTTCCAAAAGCTTCCTTTGCTGCGAACCGGACCGCATAATGCTCCGCCGCCGCCTGCACAGATGAAGAAGAATTCATTTCCAGAGGATTGAAAAAACGCTGGACCATATTTCCATCCTGAATCCATTTTTTTATGCGGTCAACTTTTACAATATCAATTCCGATTCCGTATATCATCAGTTCTTCTTCGTCTTTTTTTCACCTAAAACAGGCTTCTGAGCATCTTCCGGCTCTTCCGCAGCGACTTCTTCAGAAGAATTTTCACTTTCAGGCGCAGTTTCCTGATTTTTCTGCAGAATTTTCAAAAGCACAGTTTCCTGCGATTTTTCCTTCAGCTCCATGCCAAGAGGAACATTGAATTCAAGCGGAACCTCGTATTCGCCGGCTTCTGAAATATCCTTCAAATCCACAAAAACGACGCCATTTTCAGGAGCGAAGTCGTCCAGCGCCAGCATTTCCCCGGAAACAGAAATTTGAATTTCAGGAAGCGCGCCGGAAATTTCAAGATTTTCATCAAGATTCTGCACAGAAGGAACAATTTTTTCATATTTCCGGGTTTCTTCTTCCGGCTCAATTTTTACAGTAACCTTGAAATCTCCTTCCGGAAGAATTTTTATTTTTGAGTTAAACCTGCTGTCGAGCTTCACGTCAAGCGAAAAACTTCTGGCCGCGCCGTCAACAATTACTTTTTTTGTATAAATTCTTTTCGTTTTTTCAACTATTCTCGAAGGCCCCACAACTTTTACAGTCGCCGGAGAAATATCATACTGGGAAATTCTGTAGCCGTAGGCAGGCGTTCCCGATGAAGCGACTTCAACCGGAACATACTTCAGGATTTTTTCATCCAGAAGAACATTTACCGCCTCAGTTTTTGAACGGCACTCAAAAGTGTCAAGAAGCTCCAGCTTATCTGAAACAGAAACAGAAACCGGAACAACATACTCTCCAGGCTCCGCGTAATTGTCCAGATTCACTTTTGCAGAAAAATCACTTTCCTGGATAAACGCCATATTTTCTTTTGTGGTTGTAACAACAACTTTCACAAATTTCGGCAAGTCCGCGGCTGGCATCATAAGCCCTTCAGCCTCAACAGAAAGTGGAATTGTGAACGTTTTCTTCTGCAGCGAAGTAGTTCTGTTGTATATGTAAAGAAAAAACGCCAGAATCAGGCAGATAACTTTTGCCGCCCAGTTGTTTGAAATACGGTCAATCAGCTTGCTTATGCTCATCGATTGTGTCCTCCATATTGAATGAATCAGGCGTAATTTCCAAAAGATTCTCCAGAATTTTCGTCAGGTCTTTTACAGAAAGGTCGTAGTGCAGCTTTGAATCATAAGCCAGGCTCAAAGCTCCGGTTTCTTCTGAAACAACAAGAACAACAGCGTCCGAAACTTCAGAAAGTCCAAGAGCGGCTCTATGCCTTGTTCCGAAAGTTTTCTTGATGTCATACTGCTCGCTAAGAGGCAGAAAACAGCCAGCCGCAACAACTTTTCCACCTTGAATAAGGCAGGCTCCGTCGTGAAGCGGCGTATCCATTCCAAAAATTGTAACAAGAAGGCTCGATGAAAGATCTGCGTCGAGCTTTGTTCCAGACTGAATTATATCATCAAGCTTTGTGTGCCGCAAAAAAACGGCGAGCATTCCACGCTTCTGCTTTGAAAGCATCTCCGCGGCTATAAGAGCAGAATCAACATAAGTATGCTTTGAACGGTGTCCGAACGCAAACCACTGGTTCTGCCCCAGCCTTAGGAAAAGCTTCCTTACTTCAGGCTGAAAAACAATCGCAAGACCGATTATTATAACCGGAGCGGCAGTTTTAAAAATCCAGAGCAACGTGTCAAGTTTCAGCAGAAAAGCAATAAAATATGAAATCAGAAGAATCACAGCCGCTTTTAAAATCTGAATGCTGTTCGTCTTTACCATAACCTGGTAGGCTTTGTACAAAATAAATGTAAGAAAACCTATATCAAGAACTGGACGCACAAAATTATACACAGCAAGCATGCTGCCGACATCAATTGATTTCACTTTTGTATCCCCTGCTTTTTTCTATCTAGTAATATACTCCAAGACTTTCAAAGTATCTACAGTTTCTTTCACATCATGAACGCGGACAAGCTGAGCTCCATACATCACAGAAATCAAATCCGCGGCCAAAGTTCCGGCGAGACGCTCAGGAATATCGCGGCCGGTCATCTGGCCAATGCAAGATTTTCTTGAAAGCGCCATCAGAATTTTATATTTTCTTCCGCAAAGCTCGCCGATATGCTTTATCAAGGCGACATTTCCTTCAAGATTTTTTCCGAAGCCGATTCCTGGATCGACAATTATTTTTTCCGGTGAAATTCCAGCTTTTTCCGCAAACTCACATCGTTCCAGCAGATAATTGTTGACTTCATTAAAAATATCCTTGTAATCCGTGTTCGCCTGCATTTCAGAAGGAATTCCCCTTTTGTGCATAAGCACCACAGGAATTTTTGTTTCCGCGCAGAACGCCGGCATTTCAGAATCATCTTCGAGCGCAGAAATATCGTTCAAAATATCCGCTCCGGCTTCATAAGCGGCCTTCATAACATTCTTTTTTCTTGTGTCAACAGAAATTGCAACGCCAGAAGATTTTCTGATTTTTTCAATAACCGGAACAATACGCCGAATTTCTTCATCTTCAGCAACATATTCGCTTCCAGGACGAGTAGACTCACCGCCAACATCAATGATATCCGCGCCCTCGTCAATCAATCTCAACGCTTCATCCGCGCCACCGCGGCTTCCTTCCCAGAACGAATCGTTTGTCGCGTTCACAATTCCCATTACAAACGCAGGAAGTTCTGTGGAAATAACTCTGTCACGAAGCTTCAGTTCCATCATTTTTTTCTCCTTTTTCTGTTTTCAATATTCCAAGCGCGGCTTCACGCAAATTTTCAGGAGAAAGGCCAGCCTGCTCAAGAACCTGCGCTCTTGTCCCCTGATGATAAAATTCAGACGGAAAAGCCTTCACCGCAATTTTTTCGATTCCGTTTTCAGCACAAACCTTTGCAAGATACTCGCTCACGCCGCCGATTTCCATTCCATCCTCAACAAAAACAATTCCGTCATAATTTTTTGCAATATCCAGGAAATATTTTTCGTCGAACGGCTTTATGAACCGCAGGGAATAAATATCGCATAAAATATTGTCAAAAGACAAGGAGCGCGAAGCCTTAAGAACTTCAGAATACATTCCGCCGGTAGTCACAAAAAGAATTTTTCTGACAGAATCAGAATCTTCAAACTGAACTGCAAACGAAGGCTCAAAATCCATTGCGGAAACAAAAACGCCTCTGCCTTCCTCGGATTCCCGGCTGAACGCAGGCATTTCTGTCGGGCAAGACATTTTTGGATATCTTATTACAACAGCCTTGTCCGTTTGCGCGGCATAATTCAAGCACACTGAAAGATCTTTCGCCGTAGCCGGAGACATTATTTTTATATTCGGAACCGGTCTGAAAAGTGAAATATCAAAAAGCCCCTGATGAGTTTCGCCGTCATTCGGAACTGCGCCAGCCCTGTCAAGAACAATCACAGCCCTAAGATTCTGCAGCGCAATATCATGAATAAGCTGGTCAACCGCCCTCTGCATGAAAGTTGAATAAATACAAACAAAAGGAAGCAGACCACCGCGGGCAAGACCCCCGGCAAAGGTAACCGCATGCTCCTCCGCGATTCCAACATCAAAAAAACGCTCCGGATAATGGCGCGCAAATGTATCAAGCCCCGTTCCTTTTGCCATTGCCGCAGTAACCGCAACAATATCATTTCTTTTCAGCGCAAGATCCATCAACGCATTGCTGAAGCTTTCCGTAAAGCTAAGGCTGTCAAATTTTTCAACAGTGCCGTCGCTTATCGCAAAAGGCCCTACGCCATGGAATCGCTCCGGATGATCTTCTGCAGGACTATAGCCTTTCCCCTTTTTCGTAATCACATGGACAACAACAGGCCGGCGCATATTCTTCACCCGGCTGAAAACCGTCTCAAGCTCCTTTTCGTTGTGTCCGTCAAGCGGGCCAACATACTCAAAACCGAAATCCGTAAAAAGATTGTTGGAAAGCAGCAAGCCTTTCAGCCCGCGCTTGAACCTGAAAACAAATTTTGTAAGGATTTTATTTATTCCCGGAATTTTCTGGATAAACCGGTCAACACTATGCCTGAAAGACTGGTACGGCGAAGTCATTGTAATCCGGCTCAAATAGCTGGAAATCGCGCCCGTATTGTGATCTATCGACATCTGGTTGTCGTTTACAATAACTATAAGATTTTTTCCAAGCTGCCCGGCATTTGAAAGAGCCTCAAAAGCCATTCCGCCAGTAAGCGCGCCGTCGCCAATCACGGCAACAACTTTTCCATCCTGATGAAGAATACCGCGGGCAACAAGAAGACCAAGGGCAGAAGAAATCGAAGTTGAAGAATGTCCGTTGTCAAAGTAATCATGCGGAGACTCCTCTTTTTTTGTAAAACCAGAAAGCCCGTCCGCTGTTCTAAGCGTTGAAAACTGACTGAACCGCCCGGTAAGCAGCTTATGCGCATAGCACTGGTGGCTGACATCCCAAATAATCGCATCCTTCGGACTTTCAAAAACCCGGTGAAGCGCAATCGTAAGCTCAACAACGCCAAGATTGCTCGCAAGATGTCCGCCGTTTTTTCCAACAACTTCAATAATTTCCCTTCGTATTTCAGAAGCAAGTTCTTTCAGCTGTTTTTGAGAAAATTTCTTTATATCGTCTGGAGACTGAACCGATGAAAGCAGCACAACAACCTCTCGCTTAAAAAAAAGACCGGGACAAAAACTTCTGACCCGGTCTTACAAGACATATCAAAGTAAACTACTTTGCCTTATGTCTATTTTTTCTAAGCATCTTCTTACGCTTATGTGTCGCCATCTTCTGGCGTTTTCGTTTCTTTCCACAAGGCACGATGGCACCCCTCTACTAGTAAAGTAGAATTATTATCTTACAAATATTCGCTTAGGTCAATACTTCAGCAGCAAATTTCTTTAAAATATTCCTTCTAAAACTTTTTTTATCTCAGAAATCATCTTGTCATCATCGGAAGCATCGATTTTCACCGCGCCGGGAATATTCGAAATATAAGAATACTGTTTTTTCGCATACTTTCTGCTGTCATGCTTTATTTCCTGCATCACATTTTCAAAATCAGAACGCAAGCCGCCGTCGCCAGAAAACCATTCCCTGTAGCCAATAGCCTGCATTCCAAGCGCAGATTTTCCAAAACCTTTTTCATACAAAGCGCGGACTTCATCAGCAAGCCCTAGCTCAAACATTTTTTCAACACGGGCATTTATTCTTTCATAAAGCGCGCCCCTTTCACTTTCAAGAACAATAACCTTGAAGTCATAATCCTTCCGCATTTCCGAGCTTATTTTAAAATACGACCTAGGCTTTCCAGTTGAATAAAAAACCTCCAGCGCACGGCAAATTCTGTACCCGTCATTAACATTTATTTTACCGGCGCTTTCAGCATCAACGGATTTCAGCTCCGCATAAAGCGCCTCATTTCCTTCTCTTTTGAGCCTTTCTTTCAGAATGTTCCTGATTTTTTCATCCGCCACGGGAGTTTCCGGGAGCCCCATTATAAAATTCCGAATATAAAAACCCGTTCCCCCAGCCACAAGAGGAATTTTTCCGCGGTCATAAATTTCCCGGCAGCACACATCGGCCATAGAAACAAAATCCGCCACAGAAAACTGCTCGTCCGGCTCAAGAATATCCACC
>SAMEA104315436__coassemble_1715_pt1 | contig 11626 bp, 11 predicted proteins | sample SAMEA104315436__metabat2_high_PE_011 | metagenome-assembled genome bin SAMEA104315436 (sample SAMEA104315436) | gut metagenome | biome: Monkey gut; feature: monkey-associated habitat; material: faeces | place: China | collected 2013 | reverse complement strand
TCTGTTGGCGCTGCCGGCGCAATGAATTCTGTTATAAAGGCAATTGTTAATCCCGGCGATGAAATTATTGTTCCGTGTCCGTATTTTGCCGAATATGACCACTATATTCATAATCATGGCGCGGAAATCTGCCGGGTGCCTGCGAAAGAAGATTTCAGCCTGGACATTGATGCTGTAAAAAACACGCTGAATGAAAAAACTGCTGCGATTATTATAAATTCACCGAACAATCCGACTGGAAAAATATATTCAGAAGATGAAGTAAAGTCTTTGGCTTCTGTTCTTGAAAATTTCGGAAAAGAAAACGGTCGTTATCCTTATATTATTGCCGACGAGCCTTACCGCGCGATTGTTTACAACGGAAAGAAGGTTGCTCCAGTTTTTCCGTATTATAAAAATGTTGCTGTGGTTACTTCTTTTGCAAAGAATTTAAGTGTTCCTGGCGAAAGAATTGGCTACATCGCGGTGAATCCGGCTGCTTTTGATTTCAAGGAAATGGTTCAGGCTTGCATTGTTACAACCAGAATTCTAGGATATGTGAATGCGCCGGCGTTTTTTCAGAAAGTTATCGCAAGAAGCTGGAACGCAAAATGCGATTATTCTCTTTACGAAAAGCGTATGAAAGAAATCACGGAAGTTATGGATTATGCCGGGCTGAAATATGTTGTTCCGGAAGGAGCGTTCTATCTTTTTGTGAAAGTTCCTGACAGCTGGAACGGCGATGATCTGGCTTTTACAAACCATTTGAAGAAATTCAATATTCTTTGCGCGCCTGGAAGCGGTTTTTCCGGAAAAGGCTGGTTCCGCATTGCATATTGTGTTTCTGAGAAAACAATTTTAAATTCAAAGGAAGCTTTTAAAAAAGCTGTGGAAAGCAAATAGCCTTCAGATGAAAATTCTTATGGTAAGCGCGGAAGCCGCTCCGTTTGCAAAAACAGGCGGACTGGCGGATGCTGTTTCAGCCTTGTCAAAAGAACTTGCAGAAACAGGGCAGGACGTAAAAATTATAATTCCTCGTTATTATTTTATAGACCGCCGGAATCTTGTGCTTGAAAAAAAATCGGTTCTGGTAAACATCGGTTTTTCAGATATCATTGTGAATTTTTACAGCACGGATTATAAAAACCTTCATATATATTTCGTTGACTATGAAAAACTTTTCGGGCGTTCAGGAATTTACGGAGAAAACTCGCAGAGCGCATATGCGGATAATCCTCTTCGTTTCAATGTTCTTGCAAGGGCTGCGTTTGCGCTTTGCCGTGAGCTGAACTGGATTCCGGACATAATTCATGCGCATGACTGGTCTGCCGGAATGGTTCCAGTTCTTCTTAAGTTTTTTGAAAAAGAAAGATTTCAGAACACAAAATCTGTTCTTACGATTCATAATCTTGCGTACCAGGGAACTTTTTCAGACAGGGCGTTTCCATTGCTGGGGCTTCCGCATGAATTCAAGTCGAAAGCCTGGTTTGACCAGTATGGCTCAATAAATTTCTTGAAGGCAGCTATTTTTTGCGCAGATAAAATCACAACGGTCAGCCCTTCATATGCAAAGGAAATTTCAGGGCCGGAATTTGGATGCGGGCTTGACGGTCTGATTCGTCTTCGGGCAAGGAATTTTGAAGGAATTATAAACGGCGCCGACCTTTCCGAATGGAATCCTGAAAATGACCGTTACATTCCGTTTCAATATTCAAAAAACAGCCTTGAAAAAAAGGCGAAGAACAAGATAGAACTGCAGAAACGTTTCTCTCTGAAAGTTGATCCGGAAATTCCTGTTGTTGGAATTGTATGCCGGCTTGTTGAGCAGAAAGGAGTGAATGAGCTTTTCGCGCCTAATTTCGGAGCCATGTACTGGATGTGCAGGGATTTCAATGTTCAGTTTGTTGTTGCCGGCACAGGCGAGTCTTGGTGCGAGAATGAAATAGACAGTCTTCAGAAAAAACTGCCGAATCTTGCCAGGTTCAATGGCTATTCAGAAGAAATAAGCCATCTGATTGAAGCCGGCTCGGATTATTTTCTTATGCCTTCAAAATATGAGCCGTGCGGATTGAACCAGATTTATTCAATGATTTACGGAACTCTGCCAATTGTGCATGACACAGGCGGTCTAAGCGACACAGTCGTTCAGTTTGATGAGAAAACTGGGCAGGGAACTGGATTCAAATTTACAGATCTTACGCCGGACGCGATTTATGGAACTGTAAAATGGGCGCTTTCTTTCTACAGCAATAAAAAACTGATGGAAAAACTTCGCATTCAGGCAATGAGCCAGGATTTCAGCTGGAAAAAATCCGCCGGCGAGTACATCAATAAAATCTATAAAAATTAGAATTCAAACCAGTTTCCATCTCTTGTTAGGTACCAGTCGGCAAGAACCGAAGCTTTGTCGCTGTTGTACCAGCTTATGCTTCCGTCTTTGTTCAGAATTACAACGCGTGTTGCGTTCTGGCAGACTTTTATAGGAAGCGAGGCTGAACGTCTTAAGACAAAATTTGTGTTTGTAGAAAGATTGCATGAGCGCACAGAATCTTTTCCGATGTTTGTGTAAAGCAAAGGATATTTAAGATAAGTGAAAGCGCCGGAATCCTCGTCGTTAAGCCGCAGAATTGATGTTGTCATTTTTGAGACAATATTGAATTTGAACACAATTGTTTTCTGCATATTATCCTGGCTTTGAATGCTTATTCCGTAGATATTATTGTCCTGCACAGAAAGCGCGAAAGCCACGTTTCCTTTCAAATTCATCGGAACAGTTTCCCTTGTTGTAAGGTCAAGGCATAAAAGTGATGAGCGTGGATTTGTCGCATACGATTTTGCCACATAAAGCTTGCCGTCTGGGCAAAGCACCGCATCTTGAAGTCCTGCGCCTGTGTAAACTTCCTTGAAAATTCCGCTTTCCATATCAAAAATATTTACTACAGAATTGCTTTCGATTTCTACGAGCTGTGTTCCAAAAAGTCGCACTGACTGAAGGCTGTTCTTCGGCGTAAAAAGATTTTTCAGCTCCGGTTTTGAGTAATCATAAAGCTGCACGTTTTCGCGCGTGCCTTTTGACCAGAGAATCAGTTTGTCGCCGTAAGTAATCATCTGTGTCTGGCCAGGATTTTCTCCAAGCCGGTTTACAATTCCCGTGTCATAGGAAGATTTGTACACAGCTTTTCTTGTAAGAAAGTAAAAATCCTCGCCAATCGGAGACATGTCTAGAATTTTGTCGTAAGTGTTTTCTGTCAGAAGGGAAAAATTCTGGACGCTAGTTTCAACAGAAGATGTTGTTCTGTAGACATTTCCGCTGTTTGCGCCCAAAAGAATTTCCTGTCCGATTTTTGTTCCGCAGCTTATTGCTTCAGAATTTCCTCGCGGTCCTTTGTATGTTTTTACAATTCTTGGCGGAGTTACTCCATGGTTGCCGTCGTTTTCCAGCATTTTCAAAGTGTATGTGCCCTTCATGTCGTTTTCAAGGTAATAAAGGCTTGTGTCGGACTTGCTTTGAAGAATAATGGCATTCTCAGTTTTTTCTGTATGCAGAATATTTCCTGAAAGGGCATGGCACACATAGATTGTGTTGTCCTTTATTCCTGCCAGATAAAGATTGCTGTTGAAAAGAACTGCCTGCTCCAAGCCTTGCATAACAGGAAATTTCTGCTTCAATTTTCCTGTTGTCAAGTTGTAATAGGAAAGGCTTCCTGCCGGAGAATACATTACTGCTGTTTTTTCGGTGGAACTTGTTGTTGCGTAGCTTACAATTCCTGTTGTGTCGCGGATTTTGTCAATAACAGAACCGTCCGTTGCCTTCAGGAAACAGCTCCGTCTACAGTAGCCGTTCCAACTATTATATATGTTCCTTTTTCTGAATACGACAATGATGTGATTGAATCGGAGAATCTTCTCGCAAATTTTCTGCTCAAAGTGTCCCAGTTCCAGACTGAAATTCTGTTGGTTGAGCCACCGTCTGTTTCGTAAACTGCAATTTCCTTTCCGTTCGGAGAAACCGCCGCCATCTTTATTTCCATGTCAGAAATCTGATAATGCTCGCCCTGGTCGTCCGAAGTCCATTTTACAAGAAAACCGTCCTTTCCGATTGTAAAGAAAGACTTGTCAAAATCGCTTTCCTGGCTGGCTGGAACAACCATGTTTATCGCTTCCTGATGAGCCTGCGTTGAAATGTGCGACTGCGCTGAAATGGAATATCTTGCTCCTGAAAAAAATACTGCGCCTGCAAAAAATAAAAATTTTGAAATATTTTTCATTCTATTTATTCCCTTTTATTAAATTTATAAAATAATGGATGTCGCCGTTTATTCCGATTACAAACATTACCGCAATAAAGGCTATTCCAACAAACTGTATATAATATAAAATTTTAGGCGGCAGTTTTCTGCGGGAAACAAGCTCAATGAATGCAAACAGAATAAGCCCGCCGTCAAGAACTGGAACCGGCAGAAGATTCATTATTCCTAGAGAAATGCTTATAACTGCCATGAAGCTCAATGTGTTCACAATTCCGGTTTTTATTGAATCACCAAAAGATTCTTTTACGGCTTGTCCCATCATGTCGGCGATTCTGGCCGGCCCTGAAACAGTTTCTGAAAGGTCCACGCCTTTGAACAGCGTTAAAAATCCTTTTACTGTAAGATACGAATATCTGCAGGTTTCCAGAAATCCTTCCGCCACGGCTGGAAAAATCCATTTCGGCTGTTTTGTCTTTTTTTCAAGGCTTTCCGTACGGGCAATTATTCCAATTTTACCGCCGCCAGTTTTCTTGTCCATTTCAGTGTGCAGCTTGAATTCCAGCTCTTTTCCGTTTCTCAAGACTGTTACTGAAATATCCTGGTCTGGTTTCGCGCTGATTTGCTCGATTAAATCAGCAAAATCTTCTGTGTTTTTTCCGTCAATTTTTATTATTGAATCTCCGCTCTGAATGCCAGCGTCTTTAGCCACGCTTGTTATTTCCGCATGGTTGCTTTCATCGGGAACATCGATTTTGTTTGAGTAAGAATAATATGAATATCCAATCAGGCTTATGCAGGTGAGCGCGAAAAATGCAAAAAGCAGGTTGAAAAACGGACCTGCGAATGCAATCAGAAGTCTTTTGAACGGATGTACTCCGTACATAGAATCTTTTTCAGCTTCAATATGGTTCAGTCCTGCGTCAAGTGATTTTTGAAAATCTTTTTCACCTTTCATTGCGCAGTAGCCGCCAAAAGGAATCAATGAAAGCCTGTAGTCTGTGCCGCCTTTTTCACGGTGAAGCAGCACAGGACCAAATCCTATTGAAAACGCTTCAACTTTCACACCGAAAAGTTTCGCGGCGATAAAATGCCCCAGCTCATGAAAAAAAATCAGAAAAAAAAGAAAAATCAGCCCAATTATTATTCTCATTTCAAGATTTCTCCGGCAAGTTTCCGTGCTTTTTTGTCCGCTTCAAAAACATCGTCAAAAGTTTCCGGCGAACTTGACCAGTCTTTTTCCAGAACTCTTAGAACAATTTCTGGAATTTCAGTGAACTTTATTTTTCCCTGAATAAATTTTTCAACTGCAATTTCATTTGCGGCGTTGTAGGCAATTGTGTACGAGCCGTTTTTCTTGGCGGCGGTAAAAGCGTATTTCAGCATAGGAAAATCATCATAGCGCGGCTTGAAAAATGTCATTTCATGGTCGAACAAGTCAAAATCCGGCAAATAGTTTTTTTCATTGTTCGGATATGTCAGGGCAGAGTAGATTGGATGCTTCATGTCAGGATCGCTTATCTGCGCATAAAGCATTCCATCGTTTGTCCGCACAAGGGAATGCACAAGGCTCTGCGGATGCACAACAACCTGCACTTTTTCAACAGGAAAATCGAACAGCCGGTTTGCCTCAATTACTTCCAGACCTTTGTTTGCAAGGCTTGCAGCATCAATTGTTATTTTTGTTCCCATGCTCCATGTCGGATGTTTCAGTGCGTCTTTTACAGTTACTGAAGAAAGCTCTTCTTTTTTCAAAGTTCTGAATGGTCCACCGCTTGCAGTTATCACAATCTGGCTGACGTTTTCTTTGCCAACTTGATTTATAAGATTGAAAACCGCAGAATGTTCCGAGTCAACAGGAATGATTTTAGCATTTTTTTTCTCTGCAAGCGATTTTATCAGTGGCCACGCCATGACAACAGTTTCTTTGTTTGCCAAAGCCAAGTCAACACCTGCGTCAAGAACCAGTTTTGAAGGAAGAAGTCCAGCCGAGCCGGCTATTCCGTTTACAACAATGTCCGGCCTGGATTCCTCGATTATTTTTTTTATTCCGTCAATGCCTTCCTCTGCAGTCAATGAGGCGGAGCAGCTGAATTCACCAGCAAGTTTTTCAAGCTGTTCTTTTTTTGTGTTGCAGGTTATTCCGCAGACAGAAAATTTTTCAGGAAAGGCGCGGCAAATATTCAATGTGCTGCTGCCTATTGAACCTGTACATCCTAAAACTAAAACTCTTTTCATTTGCCACCTGGAAATTCAATTTATTTTGAAATCATCTCTGGATGAAAAAGAAAATATGAGGCAACATAAAAAATCGGAGCGGAGAAAACTATCGAGTCTATGCAGTCCAAAATTCCGCCGCGGCCAGGAATAACATTTCCGCTGTCTTTTATTTCCGAAGAACGCTTGAAAACAGATTCTATAAGGTCGCCTGTAATCGCCGCAATTGAAGTAAGAAAACCTAGAATCACTGAATAATACAACGGACCTCTGAAAAGTTCCGGCCATATATATTTTGCAAGAATGCAAGAAGCAACCGCCCCAAGAATTCCTCCGGCAAAGCCAGCAATACTTTTGTTCGGGCTTGCCGCGAAAATATTCCTGTTGTTTTTTCCAAGAAGAACTCCAAAAAGCCATGCCAAAGAGTCGTTCATAAAAACAGTGAAAAGGAAAAGCCCAAGAAATATTGTTGCTTCTTTAAAAAGCGTTATCCGCGTTATGAAAGTGAAAAGAAATCCGCAGTAGAAAACTATAAAAACAGATGCCGGAAGCCTTTTGTTTGATTCCTCAAAAGAGGTGTGGCCAAAAGCTTCTGTTCCCATAAGAATCATGGCGGCAATTAAAAATGCCCAGGTTGAATATTCCGTTCCAGCAGAAAATTTTCCAAATGAAATAAGAAGATACTCAATCAGCGGCATTATGCACGAAAGAATAATAAGAAGCTTCCTGTTCAGCAAAGGCGTCTTTTTTTGAAACATTCTGTAAAGCTCATCAGCCGCAGCTGCGGACACAATGCAGGCAAGAGCATTGATAGGAAGATGATTCCAGTAGTCAATAAAAACTATTCCAAGAACCATCGGTATTCCTATAAAAAATGTGAGCAATCTTTGTGTAAGCTTAGTCATATTCCACCCAATCTTTTAATTAGAGTTTACGCCGCCAAAACGCCTTGTTCGTTTCTGGAACTCCTCGATATCGGTATAAAACTCTTCCTTATTATAATCCGGCCATAGCGTTTTTGTAAAAACAAATTCTGCATAAGCGGCGTGCCATAAAAGAAAATTGCTGAGCCTAAGTTCTCCGCCAGTTCTTATAAGCAGGTCTACGTCCGGCAAGTCTTCAATATCAAATGATTTTGAAACAGATATTTCATCTATCTGTGAAATGTCAGGATTTTCTGAAATTATTTTTTTTATTCCACGGACTATTTCATCGCGTCCGCCGTAATTTATTGCAAGAACAACTGTAAGTCCTGAAAAACCAGCTGTTTCTTTTTGAACATTTATTATTTCCTGCTGAATATCTTTTGGAAGTCCGGCAAGATCTCCGATGTGTTTTACCCGGATTTTATTTTCCTTGTAAAACTGGAATTCAGCCCTAAGGTGTCCGCGGATTAGATTCATAAGAAATCCAACTTCTTCCTGGGCTCTTTTCCAGTTTTCAGTTGAGAAAGTGTAGAGCGTTACATACTTTACACCGATTTTAGCAGCAGCGCGCACAATATTCTTTGCAACTTCAAGACCTTCTTTGTGTCCGCTTGTACGAGGAAGATTGCGTTGTCTGGCCCAACGGCCGTTGCCGTCCATAATAATTCCTATATGAACAGGAACTGCTGCCTTGTCAATCATTATTCCAAGATTTCCTTTTCTTTTGATTCGTAAATCTTATTGATTTCACCGATGTATTTATCTGTAAGCTTCTGAAGAGCATCTTCCTCTTTTTTCAGCTCGTCTTCTGTAATTTCAGAGGCCTTCTGCTTTTTCTTCAGGTCATCATTTCCATCACGGCGTATGTTGCGAATTGAAGTTCTGGCTTCTTCCGCATAAGTTTTTGCCTGCTTTACAAGCTCCTTGCGTCTTTCAGCAGTAAGCGGCGGAATTGAAATTCTGATTACTTTTCCGTCATTCGATGGATTCAGCCCAAGGTCAGCTGTAAGAATCGCTTTTTCTATTTCTACAATCAAAGACTTGTCAAACGGCTGGATTATAACAGAGCGTGCTTCTGGAATTGAAACTGTCGCAACCTGATTAAGCGGAGATTTTGTTCCATAGTAATCTACGCGGACTTTATCAAAAATAGCAGCAGATGCGCGTCCTGTGCGGATGCCATTGAATCTTTCTTTTAATGAGGAAACTGTTTTTTCCATTTTTTCTTCTGACATATAAAAATCTCCTGTTGTTTTGCTGATATTATAAAACAAAAAAGCGGCCAGCGCAAAACCGGCCGCTTTTTATTGCCTTAGTTATTTACCAAGAACGAAAAGAATGATTTTTTCAAAAGACAAAGTTGCGCCGGCTGCTTTTCCAGCTTCTGCAAGAGCCTGTTTTACAGTGATTTTCTCATTGTCAAGGTAAGGCTGATCCATAAAGCAGTTTGAAGCTAAAAGCTTGTTTACTTTTCCTTTAAGAATTCCTTCCTTTACATTCTCAGGCTTTTTAGCCATGGCAGGATCTTCCGCCATCTGCGCCTTGAAAATTTCAGTCTGCTCGTCAATGTATGACTGCGGAACATCTGACTGGTTGATGTAGTCAGGCTTGTTTGAAGCCAGGTGAAGGCAGCAAACGTGTGCGAATTCTTTTACAGATTCCGCTTCTGAGCCTTTGATAACAACAACAGCGCCAATCTTGTGGTCGTGGTGAACATAAGTAGAAGCAACGCATCCGGCTGGAACTTCAACATATTCAGCACGCTTTACAGACATATTCTCGCGGAACTTAACAAGAATTGAATCGATAAGTTCCTTGTGTTCTGGAAGAATTCCAGAAGCCTGCTTTGCAAGAGTAGCTTCAGCAGCTTTTTCAGCAACATTGATGAAATCAGCGTTGTTTGAAACAAAGTCTGTTTCGCAGAGAGTTTCTGCGATTGCAATTTTGTTTCCGTCCTGCTTTACAACAATGCGGCCTTCAGCGGCTGTTCGGTCAGTTCTCTTGGCCATTGCAGCCAAGCCTTTTTCTTTCAAAAGCTTTTCTGCTTCAGCAACATCACCGTTAGTTTCATTAAGAGCTTTCTTGCAATCCAGCAGTCCTGCGCCAGTAGCGTCGCGGAGAGCCTTTACATCATTAGCTGTATAATTCATTTTCAATCCTTATTTGTTTTCGTCGTAAATTTTATCTTCGTCTACGAGAGGATTCTCTTCTTCTGCCGGAGCTTCTTCTTTAGCTTCTGTAGGCTGATAGTTTGAATAGTCAGAGATTTCCTCGTCTTCTTTCTTGTTGGCAGCATCTGTCATAACTTCTTCATCGCTGTCAAGGTTTTCAAGAATCTTAAGACCGTTTTCGTTGTCTGATTCAATTACTGCGTTTGCAATGATTGAAGTGAACAAAGAAATCGCGCGGATAGCGTCATCGTTGCCAGGAATAGGGTATGTGATTCCTTCAGGGTTGCAGTTTGTATCTACAACAGCGATGATAGGAATTCCCATTCTGCGTGCTTCGGCAACAGCAATCTGTTCCTTGTGTGTGTCAATTACAAAGATGATTCCTGGAAGCTCTTTCATTTCCTTGATACCGCCAAGGTTTTTCTCAAGCTTTGCCTTTTCTTTAAGAAGGGCAGAAACTTCTTTCTTTGTGAGCTTTTCAATTGTGCCGTCAACTTCCATTTTTTCAATTTTCTTGAGGCGCAAAAGTGATTTCTTGATTGTAGAGAAGTTTGTGAGCATACCGCCAAGCCAGCGGTTGTTTACATAGAACATTCCGCAGCGTTCAGCTTCTTTCTGGATAGCCTGCTGAGCCTGCTTCTTTGTGCCTACAAAAAGCACAGTTTTTCCTGAAGCTACAGTTTTTCTAACTGCTTCGTAGCTGTCTTTGATTGCAGCGATTGTTTTCTGCAAGTCGATAATGTGGATTCCGTTTCTTTCTGCGAAGATATACTTCTTCATGCGCGGATCCCAGCGCTTTACCTGATGACCGAAGTGTACTCCAGATTCAAGCAGGTTTTTCATGGTTACAACTGCCATGATGTTCTCCTTCACTGGCAAGACTTTCCTTGCCCCGTACTCTTTTTCTCGCGGCTAAAAGCCCGGAAGATTTGATATAAAATATATCAAGCAGACTAGTTCAAAATAGAATAATTCTGCTCTTTTAAAATATCATAAAGTTCGTGGATTGGCAAGCCTGTTACGCAACTTTGCGAACCTTCAATTTTTTCTATAAATATGGAAGCAAGGCTCTGAATTCTGTAGCCTCCCGCAACGCCGTGCCATTCTCCGGTTTCAAGATACCACTGAATTTCCTGTTCCGACATCGGCGCAAAAGTAACTTTTGTTCTTGCGATTCTTGAAGTTGTTGATTTCTGTCTGCCGTTGTAAAGAACAATTGCAGTTATAACGGTGTGGGTGCTGCCTTGAAATTCCCTTAGAAATTCCGCGGCTTCTTCTGCGTTCTGCGGCTTTCCGTATATTTTTTTGTCTTTTATGATTGCCGTGTCCGCGCCCAGAACCCACTGGATTTCCTGCTGCGAGGGAAGTGAATGTATTACGGCGGAAACTTTTTCCCGCGCAAGAAGCTCCGGAATGTCTTCAATGTCAACGCTGCTGGTTAAAGTTTCATCAATGTTAGGAAGAATTACCTGAAAGGGAATATCCAGCATTTTTAAGATTTCCTGTCTTCTTGGCGAAGATGAGGCAAGAATGATTGGTTCCATTTTTCTCTCTATTTTTAAATTCGGATTTTGCAGTTCTAAAATAAAAATGCCGCTTTTTTAGCAGCATTTTTATTGTGTCTTTTTATTTCGCGTCTGATTCAGCCTTTGAGCTTTCTGAAGAAGAATCTGAGCTGCTCAGGCTTTTCAGAAGTTTCAGCGCCTTTGAGCGCACCGGAGAAGCGTAGTGGTAGTCCGCGGCGATTTTTGAAAGTGAATCAATTATGATTTTCTTGTTCTCTGTGCTTTCCGCAAGTTTTGAGTAAGCGTCAATTACTTCAAATGCAAGTGAAGAAGTTGGGTTCAGAATCTGGTTTCTTCTGTTTGCAAAAGAAATTGCGTCCACAACTTCATCGTTTGAGTTGATTCCGATTTCTCCAAGCGAATTTACAGCTGCGGAAATAACCATCGGCTCGTTTTCTGCAAGAGTAACTTTCACAAGATAGTTCTTTGATTCTTCTGTCTTGATTTTTCCAAGGGCAAGGCAGGCTCTGCGGCGGATATCCGGAAAATTGTTCATGAGCCGGCCGTTTGTTCTTGACTGG
>SAMEA104315436__coassemble_1712_pt1 | contig 11658 bp, 10 predicted proteins | sample SAMEA104315436__metabat2_high_PE_011 | metagenome-assembled genome bin SAMEA104315436 (sample SAMEA104315436) | gut metagenome | biome: Monkey gut; feature: monkey-associated habitat; material: faeces | place: China | collected 2013 | reverse complement strand
TAATCAAGGAAACCTTTGCATTCTATTTTTTTTGCCGGCGGAAAAGCATCTTCTGCAAGCATGGCAGTGTTCATAATTATTTTAAAAGTTGAAGCCGGTGGATAGACCGCATTCACAGCACGGTTTATCAAAGGCTGATTTTTTATATCTTCAGCAAGAGTCTGGTAATATTTTCCAGCATCATCACCGTTGAACTGGTTCGGATCAAAAAAAGGATAGGAAACCATTGCAAGTACTTCACCATTTGCAGGCTTCAAAACAACAACTGCCCCTACCCGGTTTCCCAACGTTTTTTCCGCAAGCGTCTGAATTTCAGAGTCAATTGTAAGCACAAGATTCTTTCCCATCTGCGGCGGCTCAACAATAGGAATATCGGAAATAATCCTTCCGCGGACATCAACAGTCTTGCTTTCGCGGCCATCTTTTCCCTGCAGAAGACTATCGTACTGGCGCTCAATGCCAGTTTTTCCGACAATACTGTTTATTGTATAGCCCTTGTTGTACATAACATTTATTTCTTCACGCGTAATATCGCCAACGTAGCCAACAATATGAGAAAGAGAACCTGTTTCAACATAGTTTCTTATCGGCTTGGAAACCCATGAAACGCCGGGAAGATCTGTTATATTTTCAGCTATATTTGAAATAACTGTAAAAGGCACATTTGTTTTAATCTGAAATGAATTGAATGAGCGCCTTGAATTTTTCGGAACTTTCTTGTCAATATCAAATTTTGAAATTCCAAGCATTCCGGCAAGCTTTGTAGCAACCGTATCGTAATGGCCGAAAGGAATTTCTCCAGGAGTAATTTCAACCGCAAAAGATTCCGTATTGATAACCATAGGCAATATTGCATTCCGGTCAAAAATTTCCCCGCGCTGGGCAGGAATCGTGGTAACCTGGCTTGAAATTGTTTTCGACTGGGTTCGATATTCAGAACCATTAATTATCTGCATAGAAAAAAGCCTGTAAACATAAATCAAAAAAGCCGCGCAAAGCAAAAAAAGCAGAACCATTATGCGGGAATTTTTATCAATTGAAGAATTTCTAGCAAATTTTGTATGTCTGAATAAAGCCATCTTCCTTAAAAAGCTCCTCCAGTAATATTATCAATAACGATATACTTGTCAAAACAACCTGAAATTCTGAAAATAACAGGAGCAAGCAGGGAATTCAGCAGAAGTTCAGCGAAAAAACTTACAGAAACTATGGAATAAGTAACAACTGTATTTTGATAGAACAAGGAAATAAGCCAAGTAACAAAAACCTTTGCAAAAGTTCCGCACAATCCGATTAAAAACGGAATAAAAATTCCTTTGAAATTAAGATTCTTATTAAAAAATCCCGCAAAATAACAGATAATAGTCCGCAAAAGACAATTATATCCAAACGGACAGCCTGTTATAAAATCAAGAATCAAGCCGGACTCAAACCCAGCAAGCACGCCAGCAGTTTTTCCATTCATCATTGCTATATAAATTGAAGCAAGAAGCACCAGATCCGGAACTGCAGGAAGAAAAGAAAGATTCGACAGAATCGCTGTTTCAATCATTGCAAGAATAAACAAAATCAATGTGGAAACCGAAAAAACTTTTATCATATTTATTCCTTATTATTTTCTTGCATCATTAATCTCTCGGATATCAACAACAACTACCGTTTCAAGCCTTGAAAAATCAATAATCGGAGCAAGCTCTATGTCAAGCGACGAATTGTAGTCAATGACTGAAATTTTTGAAATAGTACCAATCGGCAAATCACGCATATAGTTGCTGTTTTCCCCGGAAGTTACAACAACATCGCCGTAATGAAGCTCTTCAAGAACCCTTTTCTTTATGTAGTTCATTGAAAGCGGAAGATCTTCCTTCCCCTTGCCTGTTACAAGTCCTAAATCCCTTGTGTTTTGAATTCTTGCAGAAACTGTACAGTTCATATTATAAATTGGCATTACAATGCTTGTGAACGCACCGACTTGGACAACTTTTCCAACAAGGCCTGAATTTCCATTCTGATAAGCGATTACGCTCATGTTCTTTTTTATGCCGGATGAGCTTCCCTTGTTGATTGTAAAATACGCATAAAGATTATCAGCATCGCGGCTTATAATCTGGGCTGGATAATTTTTCTCCTCAAGGTAAGTTGTAAAATTCAACTGTTCAAGAAGACGCTCGTTTTCCTTGCGGATTTCAGCATTAGAGCGCCTCATCTGCTCATAGTTTTCAAGTTTTTTTGTAAGCTCAGCATATTCTTTTTTTAGCCGGGCAAGTTCCTTCACCGCACCAAAAGTGCTTCCAATACCATCAACAACCTTGTGAACGCCGGATTGCACTGAAGAGAAAACTGTAAAACCTATTTTTTTAAAGTTCAATACAAAACTTCCAGAACTAAAGCCCAGAAGCACTCCTGAAATGAGCACAAAAACCACGAGCAAAAGTTCCGGCAGCCTGAAAGAAAATTTACTTTTTTTTGCCATATATCTTAGTCATTTAGACTGTCATAAACAGAACGGTCTGATGACATATCCCTGAAAAGCTCAAAAGCCTCGCCTGCGCCAAGAGCAACACATTCAAGAGGATTTTCAACAAGAATTACAGGAACACCTGTTTCCTTCGAGATAAGCTTTGGAAGACCTTTCAGCATAGAACCGCCGCCAGTCATTACAATTCCACGGTCAATAATATCTGAAGCAAGTTCCGGAGGAGTCTGACTTATTACGCTCTTTATTTCCTCTACAATGCGTTTCACAGGCTCTTTCAGCGCTTCACGAACTTCAACACTCAATTTCCAGCCGACGCGGAAGTCCTGTGATTGCGTCAGTTCCCTTAAGCTCCATTTTTTCAATAGTCTTGTCAGCGGAAGCATTTCCAATCTGAATCTTCAAGCGTTCAGCCGCCTGCAAAGAAATAATCAGATTGTGAACGCTCTTCACATGCTTAACCAAAGCCTCGTTGAATTTATCGCCGCCAACACGTATAGAGCTTGTGATAACCATTCCACCAAGCGAAATTACAGAAACCTCGGCTGTTCCGCCGCCAATATCACAAATCATATGTCCGGCAGGCTCATAGATAGGAATTTTTGCACCAATAGCAGCAGCAAGAGATTCAGCAATTACTTCAACCTCTTTTGCACCAGCCTTCAATGCAGCCTCAATAAGCGCCCTTCTTTCAACATCTGTAACACAAGACGGAATTCCAACCTTCATTCTAAGAGATTTAAATATCTGATGCCTTGGAATAATTTTCTGGATAAAATATTTTATCATTCGTTCGGTGCTGTCTATATCAGCAATAACACCGTCCGCCAAAGGCCGGATTGCAATAATATTCGACGGAGTACGCTCAAGCATATTTTTTGCTTCTGAACCTACCGCAAGAATTCGCTTTGTGCCTTTTTCTACTGCAACAACAGTCGGCTCATCAATAACAATGCCTTTGCCACGAACATAAATCAGAGTATTGCAAGTGCCAAGGTCAATTCCAACGTCAGTAGAAAATCTATCTAAAAATCCCATAAATCCTCCCGGATTTTCCCTATTTATTTTAATTTAATTGTAGTCTGCCATTTTTTTCAAAGCGCCCTGATGACTAACCTGAACACGCAAAGCTTTCCGCCATTCCGCGCGGGCTTTCACCAAGTCGCCTTTCTTCTCATATATTACACCAAGTCCATAATATGCGTCACCAGAATTTTTAGTTTTTTGCAAAATACCTTCAAATTCTTTCTGCGCATCATCAAGCTTGTTTTCATCAATATAAATCAGCCCAAGAAGATTCATGCTTTTCAAAACAAGATTATCATCCTTGCTGGAAGTTGTAATGCGGTAAAGATACTGTTTTGCCACAGAAGCCTGTCCAAGCTTATAATACTGTTCAGCAATTGAAAGCAAAAGAGAGTCAGACTCGCGCACCAGAAGCGATTCTGTAAAATACTGAATGCTTTTCTGCGGCATTCCAAGCGAAGCGTAGCAAAGCCCAAGATACTCAGAAATATCATCAGCTTTGTAGCCATGCTCCTTGCTGGCAACAAGATATTTTTCCGCCAAATCAGAATAATAATACGTTGAAACTGTATTTTTATAGAAATAACATTTTCCCAGCATATACTCAAGCTGAGAGACAGCAGATTTCTTTGCATAAATAAGAGCAATCCGTATTGAATTTATAGCATCATCAAGAAACATCTGCCCATTAGAAGAATCAAGCGAGGAAACCGCAAGATAGAAACTCGAAAAGCCATGGTAAGTCAGCGCAAAAGTATTAAACGGATTTTCATCAAGAATACGCTGAGAAAGTTCATACACCGCCTTATAGTCGTATTCCTTCCACGCATTCAAAATTGTTCCTTTGTTTGCGGAAAAAGCCCTTCTGGAATTAATTTTTGAAAATAAAAAATATGATATACAGATAACTGCGGCAATGCCAAAGACAATAATAATGAGATTTCTTGCAAAATTGCTTTTTCGCCTTATTATATTTCCGTTATCCATAATGCAATTCTATAAAAAACAGACGGGAAAATAAGCCGGGTTCTGTCAACTGCTATGCAGCCCGTAACCATCTATCCGAACCATCTGTTGCCAAATGGCTTTAGCAACCTACCCGAAGTATACAGCCCGGAAACCAACTTCTATGCGGTCTTGCTCCAAATGAGGCTTGCCTGCTGCATCTGTTACCAGATACACGGTGGTCTCTTACACCGCCATTTCACCCTTACCCTTGCGGGCGGTTTATTTTCTGCTGCGCTTTCTGTCCGACAAGGGATATGCATAAAAATACATCTTCCATGTCAGCCCGGTTATTATCCGGCATTTTTCCGGTGGAGCCCGGACTTTCCTCACCGAAAATCTTTATCATCAAAGAATGCGGCGCGGTTACTTCCCGTCTGTATTAAAACAAAATCAAAAAATTGAAAACATTCTCCAATTTTTATTCATCAGACTCTGAATCACTCAAATCATCATCGTCATCAATAATTCCGTTTTCTTCGTCATCAATAAATTCCGATGCGTCTGAATCTTCATTATCCTCAAATTCATCTTCAAGCTCATCGTCAGAATCTGCAAGACTTCCGGTATCGTTGTAATATGTAATCTGCTCACCTTCTGTAGAAGCCTCATAATAAAGAATTCGGCTGCAATACGGACAGAAAAGAATGCTTTCACCTTCACGCACTTCATTTGCAAACTGCGCAGGAAGAATCATGTGGCATCCAGTGCAAACGCCGTTTTTTACAGCAACAATACCTTCCGCATTACGCTGGATAATTCTCTGGAATTTAAAAAGAATTTCCTGGTCAAGACCTGGAACAATCTCTTTTTCCTTGTTTTTAAGCTCTTCAATTTCAGATTTGAATGAAGACAACTGTGAATCCAAAATTTTCTTGCTTTCATTCAAGCTTGTTTCAGTCGAATTTATAATGGCTTCGTTTGTCTTAAGAATATCATTAAGTTCAGCCAAAGTCTTCTCTTCTTTCTGAAGTTCCCTTCGAAGATCAGCTTCTTTTGCCGAAGCCTCAGAAATCTGCTTGTCCAAAGCCTCGTATTCGCGGTGTGTTGTAATATTGTCCATATTTTTTTCACCGTCTTCACGGAGCTTAACAGCTTCATCAAGTTCAATCTTAAGCTGTCCAACCCTTTCTTTTACAGCTTCATAATCTCTGTTTTTCTCAATATATTCCTTCTTAATGCGGGCAAGAAGCTCATCCTGAGAAGTCAACTGTTTTGGCGCTTCATCAATTTTTGATTCAAGCTCGTACTTGCGGCCAAGAATCACCTGAAGACTTTTCAACCGGTCAAAGATTTCTGTTGTTACCATTATAAGTTTTCCTTAATTACTGATGTATCTTTAAAATATATAGAAAAAAATGAAATATGTCTATAAAAGCGACCTTAAAAATAGTTTTTTAGGACATTTCAAGACAAGTTTCATCTTTCAAAAATTCAGAGATTAATTTTCAATATAATCCCTGAGCCCGTTTGCACGGCGAGGATGTCGGAGACGGCGCAAAGCCTTCGCTTCAATCTGGCGGATTCGTTCCCTAGTAACATTGAAATAAAGTCCAACTTCCTCCAATGTAAGAGAATATCCGTCGTCAAGGCCGAACCGCATCTTCAGAACTTCCTGTTCGCGCGCTGGCAAAGTTCCCAAAACCTGGCGCAGCTGTTCCTGCAGCAGCTTGTATGATGTCTGTGTCGCAGGATTTTCAACTTCCTTGTCCTCGATGAAATCTCCCAGCGAAGAATCCTCCTCCTCGCCAATTGGAGTTTCCAGGGAAATCGGCTCACGCGCAACATTCTTCACTTGCTTAACACGCGCAACCGGCCAGCCAAGCTGCTGGGCAATCTCCTCATCGGTAGGCTCACGGCCAAGTTTCTGCAGCAGCTGCCGTGACTCTCGGACAACTTTGTTGATCTGCTCAATCATATGAACCGGAACACGGATTGTTCTTGCCTGGTCAGAAATGCTTCTAGTTATCGCCTGGCGGATCCACCATGTTGCATAAGTTGAAAATTTAAATCCTTTTCTGTACTCAAATTTCTCAACAGCCTTTATAAGACCGATATTTCCTTCCTGAACAAGGTCAAAAAACTGAAGTCCGCGGTTCGTATATTTTTTAGCAATCGAAACAACAAGCCTGAGGTTCGCATTTATAAGGCGGTTCTTCGCGTCTTCCATCATTTTGCTGCCGCGCTTGATTTCCTGGGCTTTTTCAAGAATTTCGTCTATTGTATTTTCAAATTCATATTCAAATTTGCTGAGCTTGCGGTCTATTTTCTGAATCTGAGTGTAAATATCGCGAATATCATCCGTTGTCATATTAAGTTCAGACTCGATTTTCGCAGTTTCAGAGCGGATAGAAATGCGCCGTCCCAATGCACGGAGCTCTATAGCATTAGAAATTCTGAGTTCGCGCATCTTTTTTTCCTGCTTCTGGCGGAATTCCTCAATTTTGTTCTTTGCGTCACGGAATTTCAGCGTAAAACGGTCAAGCTCCTCGCTCTGAATTTCAATTTTCATAAGCTGAGGCTGAATTTTTTCACGCAAGGCAACAAGTTGCGGATCATTGAAAATTCTGCTGGACTGCTCCGTTCTGTAAAGATTTTCCTTGATAGCCATATACTGCTTCATTTCCTGAAGCACAGGCTTTATATATTCACCGTAGCAGCTTTTCAGACGGCGTTTTTCAGCCATCTCCTCATTGATTTCCTTTCGCGCCTTGCCAGGCTCGTGCTGGTCTATTCTTGTAAAAGCTTTTACCGCGATACCGAAAAATTCAGGAATCATAATTCCAGATTTTAAGACAACATCCTTGATGATATTGTTTCCGTCTTCCATTTTCTTTGAAAGAATTACTTCCTGCTCAGCAGTAAGAAGATTTTCCTTACCAATTTCGCGCAGGTAAAGCCGGATAGGATCATCGATGCTTGAATCTTTGTCACCGTTCACGAGCTGGATACTATCATCCTTGCCAGACAGCTCCGCATCATCGACAATATCCTCATCGTCAAGAACTTCACCGTCCGGAACATCCTCGTCATCTTCTACAGAAATATCCTCATCTTCTTCCTCTTCATCATCAAGATCAAGGCCAGACTCCACAACCTCTATGTTTTCCTTTGCAAGAAGCTGAAGAACTTGCTCCATGTCCGAGGAATTCAAAAAATCCCGGCCAACAAGAACACCGATTTCATCGTAAGTAATTTCCGCCTTACCCTTTGCATAATCTAAAATTTTCTGAATATAAGGATTTACTTCCTGATCCATTTTGCACCTTTTATTTTTTCAAAGACTTTATTTTATTATCAAGCTCAATTTTTTCCGCAAGAAGCTTTTTAAATTCAGCCTCGTCATCCACGGTCAAGCAATTGAAACTGCGAATTTGTTCCATAAGCCTGCTCCTGCGGCGTTCAAGACTTCTTGACTTAAGCAGCAGAACTGAATCCTTTACGGCACTTTCGGTGTTATCCCTGAATTCTCCAAGAGAAACCGCACTGGTTATCAAGTTGGAAAGATTCTCATCATCACAGTGATTCAGCAACGTTGTAAAAGACAAGGAATTTTCTTTAAAACACTCCTCGAGCGCAACAAAAAGCTTTCGCGCGGAAGAATCCTCAAAATCATCGGGAGTCAGCTCATTGCGCACAAGCGCATATTTATCAAGGTCGGCTATTATCGCCAAGAGACTTCTTAATTCTGCATTAAGTTTTATTTTCTGATTTACAGGAATGTTTTTTGGCTGCCGGTTTTCAAGACGCTGACGAGCTTGCCCACGATTTATAAAATCCCTCTTCACGGCCTCCGGCTTCAAGTTGAATGCCTCGCACAACTGCGCAAGACAGGACTCTCTAAGCATATCTGACTGAAGGGAATCCAAATAAGGAAAATATTCAAGCGCGGCTCTAGTTTTTCCCTCAGGAGTATCAACAGGATAGTCTTTCCCTAGTTTAGATAGTAAAAAGTCGCTATCTATAATAGCACCAGAAACCGCATTCGTCAATATTTTTTCACCGAAATTCTGCATCAGCTCAGCAGGATCTTTTCCGCCTTCAATCCTTATAACACGGACAGACAGCCCCGCTTTTCTTAGCATAAGAATAGCCCTCAAAGTAGCTTTCTGGCCGGCTCCATCAGCATCAAACGAAAGAAGAACCTCGTCAACAAACGGACGGATTATTTTTATCTGCTCCTCCGTAAGAGATGTTCCAAGAGGCGCTACCGCAAATTCAATTCCGCACTGATGATATGCAATGCAGTCCATATATCCTTCGCAAAATATAACTTTCCGGTTCTGCTTTATAGATTTTTTCGCAAAATTGAACGCATACAAAGTCTCGCCTTTTTTATACTGAATCAAGTCACCGCTATTTAGATATTTCGGACTGTCAGGATTCTTGTCAAGCTGCCGGCCGCCCATAGCCACAACCTGCCCCTGCCTGTTGAATATCGGAAACATCAGCCTGTTTGAAAAAAAAGCGATATTTGGATAATTTTTGCTGAACAAACCGGACTTTTCAAGAAATTCGCTGCTGAAATTCTTCTTCAGCAAAAATTTCTTCAGCCACGTGCGGTCCGCCGGAGAATATCCAAGCTTGAATTTTTTTATCGTTTCCAAGGAAAGCCCGCGGTCGGTTATATATTTCAAAGCAAACTTGCCCTGCTCAGATTCCGTCAGAAGATAATGGAACATCGAAGCCGTCCGTTCATAAAGCTCAATGTATTCCTCCCGGATTTTCAAAGCTGGATCAGGTTTCACACCTTGTCCTGACTCGTATTTAACAGGAATCCCAAATCTTTTCGCAAGAAATTCAACCGCGTCAGGAAAAGACATCTTCTCCTGCTCCTCAATGAATTTAACCACATTTCCGCCGGCTCCGCAGCCAAAGCAATGATAAAATTTCTTCTCGCTGTCAACATGAAAAGAAGCTGTTTTTTCCCCGTGAAACGGACAGCACCCCCAGAAATCTCCGTTTCCTTTAGACTCAAGCTTTGTATATTCACCGATCACAGAAACAATGTCCGCTGAATTTACAACCGCATCTATCGTCTCCGCAGAAATAAAACCCGCCATAACCTAGTTTCCAGACTTTTTTGTGCTGTAAATATATCCTTCATTTACATGAGTGGAAAAATCCTTTGAAAAAACATGTCGGCCAGACTTTGAATCAACAAGCCTGAAGAAATAATAATCCGTCTTGGCTGAATTTACCGCGGCGTCAAGCGCGACAAGCCCAGGGTTTGAAATCGGTCCGGGCGGAAGTCCTGCCCATTTGTAAGTATTGTACGGACTGTCAATCGCCAAATCCGCATACGTTATAACATCCGGATGCGGTTTCCCTTGAATTTCAGTAAGAATATATTCAATTGTAGCGCATGAATAAAGCCCGATATTATGGTCAAGGCGGTTTCTGAAAACACTTGCAATCAGCGGAGCCTCTTTTTCAATTCTATATTCACGCTCAACAACCGAAGCAAGAACAACATCCTTGTAAATTTCATCCATGTCAAGGGAAGAAGCTCCCTTCACAGACCCAAGTTTCTCAAAAAAATTGCCAGCCATCTGCCTTACAACATCTTCTCCTGACATTTTAGGCGTAAAAAAATATGTGTCAGGGAACAAGAACCCCTCGAACGAGGCGCCAGGAATTTTATATTCGGCAAGAAGAGATTTGCTTTTCGCAGCAAAAATGAATTCATCCTCTGAACAAACACCGGAATCAGCGAGTTTCTTTGCAATTTTTGAAATCGTCAACCCTTCCGGAAATGAAACCCGTATATACTCCTGCTGCCCAGAAGAAAGAATTTTGAAAATTTCCGCATAACGCATGGAATTTGAAATTTTGTAAACTCCGCTTTTCAAGGAAAAAGAAGCCGTGCTTCCTGTAAAAACAAAACGCGCAAAAGAATAACGCGCGCACAAATAAAAAAAAGAGCTGCTGCGGATAACTTTTTTTTCTTTCAATATATTGGAAATTTGCCTTGCGGTTGAGCCGGATGGAACTTCAATACGCTGAACAGTTTTGTTTTTTTCAGAAGAAACCGGCATAACCTGAACAAAGGAAAAACAAACGCAGAATAAAACTAAAACCACGGCGGTAGAGAGAAAAATACGCTTAGCCTTCATACTTTTACCCCCTGATTTTCATCAGCAAAAGCAAAAAAAATAGCATAAATAAAAAAAAAACGAGCAAGGAAAGTCTTGCTCGTTTGACTTGGGAAGTCAGGGAATCGAACCCCATCCGGTTGCCCAAGAGATTTACAGTCTCCCGCAGTCCCACTGTGCCAACTTCCCTTTATAGAGCTGCCTGTAGGATTTGGACCCACGACCCCGAGATTACAAATCACGTGCTCTACCAGCTGAGCTAAGGCAGCAATTTTCGTTGTTTTGCGCAACGTGATATTACAAAATAAAAAAAAAGGTCAATAGCAAAAAAGCAATTTTTTCAAAAAAAAATCTATTTTCCGCAGAAATCCGGGCGAAGAACTTCCGCGCCGCCAAGATAAACGTGCTCAGGCACAGAATTTTCTTCAAGATAAACAGAAACAAGAAGACGGATAACTTTTTTCAGCCCGCCCCTGACGTATGCTTCCTGGCTGCAGAAAAGAGGAATTCTGGAAACATCAATTCCATTATATTCTTTTCTAAGAGCCGCGCACGGATTCGCACGGTTCAAGTCTTTGGTGAGCGTAAACTGCATTGACACAATGTCGGATGAATTTATTTTGTTTTTCTCAAAAATTTCCGAGCACATTCGAACAGTTGCGTTGGAAATTGATTCTTTTGAATTTTCAGCGCAGACAGCGCCGCGGATAGCATAAAGTCTTTTCATTTTTAATCCTGATTGTTAAAAAAATTTTTAAGCCGGCTCAGAAATTCAGCGTCATCTTCTGAATCAGAAGAATTTTCCAGCGCGGAAGATAGATCTTTTATTTTAGTAAGAAATGCGGAACGGATATTTTTATACATCAAAAAATCCGGATACGAACATTTGCTCAGCGAGACAGACGAAAACTGAATTCCTTTGAATTTTCCGTTTAAATCGGCAAGTTTCATCAAATCTTCCTGGGTAAGAGTTTCCGGCTGAAATGAAGAATCATTCTCGAGCCTTTTCATTATTTCCGAGGATATCCTCTGTGGTGAGAATAAACTTCTGTCCGG
>SAMEA104315436__coassemble_1708_pt1 | contig 11696 bp, 8 predicted proteins | sample SAMEA104315436__metabat2_high_PE_011 | metagenome-assembled genome bin SAMEA104315436 (sample SAMEA104315436) | gut metagenome | biome: Monkey gut; feature: monkey-associated habitat; material: faeces | place: China | collected 2013 | reverse complement strand
CTTGCCTACAGAACCGGCTGGCTGAAATGCCACTACCCGGCGGCTTTTATGGCTGCAAACCTTACAAACGAAATTTCCACAACAGACGGAGTTTCAATTTATATCGCTGAATCAAAACGAATGGGACTCAAAATCGATCCGCCGGACATAAACGCTTCCTATTCAGAATTCGATGCTGTCGGGGACCACATAATTTTTGCTCTGCGCGGAATGAAAGGAATGGGAAAAGAAGCCGCGGACGCAATTGTAAAAGAGCGGGAAGAACACGGACCTTACAAATCATTCATTGACTTCCTTGAACGCTGCATTCCTCTTCAGTCTGTAACAAAAGACGAGGAAACCGGCAGAGAGCTGAAAAAAACGCTCATAAACTCAAAAGCTGTTGAAGTCTGCATAAAAACAGGCGCGTTCGACAAACTTGGGCAGAACCGACCTACGCTTCTTGAAAATATGGAGCGCGCAATCAGCTATGTTCAGGATAAAATCAACGGAACAGACAACGGCCAGGGCGACCTGTTCGGCGATACTGATGAAAAAGTCTACGCAGATTTCCAGTTCACTGAAGTTCCAGATCTTCCGACTTTTGAAAAACTGAACATTGAAAAAGAAATCATCGGAACTTATGTTTCCGGCCATCCCCTTGGCGATTTTGAAAAAGTTATCAAAACCTGCGTCACATTGACTTCAAAAACAATTGCGCGCGCCGCGGAAGAAGACAAGGCTTTGAAGGCAAGTTTCTCCGGAAAAGATTCATGGCAGAACAGAAATGCGGGAAAAGTCTACACAGTTCTTGGCTTCCTGCACAACCTTCACCCGATTGTAACAAAAAAGGCAACAAACATGGCTTTCGCCAAGCTGCAGGACTACGACGGCGAATTTGACATGACATTCTTCCCAAAAACCTGGGAAACGCTGAAAAACCAAATTCAGGACGGAAATATCTATGCTTTCAAGGGAAAAGTTGACGGCACGCGCGAGGAACCGAGCTTCATCGTGGACAGCATTGAAGACATTTCCAGCCTGAAGCAACATTCAATCCATGAAATTCATATTTCTCTGGAAAATAATTTCAATTCTGAACGCGATATTGCAAAAATGAAAGATTTTTTATTTGGCACAACAGGCAATTGTTCAGTATATTTTCATGTAGATACTTTGAATGGCGCTTACATTGTAAAAGCGAACAGCTCGCTCACTTGCCCTGCAACGCCAGAAGTTCTTACAAAAATAAAAGACCTGGATTTTGTAAAGGAAGTCTGGTCTGAATAGGATGATTTATGCTTCGAATACTTATTAATACTGCCGCCGGCGCTGTTTCTTTATATTCAACGCTCTGCTTTTTCAGAATTCTTCTAACATGGATTCCGGCCTTGAACTACAGCGCAATCGGAAGATTTCTTTCCTCGATATGCGATCCTTATCTGAACCTTTTTTCAAGGCTTCCGCTACGAATAGGAATGTTCGACTTTACCGCGATGGTCGCAATCGGCGCGCTTTACGTTGTTTCATCGATTCTGGCAAACATCAGCGCGTCTGGATACATTTCACTGAGCATGATTCTTGCAAATCTAATAAACATTGTCTGGTCAATCGGCTCTTCAATCATCACCGTAATAATGATTATATTTTTTGTGCGCTATCTTGTTTCAATTTTCAGCAGGACAAGCAACCAGTACGATTCGCCGTGGCAGCGTTTTGACGACGCAATCCGCAATATGGTTTTTAAAATCTGCAATTTCTTCACCGGCGGAAGAAGCGTTTCATACAAAACGGCGCTCCTGATTGACGCGATTGCAATGCTTGTGATTCTGGCAGTTTCTTTCTTCCTTCTGAATCTTGTGCTCCGGTTTATCCACTACATTCCTTTTTAACAAAAAAATGAAGCTGGATGAAATAAAAACGCCAATTTCCGCTCTTCCAGGAATCGGTCCCGCGGCAGAAAAACTGTTTGCAAAGCTGAATATTTTTACTGTCTGCGACCTTTTGAAATTTTATCCGCGAACGTACGAAGACCGCCGCCAGCGAGTGCCGATTTCGCATTTTGAATCGGCAAAAGTCCACACAGTTGCCCAGGTCGCCGCGCACGAATTTTTTGGCTACGGAAGAATGAAAACGCTGAAAATAATTATTTCCGACGGAACTGCATCCGCGAGCCTGATTGCGTTCAACAGAACTTTTCTGCAGCATTCACTTCCAGTAGGCAGCATTATTGTTGTCACAGGAAATTTTTCTGTAAAATACGGGCAAATTCAAAGCACAGATTTCGATGTTTCAAAGCTTTCTGATTCTGGAAAAATTGAAGATTTTGAAAACCATCCTCTTCCGGATTCAGGAATTCTTCCAATTTATCCATTAACGGAAGGACTGACCCAAAAAACAGTCCGAAAAGCGGTTCAGGCGGCAATCAAGCAATACGACATTGGAATTGACAATAATCTTCCTGAAAAATACATCCAGAAGCAGAATCTTCTTTCAAAAAAAGAAGCGCTGAAATTCATTCATTCAAGCGAAAATCCGGCGGAAATTCAGGCGGCTAGAGAAACCTTGATTTACGAGGAGCTTTTCTTCTTTCAAAAAGCGATTGCGGAGCGGGCATTCAAGCACAAAGGAGCAGTTCCGGCCGCAAGCCTGGAAGAAGCGAAGCAAGCAGGAACAGAACAGTGGGCGCAGCGCGGAAAAGAACTTTCTGAACAGGAGATGAACAGCTTTATAGAAAATCTTTCGCCTCTCCAGAAAGAACTTTTGAACAGGCTTCCTTTCTCTCTGACTCCGGATCAAATTTTTGTAATCGACCAGATGAACAAGGACATAGACAGGGGCTTCCGCGAACGAGCGGCTCTGCTGAACGGAAAAACAACTTCGGCAAAAATTCCGTTCACAATGCAGCGGCTTCTGCAGGGCGATGTAGGCTCTGGAAAAACTCTTGTCGCGTTTTTCGCCTGCCTGCGCGTTATCAGCTGGAAAGGCCAGTGCGCGCTGATGGCGCCAACAGAAATTCTTGCCAGGCAGCATGCGGATTCAGCGGCCAAACTGCTTGAACCGCTCGGCGTGAATGTCGCATTTTTAACAGGAAATGTAAAAAATGCTGGACGCGCGAATCTTTTGAACGCTTTAAAATCTGGAGAAATAAATATTGTCATTGGAACGCACGCTCTTTTCAGCAGGCAGGTTGTCTACAACGACCTTCAGCTTGCCGTTATTGACGAGCAGCACCGCTTCGGCGTTATTCAGCGCCAGTCCATTCTGGAAAAAGGCCGCCATTCTGAAACAATTCCTCCTGTAACATTCGAGCCGCACCTTCTTATGATGAGCGCAACCCCGATTCCGCAGACGCTTGCGCTCACAGTTTTTGGCGATTTGGATGTAAGCGTTATAAAAACCATGCCGAAAGGACGCAAACCGATTCAAACTTATCTTGTAAAAGAAGGTAACGAACGAAATGCCTACGATGCGGTGCGAAACCAGCTGAAAACTGGCCGTCAGGCTTATTTTGTATATCCGGCGATAACTACAGAAAATGAAAACGGCGAAATTCAGGATATAAAATCTGCGGAAGAAAATTTCAGGAATTTATCACAGAATATTTATCCTGACTACAAATGCGCCCTTCTTCACTCTAAAATTTCCGAGGAAGAGCAAATTCAAATTCTAAAAGATTTCCAGAAAGGAAAAATACAAGTTCTGGCGGCAACAACAGTTATTGAAGTCGGAGTTGATGTTCCAAACGCAACGTGCATCGTGATTGAGCAGGCGGACCGGTTCGGGCTGGCCCAGCTTCACCAGCTGCGCGGAAGAGTTGGCCGTGGAAGCGAGCAGTCATTCTGCTTCCTGATTTACAGCAAGAAAATAACAGAAACTGGAATTGAAAGAATGAAAGTTCTTCGCCAAAACACAGACGGATTTATAATTGCAAGTCAGGATTTAAAACTAAGAGGTCCCGGCGAAATCACCGGAACCGCTCAGGCAGGAAATCTTTCTCTTGGAATTGCAGACATCATCCGCGACCATGACATTCTTGTTCAAGCCAGGAACGATGCCTTTGAATACACAAAAAACTTGCTCAGCTAAGCAACATAACATTCAAGCCGTCGGGCACGTGTTGGATGCTGCATTCTTACAATCGCATGTTTTTCAATCTGTCGGATTCTTTCCTTTGTAAGATTGAATTTTTCACCAACTTCTTTCAATGACATCGGCTTTTCAATTCCAATTCCATAGCGCATCTTCAAAACTTCAGCTTCCGCCGGTTTCAAAGTAGCAAGAACTTTGTCTATATCTTTCTGCATTTCCGCATGGATTGCCATATCTTCCGGCTGTCCTTCAGACTTGTCTTCAATCATAGCGCCCAAAGTAATGCGGGAATTGTCTTTTCCAACAAATTCTGAATCCAAAGAAGCCATCTCGCGGCTTATGTCAATCAGCTCATGAACATGCTTTACATCCATATCAAGCATCGTGGCAATTTCAGCAAGCTCCTGCTCTTCCGGAACTTCACCTTTGATATCTTTTCGCGCGCGTTCAATCTGAACAAGCTCGTTCGCCCTGTTCTGCGGCAAACGGATTGCGCGGCTTTTTTCACATATTGCTTTAAGAATTGCCTGGCGGATCCACCAAACTGCATACGAAATAAAGTGATAGCCTTTTGAAACGTCAAATTTTTCAATTGCCGTCATAAGACCAATATTTCCTTCGCTTATAAGATCCTCAAGCTCCAGTCCTTTTTTCTGATATTTTTTGGCGACATTCACAACAAAACGAAGATTCGCATTCACAATCTTATTTTTTGCAGCCTTATCACCGGCAGCGGCCTTTTTTGCCAGTTCGGTTTCCTCTTCATATGAAAGAAGCGGAATCTTATTGATTTCTTTTAGGTAAATTGAAATTGAACTGTCTGTCATATCTTTGCCTCCAAAAATAATCTACATTAAATATTATGCAAAATTCGTGCCAACTTTAAGAAAAATTAAAAATTAAGTAAAAAAATTATAAATATTCAGATTTTTTCATGTTTCAGAAGAAAAACGCGCCAATTTTTCAGCACGTTTCAAAAAATCACCAGAATAAAAGTGGGTAATTTTTCCACAGGCAGATAAAACACTGCAATAAATGGGTAAATTTTCCACACCAAAATATTTTTTTTACTTTTTTTGTTGACGATTCAGCATAGATTTTCTTATATTTAATGGTAGAAAAGGTAAATATTTTCCAAAATAGGAGCAAAATAGAATGAAAATCAAACCATTAGCAGACAGAATTCTTGTGAAAAACGATGCGGCAGAAACAAAAACTGCAAGCGGACTTTATATTCCAGAAGGAGCACAGGAAAAAACACAGACAGCAACAGTTGTTGAAGTTGGTCCGGGAACAGATGACGACAAAATCACTGTAAAAGCCGGCGACCGCATTATGTATGACAAATACGCTGGAACACAAGTAAAACTTGACGGTGAAGATTATCTTATTCTTCACATGAGCGATGTTATTGCTGTAATCGAATAAATATATTTCAAAAAAAAACAGAAGCCTGCGCCAAAAACGCGGGCTTTTTTTAACGCACAGCCTTGATTTTAAGCAGAAGAAGCTTCGCCTCTGCGTTTCTTGGATTCAATGTCGAGCTGTATTCCGCGCAAATTCTTGCATTTTTAAAATCTTTCATATCCATATAAATCAGCGCCATTCTGTACATTGCAAGCGACTTTATCTCTTTTGCCGAACTGCGTCCGTTCACTTTTTTATACAAATCCAAAGCATCTGATTTTCGCCCAACAGAATTATAGATTTGCGCCATATTCAGCGCCGAAAAATCGCAGACCGCCACATTAATATACTGTTTTTCCTCATTCTCAAACACACAGAATTCGCCAAGCCGGACTGAATCGGCAGCTTTTCCAGACAAAGCGGCAAAATAGAACGCGAACTCCGCTTCTGCAGAAGAAAATCCGCTGATTTTTTTCACAACATTTGTCCAAAAATCATTGTCGCAGGCAATTTTATACTTTGAAGAAATATATTTATAGAAAAGATTCCACGCATCCGCTGTATTTTTTGTTTTCAGCAGAAAATTCAACGCATACTCAAACAAAAGCTCCGGATAAACAGAAGGAGAAACAGCATTCTCTTCCAGAAGCCTCCAGACATCCGCAGTTTTTTCAGCTTCAGTATAATTTTTGTCAGTTTTATACTTCAAATCAAGCCGGGCAACATAAAGCAACGGCGACTTGAAACGCGCAAGACTTTTATCAATTCTGGAAAGCGCGTCGCTCAAAGGAATTTTCTGGCGGCTGTCATATCGCTCCATTTCAAGCGAAGCAAGCCCCTCGTCCCGAAGCTGGAGTTTCGTGGAATCTTCATGACGCTCCAAATTTGAATTATACGCAAAATCAGCATACGAAATAAGTCCCGGAACATAATCCGGCCAGTTTTCAACACAAAAACCAAGAAGCTGAACAGCACGTTTTTCCCGCCCTGAATCCAAAGCCCATTTCGCGCTGTTCACAAAAATTGGAGGCAAAAACTTGTTTTCATCATTTTCCGGAGCTGAAAGAATGAAATTTCCAGCGCCGTCAGAAATTGAATCCAGATATTTTTCCCTTATCAGCTCAGCATTTTCAGAGTCGCCAAGCCAAATATAAGAATCCTGAAGAACTGCACTAATTTCAGAAACCGAAATTAAACTCCTTGCCTTTCCAGAACGCACCTCCGCCAAAGACAGCGCCGCATTTCCATAATTTATAGATTCGCCGAAATGCCCGGCATCATACATTGCAAGCGACCAAAAAAATCCGTCATTCGCCTCGGAAATTTTCTGAATTCCCGGCTGAATAAGAGCCGCTTTTTCATATGCGCCGGCGGCAAGATGCAGAAGAGCGCAGTTTCTTAGCCAGGCTGAATTTTTTGAGCCATTATACGCATCGTAATAAACTGAAAAATATTCCGGAGCAAAAAAAACATCCATAAGCTCCGAATTTTTCGATTTTTCAAGAACATTTCTTAAAACAGCTTCTGAAAAAACTGAGCCGTATCTTGTTCCTGAAAGAATTTTTCCAGCCGCAAGCGACTCGTCAATTCTTCCGTTCGAAAGCAGAAAATGCGCATAAACCGCATTAAGCTCATTGTTTTTTGGATTTTTTTTAATTGCCTGGATTAGAGTTTTCTCTGCTTTTTCCGAAAGCCCGATTTTCAAATAACGTTTAAAAATACCGATTTCAATCCAGGAACTGTAGGATTTTTTTTCAATCTTGCCAAGATCCCGTTCAGCATCCTTGAACTGTTCCTGATTTATAAGAATATCGATTTGCTCCAGCGCCGAAGCAACAGATTTCTGCTCCACACGGTTTGAGCACGAAAAAAAAACCGGCAGAAACAGCACGGCGAACGCAATGCATAAAATATTTCCACCTGATTTTTTTATCATCTAAGAATTCTGCTCCGTCAAATCTTTTCTAATGCTGTCAAGAATTGCATTTGTAAATTTATGAGTTTCATCTTCACCGTAATCCTTTACAATTTCAACAGCTTCGTCAATTGTAATCTTCGGATCAACTTCTTTTTGGTAAAGCATGGCATAAACGCTCATTCTGACAACTGCAAGCGCAACTTTGTTAAGACGCTCAATCGACCACTTTGAAGAAAGATGCTTTTTAATGATTTCATCAATCTGCTGAATATTTTCAACCGTGCCTTTCACAAGAATTCTTGCATAGTCAAAGACTTCCTGCTTTTTGGCCGGAGAAAGTTTCTCAAACTGGCTCATCTGCTTTTCCTGCAGACAATATTTCACTTCATCAGAAGAATCCTCGCCGACTTCTGAAGCATCAAAAACATCGCTTTCAAGCCACGAAAATGAAATCAAATCATTTAAATCAACGCCGGCAACATCCCATGAATACAAAGCCTGAAAAGCAAGAATTCGGCTTATTCTTCTAGACATAAATTCCCCCTCGCCTTACCAAGAAAGAAGTTTTGTCAAAGCATCGCCAGTTTTCTTTCGCTCAACGTTTGCTTCTGTATCAAGTTCCTTTGCAATTTCCTGAGCCGCAACTGTGAAATACTGCATAACCTTCTGCTGGCCCAATGAACTGCGGATATAATCATAAACAGTTGTTGTGGAATCCGGCTGAACAACATCGCTCAAAGAAAGCATTTTTGCATCATATTTCTTGATGATTGTATAAAACTGGAAATGTGTGTCAAATTCACCGACACTAGAAAAATATCCAACATTGTTATCAAACAGCGAAAGAAGATCTTTGTAAGAAATTCCAAGCTGCTGCGCGCTCACCTGATTTTTGTTGATAAGCATTTCTCCAGACTGGAAGCCGGAATTTTCTTTTTTAGACTCAACGGTCATCTGGTTCACAGTGAGTTTCTTGTCCTTCAGCTTATTGAAAAGGTCATTCGCCTTTACACGAGCCGCTTCCGCATCCTTGCCCTTTGGAATAACAACCATATAAAGCTTCAGCATGTCAGTCCATACAAACTGAGATTTGTTCAGCTCATAAAAAGCCCGGATTTCTTCATCTGTAGCGGCAACAGACTTGATTTCATTTTCACGCTGGCTAAGAATATACTGCTGAACCAAAGTCTGGTTCTTCAAATACGTTTTATAGTCCGCAACCGACATTCCAATCTGCTGCTTCATAAAATCATCAAGCGAAAGATTTGTCTGCTGCTTCACAACTGTTTCAAGCTCCGACTGAGTTGCATTTCTTCCAAGAAGCTGCTGGCTCACCTGCTGAAGGAACATCTGCTCAATCTGGCTGTCTGTGAGCGTAATTCCAGATTTCTGGGCAGCCTGAAGAACAAGTTTTTCCTGAATAAGCGCATCCAAAACCTTTTTTCTGTCATCAACTGAAAGAACCGAACCTCTTTGTTTTTCATACATTTCAACACGAGTTTTAATCTGCTTCAATGAAATTGATTCGTTTTTATTTAGTTTTACCACTGCAAGAACCTGAAGATCGTTCTGTGCAAAAACTGCCGCACACATAAATAAAGCTAAAAATGCAACTGCAAAACGTTTCATATATAAAATCCTTTTTCTTTTGTTTTCTAATATTTTACACCATAAAACCAACAAAATGTAAAAATAGTTACATTTTTTTTAGTTTTTTGAAAATAAAATACTATTTATCCAGCGGAAGTCCGCCGCTTATTGTTGCCCTGATTCTGCGTACACCAGCGGAAGAAGACTGTTCCTTTTCAATTTTGAATTTTCCAATCTGCGCTGTGTGCTGAACATGAGGTCCGCCGCAAACTTCCTTAGAGAACCAGTCCTTCTTGGTGTCGCGCCCGATTGTATAAACTTTTACCTGCTCGCCGTATTTATTTACGAACAACGCGCGCGCGCCTTCAGCCTTAGCCTGGTCAAGCGGCATAACTTCCATTGTTACAGGAAGATCCTCGTTTATCTTTTCGTTTACAATATCTTCAACTTTCTGGATTTCTTCCTTTGTCATAGGACGTCCGAAAGTGAAGTCGAAGCGCATACGCTCATTGTTTATGTTCGAGCCTTTCTGTGAAACCTCATCACCAAGAACTTCAACCAAAGCCTGCTGAAGCAAGTGTGTGGCCGTGTGGTATTTTGTTGTTATGTCAGACTGCTCGGCAAGTCCGCCTTTCGCCTTTCCTGCGTCAAGCGACTTTGAAGCTTCCTGGTGCTTCTTTTCCGCCGCCATAAAGCCTTCAACATCAACGGTAAATCCGTTTTCCGCGCCAAGCTCCTGTGTAAGCTCAAGCGGATAACCGTAAGTTTCATAAAGATTGTAGGCAACCTTTCCTGAAATAATCTTTTTCGGATTTTTCATAAGGTTTGGAAGAAGTTTCTGGAATTCAGCCTCGCCTTTTTTAAGCGTTGTACGGAATTTAGCTTCCTCCGCTGTAAGCTCGCGGTAAATTTTATCTTTGTTCTGCTCAAGCTCTGGATATGCGTTCTTGAAATTTTCAACAACAACCGCAGCAACTTCGGCAAGAAATTCCTTTTCGATTCCAAGCTTCATTCCATGGCGCACGGCACGGCGGATCAGCCGGCGAAGAACATATCCAGCTCCCACATTTGAAGGTGAAACGCCTTTCTGGTCGCCGAGAATAAAAACTGAAGCGCGGCTATGATCTGCAATAATTCGCACGCTCTTGTCTTTTTCATCGTCGTCACCGTACTTGTAGTTTGAAAGCTCCTCGATTTTTGCAATAATCGGCTGGAAAACTTCTGTAAGATAAACTGAAGTTTTTCCCTGAAGAATGCAGTTTGTGCGTTCAAGGCCCATTCCTGTGTCAACATTTTTCTTTGGAAGCGGCACAAGAGTCTTTTCATCAACGCGGTTGTACTGCATAAACACGTTGTTCCAGATTTCCATCCAGTTTTCGCTGTCAGTGCCTTTGTTTGAGCCGGCAGGAGGCAGCCCTTCGCCAACCCAGTAGAAAATTTCTGTATCCGGGCCGCAAGGACCTGTTGGACCGGCCGCCCACCAGTTGTCGCTTGCAGGAAGATATGCGATTTTGTCTTCCGGCATTCCGTTTTCTTTCCAGTAAGTGGCAGCCTCCTCATCGCGAGGGGCATTGTCGTCGCCGGCAAAAACCGTCACCGAAATTTTACGCGGATCAAGGCCGAGCCATTTCGGGCTGGTCAGAAATTCATACGAAAATCCGATTGATTCTTTTTTAAAATAATCACCCAAAGACCAGTTTCCAAGCATTTCAAAGCAGGTAAGATGGCTTGGATCGCCAACTTCATCAATATCGCCTGTGCGGATGCATTTCTGATAATCTGTAAGGCGAGTTCCAGAAGGATGTTTTTCTCCCAGCAGATATGGAACAAGCGGATGCATTCCGGCCGTAGTAAACAAAACTGAAGGGTCATTTTCTGGAATCAAAGACTGTCCAGAAATTTCAACGTGATTTTTACTCTTAAAGAACTCAATATATTTTGAGCGTAATTCGTTTGCAGTCATAATAGATAATTATAATGACGCTTAGCTTATTTTTCAATGTCAAAATCTTATGTTTTTATTATAAAATCCAGCGCATTTATCTTGCAGATTTTGAAATCACAATCTTCATTCCGTCTGCGGCGTAGCAAGTATCAGGAGAAAGTTTTACCGGCGAAAGAATTATTGTGTTCTTGTCAACAATTTTTCTAACAGACGGCTTCTGGTTTCGCCTTTTTGCTGGAACAACTTCTTCAGTTGTCTTGAACTGCATTGCGTAGGCCGGAAGCAGGCTTGATTTCTGGGAATTTGCCGCGCGGAACTGAATAACAGGATAATTTCCAACAGTGTCAACAAGATACACGCCTTTTTCCTCAATTTCTGAATTCACAAGAATGTAGTTTCCGTTTTTGAAAGTGATTTTTCTGCCTTCCTCGTCTTCCCAGCTGAAAACTTCAGAAAGAATTTTTTCGTACTCAGGATGCGGATATTCAATTTTTTCTTCGCCGAACGTGCTCTGGAAGGACATTTTCTTGTAAGTTCCATCCCAGTGGTTGTTTTCCTTGATTAAAAGCCCAACGTCCTCGTGGACCCGGATATAAACTTCATTCATTCCTGTGAGCATAATGTCAAGGCGGCGCTTCATGCTGGAAATAATTGAATTTACAAGAGTCAGATAAATTCCGCTTCTTCTAAGGCTTGAATTTTCCCAGGAATAAACGCCTTCCGTGTCATCAGAAAGAAAAATAACTTCTTTTGTGTCATAATTGA
>SAMEA104315436__coassemble_1684_pt1 | contig 11859 bp, 10 predicted proteins | sample SAMEA104315436__metabat2_high_PE_011 | metagenome-assembled genome bin SAMEA104315436 (sample SAMEA104315436) | gut metagenome | biome: Monkey gut; feature: monkey-associated habitat; material: faeces | place: China | collected 2013 | reverse complement strand
CATCAACGGCAAACGCCGCAAAAATGGTTTCAGAGTCTGGTTCTGATGACTGCGCGGCAATTGCAAGCTCTGTTACGGCGAAATATTACAATCTGGAAATTCTTCAGGAAGATATTCAGAATGACCCTTGCGACTATACAAGGTTTGTTGTAATCGCGGCAAACCATATCGAGAAAAAAATCATGGCGAGCGGAAAAGCTCCGAACGCCGCTTCGTTTGTTTTTTGTATTCCAAATGTTGCCGGAGCGTTGTACAATGTTCTGGGAGTTTTTCAAAGGCATAAGCTGAGCCTTTCAAGGCTGGAGAGCCGCCCTATTTCAGGTCAGCCGTGGCATTACTGGTTCTACACTGATGTTGAAATAAAAGAAGAAATTTTGCAGAATAAAAAATATATTGAAAATTTCATTGATGAACTTAAGAAATCTGCCGAGGAAGTCCGTCTTCTGGGTGTTTATTCAGAAGCTGGAAGCAGAATATAAATATTGTTCAAGTTACGAAGGAGACAAAAATGGAAAAATTCGTGTTGAGTGTTCTTGTTGAAAACCATGCCGGAGTTTTGAGCCGTGTTTCAGGATTGTTCAGCCGCCGCGGCTACAATATTGATTCATTGACGGTTTGCGAAACAGGAAATCCGGGCCAGTCTCGAATGACAATTGTTGTGAACGGCGATTCTTATATTCTTGAGCAGATTGAAAAGCAGCTTTCAAAGCTTGTGGAAGTCATTTCAATAAAAAAATGTGAAAAGAGCAGAACAACTCAGCGTGAAATGGCTTTGATAAAAGTAAAGGCTCCGGGCGAGGAGCGCGCGATTATTATTGGAACATGCGATATTTACCGCGCTCATATTATTGATGTAGCGCCAGACAGTGTGATTGTTGAAGCCACAGGAAGCGAAGAAAAAATCGAAAGTCTTATAAGGCTTCTGCAGCCGTTCGGAATTCTTGAATATGTAAAAACCGGCCTTACAGCGATGGACCGCGGCGAGGAAGTTATGCGTTGAGGCTGCCGCAGCGGCACCACTGGGAATTCCAAAGTTCTGTTTGAATTCCCGATTTTTTTTCTTCGGCGAGCTGGAAGATTTTTATTTCTTTTGAAAGACCTTGCCTTGAATTTAAAAGGCTTGTGCTTTGCTGATTTTTTCCGCAGGTTCCAAGAAGAAGTTTTCCGGCGGCTTCAAAACCGTCGTGCATTTTTATTTTTACAGCGCAAAGAATTTTGCCTTCAGAAAGTACGGCTTGCTCAACTAGAATTTTCTCAAAATTTTTCTTAAGCTGCGGAATGCTTTTCTGCTCAAAATAGCTGTCTTTCAGTTCAATAAGAAGCGGGAAAAAAGGAAACGCAATGTTTGTTTCTTCTTCGGAGTTCAGCAGGTTCAGAATTTTTTTCTGCTCCCGGATAAACAGGATTTCATCATCTTTGTGAAGTCGGATAACCTTTGGCATAAATAAAATATAGTATTTTTGAAAAAAAAATTGTAGTATCTAGTTATGAAAATAAAATTTGAACGCAGGCAGAAGATTATTGCCGGATGTATTTTTTTATTCATTCTTTTTGACGTTGCTGTTCTGGTTTTTAGGTGCGCGTCGAATTTGTATTCAAAATCAAGGCTTTCATTTGAAGGTAGTTCGGCCGCCGCGGAAAAAATGCGGGCTTTGAACAAGAACGCGGCTTCCGGAAAAATTTCCAAGCCAGGCTACGCATATTACAAATTCTCTTCCGAGGAGCAGGAGCTTTTCCGTGAATGTTACAAAAAATTTGGCTCAGCTGGAGTTTCTGTGCGCATTGGCGTAAAAAATTTGAAAGGCGCAAAGTTTAATCTGGCAATGGAGAAAGAAAAACTCTTCTATTTTGGATATTTGAGGAAAACTGATTTTACCGAAAAGGGGAAATTCAGTCCTTCTGCGAAACGGATTTTTTCCGGCTGCGATTTAAGAAATTTTATAAGAAACGGAAAAGGTTTTTCTTATTTTGACAACGGATTTGCCATTGAAAAAAATCTTGATGATGACGAAATTCCATGCGGTTTTGTTATTTATTCTGAATATCCTGTGAAAATTGTTGATTTTCTGGCCGGAAAGGCAAAAGTTGGTTTTGACCGCTCAAAGGAAATTCCGTTTTATGGCGTTTCTAGCAACGGCGGAAGTTTTTCAAGCAACCAGAATGGTTATGATTTTTCCGGCTGCACGCAGGTTTTTCCGGTTGAAAATACGCGTTATTCAATTATGCCGAAAATTGAGGCTGGATTTTTTGTTTCCCAGGACAATACAGCGGAAAAAAAGCCTGCCAATGTAAAGATAAATGCGGGCGGAGATTTGCTGGAAATCCGGATTTCTCCAAAAAATGCGGAGAATGTTATCCAGACTTCCACATTGCTTGCGCCGTTTAGCTACTATGAAATTACAGAAAATCCGGCGCTTGTTTCAAAGCTTCTGATGACAGCGAATGACACCCGGCTGATTCCTTCCGAGCCGGAAAAGGTTCTTGTTCCGCTGAAAACTGATCTGGGGCTTGTTCTTTCAAGCAGGAATTCAACCTGGCGCACAAAGGACTACGAGCTTTATGAATGGAATATTTTTCCGGGAATACTTTTTTTCGACACTTTGAATTATTCGGTTCAGGACCAGTTTTTTCGGCGAATTGCTTTTTTTGTTGAAAAAGCTGGTTTCCGCGGAAAGCTGCTTTCAGACGCTGAGCTTGGCGATATGCACGGCTACAATGCGCATGACTACAGCGCGGAAAGTCTTGCCTCGTTCTTTTCAGCGTGCGAAAGGCAGAATTTTAAAATTTCCCGGAAGGAGCAGATTCTTAAGGAAATCCTTTTGCGAAACGGAGTTATTGTTCCGGATTCAAATTCATACAAGGCTGGAAAAGGCGCGGTTGTTTCGATTTCCAGGGAATCTCCGGCTTATCTTAGGCGTTCGCTCACAGCGCATGAAGCCTGGCACGGAATATTTTTTACAGACCAGAATTTCAGGAATGCGGTTGCCGCCGTTTATTATACAGTTGATGAAAACACAATGTCGTTTATAAAAGGGTACTGGGCAAGCCAGAAAGGTTTGGGCTACGACCAGAATGACGAGTATCTTATGCAGAATGAATTTATGGCTTATCTTATGCAGCAGCCTCTTTCTTCTGTTGCAGGATATTTTCTGCATGTTGCAAACCGCGGCTCTGTTCTTGCGTACCAGAAGGAACTTTGCGGCTGGGTGAAAAACACCGGCGCCCAGACTTTTGAGGACGCCTGCCGCGTTCTTGATTCCTACGCCCAGGACAACTGGGGGCTTGCAAGCGGCCGGGTGGCTCTTGTTTCAAGAAACTGATTTTGGCCTGCTAGCTTAAGTCCGAGTTGAATTCCTGCTCCGCGCCGATTGTTGTTGGCGGCCCGTGTCCGGGAAGCAGAATTGTGTTTTCCTGCTGCGAAAGAATTTTTTCTTCAACATTTCTTCTGAGCAAGTGCTTTGAGTAGCTTGAATTTGTGCTGCCGAGCTTGCCTGCAAAGATTGTGTCGCCTGTAAAAATTGCATTTCCAATCTGGTATGCCATTGAGTCGGAAGAATGTCCCGGAATGTTCATGTAGCGTACCAGAAGCCCTGCGATATGCAATGTTCCGTCGCCGGTTATTACGTAGGTTTTGTCTCCGTTAAGCTCAAGGTCCGCACCGTAGATTTTTGGCGTGTAAATTTTCAGAAGAGTTTTCAGTCCCTGCACGTGGCTTGGATGGTTGTGCGTAACAAGAACGGCGGCCAGCTTCAGGTTGTTGTCTTCGATTCTTTTTATGATTTCTTCGGTCAGTTTTCCAGGGTCAATTAAAATCGCCTCGTTTATTTTTTCATTTGCAATTATATATGTGTTGGAAAATCCGCCTGTATTCAAGTGAAAGTAAATTTTCATAGTACATCTCCGATTGCCGATTTTTCCCCTGAATTTGCGATGTCTTTTGAAAGCTCGCTTCCGTCCGGGTCAAAAACCGCTTCCCTTGTGTTTGACATTTTGTAGGAAACGTTTTCCTGCTTTATTCCGTGGAACAAAACTTTTTTCAGGTTGCAGTTTCTGAACGAAATGTTCACAAGCGTTGAATTTATAAATCGGGAATTGTACAAGTCTGAATCGTCGAATGAAGACTGAACTGCGTTGATTCCGTTGTAGTTGTTCTGAAGAAGCTCGCTTGCCGTGAAAAGCGTTCTTGAAAACGTGCATCCAGAAAATGATGTGAAATGAATATTGCTTTCAATAATATTGCAGTCAGTGAAAACCGCGAAGTCGAAAATGCTCATCCGGCTTCTGAGCCCTTTTGAATGGACATTCGTGAAAGTGCAGCGCTGGAAATTGCATCCGTAGAATCTTTTTCCCGAAAAATCTATGTTTGAAAAAGTAAGGCCGTTCGCGCACAGACCTACAATTTTTTCATGGGTGTTTATGTAGTTTATAATATCCTGGTGAAGTTTTCCGGGATTCGGCGAATGGTCAATGCAGTAGTTCTTTTCTTCTGTTATTTCGCCGTTTTCGTTGATTGTTGAAACTGCGATATTGTGGCAGGCTCTTACAAGGCATTTGTTCAGTGAAAACATAAAAAAATGTTAAACCATTGCGATTGTTTAGTCAAACCTTTATTATTCTTGTTATGAGCGTAAATTTTGCATTTCTTGATTCTGGAACGGGCGGTCTGCCGTATTTAAAATATCTGAAGGCAGAAAAACCTGACGCAGCCTGCGTTTATGTTGGCGACACAAAAAATTTTCCTTACGGTGAAAAATCAAGAGAACAAATTATAGAAAAATCCTGCGGCTGTGTTGAAAAAATCATTGAAAAATGGAATCCCGACGCGGTTGTTGTGGCATGCAACACAATTTCTGTTTCCGCGCTTGACGAGCTAAGGCGAAGGTTCAAGGAAATTCCGTTCATTGGAACTGTTCCTGCCATAAAACCTGCTGCAAAACTTACACAGACAAAAAAAATCGGGCTTTTGGCTACAAACGCAACTGTTTCCCATCCTTACACAAAAAAATTGATTTCAGATTTCGCTTCCGGATGCAAGGTTTTTTCTCTTGCCGCGCCTGAGCTCATAAGTTTTATCGAGCACAAGTATTATTATTCAACCCGTGAGGAGCGTCTTGCCGCCGCAAAACCTGCGTGTGATTTTGTCCGGGAAAACGGCTGCGATGTTATTGTTCTGGCTTGCACTCATTTTTTGAATATGACAGAAGAAATAAAAGAAGCGGCCGGCCCTGGAATTCAGGTTGTTGACAGCCGGGACGGCGTTACCCGGCATGCGTTTGATGTTGTTCCTGCTGAAAAAATTTCTCCGCTGAACAAATTTTCTTCCGCGCTTTATGTTACAGGTTTTACGGAAAGCAACGACAGCCAGCGGTATATTTCTTTCTGCCGCCAGAACGGAATAAAATTCGGCGGACTTTTGACATAGTTGAAAAATTTATTTTCAGCGCGGATAAAAATTGCTGCCAAACCATTAAAAAATATCGCATAATTTTTTTGAATTCTGTATAATTCAATTGTTATGGCTAAAATTCAGATGAAAAATGCTATCGCTGAGCTCGATGGCGACGAAATGACACGTGTTTTGTGGAAGGTTATAAAGGACGAGCTTCTTTTGCCTTATATCGATTTGAAAACTGAATACTTTGATCTTGGCCTTAAAAGCCGCGATGATTCAGACGACAAAATAACTTATGAAGCGGCGGATGCAATAAAGCGGCTTGGCGTAGGCGTAAAATGCGCCACAATCACTTCCAATGCCGCAAGAATGGAAGAGTATAAGCTGAAAAAACTTACTCCTTCCCCGAACGGAATTTTGCGCGGCGAGCTTGACGGAACTATTTTCCGCGCTCCTATTTTTGTAAAAAATATCGCGTGCAATGTAAAGTCTTGGGAAAAGCCGATTGTTCTTGGCCGTCATGGCTACGGCGATGTATATAAGAACTGCGAGATAAAGACTCCTTGCGCTGGAACTGCTGAGCTTGTTTTTCACGGCGAGGATGGAACAGAAATAAAAAAGACGATTCAGGTTATGAAAGGTCCTGGAATAATTCAGGGAATCCACAATCTTGACAAGTCAATTGAAAGTTTTGCGCGCTGCTGCTTTAATTACGGTCTTGACCAGAAAATCAGCGTATGGCTTGGAACAAAAGATACAATTTCAAAAATTTACGACGGAAATTTCAAGGCGATTTTCCAGAAAATCTACGACGAAGAATTCAAGGAAAAATTTGAAAAGGCGGGAATTGAATATTTCTACACGCTGATTGATGACGCTGTTGCCCGTGTTATGAAATCTAAAGGCGGATTCCTGTGGGCATGCAAGAATTATGACGGCGATGTAATGAGCGATATGATTGCCTCTGCCTGCGGAAGCCTTGCAATGATGACAAGCGTTCTTGTTTCTCCGAACGGACAGTTTGAGTATGAGGCGAGCCACGGAACTGTTCAGAAGCATTATTACCGTTATCTTAAAGGTGAAAAAACTTCTACAAATCCGGTTGCCACAATTTTTGCATGGACAGGCGCGCTGAAGAAACGCGGCGAGCTGGACGGCACAAAAGATTTGGTTGATTTTGCTGAAAAACTTGAGAAAGCTACTCTTTCAACAATTGAAGATGGTCTTATGACTGGCGACCTTGCGGCTCTTGCAAATCCGCCGGCAAAAAAAGTGCTTGACAGCTGGCAGTTTATAGAAGAAATAAAAAGCAGACTGTAAATTTTATTTTCAATAAAAAAGCCGCGGCTGAAGTGCTCTTCTCAGAATGGAATTTCTTGCCGCGGCTTTTTGAATTTTCTAGAAATTTATAAGTCTTAGAATTTTACCTTTGAAAATCATAAGAATTAAGTCAAGGAACCAGATGATGTTCCAGCCCAAGAAAAGGCGCAGTAATCCCGCTACATATTTTTTTTCCTGAAAACGTGTTACAAAACCGCAGAGCCATGAGGTCAGTGGAATAATTGCAAGAATAATGCTGATAAATCTGTTTGCTCCAAAATAATCTTTTCCTTTTTTAGCCATTTTTTTGCTCCTAAAATTATTTTCATTAATTTTCTGTCAGATATTGCAATTTGTCAAACATTTTAAATTCTCCTTTCTGTTTACAAAAAAAAACACAATTACTAAAATACAACTATTATGATAAAAAGAAATACAGGATTTAAAAATTTAACCGCGGGATATTTGTTCCCGGAAGTTGCCCGCCGCCGCCGCGAGTATCAGGAAAAAAATAAAGATGCGAAGATTATCAGTCTTAGCATAGGAAACACAACAGAGCCTCTTCCAGAATTTATAGCAAAGGCAATGGCCGACTATTCAATGGCTCTTTCCACAGCGGAAGGATATTCTGGCTATGGGGACGAGCAGGGAAATTCTGCGCTGCGCGCAAAAATCGCTGAAGTTTGGTACAAAGGTTTGGCAAGCGCGGATGAAGTTTTTATTTCAGACGGCGCAAAATGCGATATTGCCAGAATTCAGACATTGTTCGGCTCAAAAGTGAAGGTTGCTGTTCAGGATCCTTCTTATCCTGTTTATGTTGACGGTTCTGTTATTATCGGGGCTGCCGGCAAAAATTCAGGAAACGGCTACAAGGGCGTTACTTATATGCCATGCGTTCCAGAAAATAATTTTTTCCCGGATCTTTCAAAAATCAAGAAAAACAGTCTGATTTATTTCTGTTCTCCGAACAATCCGACTGGCGCCTGCGCTACAAAAGAAGACTTGAAAAAACTTGTTGATTTTGCGAATTCAAACGGATGCATTATTATTTACGATGCCGCTTACCGCGAGTTCATCCGCGATGAAAATCTTCCTAAGACAATTTTTGAAATTGAGGGAAGCCGAACCTGCTCAATTGAAATAAATTCTTTTTCAAAGCCTGCTGGATTTACAGGTGTGCGCCTTGGCTGGTCGATTGTTCCGAATGACTTGAAATTTGCGGACGGAACAAGCGTGAACAAGGACTGGAACCGCGTTATGACAACTCTTCTCAACGGAGCTTCAAACGTTGCCCAGGCCGGCGGTCTTGCTTGCCTTGAACCTGAAGGAATTCAGGCTATGAAAGATGTGATAGACTACTATCTTGTTAATGCTAAAAAAATTGAAGAAACATTGAAAGGTGAAAATTTCAGGAAAATTGGTGTTGAAATTTATTCAACAGGAAACAGTCCTTATGTCTGGGCAAAATTTCCTGGGAAAAAAAGCTGGGATGTTTTTGACACAATCTTGGATAAGTGCCATATTGTAACAACTCCAGGCTCAGGTTTCGGACCTAGCGGTGAAAGTTTCATCCGCTTCAGTTCATTCGGTCATCAGAAAGATGTGAATGAAGCCTGCGAGCGCCTTTCAAAGCTTGAATTCTAGTTTGTCTAGAACTGGGTTTTGTATCCGATATTAAGTTTCAGCGCAGAGCCAAAATTTCCGTCTATCATGTCGGTTATTTTGGCCTGCAGCATTCCGTGTATAGTTCCGTTGTAAAATTTTGTGGAAATATATGGTGCGGCAAGAATTGTGTAGTCGTCTTTGAACAGTTTGTCCGCGTGTTTTATTAAGTCTGTGAAATTCTTTTCCGGAAATGAAACTGCTCCGTTTATTCCAAAGACAAACATCTTGTTTTTTATATAAAGGTCATCTGTGAAAATATTTATGTTCGCGCCGAAAGTGTCATTTATAAAGATAAAATCGTCGACAGTGTCTTGCGGAAGGCTGAAAACTGTAAGGTGAAGCTGGAATTTTTCGCTTCTGAATCTTGGCTCAAAAAGCAAGTACGCGGCATCCTCGTTGATTTTAGGGTAGCTGTCGTCTTTTGAAAATTCAATGTCTGAAACTCCGGCCTGCATGAAAAGAGAAGTTGTGTAACTGTTTCCAATCAGCATATTCATTCCGGCGCGCCAGTAAAGCGTATCGATTATGACAAAAGCGTTCTGGTTCTCGTTCTTTTTCAAAGGCATTCCGATTCCGCCTGAAAAGTCGAATGTGAAGAATCTGTACACGCCGGCAAAACGCAAATCCGAGTTGAAGCAGTAGCTGTCGTCCATTTCGTGGTTCACATAGATGTAAATTCCGAACGCAAGCGGCTGCGCGTTAAAATGAATTATGTCCGAGCCGCCAACGCCGAACATAGGGTAAATTACAGAGCCGGAAAGCCCGAGCCAGCCTTCGGTTATTTTTGAGGCTATCGGCTGAATTCCAAACTGCCGCCTAAGGAAAATATCCGAGCCGATTGGCTCATAAGTTCCGCAGAAAAAACTCAGGTAGTTTGTGGCGTCAAAAAGTTGTCTTCTGAAAATAATTGAAAGCTCATCGATTTTGAATTTTCCTGGAGTTTCGTTGAAAACTGAATTCTCTATAAGATCATCTGTTGCAAGCGAAAATTCAGCGTGCGCAAAAATATTTTCCGAAAGGCTGAACTGTCCGGAAAAAAATGATTGAAATTTCAGCTCGGGGTCGAATGATTTCTTGCTCGACGAGGCAAAGTCGCTTTTCAGTCCTGCGTATCCGCTGAAAAAAACTTCCGCAGATAAAAAAGCGCTTGAAATAATCAGAAATGCCGCCGCGATTGAAAATTTTATTTTTTTGCTTGCCATAATTTGAACTCCAAAATATTTTTCCTTTCTGTTTATCGGCAGATTCTTTCTATAACATTAGAAAATTTTCAGTTTTGTTGCCGTTTCAGCCGGAACTTTATCTCTTGAATTCTTAAAAAAGTGTTATATAATTAATGATATGAGCGATTATTTAGATCCCGACAACGAAGAGTTGCTTAAAGATTTTTTTGCTGAAGCTGAGCAGCAGGTCGAAACTCTTGAAAGTAATATTTTGGTGATAGAAAGCGATCCTTCAAACCACGAGGCCGTTGATGAAATTTTCCGCGCGGCGCACACATTGAAGGGCGGTTCTGCTACTGTTGAAATGAACGAACTGTCAGAGTTTACTCATAAGGTGGAAGATGTTCTTGATGAAATCCGTTCTGACCGGCTGCAAGTTAACGAAGACATAATCGATATTCTGCTTACATCAATTGATGTTATAAAAGCAATGCTGGAAGCGCGCCAGAATGGCTCTGTTTACCAGGAAGATGTTTCTGATTTGGTTGAAAAGCTGGAGTCTTATGTGCCTAAAAAAGACTCGAAGAAAAAACATTCAGCGCCGCCTGCCGGTTTTGGACCTAAACTTGAAAAATCTGCGCCGCCTGCTGTTGCCGCGGAATCTCCGGCTCCAGCTGGAAATGTTGAAAATCCATTCAATTATCCGCCGCTTTCCGAGGAAGAATTTGAGGAGCTGAAAAATGCCTGCGAAGGAAATCAGAAAGTCTGGCGTGTCGCTGTAAAATTTGATGAAAACAATCCTATGAATTCCGTTGGCGGAATTCAGGTTTTTGCCGCGCTCAAGGCGCTTGGAAGCGTTCTGAAAACTGTTCCGGATTTTGATGCGCTTTACGAAGATGAATTTTATGAATGTGTCTACTATTATTTAGCTTCCGATTCAACCGCTGATAAAATTGAGGATGTCGCTTTTCTTGGCGATGTTACAGTTGCAACAGATGCCCAGGAAATAACGGGTCCGGTAAAAGGAAATTCTGAAAATTCAGCCGCTTCTGAAAATGTTTCTCCGGCTGCGGAAAAAACTTCCGGCCAGCAGGAAAATAAAATTCAGGATGCTGAAAAAATTGAAAATTCCGCTTCTGTTTCACAGCTTGAAATTTCTGAAAAAAAATCTGCGGAAGAAAAAAAACGGCCTGCGCCAGCTACAAAATCTGCCGCGTCTGCAAAAAATTCTTCTTCAAACCAGCAGAATTCTGTTTTACGCGTAGATTCCAAGCGTGTTGACTATCTTTTGAATCTTGTGAGCGAAATTGTAATCACAAAGGCTTCGTTCAACCAGCTTTCTGCGAATCTTGCGGCCGCGCTTGTTGATTTCCACACAAAAGAAATTTTACACCGCGAGAAAATGCACCAGTTTTTGGAAATGCTTCCTAATTATCTTGATGATTTGGAGCACGGAAAATCTGTTGCGGAAATTCGTTCTGAAATAACACGTTCCTTGGGCGGATTTGCGGACGGCGCAAACGAAGATGATTCGAATTTGAAATCTCTTTCTATAAAACTGCGTTCTTCAACTCAGAATCTGGGAAGAATTGCGGGCGAGCTTCAGGAAGGCGTAATGAAAATCCGAATGGTTCAGATTAACCAGATTTTCAGCCGTTTCCCGCGCGTTGTTCGAGACCTTCAGCGTGATTTGAACAAAAAAATAAATCTCGTGATTGAAGGCGAGGACACTGAGCTGGACAAGGCGGTTGTTGAGGATTTGCTTGATCCGATAATGCATTGTGTGCGCAATTCGTGCGACCATGGAATTGAATCGCCGGAGGAACGTGTCGCCGCTGGAAAGCCTGAAACAGGAACAGTTCTGCTTAAAGCTTCAAACGAAGGAAATCTTATAATAATTGATATTTCTGATGACGGCGCTGGAATCGATGCGGAAAAGGTTCGCAAGAAGGCGATTGAAAAAGGAATTATTCATCCGGACAAAGTTCTTTCTGAAAACGAAATCCACCAGCTTATTTTTGAGCCGGGATTTTCAACGGCGGACAAAATTTCAAAGATTTCCGGCCGCGGTGTAGGTCTTGATGTTGTAAAAACAATGATTGACAAGCTGAACGGAACTGTGAACGTAACTTCAGTAAAAGGAAAGGGCACAACATTCAGCATACGGCTTCCGCTTACACTTGCGATTATTCAGGGGCTTCTTGTCCGCGTGGGAAAAGAAATTTATTCAATTCCGATTGCTTCGGTTATTGAAAGCCAGCGGATTCTTCATTCTGATATAAAAACTATTGACAACTACGAAGTTTTGAATCTTAGAAA
>SAMEA104315436__coassemble_1664_pt1 | contig 12115 bp, 13 predicted proteins | sample SAMEA104315436__metabat2_high_PE_011 | metagenome-assembled genome bin SAMEA104315436 (sample SAMEA104315436) | gut metagenome | biome: Monkey gut; feature: monkey-associated habitat; material: faeces | place: China | collected 2013 | reverse complement strand
GCGCGAGCCAAATCCATCTGGAGCAAATTGGAAATATGCCGAAAGCGTTCTTTCAGAATTTGTAAAAAAACTCAACATTCGGGCTAAAAAAACTGTCTCGGAGGACTTTATATGATTGCAAATATTATTCTTGTTTCACTTATTGTTTTTTGGGCTGGTTTTGTGCTTTTTTCAGTTTTGAAGAAAAAGCGTCGTGAAAAGAAGAGCGGAATTCCGGCCGGCTGTTATTCCTGCAAATGTTTTCAAAGCGGAATGTGCAAATTTCATTGTGAGGCAAAAAAATGATTGTGAATATTGTTATTATTGCTGTTTTGGCGCTGATTGCATTTGGCGGAATCAGGACTGTTATAAAAAATGCGCATGGAGAAAGCTGCTGCAGTGGCGGAAATACAGAAATCCCGGTGAAGCCAGCGGACCGAAACAAGAAAAATTATCCTTATAAAACAACCATTATAATAGAAGGAATGAAGTGCGATAATTGCGCAAAACGAATTCAAAACAGACTGAATTCAATTGGAATGTGGGCAAAAGTCAGCTTCAAGAAGAAATCCGCAGTTGTTTTGTTTAAGGAAAAAAAATCTGAAGAACTTATAAAGAAAACAATTTTGGACGCAGGCTACAAGGTTTCAGAGAATTCTTAAAATATTCTTAAAATGCAATTGTGCTTATGCTGAAAAAAATGCGATAATTGCCGCAAGGTTTTTATATGACATTTATTCAGAGTATTTTTTTAGGACTTTTGCAGGGAATTGCAGAATTTCTTCCTATTTCTTCTAGCGGGCATCTTGCCGTTGTTCAGAATATTTTTGGGCTTGATGATATTCCGTTGCTGTATGATGTTTTTTTGCATCTTGCGACATTGCTTGCGGTCTGCATTTATTTTAGAAAATCAATTTGGGCGCTTCTGAAGGTTTTTGGCCGGATGATTGCGCGAAAACCAGCTCCTGCAGAAACCGATGAGAATGATATTCTTTGCGGAACTGAAGAGCGTGGAAGAAAAACTATTCTTGCGTTGATAATTTCTACTATTATAACAGGCGCGATTGGCGTTGGAACTAGCAAATTGATTCCGAATCTTTCTATAAAAATTACTTGCGCTGGTTTTTTGGTAACTTCCTGCCTGCTTATTATTTCTTCGCTTATTGAAAAAAAATCTGCTGAAAAGCTTGCATACGCTCCGAAATCTGAATCAAAAGGAATTTCGGTTTTGCAGGCGGTTGTGATTGGCTTTATGCAAGGTGTTGGAACTTTGCCTGGAATAAGCCGTTCTGGTTCTACAATTGCGGGCGCACAGTTCTGCGGAGTGGAGCGAAGCGCGGCTGGAGAATATTCGTTTCTTGTTTCGATTTTTGCGATTCTTGGAGCTTTTGTTCTTGAATTGAAGGATTTGGGTGAAGTTTCTTCTTCAATTGGCGCTGGTGTTGTGGTTGCCGGTTGTGCGGCGGCTTTTGTTTCTGGCTATTTTGCGTTGGCCTGTCTGATGAAAATCATAAAAAAGGGCAAGCTTGAATGGTTCGCCGCATATTTGATTCCTGCCGGAATTTTGGGAATGATTTTCTTGAAATAGTTCGGGCTATTTTTCGCCAAGGCTTGCCATTTTAAAATATCCTGTAAGAAATTTGTAGAAATTTTCAACGTGGCTGTTTTCGGCTTTGTTTTTCTTGCAGGTTATTAAAATATCTCGCTTGCAGTCAGGATTTAAAATTTTCAGAAGTTTGACTCTTGACGTATCCAGCGCGCCCCACGAAAATTCCGGCCAAAATCCAATTCCTATGTTCGCGGCGATCATGTTTTTTACAGAAGCTGGATTGTCGCTTTCAAAAATTATATTCGGCTTTATTCCGGCGTCCGCGCAGTATTTGTCGCAAATTGAACGCAGGTGTTTTGAGCCGAGCAGCGCAATGAATCCCCATTTGTTGCACACAGATTTTATTTCTTCAAATGTGATTTCGTTTTTTTCTTTGAATTCTGCAATATTTGGAACTGCCAGATAAATTTTTTCTGTGCAGACAAAACTTGCGTCCGTGTTTTTTGCGTTTTCCTGGTTTTGCGCTGAAATTGTGGTTGTTATGCGGATGTCGTCCAGGTCATTTTTTTCGTTCTGGTGAATCTGGATATGAAGCGCGTCATCGATTTTCTGGTACTCGATAATTGCTTCTGTTACAAGAGAAGATGCGGCCAGAACATTCAGATGGATTGTTGCATTTTCAGTTTTTGCCATTTCTCTTAGGCTTTGCGGAAGTTCGTTCAGGCTTTTCAAAAGCGGCTCAAGCTTTTCGTAGAAATATTTTCCGTATGGCGTAAGGACAATGTTTCTGCCTTTTGAGGAAAACAGCGGAACTTCCAGCTCATTTTCCAGCCTGTGGATTGCCTGCGTTAATGCCGGCTGCGCAACATGAAGAATTTCCGCGCTGCGTGTAACATGCTGAGTTTTTGCCACTTCAATAAAATAACGGAGTTGTGTCAGTTCCATAAGTTTTCCTTTTAATAAAGCTGAATTTATAATTTTGCAAATTCTGAAAAATCGCTCCCGGCGGATTTCAATTTGCTCCAGACGGATTTGGCTCGCGCTTCGCTTGTAAAGATTTGGGTTGCGTTGCAACTTTAATTGGTTTAATCGCCAAAAGTCTTCACAAATTGCTATCCGCCTACGCTTTTATCGTATTTCAATAAAATTATAAATTCATCTTTATTAATAACATAGATATTATTAAAAAAAGAATCAAGTTGTTTATTAATAATTAACAATTATTAATATAATAAAAAAGATATATTAGAAGTTATTAAAAAAAAACGTTATCTTATAAACGAAAAGAGGTAGAAAAATGGCTGAAATCTTAGAATCTGTAATGCTTATTTGTTTTGGACTTTCCTGGCCAATCAATGTATGGAAAAACATTAAATCAAAGACTGCTAAAAATATGAGCTTGAAATTCATTCTTTTGATAATTGTTGGCTACATTGCAGGAATTATTGCAAAACTTTCAAAGGGTGCAGTTAATTATGTTCTTGTCGTTTATATTCTTAATCTTGCAATTGTCAGTGTAAATGTTGTTGTTTACTTTGTAAACAAGCGCTATGACCAGGCTCGCGCTGTAGCTGTAAAAAATCAGCCTGTTGCTAACATGAAGAACGTTGGCTAAATATTTCTTTTCTGCTGAAAAACTTCGTGCTATAATCAGTGCGGAAGGTTTTTATGACAGAAAAAGAGAAAATGCTTTCGGGCAAGGTTTATGATTCTGCAGATTCGGAATTAGTTGAGCTGCGAGGAAATGCTCATAAACTTTGCTTTGATTACAATCAGACTTACGAAACAGAAGTTGAAAAACGTCTAGATATTTTGAATAAATTGCTTCCAGAACATGGAAGCAATTTGTATTTACAGGGACCGGTTCAGTTTGACTACGGAAAATTCACTTCTTTCGGAAATAACTGCTATGCAAATTTCAATCTTGTGATTTTAGACTGTGCGCCAGTTTCGGTTGGGGACGATGTTTTTTTCGGACCAAACTGTTCAATTGTAACGCCGGTTCATCCTCTTTTGAATGAGGAAAGAAGAACTAGGCAGATGCCGGATGGAGCTTTTCGCGCTACGGAATATGCAAAACCAATCTCGATAAAATCTGGCTGCTGGCTTGCGTCGAATGTGACTGTTTGCGGTGGAGTGACAATCGGGGAAAACTGCGTGATTGGCGCTGGAAGCGTTGTTACACGCGATATTCCACCAAACAGCCTTGCGGCGGGAGTTCCTTGTCGCGTAATCAGAACTCTTTCAGAAAAAGATTCTTTGCGGGAAATTTTTCCTAATAAGTAACTTCTCCGTCGTGTTTCAGCAGCGAAGAACTGCTTATGTTGGGAAGCGCGGCGATTTCTTTTAGAAGTTCGTTGTCTTTTTCAGATTTTATTTCAAGAACAAGGTCTGTTCTGTTGTTTGCAAGAGAACATGACTTTGTTGTGAAATTTGAGCAGTATTTTTTAGCAATTGAAACAACTTTTTCTTCTATATCATAGCCTTCGCCGCTTACAAGAAGAATTTTTGCAGCTTTTGCCACAGGAACTTTTTCAAAGACAATGAGCGCAACGGTTACAATAAAGGAAAGCGCAAATGCGATTTCTGCTTGGCCGGCACCGGTTATAATTCCGCAAGAAATTGACCAGAAAAGAAAGATTAAATCCATAGGGTCTTTTATTGCTGTTCGGAACCGAACGATTGAAAGCGCGCCGACCATACCGAGCGACACAACAACGTTTGATTGCATTGTCAGGATTATTCCTGCGGTAATAAGATTTATTACCGCTAGCGAAATATTGAAATTCTTTGAGTAGAATGTTTTTCTTGTTAGAATTCTGTACGCAATGAATATGTAGACAGAAAATACTGCTGAAATTGCAAAAACAACCAGGATGTTTTCCGGCGTCATATCATAGCGGGAGAAACCTTCGATAAATGATTTTTTGAAAATGTCTTTAAAAGTTGTCATATTAACTCCGTTAAATTATTGAGCCTTGCAAGTTGTATTTTCTGCATAGGTAATATTTTGAAAATGAAGTCTGGCGAAGCATTCCTGTCTGCAGAAGCGATGAAATGTAGTCAGGAATTAGTTCGTCGAATTTTACTTCCATCATATTTATATTTTTTTCCATTACGGGGCGGAAAGCTGTTGTTCTGCTGAAAAATCCTTTTATGTCGGAAGAGCTTCGTATATTTCTGTCGAATGTTACGCGGACGTTTCCGATTTTATATACGTAAGGCACTCGTTCGTATGCGACAATGCAGACTGGCTTCAAGTCTGAGTAGCGCATTTTTGAAACAAGTTTTTTCAGCAGGTATGGAGAATCGCTGTGAAGTTCTGGAATTTTTCCGTTCATTATTGTTTCGCAGTTTTCTTTTGAAATCGGACAGCTTACCTTCAGTGTTTTTGAATTTTCCTTTTGCTTCAGTTCCAGTGAAATTCTTTCCGCGCTGCAGTTGTAAATTCTGATTCTGAATTTTTCGCGTGGATCGGTGCCGTCTTCGTTTTCGTGGTAGCAAGTGTTGTAGATGTCGTCAAAATAAATGCTTCTTATTGAATAAGTTCCGTTTTCTCCTGCGTGCGGATCAAGCGTAAGCAGGGCGCTGGCTCTTTTTTCCAGCATTGTGAGAATAATTTCTGGAGAAACATATTTGTATTCGTGTCTGTACTTGTTCATCTTTAAAAATAGTTTAAAATTAATTAATCCAAAAATAGACTAATATTTTACATAGAATTTACATTCTTTTTACATTTTAGTAAATAGGTTTAAGCAGATGAATTTATTATTTTTAATGTTTTTGAATTGTTTTTTTTGAAATAATATTTATACTTTTTTATATGCTGATAAAAAGTTCAAAAGTACGACGTAGAATTATCTATGGATTTATGCTTTTTTCTATGGTTCTGTTTTTTATTGCTTCTGCGGTGAATCATATTACGATTGAAAAGTGCAGAAAACTAAATCTTCCGGTTTTGTATATTGTAACAGAAAACAACAGGCGCATTTCAAAGAAGGATTCTTATGTTGACGCAAGCTATGTTCTTGGGGAATTTTCCGGAAAATGCAAAATCCGCGGGCATGGAAATACAACTTGGATTACCAGGGAACTTTACAAGAAGCCGTATCTTTTGACATTGAAGCAGAATGCGCCGCTGGCCGGGCTTCAGAGCGGAAAAAAATGGATTTTAATGGCGAACACAGCGGATAAGTCCGCGCTCAGAAATTTTTATGCGGAAAATTTGGCAAAAAACGCGTGGAATAATTTTAAATGGACTCCTTCAAGTCGGTTTGTTACGCTGATAATCAATGGAAAGTACAGCGGGCTTTATGCGCTTACAGAAAAAGTTGAAATGGAGCCTGGAAGGCTTGCGGAATATTGCGGAGCAGGCTCGTTTCTTGCGTGCGTGAATTCGCGCATGGACAAAGAATATAATTTTGTTTCTCAACAAGGTTTTAAGTTCAGCATACGCTCGCCAAAGGCATCGCAGGATACATATATTTCCTGGCACCGCATTCTGCAGTCGTTTGAAGATAAAATTTATTCAGGCTTGGACTGGAATGAATCGGAGCTTGGAAAATACCTTGATTTGGATTCATTTGTTGACTGGTTTATTATAAATGACTTTTCAAAAAATCATGATGCTAAGTTTCAGGCTTCGTGCTTCATGTGTTATGACACAGATTCGGAAAAACTTTTTATGGGTCCGGCCTGGGATTTTGACTTGGCGTTCGGAAATATTTCCTGGGATGACTGCGAGAAAACCGACGGATTTCTGGTCAACACGAACGGATGGTATGCTCGACTTTGGGAACTGGAATCGTTCAGAAAAGCTGTTAAAAAACGTTGGAATGAAAGAAAAAGCGTTGTCTTGGATTCAGAGCAATGGCTTAACGAGCAAAGTTTTATCTTGAAAAATGCAATTGAACTGAACGAGCGTGTTTATCCAGCGTTTGGAAAACGGCAGTGGCCTCATGCGAAAGGCTGGAAGAAGCGGAAAAACCACAAGATGGAAGTTGAATATTTTTCAAACTGGATAAAAAACCGTTATTCCTGGTATGACGAGTCTGTGAACCAGCTTTAAAAGCAAAGAGGGCTTGCGCAGTTCGTTGACTAGAGAATGTTCTTTCCGTTAAAATTAATAGGTTATGGAAGTTTTTTTTGGTATATCAGCTGCGGATGGAACAGGAATCGGACCGGCGTTCAGAATTCCTGACGTTGTAAAAAGAGTAATTCCTCAAAAAAAAATAGATAAAGCTCAGCTTGAAAATGACTGGGCTCGTTTTGAAAAAGCTATAAATTCTGTTACGGCTGATGTTTCTTCAAAGTTGGAGCAGCTTCCAAAGGACAAAAAAGCTGATATTCAGCGTGAAATTTTTGAAACTTACATATTGATGTTGGCGGATCCTGTTTTTCTGAAAGAAGTCCGGGATTATTTTGAGTTGAATTTGTACAACATTGAGTATGCCGTTAATTTCAAGGCGGAAGAGTACGCTTCTAGGCTTCGCAATGCTGGCAACGAATATCTGGCTGAACGCGCGCAGGATATCACTGATATTTTCGGGCAGGTTTTGAATGAAATGCTCGATATTCATCCGTTTGATATTACGCAGGTTCCGGATGGAAGTGTAATTGTTACAACAACGCTTAGTCCTACTGACACAATTGTTCTTTCAAAGAAAAAAATTGCCGGGCTTGCGCTTACGGAAGGCGGACTTTCGAGCCACGTTGTGATTCTTGCGCGCAATTTTGGAATTCCTACAGTTGTCGGGCTGAATGAAAAAAGCATAAAGAAGAAAATTCAGAACGGCGAAATTGTAATTGTTGATACTGAAGCCGGCGAAATTCTTGTTGAGCCTGATGAGCAGACTTTAAATGATTTTAAGCTAAAAATTCAGAATGAGCAGGCGGAACAGAAACTTCTTGATGAATATCTTGGCAAACCTGCGCTTTCAAAAGACGGTGTTGAATTTAAAATCTATGCGAATATCGGGTCTCCGGAAGAAGCGGAAATGGCTGCGAAATGCGGCGCGGATGGAATCGGGCTTTTCAGAACGGAATTTTTGTATATGAGCATGGCGGACGGAGCGCATCATGTTTCGGCGCGGGCTTTTGACGAGGAAAAGCAGTTTGAGGCATATAAAAAAGTTCTGCAGACTATGGATGGAAAACCGGTTACAATCAGAACGCTTGATGCCGGTGGCGATAAATTTATAAATTCAGTTGATATGCCGCATTTTGAGGAGAAAAATCCTCTTATGGGAATGCGCGCCGTCCGTTTAAGCCTGGCTTATCCGCAGATTTTTAAAACTCAGCTAAGGGCTTTGTACCGGGCGAGCGTTTATGGAAATTTGCGCATTATGATTCCGCTGATTACTTCTACGGAGCAAGTTGAAAAATGTCTTGAAATTGCAGAGTCTGTGCGAAATGAATTAAGGACTGATGGTATAAAAATCAATGAAAAAGTTCCAATTGGAATAATGGTTGAAACCGCGGCGGCGGCTCTTACGAGCGACTGTCTTGCGAAGGTCAGCGATTTCTTTTCGCTTGGAACAAATGATTTAACGCAATATACGCTTGGCGTTGACCGGGAAAACTCAAATGTCAGCAATTTGTACGATGAATTCAATCTGGCTGTTTTGCGGCTTATTGATATGACTATTGTTAATGCGAAAAAGGAAAATATTCCGGTTTCGGTTTGCGGTGAGATGGCTAGCCGGCATGACAGTATTCTTGTGCTTGGCGGAATGGGAATCAGAAAACTCAGCATGGGTTCTAAAATGATTTGCCGTGCAAAAAAATTGCTTTCTCAGTTTACAATTGCTGAGCTTCAGGCGATTTCTTCAAAAAAATTAAATAAGCTTTAAAGGAAAAAAATGGCAGAAGAAAAAAATATCAACGAAGAAAATTTAGAAAACGAGCAGGAAATTCTTGAGGACGATGGCCTTGAGGAACGTTTTAATGGAATTGCCCGCAAAAAGTATGAAGGAACGCCGCTTCTTGTTATTGCAGGGCGTCCTAATGTGGGAAAATCTACGCTTTTCAACAGATTTCTGCAGCGGCGGCTCGCAATCGTTGATCCAACGCCTGGTGTAACTCGTGATCCTGTTGAAGCGGTTGCAATGTTGAGCGGAAAGCCGGTTCATCTTATGGACACAGGTGGTTATAAACTTACGCGCGATGTTGGAACTATGGAAGCTGTTCTGGACGATCTGGTTGTTGAGCGTTCCCTTGAAATGATAAAAAAAGCGGATTTGATTTTGCTTTTGCTGGAAGCTGGCCAGATTACAGGCGAGGACGAGGAATTCATTCAGGAGCTGAGACCGTATTGGAACAAAGTTGTTGCGGCTGTTAATAAAACTGAAGGCGGAAGAAACGAAAGTGTTGCGTGGAATTTTGCACAGTTCGGATTCAAAAAGATGTTTTTCATTTCAGCGCAGCACGGCGACAATATTTCTGAACTTTCTGATTATCTGGTTTCAAGGCTGGATTTTTCAAAGGTAAAGGAAATTTCTGTTGAAGAGCCAATCCGGATTGCAATTATGGGAAAACCGAATACAGGAAAATCAACGCTTTCAAACCGGCTGACTCATTCAAACGCTTCGATTGTTTCAAATTACGCTGGAACGACCAGAGATACGGTTGAAGGCGGCTTTGAGTACGGCGGAAAGAAATTTCAGGTTTTGGACACAGCAGGAATCAGGCGAAAGGCTAAGGTTCATGAAAATGTTGAGTATTATTCAGTTAATCGTGCAATAAAAACTTTGGACCGCTGCGATGTTGTTTTTCTGATGATTGATGCCATGGAAGGACTTGCCGAGCAGGACAAGAAAATCTGCAGCCTTGCATATGAGCGTGGACGCGGAATTATTTTTGTTCTGAACAAGTGGGATTTAAAAGAAGACCAGAGCAGAAAAGTTATAAAAGACACAAAAAAATGGATAAACATTATGTTTGGCCAGATGGAATTTGCGCCGATTCTTACGCTTTCTGCACTGGAGGGAACTGGAATAAAAGCTTTGCTGAATGAATGTATCGAGCTTTACAACCAGCTTAACCACAAAATTCCTACAACAGCGCTTAATATGGCGCTGAAAGACTGGCTTTTTAAATATCCGCCGCCGGCAAGCAAAACTGCGCATTTCAAAATCCGCTATATGACGCAGAAAAGCGTAAATCCGGTGAATTTTATAATTTTTGCAACGCGGCCGGAAGTTGTTCCGGAAACTTATGTTACTTACTTGAAGAATAGAATTCGCCAGGACTTGGGGTTTGACAAAATTCCTGTTCAGCTGGAAATGAAAGCCAGCCGAAAAAAATGGGAAGACAGGGAATTCAGCAATTAATGTATTCAATAGGCCAGGTTGAAGAAATTACAGGTGTAAAAGCTCATGTTTTGCGCTACTGGGAAGAAATTATTCCCGGATTTGCGCCGCAGAAGGATATTGGCGGCCGCAGAATTTATTCACAGCGGGAACTGGAGCTTGTGATGCGCCTGAAATTTTTGATTTACGAAAAGAAATTTACTATTGAAGGCGCGCGCGACCAGCTGATTGCGGAAATTGATTCTGTCAATGACAATGCGGAACTTATTCATCAAATCAGCGAGCTTAGGAAAGATTTGACGAATTTGTATTTTGAAATAAAAAATTTTGCAAAAAAATAAAATTCAAAGACTGAAAATTTGATTATGAAAAAAGAAAATTCTAATGAAAACAAATGGTACGACAATTTCAAGAAGAAAAAATCTTCAAAAATTTCTGCTGAAAAAATAGAAAGAAAGGAATTTAACAAGGAACGCGATAAATTTTTTGATGAAAAACGGCGCGGCGTAGACAAAAAAAATAAAATTCAGCAGATTTATGAAAAATCTTCGGACAAGGCTGGTTTTTCAAAAGCTGATGCAAAAATTCTGGAAAGCAAAAATATGTTTGACTTTAAAAATCTTCCAGAAGATGCGGTGAAAGTTCTTGAAAATTTTGATGAAATTGTGCAGGGCGTTCGTCCTTTGAACAGCCGGCAGATGCAGAATCTTTCAAAAGACATCCGGGCGCTTTCGCATCAGCTTACAGACGAAAGAAATACACGCCGCGCTGGATATATGAATGCGAACCAGGAGCTTTCAGCTTATATCCGCTATTTTACGTGGTGGAATCTTGTTCGCCTTACAAGAGTTTTTTCAAATATTTCTTCAAATTCTTTTGCTTTGAATGACGGCGATGTAGTTCTGGATATTGGTTCCGGACCTCTTACAGTTGTTTCTGCGCTTTGGCTTAGCCGCCCTGAACTTAGAAATAAAAAGCTCACGGTTTACGCAATGGATATTTCGCAGAGCACAATGGCTGTCGGTGAAGATTTGTATCTTTCAATCGCGGCAAAAGCTCTGCCTTCTGATGAAAATTCTTTGCCGCATTGGAATATAGTCCGTGTAAAAGGCGGAATTGGAACTTCAATCCGAAAAAAAGCGAATTTTATTTCTTGTGCGAATATGTTCAATGAGCTTTATCAGAAAGAGCATGAAAGTCCTGAAAAAATCGCGGACGCTCAAATACAAAATCTTCTTTCGTATGCAGATGAACGGTGTTCATTTTTTATTGCTGAGCCAGGAATGCCGGTTTCAGGACGATTTATCAGCTTGATGCGTGAACGTTTTATAAAAAACAATCATCCGGTTGTTGCGCCGTGCCCGCATCAGGGAATTTGTTCAATGGACGGAAATCATGCCCGCTACGGAGGAAGCGCAAAGTGGTGCAATTTTTCATTTTCAACAGAAAACGCGCCGAAAAAACTTTTGAAACTTTCAGAAAGCGCCGGACTTCCGAAAGAACGTGCTGTAATCAGCTTTGTCTTTGCTGGAGCAAAAGGCAGCCTTTCAAAAACTGAAAATTCTGAAAAAACTTTTTTTGTGAATGTTGTTTCAGACCCGATTTTGCTTCCGTCCCGCAAGGCTGGATTTTATTCTTGCTCGCAGAAAGGAATGGTTCTTCTGGTTGACGGCGGCGGAAAAAAGCTGAAATCAGGAGACAAAATAAAAATGTCCATGCAGAAAAGCACGGACATTCTGGAAAAAGATAAAAAATCAGGCGCAGTTTTGATTACAGTTTAGTTTTTGTCATCTGCAAAGATTTTTTTAATCTGGTCTTTGTAGATTTCTGTAAGCCTGTAGCGCATAATTTCCTGTTTTGCGGAAAGTTCCACGCCGACTTCAAAAGGTTTTGTAATCAGGGCGAATTTGTTGATTCGCTCAAACATTTTGAATCCATTTTTTGAGTTGATAAGCGAGCTTATTTCGCTTTCAAAAAGTTTTTGAATTGATTCTGAGTTGATTAAATTTTCGTAAGTGTCGAACTGAATTCCGTTTTCCGCGGCGAAATTCTTCACTTCGTCTTCTTCTACAAGAATCAGCGCGCCAAGATAATGCTTGTCCTGGCCGACTACAACAGCCTGCCGGATGTAGCGCGATTCAGAAAGTTTCAGCTCAATCGGGAGCGGCTCAACGTTTTCTCCGCCAAGCAGAACGATTGTGTCCTTTTTTCGTCCTTTCAGAACAATTTCGTCGTGGATTGAAAGATAGCCTAAATCGCCTGTGTCAAGCCAGCCGTC
>SAMEA104315436__coassemble_1608_pt1 | contig 12581 bp, 15 predicted proteins | sample SAMEA104315436__metabat2_high_PE_011 | metagenome-assembled genome bin SAMEA104315436 (sample SAMEA104315436) | gut metagenome | biome: Monkey gut; feature: monkey-associated habitat; material: faeces | place: China | collected 2013 | reverse complement strand
AACGGAGCGGAGCAATGAGCTGCGGCTAGCAGCGAAGGGCGGACATAGCGACGGCGGTTTTCCGCCGGACCGCCATGAAATGCTGAAAAAAAATCTACTCTTTTCCGGCCAAAACTGATATAATATTTTTATGGAAAAAATTGTTTTTGTGGCGAATATTTCAAAGACGGCGAGCGAGATTTTTAATTCTCTTTCTGGCAAATATGAAACGAAAATGCTGGAGCTGAACAAGGAAGTTCTTCTGGCAAAAATTCCGGAAATCGAGCCTTTGCTGGTTGTTGTTTATTCAAAAGATTTTTCGCGCGATGACATTCAGGCGTTTCATTCAATGCTTTCTGCTCCGGAAACGCGGAAATTTCCAGTTATTTTTATTGGCGGCAAGGAAGACTACAAGGATTTTCTGGCTCCGTGGGATGCGAATGTTGCGGGAATAATTTTGACTCCGGCAACTCTTTCCGCTGTTATGGACAAAATTGCAATGGCTGTGGCGGCGATTCATCAGAAAAACGGCGACGACGAAAATCCGAAGAACGAAAAAACTTCGCCGGAACCAAAACCGGCTGAAAAAGACGAAAGAAAACACATTCTGATTGTTGACGACGATTCTGTAACGCTAAGAATGATGATGAATATTCTGAAAGATGAATACAAAACGACTGTGGCAAAATCCGGAACGGCTGCCATTTCGCTTTTGGGAAGCCAGAAGCCGGACTTGATTCTTCTTGATTACTTGATGCCGGTTTGCGACGGACTTCAGACGCTCCAGATGATACGCTCGGAGGAAAGCACAAAAGATATTCCTGTTTTTTTCCTGACCGGAGTAAGCGACGCTGAATATGTAAAAAATGCAATGACGCTGAAACCTGAAGGCTATATTCTGAAAACCACCGAGCCGAAGGAAATTCTAAAAAGAATCGGAGATTTCTTTGCCAAAATTCAATAAAAAGGCTGAAAAGCCTGAATTCAAGTTCACAAAAAAAACTGACTACAAAATCCAGAACCAGCAGGAAAAGAATGAAGTTTTATTTCTTGCCGCACTGAACAACTGTTCTGTTCTGAACAGCGTTGCGCCAATCGTGGCTTTTCTGGAAACTGGAATCATAATTTTAAGCAACATTTTAAGAAGAGAAGAAGATTTTCTGAAATGGCGTTTTTTTTACAATACGCTTTACATTTCCTTGACCGCGGTTTCTATTCTTGTGTACTTTTTGAACCGGTCCTGCCGCGACAGGCTTCATTCAAGGCAGAAAAAAGTTATTGCAATTTCACACTTTTACGTTGGATTTATAATTTTCTGGAATGTAATAATGCTGATTGTTGATTTCCACACAACAAGCCAGCTTGATTTTGCGCTTTACTTTACCAGCTGCCTTGTTTCGGTGATTATTTTCAATCTTTCGCCGTTCGTTGTGATTCCGCTTATGCTGGCTGCAACTGCTGTTATTGTTGCGGAAATTCTTTTTGTGCAGAAACTTAGTCCTTCAATTTTTTACAAGCCGAATCTTTATCTTTTTGCTTTTCTTGGATATTTCTGCGTGGTCATCCGCCAGATGAATCTTGTGCTGCGGGCAAAACAAAATCTTCGGCTGCGAGAGGCAAAAACCGAGGCAGAAAGCGCCAGCCGCGCGAAATCAATTTTTCTTGCCACGATGAGCCACGAAATCCGCACGCCGATGAACGCGATTGTGGGATTTTCTGAAATCGCCCTGAAAGACAAAGTGCCGCCGGCAACCGCAAGCTACCTTGAAAAAATAAACCGGGCGGCGCACACGCTTCTTACAATCATAAATGACATCCTTGATTTTTCAAAAATTGAATCTGGAAAGCTGGAAATTGTTCCGGCTGAATACAACTTGAACACGTTGGTAAGCGATCTTGAATCAATTGTGAAAGTCCGAATTTCCTCCAAATCGGTAAAACTTGCTGCAGAAATTGAAGAAAATGTTCCGCGCTGGCTTTTTGGCGATGACATCCGGATTAAGCAGGTTCTTTTGAATCTTGCAGGAAACGCCGCGAAATTCACCGAAGACGGAGAAATCAAAATAACCGTGAAGATGAATGAAACTTCCGGCGCAAAAAAAGTTTTTTCTGAAGGCGAAAAAATTCTTCTGAAATTTTCTGTTCAGGATACAGGAATCGGAATAAAAGAGGAAGACTTGAAAAAACTCTTCAATTCGTTCCAGCAGGTCGATATGCTCCACAACCGGAAAAAAGAAGGAAGCGGGCTCGGGCTTTCAATTTCAAAAAAACTTGTTGAGCTTATGGGCGGAACTTTCAGCGTAAAAAGCGAGTACGGCAAAGGAAGCGATTTTTCCTTCATTATTCCGCAAGTTGTCGCAAAAAAGAAAGAGAATATAATAGAAGAAAAAATAAATTTCACAGTGCCGTCGGCGAAAGTTCTTGTTGTTGACGACAATGATGTAAATATTCTGGTTGCGCAAAGTTATCTGGCGCAGTACAAATGTGCGGTTGAAACCTGCCAGAACGGCGCGGACGCAGTTGAAAAAGCAAAGAATGGAAATTTCGACATAATTTTTATGGACCACATGATGCCGGTTATGGACGGAGAAGAAGCGACGGCTAAAATCCGTGAGAATGAAAAAGCAGCCGGAAAAATAAACTGCATTGTCGCGCTTACTGCAAATGCGGTCGACGGCGCACGGGAAAAATTTCTTGCATCCGGTTTCGATGATTTTCTTTCCAAGCCGATTGACGAAAAAGAGCTTTGCCGCGTGCTAAGAACATGGATTCCGCGTGAAAAATTTGTTTTTTCTGAAGAGCCTTCTGCCGAAGAACATTCTGAAGCTTCAGCTGAAAAAACAATCCTGAAAACTTTTTACAGCCAGATAGAAAAAAAATCCGCCCTGATTAGCGAATATGCGCAGAAAGCCTTGAATTCAGATGAAAAAGCTTTGAATTTGTACAAAATTGAAGTTCATGCCTTGAAAAGCTCCGCAAAAATCTGTTCGTTCGGGGATTTAAGCGCGCTCGCCGCCGAACTTGAAAAAGCCGCCGCGGAAAAAAATCTTGAAATTATAAAGCAAAAAACAGATGTTCTTCTGAAAAAATATGCGGAAACCAAGGAAATTCTTCAGCGCCAGCTCAAGGATTTTGAGAACGGAGAGCCGCAAACGCAGCGGGAGCCTTTCTCTCAGGAAGAAATCAGCGGAATTCTGGAAAAAATTATGGCCGCCGCAAAAGACGGAAATCTTGAAAAAACTGAGGAAGAGTTTTCCGCCCTTGAAAAATTTGAAATACCTTCCGAATTAGACGGAAATGTCAAGGAACTTTCAAAGGCAATTGAAGAAATCAGCTTTGAAGACATTGCTGAAATCTGCGGAAAAATCCTGGAATCTTTTAGCCAGTGAACATTATGAAAAAAACAGTTTTTCTATTTGCCGCGGCATTTATCTTTTCAGCAAATTTCATTTTTTTCTCCTGCAAAATTACTTCCGGCAGCGACCCGAATCTAATCAGAGAAAACCGCTGGGATTCTTTGAATATTCCAGACAGCCGGAACTGCGGCGCTGACGAATCCACGGATTTTTCCATTCCAAGCGGCGACACAGAAATTGCTCCCGACGTTACAGTTTCTTTCCGCACGGACACGAACCAGTTCAATTTTTCCTCGTATAAAGTGAAGCAGCTTCCCGAATGCACAATCGTTAAAAACTTTGATTTTTCAAGCCACGATTTTGTTACTCTTGGAATGGAACGCTACAGCGGCATAAAAAAAATCTTTTTTGAAAACTGCAAGTTCAAAGGTTTCCGGAATGAAGCTGGAAGCCCGGACGCAAGCGGGAAAGTCTATTTTATTTTTAACAGATGCACTTTTTTCGGAAATGTAAGCGATTCATATATAACGTTGAACAACTGTAAAATCGGGGGTTTTACTTCCGATGCGATGAATCCGCTCAGAGAATTTTCTGCGAACAATCTTTACGTCTATGATTTGGCCCATGACGCAAATTCAAAAGAAATCCATCTGGACGGTATTCAGATTTATGGCGACCAGCGCTCAAGAAAAAATGTTTTGAACGGAAAATGGATTTCAAAAGTTGAAACCGGAAGAATTCATTATAAAAACGTTCGTTTTGAAATTCCTTCAGTGAATTTTGGCGCAGAAAACAAATCGTATGTAAATGCCTGCGTGATGTTCCAGCTGGAATTCAGCGATGTTGACAATGTTTCCTTTGAAAACCTTTATGTGAACGGCGGCGGCAAATGGTTTCCGCTGTACATGGATTACGGCAAAAACAATGAACGTTCAAAAAACGGAATTTCCTGGTCGCACAAAAACCTTGCAATGAAAAACGTAATGGTTTCAAACAATTTCGGAGATATTTTCTATCCGCAACTGCTTTCCGATGCAAAAATTACAAATGTAAAACATCATAACTATCTTTTCGTAACTTCTGTTTGGAAAGATGAAAACGACACGGCGCATATTCTTGTTACAAACGATACAAATTCAGACAAAACGTTTACCATAAAAACTGACAAAGGAATCTATGATTTCAAAATTCCGCACTGCCCTAGCAACTGGGCTTTGAACAGCGAAACCGACAAAGCAACAAACCCGGATGAAAAACTTGAAGATTCAAACGGAAAGCCATACACTGAATACAAATTTTCCGACTTTCCATTTGACATTGAATATCAAATTCCAGGCTCGCCGAACTTTATCCTTTGCTTCCAAGACGAGGAACAAATCCGCTACGTAAGTTTAGACGGAAAAAAACATTATTTTTCTGAAATACCAGAAGCCTTACAGCAAAAATGAATCATCCGAAAATTTGTCCTGGAAGCCGAAGTTTTTCTTTTGGCGGAAAGCTCCGGTCAAATTCCTCTGCCTTCTTTGAATCAATAAAATAACCGTCCGGCTCCTTGAATGTTCCGACAGCGCCTTTCAGCCCATTTTCCAAAAATCCAGGAACAAGCTCCGCAATCAAAAAATAATCAGCATCAGAATCCGCCTCATATCGAATGCCTTTTGACTTTGCCGCAACAAAGCCAAGTTTTCCGTAAAAATCAATGTTTCCTGTTATTGCAAGCGCGCCGCAGCCCATATCTTTTGCCTTCTGCATCACATGCCTCAAAAGAAGAGTTCCGTAGCCTTTCCGCTGGAAATCCGGCAAAATGCTTACCGGTCCAAATGTCATAACAGGAAGACTTCCGCCACCTTCAATTTTTATACAGCACCGCGAAAACATAACGTGCCCGACCAGAACTCCATTTTCTTCCATAACAATATCAAGCTCCGGCACAAAATCATTTCTTTCCCGGAAGCAATGCAGAATATAATGCTCATCACAGCCAGGCTTGTAAATATTCCAGAACGATTCGCGCACAAGATTCTCAACTGCCCTGTAATCAGCCGGAGTTTCATTTCTAAACGTAATTTTTTGAATGTCTATATTTCTGTTCATTTCAAATCCTTTATGTTTCAAAATTCATTTTCCAGAGCAAAAATTTTCGATTTCTTTTTGCAGCAAACGGAAAACATTCGCAATCAGAAAGCCATCAGCAACAGCATGATTCATGCGCACTGTAACCGGCATTGCAAGACGTCCGTTTTCCTCCCTGTAACGTCCCCAGTTTATAATAGGCGCAAAGAAAAGGTAGCCGTCTGGAAGCTCAATATTCAAAGAATCGTAGGAAAGCCATGAAATGTATGAAGCGTCAAACCAGTTGGGATGATTTTCCATGTCAATTCCGTATTCGCGGGTTTGCTTTGCTTTTTCAATGTCAGCCTTTGCGTTGCGGTAAAATTCCTCATAATTTTCATAATAAGTCGTGTAAACCGGCGTACAAGTTTCTGTGTCCTCATGAAAAATATACTGCGTTGGATTCACAGTATCATAGCAGATTAGCTCATCTGTCTGCCATAAATAACCCATTTTATAGTCATCCCGCGAATTCATCACTTTTGCAAGCAAATACAGAAAATTTATATAGAACTTCGTTCCCGTATTTTTTGAAAACGCCGCAAGCGCCGTAACATCCACGCGAGCAGTAACCGAAGCCGAACATCTGCAGTTTTTTGAAAAATGATTGAATGCACCTTTGCGGTAATATGAGTCCCTGTCAATTATCTTGTAATTTGCCATTTTTTCCTCCGAAAAATTAATTTCTTCTTTCTTCAAACTGCGCTATAAAACAATCAATGTGTTTTTTCAGCAGCTCAATAACCGAATCCTTTTTACCCGGCTCCGCGCCGTCATAAACACTGTAAAGAAAAAACATCGGACCGTAAAATTCCAGCGCAATCTGCATTGCGTCTTCTTCCGAACCAGATATTTTTCTAAAAATCGAAGCCATATATTCAAGCGGACCGGAAGCAAGATAATTTTGAAAAAGCTCCGACATTTCAACATTCCGGTGCTGCTCAACTGTAAGCATTCTCCGAAACTGCGATGAAAATTTTTCCTCCGTCCAGTGCCTGAACTGCGCAACGCTGTATTCACGGATTTTTTCCACCGGAAGAAAGCTGTATTCTTCAGCAAAGTTTCCGTCATTGTTTTCCGGCATTCCGTATTCTTTAGCGCGCTCAAAATCAAGTTCCGCCATCCGCTCAAGAATCTTTTCCAGAATTTCGCGCTTGCTTTTGTAATGTTTGTAAAGCGCGCCTTTTGTAATTTCAAGGCAAGACGCAATGTCATTCATTGAAGTTCCCAAATAACCGTTCTGCGCAAAAAGCTCCAAAGCCGCTTCCATTATATGCTGTTTTGTTTCAGACGCCATCTTATTTTCCTTGCACTGCTCATTAAGTAACCGTTCGTTTACTCTTTATCACAAATTATAGTTACCAATCGGTTACTTGTCAAGTTTCTTTTTAAATGCGTTAGGGCATGGAAGCCCGAAGTTTCGGAGCGGAACAAAGTGAAGCGGAGAAATGAGCGAAAGCGAAGGCTGGAACGCCCGGCTCCAAGTTGAAAACTTGGAGAAACGCCCGTAAAATTTTTATTGATTTTTATGCAGTAAACCAGTTTTCAAGTCTTAAAAATGAACGCTCCGCAGCTTCCGCAAAATCTGCCGTATTGCGGGTTACTAGAATCATTCCGTTTGCAATTGCAGTTGCAGCAATCTGAGTGTCAAAGCAAGGAAGATTTTTTCCGGTTTTTGCACAAGTTCCTGAAAGTTGGCCGCATATGTCCGCAGAGAATTCATCGTACGGAATTATTTCAATGTTTTCTTTTAAATTTTCCGTAAAGTCTGCAATAGAATCTTTTCTATTACCTTCCGGCATTCTTGACACACCATGCACAAGCTCCTGCCAAGTAACAGCGGAAATTGCACACAAATCCTTTCTTGCCTCATAAAGGGCAAGCACATTCTCGTTCGGCCGTTTCTTTGAAAATTCCGACACAATATTCGTATCCAGCAAGTAAATTTTATTCATTTTCAGACTCCTTGTTATTCTATTCCTCAAAAATCACTTTGTTCGGGTCAAAATATTCTTTTTCTCTGACAAAAATGTCTTCATTGTTTAAAACATCTGCATATTTGTTCCGCCACTTAGAAAGCCAGCTTACACTGCCTGAAGGAGTTTTTCTTTCAAATTCCTTGTAGCTGATAATAACAGCAACAGGCTTGTCATAACGCGTAAGTTCAACCGGCTCGCCGCCTTCCGCAATTTTCACGAAATTAGAAAGATTATTTCTTGCCTCATAAATTGATGTTCTGCACATAGCCACCTCCATTAAAAATCACCATAAAAAAATAATGCTAAAACTATACAAATAGTAACATCTGTTTAAATTATAGTCAACATTTAATTTTCTAGCCAACATTTTAATTCAGAAGAAACATTGCGCAGACACAAAAAATATGATAAAACACTAAAAAAACAGGAGAATATATGGAACTTTTGCCGTTTCAGTCTGACTACATGGAAGGAGCGCACCCTTCAATCCTTAAAAAACTTGCGGAAACAAACTTTCTGCACACACAAGGATACGGTTCAGATGAATTTTCAGAGGAAGCCCGCTCTCTTATCCGCAAAGTTTGCCGCGCGCCAAATGCTGAAATTCAGATTCTTGTGGGCGGAACTCAGGCAAACATGACAGTTGTTGACTGCCTGCTGAAAAAATGGCAGGGCGTAATCGCCGCGGATTCAGGCCACGTTTCAGTCCATGAAGCCGGAGCAATTGAGTTCACAGGCCACAAAGTTCTTCAGATGAAGCAGAAAGAAGGCAAGCTCTGCGCAAAAGAAATAGATTCATATATAGAAGATTTTTACAACGACGGAAACTTTCCGCACATGGTCGAACCGGGAATGGTCTATATTTCGCAGCCAACAGAATTCGGCACGCTGTATTCAAAAAAAGAACTTGAAGAAATTTCAGAAGTCTGCCGCAGAAGAAAAATCCCGCTTTTTGTTGACGGAGCGCGTCTTGCATACGCCCTGGGAAGCCCGGAAAACAACGTTTCGCTTGAAGACCTTGCGAAACTTGCAGATGTGTTCTACATCGGAGGAACAAAATGCGGCGCGCTTTTTGGAGAAGCCGTAGTTGTGCCGGAGCCAAAGCTGATTCCGCATTTCGTTACACAAATAAAACAGCACGGCGCGCTGCTCGCAAAAGGAAGAATCGCCGGAATCCAGTTCGCAGAGCTTTTCAGAAACGGACTTTATTTTGAACTCGGAAAAACCGCCGACATATTTGCCGCACAAATAAAAGAAGCGCTGAAAAACGCCGGCTTCCGCCTGTACCTGGACTCGCCCACAAACCAGGTCTTCTTCATAATTGAAAACTCCAAGCTTGAATCCCTTGCGCAAAAAGCAATGTACGGCTACATGGAAAAATACGACGAAAGCCACACCGTAATCCGCTTCTGCACAAGCTGGGCAACCCAAAAAAAAGACGTAGACGCCCTGCTCACCGTGATTAAAGAAATGTAGGAAAAAAGAATTTCTATGTACGATTAAAACTCTACTAATTTTTTTTAATCATTACATAAAATTCCTTTTTCATATAATGTTTCTGGAGCAATATCAATATCATTGTTCCAAACAGCTGTTTGTCCGTTCGTGTAAACAGAATTAAACAGAAAAATATCCTCAAGAGGCTTATACATTGAATATTTCAAGTATGGCTTCATATCAAAAATCTTTTTAATTCCTTTTTCAAAAGTAAGCAATAATTTATAATTGGCCAGCGGCTTAACATTCTTTACAGTCCAAACAGCATTCATAAACCCCTCCTATCGCAAAGGTAATATCTTTTCCAAATTTTCCTTATTTTTAGCAAGTTCCCAGTTAGCAAGTAGTTCATCCTTATGAATTTCAGCCCAGGCACTTACAAGCTTCTGTTTTGCAGGAGGCAAATCACCTTCTATTATATTTCCGTCAAAATCACAAACAGACCATTTTCCTCCATAATTAATATGAAAATGAGGCGGATTGTGATCATCTCCATACATATAAATTAAAAGTCCGTAAAAACTAGAAATACACGGCATCTTTATTCTCCTTGCTTATTAGTATAACATAAATCGCTTTTTTCTCCTAATACCCATACCTTTTTCTGAATTTTGCAAAGCAGAAGGCAACTACAAGGGCGGAAAGAATCTCGTAGAAAATGCCGCTGCTCCAGATTCCGTCTGTTCCCCAGAAACGCGGAAGAACAAGAACGCAGGCAATCTGAAAAACCAGAGTGCGCATGAATGAAATCAGGGCGGAAACAAAGCCGTTGTTCAGCGCGGTAAAAAACGCCGAGCCGCTCATGTTGAAGCCCATCAGAATAATCGAAAACGAATACAGCCGGAACGCGCGCTTGGTAAGCTCAAAAAGCTCCCTGTCGTATCCGGTAAAAAATTCCGACATAGGAACGGCAAGAAATTCCGCAAGGGCAAAAAGAAAAATCCCGGAAACGCCGACCACAACAATATTCTTCACAAAAAGATTATGAAGCTCCGCCTGGTTTTCCGCGCCGTAGTTGTAGCTTATAATCGGAGAAGTTCCAATTCCCCACCCAAGAAACACCGCCGCAAAAATAAATCCTACGTACATCAGGCAGCCGTAAGCCGCAATTCCGTTCTCGCCCACAAGCCGGATAAGCTGAAAGTTATACAAAATTCCTACGAGCGACATCGCGATGTTTGAAAGAAGCTCCGAAGAACCGTTCGTGAAAGTCTTGAAGAGCACAAGTGTATTCCACTTAGGCTTTCCAAGCCGCAGAAGAGATTTGTTCGGGCAGAAAAAATAAACCAGCGGAACAAGACCGCCAACAGCCTGGCTTACAAAAGTCGCAGCAGCCGCGCCAGCAAGCCCCCATTTGAAAACAGCCACAAAAAGCGCGTCCAGAGCCATGTTTGCAGCTCCGGCAGAAACCGTAAGGGCAAATCCCATTGAAGGGCGCTCAGCCGCAATCAGAAAACTCTGGAACGAAGTCTGAAGCATGAAGAACGTGAGCGAGCCGCAAAGAATTCTTCCATAAAGCACCGCATTTTCCAGAAGCTTGCCTTCCGCGCCAAGAAGAGATGCAATTTTCGGCATAAAGACAATTGAAAAAAAAGAAACAACAATTCCAAGCCCGGCAAGAAAATAAACCAGAAGCGAAAAAGTCTCGTCCGCACGCTTCCGGTCGCCTTCACCAAGAAACTTAGCAACCAGCGCAGTTCCGCCAGTGCCAATCATAAATCCAACAGAAGAAAACATCATGATGACCGGATAAATCAAGTTCACGCCGGCAAAAGCAGTTTTTCCCACAAAGTTTGAAACAAAAAAACCGTCAACAACGCTGTAAATCGAAGTAAAAACCATCATTCCAATCGACGGAATCGTAAAACGCAAGAGCCGCCCGAACGTGAAATGGTCAGAAAGCCTGATATTCATAAAAACCTTGAAAACATAAAAATAATATGTCCGAAATCGGACTATAGAAATATAAAGAACTACATTAAAAATGTCAAATGGGAAAAAGTTTTTCTTAAAACAATCAAATATACACTATCCAGAAACCATTTTTATCAGCAGAATGCCTGAAACAGGTGTCGTCACATTAAATATACCAGACAGGAACCGCAGTCACATTTTCTGTAATCGGAAGATGTGTTGAAGCCATGCAAACAACAGCTCCTTCGCCGCGCTCTTTTTTCAGAACATTTTCAACAACACCAAAAGATTTTATATCATCCTTGTCAGGATTGCTTTTCTTTTTTATTTCAACTGGATACAAAACACCGTTTTCTTCTATTAACAAGTCTATTTCCCGGTTATCTTTGTCGCGGTAATAATAAAATGCAGGATTTTTTTCCATTATGAAGATATGATTTCATAATTTCAGAAACGCAGTAATTTTCAAAAATATTTCCGCTCATAGATCCACGCTCAAGAGTCTGCGCGCTAGTCCATCCGCATAAAAAACTTACAAGCCCTGTATCGAAAAAGTAGATTTTAGGCGTTTTTATCGCCCTGCTTGTAAGATTATTGAAATATGGCCTCAGCAAAAAAATAATTCCGCTGGTTTCCAGAACAGAAATCCACGATTTTGCAGTTGAAAGAGCGATTCCAACATCACGGGCGATGTCAGCATAATTCAAAAGATTTCCAGTTCTTGAAGCCAAAACCTGCATGAACCGCTGGAACATTATTTCATTTCCAACATTCAGCAGCTGCCTTATATCCCGCTCAATATAAGTCTGAATATATGAATCATAATAACTCTGCCAAAACCAATCATCACCGCAGCAAAGCTTTGGATAAGAACCTTTCCATATTTCATGATAAACTTGCATCAAATCCATCGGAGCTGAAAGGGATTCTTTTTCTGAATATAGTTCATAGAAGGAAGAAAACTTAAGCCTGAAAAATTTTGCTCCTTTTCTTCTTGTGAAAATCCCTGCAAAGATAAAACTACAACTCTGCCAGCAAGACTTTCACTTAAATTCTTCATAAGAAGAAACTGCTGGCTTCCTGTAAGCCAATAGTCGCCCGGCTTTCCACTTGAATCAACATCAGCCTTTATGTATGGAAGCAAATTTGGAGCATATTGAATCTCGTCTATTAAAACAGGCGGTTTGTAACGCTGAAGAAAAAGCTCTGGATCATTCTGGGCAAGGCTCCTGTTTTCAAAAGTATCCAATGTCACATATTTTCGGTCAGCATCAGAACACATTTTCAGCAAAGTAGTCTTTCCAGTCTGCCTTGGTCCAGTAAGAAGCAACACAGAATAAAATGATGAGATTTTTTTTATATAATTTTCAAGCGAACGTTTTTTCATATTTTTCGACTAATCTACAATCGAATAATAGATTAGTCGAAAATGAATAATTTTTCAACCTTCACAACCTGTCAAAATAATCCAGACAGAAATTCAGACCAGCCCTTTTTTTTGGAACTGTTCCAAAAGCTCGTTTCGATATTTTTCAGCAAGAGAAAGAATCTGCTCCCTTTCTTCCTGCGGCCATGAATCAAAAACTGAATTTTCCGCCTCTACCATAGGAGCAATAAATTTTTCTGCAAAAACAAGCCCTTCTTCTGTGAGCGAAACAACCACATTGCGTCCGCCGCCAGCCTCGCGTTTCACAAGATTCTTTTTTTCAAGCTTTGCCAGCGCGGAATTTATTGTTTTCCGGCT
>SAMEA104315436__coassemble_1580_pt1 | contig 12821 bp, 9 predicted proteins | sample SAMEA104315436__metabat2_high_PE_011 | metagenome-assembled genome bin SAMEA104315436 (sample SAMEA104315436) | gut metagenome | biome: Monkey gut; feature: monkey-associated habitat; material: faeces | place: China | collected 2013 | reverse complement strand
TTTTTGCGGTCAAATCTGGACGTTTGTAATAGCCCTGCATAACTGTTGGACCTTTTATTTGAACTGCGCCGAACTGGCCGCGCTTCAGGACAAATCCGTCGTCGGGGTCAACAATTCTGCATTTTACGCCGCGGATTGGCGAGCCGACGTTTCCAAAAACTGGAGCGGCAATTGGGCGGACTGAAATAACTGGCGCGGTTTCTGTAAGTCCGTATCCTTCCACGATTTTTACGCCGATTGCCCAGAAGAAATCATCGAGCACTGGCGGATAAGCGCCGCCGCCGGCAATTCCAGCGCGGAAATTCGTTCCGAGCATGGCTTTTATTTTTCGGAATACAAGCAGATTTCCTAAAAGCTTCAAAGGCCAGAGCAGGCTCCACGGAATAATGAACGCAAACCACCATGCAACTGTGTAATATCTGGTGAAGCAGACATTCTGGTTGAACATAAGCCGGTGCATTCTGCTGTGAAGAATTGCGACTTTTGTAAAGAAATTGAACAGCGCGTTCACGATACCGCCGGTTTTTCTCATTTTTCGAAGAATTCCGTCGTAAACAGCTTCAAAAACGCGCGGAACGGCAGGAAGCAATGTTGGATTCAGTTTTTTCAAATCTGCAAGAAGAATGCTTCCGATTGGTTTTGAATAGCAAAGCGAGCCACCCTGAATAAGGATTACATATTCAACTTCACGCTCGAAAACGTGCCAGACAGGAAGAACAAGAAGCGCTTTTTCGCCGGGATTTATCATGATTCGCTCTGGAAGCTCTTCCAGCTGGGCAAGAAAATTTCCGTGGCTCAGCATTACGCCTTTTGGTGTTCCGGTTGTGCCTGATGTAAAAATAATGCAGGCAAGGTCGGAGTTTTTTCCTTTTTCAAGTTCGTTTTCAACTTCGTCTTTGTGTTCAATTCGGAATGTCTGGCCGAATTTCAGGATTTCTGAGAATGAATAAATTTTCACGCCGTTGTTTTGCGCTTCGGCAAGAATTTCTTCAGTCGGCTCGTCGAATACGATTATTTCTTTTATAAACGGAATTTTTTCTTTTATTGAAAGAATTTTCTTCACCTGGGCAGAATTTTCTGTAACGATATATTTTGTTTCCGTAATCGTAAAAATTGCTTCCAAATCCAGAAGAGTTGCATCGCATCCGCGTGGAACATCTGTTGCGCCGATTGCCATGATTCCCATGTCAGCCTGAAGCCATTCCTTTCTGTTGTCGGAAATAAGTCCGATTAAGTCTCCGCGTTTGATTCCTATTGAAAGAAGTCCCGCTCCAAAATCAAGGGCTTTCTGGTAAAGCTCGCGGTATGTTACCGGTTCAAATTCTCCGTCTTTTCTGCGTGAAAATTGAGCGACAGTTTCCGGCCATTCCGTTGCAGACTTTCTTAATAGTTTTGGTACTGTTTGTTCCATGATGTCTCCAAATAGTGATAAAACGATTATAAAATCAAATTTCCTGTAAGGCAAGCAAAGAGAATTTTCTGCAGAATTTGCCAAAAAAAACGAATATGATATAATTGGAAAAATGAATTCTCAAGATTTAATAAAGTCTATTGTTGAAAATTTTTACGGTGATGAAAACTCAAATATCGCTTACTTTTGCTTGTCTGAAAATTTAATGAAAAAATGCGCGCCGAATTCTGATGCGCTTGAAATTGATTTGAAAACGCAAAGAGTTCCTTTAGCGCCTTTCCTGAGCATTCTTTTAAAGTCAAAGGTTTCCGACGAACTTTTGAAAAAATCGGCGTATAAACTTCAGTACGGAACGTTCAAGTCTTTTTTTAAGGACGGATTTCCGGAAGACCGAAGCGATTCTGTAATTCTTGAAGAAGTTGACTATGAAAAAATAAGAATGCGTGAAACAATTATCGCGCTTCTGAAAAAATGTTTCACTGGAAATGCGGTTATTTACAACGCCCAGCTTATGAGCGACGATGCTTTGAAAATTCTTATGCAGCTGGAAAATCTGCCGCTCAAGGGAAAATTTGTTTTTTGCTTCAATGCGCTTGAGCTGGATAAAAAAACTTCAGTCATGAAGGAATTTCTTCAGAAAATCAGCCGCCAGAACAATTATTATTCAATAAATACAATTGAAAAGTTTTCAGCAGAAGAATTCAGTTTTGTGCCGGAAGAAAAGGAAACGGATTTTCATAAAATTTACAGGGAGCTGCAATCTTACAGAACTTTTCTTGACATAGAAAAAGCTTACGAAATAATCAAGGAAATTGACCATTCAAATATTCTTTCAAAAGCAAATGTTGATGACGCGCGGCTTCTTTACCTGGAAATGGGAATTATAGCGTTTTATTACGGCGACACAGATTTTGCAAGTTTTTATCTGAACAATATTATTGAATATCAGATTGAAGACGAAATTGACTGCTATGCGTTGTATTATCTGGCAAATGTTTTCAGCCGGAAAAATATGAATTCGGTCGCGCTGAAATATATTGCCAAGGCAATCGCGAAATCAAAGAATTTTATGCAGCTTCCGGTTTATGCGCTTTCGGTTATGCTGGATTATATTATCACGGAAAAAACGGATTCGCAGTATTCTTCTGAAAAATATCTTAACGCGCTGGAGCAGCTTGAAAAATTCGGGCTTGCGAACAATCGTATTTATACTTCGCTTGTTATTCCTTACGGCGTTATTTATGACGGAAATTTGCGGAAACAGATGTTCAGCCATGTTGAAAAAGCCATGTCTGACGCGGAAAAGATTGGAAACAAATTCGGCCTTTCAATCGCCTGCCATTGGATGGGAATTATGATGACAAACGAAGGGCGGAAGGAAGAAGCGGTTTTCTGGTACAAGAAATGCTTTGCTCTTCGGGAAGAAATGGGCGATTTTTATTCCCTGATGAAAGTAATCAACGGACTTTCGTATGAATATCTTATAGACACAAAATATGCTGATTCATATAACCTGATAAATGATGTTGTGATAAATATTTTTGACAACAAAGATTATTCAGAAATTATAATTACTTTGTACAATCTTGCGCGAACTTCTTTTTATTCAAGGAATTTTGAAATTTCTTCAGCGCTTTTCCAGACGATTTTCAATTTGCTTTCGATGTTCGATGTTTCCGACTTGTATATGAATTCCTTCTTGCCGGAATATAACGATGTTCTTGCGTACCGCGCGATGCTTGATTTTTACAACGGCGAATTTATGCGGGCGAAACTGAATCTTCACAATATGCAGAACAACGGAAAGCCGTTTTCTCCTATTGAAGAATTTGTGAAATTCTTTTTGGACGCGTGCCTTCAGCTGGAAGAAGACAACAAGGATGAAGCGGTAAGAATTTTTGAGAAATGCATTTCTGATTTTTTTGCGATTGGCGTAACGCAGGAACACAGAATTGTATTTATGATTTATGAATTTGCGAATTTCCTTGAAAAAAAAGGTTTCCACAAGGAGTCCGCTGAATATCTTTCCCGCGGATTTAAAATTGCGCAGGAAAAAAATCTTGTGAACTATACAAAAGGAAAAGAATCTGTTTCGCTGGAGGAATATCTTGCCGGCGCGCAGAAATTTCCGCCGTTGAAAATAAGTCTTTCCGCGCTGGAAGAAAAAGCTGAAAAGGAGCGCCTTTTGATTCAGCTTCACAAGCAGCTCCGAAATTCAAAATTTCTGAACAAAATTTCCACGAACAATGTGAACAATCTGGATGATTCGCGTTTTGCTTCAAATATTGTTCAGGCAGTTCTTGACTACACAATGGCGGACGCAGTTTTTCTTTCAGAGAAAAAAGAAAATCAATGGACAACGCTGGGAGTTGCGCTCCGGGAAAATATAAAGCAGCCTGCCGATTCTGAATGGGAAAATCTTGTGAAGTGCAAAAATCTTGTGGAGCAGAAGCTTTGCAAGTGCAACGAGCGCCAGCTGATTTTTGTGAATCTTTCAAAATTTGAGTTTGTGGGCGGAATGATTGTTTATCTTCAGAAGAAATTCCTTCTGAATTCCGAGGAGATGAACATAATAAATATTGCCGCCGCGAACATTCAGGCGCAACTTGTAATGCTGAAGCAGAACGAGCATCTTGCGGTTATTTCCGCGACAGACCAGCTTTCTATGCTGAACAACAGGCGCGCGCTCCATGACCATCTGAGCCTTGAAAGCGAAATGATTCGCCGCTATGAAAAAAAACGCAATCTTTATATGCACGACGCGATTTCATTCATCGATTTGGATAATTTTAAGTATTACAACGACACGTTCGGGCATGAAGCTGGCGATTTGCTGATTGCGTCGTTTGCGCGGCTTCTTAAGGAAATTTACCGAAAAGTTGATTTTGTCGCACGTTTCGGCGGAGATGAATTTGTTGTGGTTCTTCCGAATACAAACTGCCAGGAAGCTGCCCGGGCTGCGGAACGGCTTTACGAAGGCCTTGAAAAGAAGGAGCATTTTCTTCCGGAACTGGAAAAACTTATGGGCAAAAAGCTCGATATTCCGGAAGGCAAGAAGCTTGGCTTCAGCATGGGAATAAGCTCTAATTCTGACACCGAAAATATTTCTGATTTGGATACAACTATGACAAATGCTGACAAAGCGTTATATTATTCAAAGCAGCATAAAAAAGGCAGTGTGACAATCTGGGCTGATATCAAGGATGAATTCAATGAAAGCAAAATGCTTGCCATGCCTGAAAGGTAAACATAGATGACCCGAAAAAATATTTCGCAGGAAAAGATTATAAATGCGTTCTTGTTCTGTTCTTTTGACAAAAGCGCGGGCGCAACTTCAATGGCGGACATTGCTGAATACTTGGGAATAAAAAAAGCTTCGTTGTACAATCATTTTGAAAGCCGCGAGACAATGTATGCAATGACGCTGAAATATTGCAAGCGCGCGATAAATTCCTTCGCCTTTCTTCCTGAAAAATACATAACTCCGGATTTGTTTGAAAAAACAGATGTTTACGCGATTTTTAACAATCTGATAAAAAGGTTCGTTCAGTTTTATGAAGTTGAGCCGTTTTTTCAAATTTTCACGTTTGTTCATACTGAAAAATATTTTAACAAATTCGCGGCGGAAATTGTTGACGAGGAGCATTTTTCGCTTGAACTTGGAGTAAGCCAGATTTTGCTTCGTTACTGCGTTGAAAAAAAACTTGACCTTACGCCGGCGGAAATTGATTCTGCGGTGAAGCTTTACAGCTCGTGCCTTATGCAGCAGATTGACTTGTACATTATGCACAAGAAGGAAATTGTTCGGCAGAACCCGGAATGCGGAGCCGGAAGCCTTTTTGCGCTGCCTACAGATGAAGACGCGCTGGGCAAAATTTTCAACCTTTCAGAAAATTATTTAAGACGTTTATTTAAATAAGAAAGTTTCCGCTTTATTGTAAATAACATTTTTTTTGATTAGAATATAGAAAAGGAATTAAAAAATGATTTTTTCACCAACAGAAATACAAGAAACAGTTAGCATGTTCATGAAACAGAAGCTCGACATTCGTTGCGTAACAATGGGAATCAACTTGCTTGATTGCGCTGATTCGGACGCAAAAAAATCCTGCGCGAAAATTTATGACAAAATAATGAAAAAAGCCGGAAATCTTGTGAAAGTCGGCCAGGATATTGAAAAGGAATTTGGCGTTCCGATTATAAACAAACGTATTTCTGTAACGCCGATTGCATTGGTTGCAGGCGCAAGCGGAGCGAAGTCTTATGTTGAATACTGCAAGACTTTGGATAAATGCGCAAAAGAGCTTGGCGTTAATTTTATCGGAGGATTTTCTGCGCTTGTTCAGAAAGGAATTACTCCTGCAGACAGAATTCTTATTGAATCAATTCCAGAAGCTTTGGCGGAAACAGATTTTGTATGCTCTTCAGTGAACGTTGGAACCACAAAGAACGGAATAAATATGGACGCCGTAAAACTGATGGGCGAAACAATCGTGAAAACTGCGGAAATTTCCAAGATGCTTCCGATTAATGGATGTGCAAAACTTGTTGTTTTCTGCAATGCGCCGGAAGACAATCCGTTTATGGCAGGAGCTTTCCACGGACCTGGAGAAGGCGACAGCGTAATCAATGTTGGCGTTTCCGGACCAGGAGTTATACTGGCGGCCGCGCGTGAATACAAGGGCAAACCGATAAACGAGCTTGCAGATGGAATTAAAAAGATGGCGTTCAAAATCACAAGAATGGGGCAGCTTGTCGGTTCAGAGGCGGCGAAACGTCTTGGCGTTCAGTTCGGAATTCTAGATCTTTCTTTGGCGCCTACACCAGCGGTAGGTGATTCAGTTGCCCGAATTCTTGAAGAAATCGGCTTGGACGGAGCAGGGGCTCCTGGAACAACAGCGGCTCTGGCAATGCTCACAGACATGGTAAAAAAAGGCGGAGTTATGGCTTCAACAAACGTTGGAGGACTTTCCGGGGCGTTTATTCCGGTTTCCGAAGATGAAGGAATGATAAATGCTGTTGAAAAGGGCTCAATCTGCCTTGAAAAGCTTGAGGCAATGACAACGGTTTGTTCAGTGGGACTTGATATGATTGCAATTCCTGGCGATACTCCTGCTACAACAATTTCTGGAATTCTTGCAGATGAATTTGCAATTGGAATGGTGAACAATAAAACCACAGCGTGCCGCCTGATTCCTGCTCCTGGAAAAAAAGCTGGTGAATGGGTTGAATTCGGCGGACTTCTTGGCGGATGCCCGGTAATGCCGGTAAGCAAATTTGGCTGCGCTGATTTTATAAACCGAGGCGGAAGAATTCCGGCTCCAATTCATAGTTTCAGAAACTAATTTGCGTGAAAACCGCGGCAGAAAAATGCTGTTCGTTCCATTAACCGAAATTAAGGGAAGAAATAAATTTGCTCTGCTGCGTTTTTTGTATAAATACGAATTTCTTAACGTTCAGTTTGCGGCGCTTCTGAAAAAAAATATTTCCGAATGTTTTGCCGTTTATCTTAAAAATTTCTGCCCTCAGGATTTGTTCGGAATTTTTTGCGCAAAAAAAACGGTTTTTCATATTTTTCCTTTTGCCGGAAGCGGAAATGAAATTTTTGCCAGCGAAGATTTTATAAATTCTTTCCGCAGTTTTTACGCTTCTGGCGGTTTTAAGAATCCGGTTTGCATAAACGGCGCAAAGCCTGGCACGGATTTAATCTTGAAATGTTTTGAAAAATTGAATTTCAAGCCGGCTCAGGTTAATGAATACAATCTTTTGAAACTTGACGGAAAAATCTTTCTGCAGAAATTGAAAAAAGATTCTGCGCTGAACCAAAAATACAGAATTGTTCATTGCAAAATCAGCTTGCCAGAAGAAATTAAGCGGGAGCTTCTTGCGCTACAGGCGGAATACGAAAAAGAAGAAGTTGTTCCCGGCTGTTTTGAATTTGATGAAAATTTGTGCCGGCTCAGATTTATGGCTTCCCTGCGGACTCAGTTTGTGCTTGCGCTGAAAAATCAGGAAAATCAGCTTGTGGCGAAGGGCGGAACAAACGCAATCGGATTTAAATATGTTCAGCTTGGAGGAATTTTCACCAGAAAGGAATTCCGGGGCAAACATTGCGCGAAATATCTTTTGGAAAGTCTTATTTTCAGCCTTCTTAAAATCAGAAAATCGGTCGCGCTTTTTGTGAAAAAAGAAAACATTTCCGCGGAAAAACTTTATAATTCTTTAGGTTTCAAGAAAATATCTGAATATTCAATTGCATATTTCAAGCATAACCTTTAAAATTTTAAAATCTAAAAAAACAAGGGGAAATTATGACTCCACAAGTAATTGCAAAAATCATTGCATTTGTTTTGTATTTAGGATTTATGATTTATATAGGTCTAAAAAGTGCTGGCAAGAACAATGATTCCGCTGATTTTTTTCTGGGCGGACGAAAAATAGGACCGTGGGTAACGGCGCTTTCGGCGGAAGCTTCTGATTCTTCCGCATGGCTTTTGATGGGCTTGCCTGGACTTTGCTATCTTGGCGGAATAAAGGAAACTTTCTGGACGGCGCTTGGACTTTGTGTTGGAACTTATCTTGCGTGGCTTTTTGTTGCGAAGCCTTTAAGAAAATGTTCTGTTGCGTTCGGGGATTCTATAACGGTTCCAGAATTTCTTTCAAACCGCTTCAAGGATAAAACTCATATTCTTTCGGTTGTTTCCGGACTTTTTATCGTTCTTTTCTTTACGATTTATACAGCGTCGGGATTTGTTGCCTGCGCAAAGCTTCTTAATTCAGTGTTCGGGCTTCCGTACCATGCGGGCCTGGCAATCGGGCTTGTTGTAATTCTTTGCTATACAATTACTGGCGGCTATACTGCTGTCTGCACAACTGATTTTGTTCAGGGCGCGTTGATTTTTGTTGCTTTTGTGGTTTCTGCGGCGCTTGCGGTGATTTCTGTTGGCGGTCCGATGAAGGCGATTCAGGCTGTTCAGGCGTTCGATGCCCAGGCTGTCGCCGGAAATTTTGGCGAAGCGATGAAAAATGCTTTTGGCGCGAACAGCCACTACAGCGTTATGAACATTATTTCAGCGTTGGCTTGGGGGCTCGGCTATTTTGGAATGCCGCACATAATCGTACGTTTCATGGGAATTGATTCAGTTTCTTCTATTAAAACTGCTCGAAGAATTGGAATTTCCTGGATGATTGTTTCTTATATCGGAACATTTATTATCGGAACAGTTGGAACTGCGTATCTTTTGAAGCACGGAATTCTTTTGAACGGTGGCGAGCAGATTGCAAATTTTGTTACAGGCGACTCGGAAACTGTATTCTCTGTAACAATGCAGCAGATGTATCCGGCTTTTATTGCGGGAATTTTCCTTTGCGCGATTCTTGCGGCTTCAATGTCTACGGCAGACAGCCAGCTTCTTGCGGCTTCTTCTGCGGTTAGCCGTGATATTTACAAAGGGTTGATAAAAAAGAATGCTTCTGAAAAGGAAGTTTTGAATATCGGCCGTTTTGTTGTGTTCTTGATTGCGCTGATTGCACTGCTGCTTTCGTTGAATCCAAATTCTTCAGTTTTCGGACTTGTTTCTTACGCATGGGCTGGATTCGGCGCAACTTTTGGTCCGCTTGTTCTTCTTGCTTTGTACTGGAAGGGCGCGACCGCAAAAGGCGCAATTACCGGAATGATTCTTGGCGGAATTGCTGTTGTTGTTTGGCATCAGATTCCAGGCTCGGTTTCTCCGATTTTCGGATTGTATGAAATTCTTCCGGGATTTGTAGTATGTCTTGTTTCTGCGGTTATTGTTTCTTTGCTAGACAAGAACAAGGATTCAGAAATGCTTGCAGAATTTGAAAATTATAAAAAAATGGCAGATTAAACCAAAATAAAGAGCATAGTCATGCTGAAAAGTACAGGTCATGCAGATTTGCCGCTTCATTATGGAACTGTTCCGCGCTGGCTTGCAGACCGGATGATGGTTCTTGGAACTTTAATTGTTGAGTCGCTGATTCAAAATTACGGCAAAAAGGAAGTTCTCCGGCGGATGAGCGATCCTCTGTGGTTTCAGTCGCTTGGAAGCGTAATGGGCATGGACTGGCATTCTTCTGGAATTACAACCAGCGTGATGTATGCGCTGAAACGAGGAATAAATCCGCGGGCAAAGGAACTTGGGCTTTACATTTGCGGCGGCCGCGGAAAATATTCCCGAAGAACACCGGAGGAACTTCTTGCGCTGGCGGAATCTTCCGGGCTGAACGGAGATGACTTGGTTCGTTCGAGCCGCCTGTGTGCAAAAGTTGACAATACGGCGGTTCAGGACGGATTTCAGCTTTACCAGCACAATTTTATTCTTTCCAGCGAAGGCGACTGGGCTGTTGTTCAGCAGGGAATGAACGAAAATTCAAAAACAGCCCGGCGTTACCAGTGGTGCAGCGCAAATATAAAATCTTTTGTTGAAGAGCCGCATACCGCTGTAACCGGTGAAAATCAAGGTGAAATTTTAAATCTTACAGACAAAAACGCATCTGGAACCCGCAGTTCGATTATGGATTTTACAAAAGAAACTCCAGACCGCGTTATTCACGAAATAAAAAAAATCGCCGAGCCAGATTCAAGCTTTTCTGTTGGTTTCGGCGGTTCTTCAAAAGTTGTGGCAAAAAAATCGGATTCTTCTTCTGCCCAGGGCTTGCTTTTTCCAGAATTTGCGGATTCTTCTTCACCGGAAAAAATCAAGCTTGAAATCAATGAAAATGAAATAATTCATTCGGAGCGAAATATTATTCTTTCGCGCCATCACGAAGTCCGTCAGGAAGATGTTGACTTGAAGCGTCTGGGTGCAGTTCTGGCAACAGCCTATGAAAGCCAGCCGCAGAATTTTGAGTCGCTTTTGCTTACGCCCGGACTTGGGCCAAGAACTCTTCAGTCTTTGACATTGGTAAGCGAAGTTATTCATGGAACGCCGAGCCGCTTTTCTGATCCGGCGCGTTTCAGCTTTGCGCATGGTGGAAAAGACGGACATCCGTTCCCGGTTCCATTGAAGGTTTACGACGAGTCAATCCGCGTTTTGAAGGACAGCATTGAAAAATCCCGGCTGGGCTACAATGACAAGTCTGAATGTTTGCGGCGACTTCATCAGACTGCTTTGAATATTGAAAAAAAATGCGAGCCGCGTGCGGATTTTGAAGCCGCTTTGAACCACGAGAAGGAACATTCAAAGGAATGGGGCGGCCGTACGGTTATGGACGATTAGTTTGTTTTGTATTATACTATAAAATCACTAGGAAAATAGGATATGAAAATTTCAACACGCGGAAGATACGCATTAAGTTTTATGATTGATTTGGCTCAGCAGGGCAGAAAAGATTATGTTCCCCTGAAGGATATTTCAGAAAGGCAGGGAATTTCTATAAAATATCTTGAGCAGATTACAGCGCTTCTTAGCAAATTCGGGCTTCTTCAGAGCATCCGCGGACCGCAGGGCGGCTACAGGCTTTCAAAAGATTCTTCTGAATATACAGTTGGCGAAATTTTAAGAACAACGGAAGGAAATCTTGCTCCGGTTGAATATGATGAAAACGATGTTGTTTCAACAGACCAGACAATAAATACCGCAACAGCAAAAATGTGGGCTGGCTTGAACAAAGTTGTAAACGATTATCTGGATTCAGTGACTTTGGATTCTCTCGTTTACAACTCTGGAACTCACGACTACGTAATTTAAGGCTGAATTATTTTGTCAGTTCGTAGAGAATAATTGAGCTTGCCTGGGCAACATTCAGGCTGTCTACGGCAGGTTCTTTTTTTCCTTCTGAAAGGCCGGCGAACGGAATCAGCACAAGTTCATCGCAGTTTTGCTTTGCTTCCTTTGAAATTCCGTGCTCCTCGTTGCCAAGAACAACGATGGCTGGCTTTCCTTTTGTGATTGATTTTATGTCCGAGGCGAATTTGCTGCGTGCGGACAAATCAGTTCCGATTCTGACCATTTTTCCTTTCAGGGCTTCCAGCAATCGGGAAATTGAGCGCACCGAATAAATCTTTACAAATTCCATTCCGCCTTCCGCAATTCTGTAGGAACTTGTTGTGATTGCGCTTTCCGATTCGTCTTCTGGAATTACAATATTTTTTACGCCGAAAAACGCCGCGCTTCGTACGATTGCGCCGAAATTGTTTGCGTTTCCAATGTGGTCAAGGATGATTGCGTTTTCTTTGTTTTCTATCCATTCTTCGGTGATGTCTGAGTCCAGCGGAAGAATTTGCGGCATATAAATCATTGCCACAACGCCCTGGTTGTGAACTGTGCCGCTTAGTTTTTCCAGCTCCTTCGGGTCTTTCACCTTGTTGTAAATTCCTTTTCGGGCCGCGAGTTTTTTGCAGAGGCCTCCGAACATTGGCGCAAGCTCTTCTGTGAAGTAAAGCCTTCTGATTCGGTCGCTGTTGTGTTTTTCAAGTTTTTTTACGGTTGCAAATCCGCAGACTGCAAGCTCATTGTATTGTTTGTTTCGCATATTTTGGAATTATACTGAATTTTTTATGGAATAGAAACTTTGTTTCCGCTGAATATTGACTAAACTTTTTGCTTGTGTTTTAATCAATTTGCGAATCAGTCGCAAATTAGGTCTATGATTTATTCAACAGAGCAACGAAATATTCTTCTTTCTTTTTTGAGCGAAAATCCGGACAAAATGTTTTCTGCAAGGCAGATTGAATCGGGGCTTGCCGGAAAAGGAATCAGCAAAAGCGCAATTTACAGGAATTTGGCGGAACTTGAGGCGGAAGAAAAAATCCGCAGATGTTCAAAGCCTGGCTCGCGGGAAATGTTCTACCAGTTTTATGACTGCCAGGCTTGCCGCTCGCATATTCATCTTTCGTGTTCAAAATGCGGAAAAATTTTCCACATGGAAGATTCCCAGGCGCAGAAGCTGATTTCAGCGCTTGAACAGGCGGAAGGATTTGAAATAAACAAAGGTGAAAGCACGTTGATTGGAGTTTGCAAGGAATGTGCTTCTTCAGTTTCGGGGAAAACAGAGGTTTTATGAAAAAAATTGTTGAAATATTCTTCGCGGCGGGAATTCTTCTTGGAATTCTTTCCGGCTGTGAAAAAAAATCCGGGAATTTTGCGGATTCAAAAATAGAAAAAAATGAAGGAAAAATAAATGTTGTCACAACGATTTTTCCGTTTTACGACTGGGCGAAAAATGTTGCGGGCGATGTTTCCGCTGTGAATTTGGAGCTGCTTGTGAAAAACGGAGTTGATCTTCATTCGTTTCAGCCTTCTGCCGGCGACATAATTAAGCTTTCAACTGCGGATGTTCTGATTTTTACCGGCGGAGGCAGCCGCCTTTCCCGACGGGGAAGCCTTGGCGTTGTCGGCGGCAGCCAGCAGGGCGTCGGCCTGAGCCTCCAGCTCATCGGGGGTCATTG
>SAMEA104315436__coassemble_1565_pt1 | contig 12991 bp, 9 predicted proteins | sample SAMEA104315436__metabat2_high_PE_011 | metagenome-assembled genome bin SAMEA104315436 (sample SAMEA104315436) | gut metagenome | biome: Monkey gut; feature: monkey-associated habitat; material: faeces | place: China | collected 2013 | reverse complement strand
TTCTGCGTTCATGGACGGAACAATCGCCGCAAGCCGAGGGCTTGGAAAAACATTTATTCCTTCAATTTTTGTATTTATAGGTTCGTGTTTTTTCCGGGTTCTCTGGATTTACACGGTTTTTGCGCATTTCCGCACAATTGAAAGCTTATTCCTGCTGTATCCGGCAAGCTGGTTTATAACAGCAGTCCTTGAAATAATCTATTTTGCAATAACGTATAAAAAAGAAACAAAAAATCTTTAAAAAAAATCCGAGGCTGAAAAATCTTTCAAACCTCGGATTTTGTTCAATTCACACGCTCACAAATCCTGCGCAACTGCTCGGATTTGCTCTTTCCGGTCAAAAATGCTTTCGCATTTTTCCCTATTTACACGCTCGCAAATCCTGCGCAACTGCTCGGATTTGCTCGCTCTTACTTCAAATATTCAACTACCAGTTCGCCCATTTTCTTTGTGCCAACAAGTTTTCCGGCTGCTTTTACTTCTGCAATGTGAGAGCCGGCAATATCACCTGTGCGCCATCCATCATCAAGCACAGCGTTTACAGCGTTTTCAATTGCCTTAGCCTCTGTTTCAAGCTTAAAGCTATAGCGCAAAAGCATAGCAGCAGAAAGAATTGTTGCCAAAGGATTCGCCAAGTCTTTTCCAGCAATATCCGGAGCAGAACCGTGAATAGGCTCGTACAATCCAGGGCCAGTTCCATCACCAGAAGCCAGCATTCCGATTGAACCAGTAATCTGCGAAGCCTCGTCAGACATAATGTCGCCGAACATATTGCTTGTAGCAATTACATCAAACTGTTTCGGATTTCTAACAAGCTGCATTGAAGCATTGTCAATGTACAAATAAGAAAGCTCAACCTCAGGATAATCTTTCTTTACATCCTCTGTAACACGGCGCCACAGCTGAGAAGAATTCAAGATGTTAGCCTTGTCAACAACACAAAGCTTCTTGCGGCGGCTCATCGCGTATTCAAATCCCATTCTAACAATGCGCTCAATTTCAGGACGAGTATATTTTTCAGTATCCCAAGCAGTGTTTCCATCCGCAGAAGTTCCACGCTCGCCAAAATAAATACCGCCAGTCAGCTCGCGGACAATAAGAATATCAAGACCATCGCCAACAATCTCATCCTTCAAAGGACAAGCATCCTTCAGCTGTTTCCACATTACAGCAGGACGAAGATTTGCAAAAACTTTCATTCCGCCGCGAAGACCAAGCAAAGCCTTTTCAGGACGGATTTCAGAAGGCAGATTGTCCCATTTCGGACCGCCAACCGCGCCAAGCAAAGCCGCATCAGATTTCAAGCAAATATCAAGCTGATCCTGCGGAAGCGGTTTTCCAAATTTATCAATAGCGCATCCGCCGGCAATTACATTCGTGTAATTCCACTTGTGGCCATATTTTTTTGCAACAGCATCAAGCACATTCACAGCTTCAGCCACAACATCCGGACCAATTCCATCACCAGGAATCAAAGCAATTGTCTTTTCCATTTTTATCCTCTTTTTTCAGCGGCGAAAACCACTGAAATCACTCAATTATTATTCTAGCATCTAAAATATTAATGAATTCATCTCTATTGTTCAATAAAAGACAAAATTCAAAGGGAAAAGTCTTTCCCTCGGGTGCACTTCGTTGCACCCTACCCTTTCTAACGGGGACACCCCGTAACGCCCCGCAGTCTTTTTAGCGGCCCAAATGTTTTTCAATATCATTTATGAGCTTATACTCAAAAGAATCGCAAAGCGCAAGCCAGCTGGCTTCCATAACGTCGCAGCTTACGCCAACTGTTGTCCAAGTGTTTTTTCCATCGCTTGACTCAATCAGAACACGGACTTTTGAAGCCGTAGCGCTTTTTCCATCAAGAACACGAACTTTGTAGTCGGTAAGCCTTATCTGGTTCACCGCCGGATAAAAACGGCTCAACGCTTTTCGCAATGCAATATCCAGCGCATTTACCGGACCATCGCCTTCGCCGGCAGTAACTTCAATCTGGCCTTCAACTTCAACCTTTATCTGAGCACAGGCGCAAACGCCTTCCTCCGGCCTTGGATTCACGCCGTTTGTCTGATAATAGTGCAAAGTAAAAAACGGCTTGTAGCGGCCAATAACTTTTCTGGCAAGCAGTTCAAAAGAACCGTCCGCGCCCTCAAACTGATAGCCTTCAAATTCAAGCTCCTTCATTTTTGCAACCAGTTCCGCAACCTGCGGAGAAGACTTTGTAATCGTAGGATCAATTTTCTGAATTTTTTCAATGATTGTGGAACGGCCGGCAACTTCGCTCATCAGGAAAACACGTTCATTTCCAACAGAATCCGGAGAAATATGCTCGTACGCCTCAGGATTTTTCAGAACCGCATCAATATGCATTCCCGCTTTGTGGCTGAACGCCGCTCCGCCAACAAACGGAAGCTGCGGATTCAACGCAATATTTGTAATTTCCGCAACGCGCTTCGCTATTGAAGTAAGATTCTTCATTTTTTCCTCTTCAATACATTTGTAGCCAAGCTTCAGCTGCAAATCCGGAATAATGCAGCTTAAATTTGCGTTTCCAGTACGTTCGCCGAAACCAAGAAAAGTTCCCTGAACGTGCCGGGCGCCAGCTTCAACAGCAATCAAACTGTTCGCAACCGCAAGCCCGCAGTCATTGTGCGTATGAATTCCGATTTTAGCGCGGCTTCCAAATCTTTCAACAGCAGCTTTTACGGCTTTTTCGCAGTCATTCAGCATACAGCCGCCCTTTGTTTCACACAAAGCCAAAGTTTCTGCACCGCCTTCAACAGCGGCCTCCAAAGATTTCAGCGCATACTCCGGATTATCCTGAAATCCGGTAAAAAAATGCTCCGCATCGTAGACAACGTGCTTTCCCTGCTCCTTCAAAAAAGCGCAAGTGTCACGAATCATCGCAAGATTTTCCTCAAGAGTTGTCTTTATAATATCTGTAACCTGAAATGTCCAGCTTTTTCCAAAAATAACCACATATTCAGTTCCGGCGGCAAGCAGACTTTGAAGATTAACATCTTCCGCGCATTTTATGTCTTTACGGCGCGTAGAGCCAAACGCCGCAAGCTTTGAAGTTTTCAGCTGAATTTTCTTCATTTCCTGGAAGAATTCCATGTCCTTCGGATTCGAGCCAGGATTTCCCGCTTCAATCAAAGCGACTCCAAGTTCATCAAGAGCCTGGCAAATATGAATTTTATCCTGAACCGAAAAACTAATGCCTTCGCCCTGGGCTCCATCTCTCAATGTGCTGTCCAGAATTTCAACTTTATTATCTGCCATAAAAAACTCCTTGAAAAAATAAGTCATAAAAATTACTGATTATTATATTGAAAACTCAAAAACAATGCTATAATAAACAAAAAGGACTCAAAATGATTATAGATTCGCACGTTCACTTTGGAAACAGCCTTGGTTTTTCCATGCCCCAGAAAGATGTTTTAACTGCAATGGAGCGCTACAACATAATCAAGGCGGTTGTTTCAAACGCAGGCGCAGTGGAATTCGATGCCGAGCACAAGCCGCTTCCTGAAAAAGAGCAAATTTCAACACTTCAGGCCGCTGAAGAAACAATCGATTTTGCAAAGGCGAATCCTGAAAGAATTTTTGCGGCAATCTGGGTAAAACCGCACCTTGAAAGTCCTTCCGCAGAACTTGAGTATCTTTTAAAAATTTATCCGCAGTATGTAAAAGCACTGAAAATTCATCCGTTTTATTCCGCACTTTCTTTTGACAGCCCGCAAGTTGAAAGCTATGTTGAACTCGCGGAACTTCTTGAGCTTCCAATAATCGTGCACACCGCAAACGACGGTTTTTCAGAATGCAAAAAAGTCTACAATATGGCAAAAAGACATCCGTACACAAAATTTGTAATGGCGCACCTGGAGCTAGGCACTGACAACGAGGAAGCAATTGAACTTTGCACGAAACTTCCAAATCTTTTCGGCGACACAGCCTGGGTTCCATACGAAAAAGCTATAAAATTTGTAAAAAAAGCTGGAAGCGAAAAACTTATGTTCGGCTCGGACATGCCGATTGACGGCGTTGACACCTACGCAAAAAACAAGGCTGGCCAACGGTCAATGTACCAGGATTATTTCCATGAGCTTGAAAAAAGAATTCCTTCTTCTTCATTTGAAAATATAATGTGGAAAAACGCGGAAAATTTCTACAAGCTGTAATTTTCCGCGCCTAAAATACTGAAAAAACTATTTCCGCCAGCCGTCATATTTTTCACATTCAAGAATTTTCTGGGCATTTCTAACTCTTTCCTCTGAAGGACTCTGAGTGTCTTTCAGAACGTAGTCGATTCCCAGATCCTTGTATTTTATTGCGCCCAAACCATGGTAAGGCAAAATTTCAACACGCTGAACATTGTGCAAAGTCCTGATAAAATCACGGGTTTCTTTAAGATATTCATCATTGTCGGTAATTCCAGGTGTCAACACATGGCGAATCCAGATAGGCTTTTTTATTTCATCAAGATAATAGAACATATCTTTTATATTCTTGCCAGTATGCCCGGTAAGCTTCACATGCTCCTCTTCGTTTATATGCTTTATATCCATCAGAAGAAGATCTGTAACATCCATAAGTTTTTCAAATGTTTCAAACCACTTGCCTTCCCGCGTAAAAGGAGCGCCAGAAGTATCAATGCAAGTGTTCACATTCTTTTCCTTTGCGAGCGTAAAAAGTTCAAGCAGGAAATCAATCTGGGAAAGAGGCTCCCCGCCGCTCACAGTTATTCCGCCTTTTTTACCCCAGTACGCACGGCAGGAAAGGGCTTCCTTCAGCAAATCCTCCGCGCTCCACAAAGTTCCATTTTTTTTCATGTCCCAAGTATCTGGATTATGGCAAAATTTGCAGCGCATAGGACAACCGCTGAAAAATATAATAAATCTTGAGCCAGGACCGTCCGCGCAGCCAAAACTTTCCAACTGATGAATATATCCCTGCATAAAAACTCCAAATTTTTTATAATGATACTAAAAAATACGAACAAAAAAAAGAGAATTCAACTTTTTTCAACGCATCAGAAATCCAGCAACTTTTTTTTCAGCAAATCAAATTCCTGCTGGGTAATTGCGCCCATATCCAGAAGTTTTTTATATTTCAAAATTTTGCCGGCAATATCGTCATCCGAATTTTCCAAATTCAAAGCTGAATCAGAAACCGGCGCGGCAGATTCCTTCTCATCAGTTCTATCATCAATTCTGTTTATGGAAATATACAAATCATCGCCTGAAAGCGACGTTTCAAAGTTTTTTACATTTCCTTCAAAAAAAGTGAAAGTAAAATCAGAGAACAAGTCCATCCGCCCGCTGAAATCGCCGTGAAGTTTTTCCGCCGAGCCGATATTAATCCGCTGAGAGCCAATAAATTCCGGCTTTCCGCTTCGTTTTCTTGTGCCTTTTACGCTTACAGTCAGAACAGAATTTGTCTTGTTGATGATTTTTATATCATCTTCAAAGTCGCCTTTATTTCTTACAACAAAAACGCTTCCATCATCCAGAATCCGGCCCGATTCAGCGTAACAAAATGAACAGAATACGGCCATGACCGCGACAAACGTCAACTTCCTCATATTTCAAATTTCCTGCCTAGAAGAAAAGACTTACGCCGATTTTTGGAACAACACCAATTCCGCCGACGCCATCGAAGAAATAAAAAGTATTTTTGGAATTGCCGTCAATATCAAGAGAACCAATAACAGGCAAATTGGTGAACAAATCCACAGAAGCATTTATTCCGACCCGGTCATTGAAGCGGTAAATTGCAACAATATCCGCGCCAATCTTTGTGTTGAACAAAGTCCATTTGAAATCAACAGAATCCTCACTGAACTTCTGCGTTCTAAAACCAAAGCCGAAGAAACCATGAAGGCCAAGAACAAAATTATTCAAGTTCACAGGAATTCCGCCCCAGCCAAGTTTCAGACCCGAATCAAGACCTTCCAGGCGGTTATCCAGCTTTTCAAGTTTTGTTGAAGCATAGCCTATGTTCGCTCCAAAAATAAAAGAAAAACCGCTTTCATTTATTGTCATCATGGAATAATCAAAACCAACTGATACTGAATTCTCATCAACATTTCTTTTGCTGTAATCGCTGTCAATATCAAGTTCCCGCTTGTCAACCGGAACACTTACGTCAAGATTGTGAACTGTTTCTTTTGCAAAAACCGCTGATGAAAGAATAACTGCGCCAAACGCAAAAAACAAAAACTTCTTCATAAAAAACTCCTTTCGGTTTAAAAACTTCCTACTATTATATAATAAAAGCGGAATAATACAATTATAAAATTTAACAAAAAAAATGCCTCCTGCTTTTTGCGCAAGAGGCATAATCACTCAACTTAAAGTCCTAGACTAAAGTGAAGCGTGGCAAGTTCGGGCAATAACATCGTCCTGCTGCTCTTTTGTAAGATTGATGAAGCGTACAGCATAACCAGATACACGAACTGTGAAGTTTGCATATTCAGGTTTTTCTGGATGAGCCTGACAATCCTTGAGCTTTTCAACACCGAATACGTTTACGTTCAAGTGATGAGCGCCAGCGTGTCCTGATTCAGGCCCGATATCAAAGTATCCGTCAAGAACATTTACAAGGTTTTCAATTCTTTCATCCTCGTTGTGTCCAAGAGCGCTAGGATTGATTGTCTGAGTGTTAGAAATACCATCCAAAGCGTATTCATAAGGAAGTTTTGCAACTGAGTTCAAAGACTTGATAAGACCTTTTGTTTCTGCGCCATAAGAAGGGTTTGCTCCAGGAGAGAATGGAGCGCCAGCTGGACGACCGTTTGGAAGAGCGCCAGTTGCCTTTCCGTATACAACGTTTGAAGTAATTGTAAGAATTGAAGTTGTAGGCTCTGCGTTGCGGTATGTCGGGTGCTTCTTAATCATAGCCATAAATGTCTTCAGCAAATCAACAGCGATGTCGTCTGCGCGGTCATCATCCTGTCCGTAACGAGGGAAGTCGACTTCAACTGTAAAGTCTTTTACCAAAGTTACAGTGTTGATAACGTTTCCAGCCTTGTCCTTTACTTCAACCTTTTCGCGGTTTACGTGAACTTTCGCATATTTCATTGCAGAAAGTGAATCTACAACGTGAGAGAATCCAGCAATACCAGTTGCAAATGTTCTCTTAATGTCTGTATCTTCAAGAGCAAGCTCTTCAGCTTCGTAGTAATATTTATCGTGCATATAGTGAATTGCATTCAAAACATTTACATATACGCCAGCAAGCCATTCAAGCATAGCCTTGTACTTGCGGAGAACTTCGTCATAGTTTGAAGCATCAATTACGTCAGCTGTGATTGGAGCATATTCAGGACCAACCTGCATTCCCTTCTTCAAGCCTTCATCGATACCGCCGTTGAATGCGTAAAGCAAAGCCTTCGCAAGGTTTGCGCGGGCACCGAAGAACTGCATTTCTTTTCCAGTCTGAGTTGCAGAAACGCAGCAGCAGATTGAATAGTCATCGCCCCAGATTGGACGCATAACATCATCATTCTCATACTGAATAGAAGAAGTATCGATAGAAATCTTTGCAGCATATCTGCGGAAATTCTCAGGAAGTCTCTTAGAGTACAAAACTGTCATGTTCGGCTCTGGAGAAGGTCCCATGTTTTCCAATGTATGAAGGAAGCGGAAGTCATTCTTTGTAACCATTGAGCGACCATCCTGGCCAAGTCCGCCAACTTCAAGAGTAGCCCAGATTGGATCGCCAGAGAAAAGCTGGTTGTAAGATTCGATGCGGGCAAAACGAACCATGCGGAACTTCATAACCATGTGGTCAACAAGTTCCTGAGCCTGCTCTTCTGTAAGAGTTCCGTTCTTAATATCGCGTTCAATATAAATGTCAAGGAATGTAGAAACTCGGCCTACAGACATGGCAGCGCCGTTCTGAGTCTTTACAGCTCCAAGATAACCAAAATACAACCACTGGAAAGCTTCCTTAGCAGTTTTTGCCGGCTTTGAAATATCGAAGCCATAGCTTGCAGCCATTTCTTTCAAGCCTTTCAATGCCTTGATCTGGTCAGAAACTTCCTCGCGGAGACGAACAACTTCTTCTGTCATTGTTCCATCGCCGATATTTGCGAAGTCATTCTGCTTTTCCTTGATAAGATAGTCGATACCGTAAAGAGCAACACGGCGGTAGTCACCTACAATTCGTCCGCGTCCGTAAGTATCAGGCAAACCAGTCAAGATATGAGCAGAACGAACAGCTCTGTGCTCAGGTGTATAAACATCAAATACGCCCTGGTTGTGTGTTTTATGATATTCAGTAAAAATCTTGTGAAGCTCAGGATTTACTTTGTAGCCGTACATTTCGCAAGACTGCTCAGCCATCTTGATTCCGCCATAAGGCATGAAAGCTCTTTTCAAAGGCTTGTCAGTCTGAAGACCTACAACTTGCTCAAGTTCCTTTCCTTCCGGGCAGATATATCCAGGCTTGTGAGATGTAAGACCTGTAACAATGTCAGTATCCATGTCAAGAACACCAGATCTTTCTTTTCCATCCAAACCGATAGATTTCTTGTTGTGTTCTTCTTTCTGAAGTTTCTGAAGCTCATCAAACAGCTTTTTTGTAGCCGCTGTAGGACCTGCAAGGAATTTATTATCTCCGTCATAAGGAGTGTAGTTGTTCTGGATGAAGTCACGAACGTTAACTTCTTCTTTCCATAAACGACCTGCAAAACCATTCCATTCTTCTTTCTGGATCATATCTTTTATACCTCTCAAAAAAATGATTAGTTTACTTTTTAGAAACAGAAAACTTTTTCAAGCTTTAATCCGTTCTTTTATAATAATAATATAAAGAATCTCAAAACTCAATTAAAATTCTCTAAAAAAAACTATATTTAGTGTACTTTAACAAAAAATCAGGCAAAAAAACACTAGAGATTTTTTAACCTGATTCGATTTTAAATATTTATCCACTTTTGTTTATATTTATGCATTTTTTTTGCGTAAATATACAAAAAACTTCAGAAGTTTCTTCCGGCTGAAAGTCAGCGGGCTTCATCCATAGGAATGCCACGGATTTTCTTCACATAAATTCTGCGCATAAAAACAAGGGACATTCCCACGGACATAAATTCCGCAATTATGAAGCACCACCACACATTGTCAACATTTCCTGTCTTAGAAAGAAAATACGCGGCAGGAAGAAAAACAACAATCTGGCGGGCAAATGAAACAATCATGCTGTAGACAGCGTTTCCAAACGCCTGAAAAACAGAGGAAAGCGTTATCGCAATGGCGGCTCCAAAAAAACTTGGGGCAATCAGCCTGAGCGCAACAATTCCCATGCGCTTCATTTCCGGAGTCGCGCTGAACATAGAAAACAGCTGTCCCGGAATAGATTCAAAAAGAACCACTCCGACAGTCATTATGCACAGAGCAAGAAGCAAAGCCCCGCGGATTGCATTTGTAATTCTTCTGTGGTGCATCGCGCCGAAATTGTATGCGATTATAGGAATAATTCCGTTGCAGAGCCCGAAAACCGGCATAAACACAAAACTGTTCAGCTTGAAGTAAACGCCGTAGACAGCAATCGCCGTGTCGCCTCCGTTCGGAGTTCCGCCAAGAATCAGGTTCATAAAATAAGTTATCACCGAAGTGATTGAAGTCATCAATATTGAAGGAACCGCAACTTTGTAAATCTGCGCGACAATCCGGCCTTCAAGAAGAATGTTCTTGAATTTCAGCTGAATATCATGATTCTTCTTTATGTTAAGGCAAAGAGAAACACAGCCGCCAATAATCTGGCCAAGAACAGTCGCAAGCGCCGCGCCTTTTATTCCCATCGCAGGGAAAGGTCCTATTCCGAAAATGAACAGCGGATCGAAGACACAGTTGAAAACAGCACCGACAATCTGCGAAATCATTGAAAGAAATGTCCTTCCAGTCGCCTGAAGCAGCCTGTCAAACATAGTTCCAACAATCGGACCAAGCCCAAGAATAAGAATAATGTCAAGATATTCCTTTCCGTATTCAATAATAGCCTGGTTTTGAGTCTGGGAACGCAGATAAGGCTCCGTTACAAGAGTTCCGGCAACGGCAAACACAATCCATGTTATAATAGAAAGAACAATTCCATTCATTGCAGACTTGTTCACGTCATTCTGGTTTTTCTGGCCAAGCCTAAGAGAAAGCAAGGCGTTCACGCCGACGGAAGTTCCAACACCGAAAGCAACCATAAGATTCTGAATCGGAAATGCAAGGGAAACAGCTGTCAAGGCTTCCTCGCCAATCATTCCGACAAAAACAGAGTCAACAATATTATACAAAGCCATAATGAGCATAGAGAACATTATTGGCAATGACATATTTAAAATAAGCTTCATGACGGGCATTGAGCCCATCTTGTTTTCTGTAGACATAAAATATTCCGGAAAAAATCTAGTCGAGCAGCGCGTCAAGTTCCGCAGTAATCTTGGCTTTATCCATTTTCTGGCCAATTATGCAGAGCTTTATCATACGGTCGCCAACTTTCTCGTCCCATTCGCGCATCTTTGGCTCCTGGGCAAGAACTTCCTCCTGCTCAGCTTTTGGCGCAGCCGCAAGCCAAGTTCCAGAAGCGCCGGCAGAAATCTGTCTTCCTGAAGTTTCAAAAACATAGGCCATATTCTGCTCATCGCTGAACCAGACAACTCCTTTTGAGCGGATGATATTTCTTGGCCATCTTCCTGCATATTCCTCAAGCTTCTCGCGGTTGAAAGGACGTCTTCTGTAGTAAACAAAATTTCCGATTCCATACTCGTCTTCGTCGCTTCCAGAATCGCCTTCATGCTTGTGCTCGTGGTGATGATGCTCATGCTCATGTTCGTCATGCTCGTCTTCTTCCGCAGATTCAAGATGCTGAACCCATGCCGCGCTTTCAAAAACAGCGTCGAAATCAAAGCGGTCTGTTGAAAGAATATCCTCAACATCAACATTTCCGCGCTCAGCTTCAATTACTTTTACATGCGGCTGAAGAGCCTTTACAACGGCGCGGACTTTCTTCATTTCTTCCGGAGTAACCAGGTCTTTCTTGTTCACAATCAATGTCGAGCAGAATTCAATCTGCTGAACAAGGAGCGACTCCAAATCCTCTTCGTCCATGTCTTTTTTAAGAAGCTTGTCGCCGGCAGAAAATTCGTCCACAAGCCGTTTTGCATCAACAACAGAAACAACGTTGTCCAGGCGGCCGTTTTCAATCTGCATGATTGCCTGGGCAATGGGCATAGGCTCGCAAACGCCGGAAGCCTCAATCAAAATGTAGTCAAACTTTCCGGAAGAAATAAGATTTTCAATCTGCTGAACAAGATCAGACTTCAAAGTGCAGCAAATACAGCCGTTCTGAAGACCAATAATGCTTGAAGTATCAGTAATATTCGCCTCTTTTGAAATAAGAGTCTGGTCAACATTTATTTCACCGATATCGTTTACAATTACCGCAACTTTATAACCTTTCTGGTTTGTAAGAACTTTATTCAGCAAAGTTGTTTTTCCTGCGCCAAGATAACCGCAGAGCAAAGTAATAGGAACTAGCTTTTTAGACATTTTATTTTACCTCTATTTATTTTTAAATTACTTAAGCATTCAGCAAAGCCGCAAGATCTTTCGCCGTGAAATGCAAATCTTCCGCAACTTTCGCAGCCGGACCTGACTCGCCGAAACGATTTATGCAGAACAAATCCTTACGGCTTGTGGCATAATGCTTCCAGTTCGCGCTGATTCCGGCTTCCGCGCACACAATGCGTTTTGCGCCGCCAATAATTTCAGCCTGCACGCCCTCATCAAGCTCATCGAATTTGTTGTAGTCAATAACTGAAACAACACGGATTTTTTTGTTTCCAGAAATTGAAGCCGCCTCAATCGATGTTGAAACTTCCGAACCTGTGGCAAGAATAGTGATTTCCGGAGTTCCATCGCAGTCTAGCGCAACATAAGCGCCGTTTCTGCGGATATTTTCCTTCCAATTTTTGTCGGATTTTGCAAAACCCTGAATTGCCTGCCTTGTAAGCGCAATGCAGACTGGATGGTCTTTTGACTCATAGGCCATTTTCCAAGCCTCAAGAGTTTCCTGGGCATCCGCCGGACGCAAAACCTGAACATTCGGAATTGCCCGCAAGGAAGCCAGCGTTTCCACAGGCTGATGTGTAGGACCGTCCTCGCCGACATAGATTGAATCGTGTGTAAGAACGTAAATGTTCGGCAAATTCATAAGAGCCGCAACACGAAGCTGAGCCCTTAGATAATCAGCGAAAACAAGGAAAGTCGCGCAGAAAGGACGAAGTCCGCCGTGCAAATTCATTCCTGAAACAACTGCGCTCATTGCAAATTCACGGATTCCGAATTCAATCGTTCTTCCAGTTCTGTTCTGTGAAGTAAAAATTCCGCCACAATCCTTAAGAACTGTTTTGTTAGGCCCCGCAAGGTCCGCCGAGCCGCCCACAAGATTTTCATACTTCTGAGCCATATAGTTCAAGGCTTTTCCGCTTGCATCGCGGGTAGCCATTTTGTCTGTGTCTGAAAATTCAAGTTCCTCAACCTGGCCTGTAGGCTGGTCGCTGAAATATTCATCCCATTTTTTACGCAAGTCAGGATTTTCTTTTGACCAAGCCTCGAATTCTGCATTCCATGCATTTTCCTTTGCCGCCCATTCAGCTTTTTTTGCGTTGAAATATTCATAGGCTTCAGGAACAACATAGAATTCCTTGTCTTCTGGAATTCCAAGAACTTTTTTTGCGTGCCTGATTCCTTCTTCTCCAAGAGGAGCGCCGTGAGTGTCGGCAGTTCCCTGTTTCGGGGAAGAAAATCCGATTATTGATTTCAAAATGATAAGGCTCGGCTTGTCAGCGCATTTTTTAGCTTCTTCAACAAGCTCAGCAATCTGCGCCGGATTGTACATATCTCCGCGAAGAACTTGCCAGCCGTACGCTTCGTAACGTTTCGCAATATCCTCATTGAAAGTGATGTCTGTTGAGCCGTCAATTGAAATTTTG
>SAMEA104315436__coassemble_1539_pt1 | contig 13191 bp, 9 predicted proteins | sample SAMEA104315436__metabat2_high_PE_011 | metagenome-assembled genome bin SAMEA104315436 (sample SAMEA104315436) | gut metagenome | biome: Monkey gut; feature: monkey-associated habitat; material: faeces | place: China | collected 2013 | reverse complement strand
GAATAATCCTGGTCTATAATTCCGTCTTCGCCTTCAAGTTTTGCAGCTTTGCAAAGTCCGATTACATCCTGGTATTTTCCTTCCGGGAATCGTTCTTTTAGCCAGTTGATTTGAGCTGTAAAATATTCTGCTGTATCTTTATACTCAGTTTCAATGTTATCAAGAATTAATTGATGCTGTTCTTTACTTGCGGCAAGCTCTTTTTCTCCGTTCTTTTTGTCCTTCATCATTTTTTCAAAATCAGGATAAAAAGCATTAAAACTTTTATTTTCATCTTCAATTGCTATATCATGTTTTGACTTTGCATCTTCAATTGTTTTTTGATATTCAGAAATCAAGTCTGTAAACGCCTTAGTATCACCTTCATAGAGTCTTGTAATTATTCCAAGGTTTTTAATCTGCTCATCACTGAATTTTCTGTGGGCGCGGTCTACCTGAGTAAATACATTTCGGGCATCAATAAATAAGATTTCATCTTTTTTAGGACTATTGCATTTCTGCTTGTCAAAGAACCACAAAGTTGCAGGCAAAGTAACTGTACTGAACATATTGCTCGGCAAAGTTACCATCTGGCTGATGATTCCTTTTTCAATCATCTTTTTGCGGATTTCATATTCGCTGTTTCCTGCATCGCTTGCAGAGTTTGCCATAACTAAAGCAGCTTTGCCATTATCATTTAAGGCAGTAGCAAAGTAACTAATCCAAAGATAGTTTGCGTTTGGCACGGTTTCTTTTTTGTCGTCTTTTTTTCCAGCTTTAGATTTGTTTTTTGGAAGTCCATATTCATTAAAGCGTCTGTCGTCTTTGATTCTTTCGTAAACAACTTCGTCAACATTGAACGGCGGATTAGCCATCACATAATCATATTTTCCGTATGCATCGTAAGGGTCTGAATAAAAAGAGTTTGCTTCTTTTATTTCACCGCGAACATTGTTCAAAAGAAGATTCATTTTTGCAAGCTTTACTGTATCCGGCTCTTTTTCCACACCATTACATACAAACTGCATAATATCATCTGTTGCGGCATTTTTATTATGATTGTGCATATAGCGGGCAGCCTGAACAAACATACCGCCGGAACCGCATGCTGGATCCAGGAACTTTTTGTTCCCATATTCCGGCTTTAAAACTTCTACCATATAACGGACAACTGTTGCAGGTGTATAGAATGCGCCGCCGCCCTTGCCTTCTTCCAAGGCAAAGTTTCCAAGAAAGTATTCGTAAATCTGACCAAATAAATCAATGCTTATATCCTCTGGAATATCCATAAAAATTCGCATAATGCGGCTTAACAAGTCCGGCTCTTCTTCTGGAACAAGCTGGCCGTACACTTCCTTTGGAAGAACGCCATCCATCTGCCTGTTGTATTTTTCAATGGCTTCCATTGCATTTTTTACAAGAACTGCTTTTTCCGCTGTATCAGGAGCTGCGTTGATTTTAGCATAGCTTGATTCCTCCGGCAGATAAAATCCGCATTTTTCAATTGCAATGTCTTCGATATTTTTTTCGCGGCGAGTTCCTTTTAAGGCATTGAATTCTGCTTCAATTTCTTCTTTGTGCTGTTTGTAAAGAATATCAGCATAGCGCAAGAAAATTAAACCCAAAATAGGCTGGCCAAATTTATTTGCCGCAAGATGAGCGCCGCTTCGTAAAATATCAGCTGCTCCCCAAAGTTTGTCCTGCAGCTGTTTTAATTCTTTATCTGTCATTTTTGTTTTCCCCTATGATTTTTTTTATTTTGGGCGGCTTTTTGCCTGGTTCGGCAGGCTCACCAACCAAAAACTTATATTAAACCTCCAGCTTTCCGCTCATTAATCTTGGTAAAAGCAAGTCACGCTGGTTTGAGAGGTTTTGATTTTTCTTTTGTAAAATATATATTTGTTCAAAAAATACTGTTTCTTCTTCTTCAAATAATTTTAGTATTTCTTTTGAAGGATTAAGAACTTTTAGTTTTTTTATTAAATCTTGGCTTAAATTCTGTTGTGCGGCTCCATTTCCAAGACCAACTATAAAATCCCTATTTTCCTTAAAATAATTAAATAAATGATATATGCCAAAAGTTTTGTCAATTTTAGGCTTGATAACACAACATGCTTGATTACATGTTGCATCCATTTTGTTAATTCCTAATTGACCTATAGTTGCACCATACATAGCTATAATTAAAGAATCTTTTTTAAATAATTTTGCAGATGAATGCTTTAATGCTTCCTCTGTTATTTTTTCTTCTGTGTCTATAATTGGTTGATCTTTTAATTCTCCAGTTTTTATCCATGGATAAACCCCGTCTTGATAGTATTCTTCATGTTCTCTACTTGGAGTTCCTCCAGATGTTGTATCATATAAATTTCCAAGCTTTTCTACTTTCCACCCTTTAGGCATTCCGTTTTCAAATTCTACGTTCTGCCAGCCAGGAAAACGGAATCTTACGAACCATTCTTTGTAAAGGTTTTGCGCCATCTGTTCCAGGAGCTTTATGCGTTTGCTGTTGTTTTCTATTGCTTCGTCGTAGCGGGAGAGTAAAAAACCAATCTTTTTTTGTACACTATATTTAGGAAAATGGAATTTTATATTTGAAATATCATTAGGGCTAATATTTGCTTGGTTGGCAGCTCCATATGCTCTATTTGTAATACTGATTTTCATAGCCCATAAACTGAACATATAATATAAAAAAGACAAATCATTATTCTCTTTTTGCAATACTTTGCCAGCTCTTTGATTTAGCAACAATTCTTTCTCTTGGTAATATCTACAGGAACGTCCAACCATAGAATTTGGTTGATTAATATGACTACCAGTTAATGATATTAAAACATCGCCTTTTTTTATATGATATTTTTCATTTATTGAAAGAAGTTTTTTATCAACAAATTGCGTATCCTTATCAAATAAAATATCTTTTCCATTACTGATGTTTCCAATTTTAACAACAGGAATATCACCCTCTGGTTTTAAATCCTGAGATTTAAAGGCATATCCAGAGAAAACTTCACAATGCTCTTTTAGTTTATCATAACTAGTTTCCATTCTTTGCCCCACTCACAACTTCCCAGTGGCCGCCTTTGTCTGCGCCGATACGACGGATCAAGCCTTTGTTTTTCAGAGAAGAAAACAATCTTTCAATCTGACGTTTGCTAATAGACAAAACTTCTGAAGCCGTTATTGCAGTGACAGCTGAATCCTTTGCAATAAGATTTAACAGTTTCTGTTCATTTACACCGACATTTACACCGACATTCAGGTAAGTTTTCTGTGTATTTTCTTCCGCCATTAGTTCAACTCCGCATTTTGAACCGGTTACAATCTGCGACCAGTTCATTTTTTTCATTGCTATTATAAGTAATAATTTCATTTTCCATAGTTCACTTCTCCACTTTCCAGAATCCGTCTTTTTTTGAACCTTCTCTTCTTAGTACATTTTTCTCTTTCATAGATTTTAATGCTCTGTTTACTGTTGGCTCAGAAAGATTTGTTTTTGTGACTAAATCCAAAACGGTTACAGAAGAATTTTTCCTTATTTCTGACAGAACCTTTTTCTCTGAATCTGAAAGTTTTAAACTATCATTTAAACTATCATTTAAACTATCATTTTCTTTTATACTATCAGTCAAACTTTCTTTTTTATAACTTGGCCTGTAAAAATTCACCCTAAGCAAATCCCCAATTTCTTCAAAAACTGGCGGCGCAACATTCTTTTCCTTGCAAAAATCAATAATTCTTTTTAAGCCAGTTCCCCAGCCTTCAATTACATTCAGTTTTTCGCAAACGCTGGCAAGGATTTTATTTCTAATTGACGAACGGCCTGCAAGAGCTTCCTGCAAAGTTAAGCTTCCGTACAAACTGCCGGGACTTGAAATTTCAACTCTGTCATCATATACGGCAACCTGAACGCTGGAACTCATCATATAATTTCTGTGAATCACTGCATTAACAATTAATTCACGAATTGCTTGAATCGGGAGTTCATAGATTTCATCGTGAACAATGCCATTAATTTCAATTGCCATATTTATATGTTCAAGAACAAATTTATACGCTCCGTCAATCTGTTCCAGAAGCGGACCTTCAAAATCTTTTTTATCAATAAAATGAACTCTCTCTGTTCCTTTGAATCTTGCGCATTGAATTCTTGAAAGGTAGTCGTGTTTTCCTAAGAAAATTGCATAAGCTTTTGTAGCAACAAAATTATTTTCAATTTTCTGAATCAAATGCATATTCAAAAGATTTTCTTTTGTGATTTGAGTTTTTGCTCTGGAAGAAAAATCTGAACATAAATATTCAATATCAGAATCTGTAACTTCAAGTTCTGACATCGGAAGCTCATCGTAGTATCTTCGCTTTTTTCTAAGTTCCAGCTCATCCAAACTTGTAAAATCTGCATTGCGTGTAGTTGCATTCAGACGAATAAAAGTTCCGTTTTCCTTTCCCAATGACTTTATAAAATATGGCGTATCATTTCCTGGAAAAACTTCGACAACAACAATTACTTGATCTTGCACAGATTCCTGATAAATATCAAACATAATCTGCGGTTCACACATCTGAGCGATTATGTCGCTGATTCTATCTCTAAGAGAAAATATATCTGTTTCCTGCGGGATTCCAATAACTTCGCCTTTATTAGAAATTCCAATTAAAAGTTTTCCGCCGGCACCATTTGCAAAAGCAACAATGGTTTTTATCCATTTTGAAGAATCTTGAGGAAGTTCTTTTTTGAATTCTAATATACGGCTTTCTCCGTTGTCAATTTCGTTTAGTTCCATAGTTTAGTTCTCTCGTTTTCAATCCTTATGCTACAATCCAGCCGTAGCCCTGCACTGCCATATCTACAAAGTGGTTTAATATAAGCTTTGTTTTCGCTTCAAAAGAAGGCTTGTCATAGGCTTCCGGCAAATCTTTATCCAGAGATTTTTCAATAACATCTTGCACCTTCTTAACAGGCTGCTCGTTTTTGTACCAGTCTACAATCAAGAGTTTTTCTTTGTTTTCCTTTAATGTAGTAAAAAGATGTTTAGCGGCAAGCTTTACTTTCTGCTCTTCATCTTTCGTAAGCTTTTTACCCTTGATTAAAAGGTCATAAAGCTCAAGCTCTTCTTCTGAAAGACCTTCTGTTCCTGCCCGCTCCGCTTCTTTTTTGAGCTGCTCCATAAGTTCAAGAAGCTGTTCGTAATAGTCTTCGTTTTCACTTCCGCCTGCGTTGTAGCGGTCAATGATTGCTTTAAAACGCTCGCTGAACTTAATGCGTTCCTTGTTCTGCTCAACAAGTTTTTTCAGCGCGGCTTTTATAAAAGTTTTTATGTCTTCTATTTCAATTGCTTTGTATTTTGCCGTTTTAAGTTCTTTTCTGAGTTCTTCAACATTGATTTTAGAAAGGTCAATCTGTTTATACTCGTGAATCAGGTAATCTGCTTTGCCAGCGGCATCTGGATTCCGGCTTGAAATACTTTTATCCAGAATTCCGCTTAATCTTTCTTTTGCCTTGTCAAGTTTTTCCTGGTCAATGTCGTTTGTATATAAATCATGAAGATACTTTAACGGAGCGAACTTTTTGTTTCCCCATTTTGGAGTTCGCTCAAAAATTTCCGGCTTGCTTGCTTCGTAAAGATTAAGCATAGTGTTTGCAAGAACACGGAATTTATTTTTCCTGTCATCTGTATCTACAATTTTGTCATAAGCATCAAGAATCAATTGAGATTTAGAGAATGTTTCTTTTTCAGAAATAATCTGGTCCAGGTCCACATCAATAGAAGACATAAACTTGTCTGCCTCATTTATACAAGCATCCAAAGCAATAATGAGCGCATCTATATCTTTTGCCGGGAAATCTCCGCCGTCATCTCCAGCGGCATATTCTGCCAAGGCATCATTCATGTATTTAAATACATTTACATAATCAACAATAATACCAGCAGATTTATCTGGATAAACCCGGTTTGCTCTGGCAATTGCCTGCATAAGAGTATGGCTTTTCATCGGCTTGTCCAGATACAAAGTTGAAAGGCTTGGAACATCAAAACCTGTAAGCCACATTGCGCAGACAAATACAAGCCGCAACGGATCATGGGCATTTTTAAAACGGTCCTCAATGTCGTTTCCGTCTTTGTCAATTGCATTCATTAAGTCGCGGTGAGGCTTTATATTAAGCCCTTTCCTTTTGAACTTTTCTTCTTCATCAGCTTCTTCTGAAATGATGACTGCCATTTCTGTTTTTTCCATGTAGTCAATCATTCCGTTAATCTTTTTCAATTCTTCCTTGTTTTCCGGGGCAATAGTATTTCGTTCATTATAAAGATTCTGAATTTCAGTTTTCCAATATTTCTGAACTTTGTCGTACATTTTTACAGCGGTGTACTTTGTTACAGAAACAACCATTGCTTTTCCAAGGAATCCTCGGCGTGGAAAGTGATGCGCAATATCCTGCGCGACTTTTTCCAAACGGTCATCGCGGTCTAAGACTTCTATGATTTTTGATTTTGAATTTTCTAAAGCTTCTTTCTCTCTGTCATTAAGATTTTCATCTTCAACAATTTTTACTACATCATCATCAAGAAAATTATTCTGCAGTCCAACTTCCGGAACCCGCCTGCTGTAAAAAAGAGGAACTGTCGAGCCGTCTTCAATAGCCTGCGCAAAGTTGTATTCAGAAACATAATCACCAAACCATTGATTTGTAAGCCGCTTAGCTCCCAAAAGCGGAGTTCCGGTAAATGCAACAAAGTTTGCATTTGGAAGCCCAGTCCGCATATTTTCTGCAAGGTCTTTGTACTGGGTACGGTGCGCTTCATCAACCATTACAATAATATCATTTCGAGTTGAAAGAACCGGATAATCTTTCTTTTTGTCATAACGGAACTTATGTATAAGAGTAAATACAAACTGCTGGTTAGTGCCTAAATATTCCCGGAGTTTTTCACTGTTTGCAGGCTGAACTGCATCGCTGGATTTTATTACTTCTGTTCTTACAAAAGTTTTATGAATCTGTGTATCAAGGTCGGTGCGGTCAGTAATTACCAGGAAAGAAAAGTTTCCTTCAATTTTTCTGATTACCTTGCGGGCAAACATTACCATTGAATAAGATTTGCCGGAACCCTGTGTATGCCAGAAAACACCAAGCTTGCCTTTAAGTTCTTTCCGCCTTTCCATTTGTCTGAACAAATTATTTACACCAAGGAACTGATGGTTTTTAGCAATAATTTTTGTCTTCTGATTATCAAATAAAATGAAGTTTTCAATGTAGTCGATAAGCCTGTCTTTTTTTAACAAGCCGTCTGCAAAAATTTCAATTGATATGCCGTCTTCATTAATCTTTTTGCGGTTGATTTTTTCTTTTTCGTCATTAGCCTTTAACCATTCAAAAAAGAATTCATAATCAGCATTCCAGGCGCCAAGCCGAGTTTTTCGTCCGTTCGACAGCACACAAATCTGATTAAATGCAAAAAGGTTTGGAATGTCTTTTTTATATTCAGCAAGGTTTTTATTATATGCCTCCTGAATTTTTACGGTTTCATTCTTAAGTTCAATAAACACAAAAGGAAGACCATTTACAAAAATTAAAATATCCGGTCTCCTGTACTGAAAAGAACCTTTTATCCACATTTGAGAAACAGCAGTAAAAGTGTTGTTTTCTGGATTCTCAAAATCAACGAGCTTTACAAAATCAAAAGTTTCTTTGCCGTTTCGCTTTTCTGAAACCTGTATATTTTCACGGATTTTTTTATACAAAGCGTAATTTGTTTGAACAATATCAGTTCCCGTAAAATTTTTAGAAAGCTCTTTTACAACATGATTTATATTTTCTGCGCTTATATCTGGATTAATACGACTTAAAGATTCTTTAAGAACAGAAGGAAGAACACACTGTTCCACAGAATCTCTGTGAGGCCCATTATCTGCATCATCCTGAGCTTCCAGACTGGGATTGCAAGCAATTACATCATAATTAAATGGCGTCTTTTTTAATTTTTTCAGCAATGCTTGTTCAATGTCATCTTCAGAAATAAAGCTCTTCATATTCAAATGTCCTCAAACGATTAGGTATTATATCATTCTACAGTGCAAAATAACGACACTACAATTTATTCGTGCGGAGATTCGTTCATTTTCTTCAAAAAAAATTATACCACAAATTTGTATATCTTTGGACGGAAAAATATCACGGTTTCGTAAAATATACTTGCACATCAATCATCTCCATGCCATTCTTCATTCCGCAGATAGTCCATTCCACACACTGCACCATCGCCTATCCACTGCCTGTGGATAGGCCATTCCACAGGGTGCAGAACTGACGTTCTATACACAACAGATTAATCACTATTCACATTTTGTAAATATTTTTAATATTTTAGTATTGACAGCATAAAATAACTGTGATATTCTACGGACAAGTTGGAGGGGCAGGCGGAAACAGCAAGCCGCCTTGCTAATAAAAAATCCTACGGGCTTCGCCGTAAAACGGGTAGGTAAAGTATGGCTACAGAAATCGCAAAGTTTCTTAGAAAGATTCGCATTGACTGCGACGAGAGCTTAGGCGATATGGCGGAAAAGATTGGTCTTTCCGCGGCTTATCTTTCGGCAATTGAAAACAGCAAAAGGACTGCGCCGGAAGATATGAAAGAAAACCTTTTCAAGGCTTACAGCCTTTCGGAGGAACAAAAGCTTGAGTTTGCGCGTCTTGTTGCAGAATCAAGGAAAAAGGTCGAAATCGGCCTTTCGGGTATTCAGGAGGAGATTCTTCCTGAATATGTGGACACAGCAGTTCAGTTTGCACATGACTTGTCGCAGATGAACAGAAAACAGCTTGCAGAAATAAAGGATTGTCTGCAAAGAATAAAATCGGAAGCTGGGCCTATGTAAAAGGAGTTGAAATGGCGGAACAGATTTCAGTGGTTGGAACAGTCATCTTGATGATGATTGTGGATTTTAAGAAGATGGCGGTCGAGTTCAAAAAGTTTTTCGGACTTGACTCCACACAGAGTTTTTCAGCGCTGAGCATTGCGGAAAACAAAATCTCGCAGGCTGACGCGCATTTTGAGTTCAATGTAATTGCTGATTCTGACTGGAGTTGCAAGGACAGCGTTCAGGCGTACTACAGGCATTGTTCAAACAGCCATGAGATTGGCATCAAGGAATCTGTTTACGAAAGAGCCCGCAATGGAGACCGCGGCGCGCTCTATTCAATTGCACATGAAATTTCACACTGGGGTCTGATTAACTATTTTAATTTAAACCTCGGAGTATCAGCATTTGAACAGCTTGAACCGGTTGTGAAATCTGTTCTGATGAGTATTCATGAAAACATAGCGGATTTGCTTACATCTCTGCTTGTGTTCAGCGAGGAAGAGCTTTTGCATGCACAAGACGCAGGAGATTTTGATTTTAGCTCGTGTATGAGCAAGGACCAGATATCTCTTGCGCTCTTTTATTGCCAGAACCACAAAATTCTTACAGAAAACTTTATGAAGAGATTTGCGCCGCAAGTTACGGCTCAAAAGTCAAATCGAAAGTTGAAACTTTTTCATTGACTTTTTTAGGAGGTGACTAAATGGCCTTTGGGCAAAAAAATAAGCTTCCGTTTAATTGGCGTTAAACAGAAGCCTTGCATAGATTCTTATAGTAGAATCCAAAATTGATTATTCTATTTTACTATAAATCTATGCTTCATGTCAAAGACTTTTTTTGCTTGGCGCAGTGCAGGGAAAATCAGAATGCTCTGCCGCTAAAGTTTTTAGTCTTCCGCCGCTCCGTTGGTCCGGCTTTGACAAAATCAATTTTTTTTCAATGGTGATTCCGATGCTTTGGCAAGCTCAATCACCGCATTTACAGGAGCATAGAATACTATGGCTAATTCAAATTTTAAAAATGCAGACAGCATACTAAGCGTGACTCTGCGTAAAAACCAGCTCTCTACAGAAGAGAATTCATTTATTGGACGTGTTACAAGAAACACAGTAACTCTTGAAAACTTAATCGCATCAATCTCAGAAAAGAATCCGGGCGTAAGTCCTTACATGATTCAGCATGTTGCAAATCTTTTGAGAGATGAAATGCTAAAGTCTTGCCAGAATGCAAAGGCAATTGATGTTCTTGGACTTGGCACAATGTACATCAGCGTTGCAGGAAGTGTCAGCGGAGAAAATCCGGGTGAATCAAGCATTCCTGGCTTCAAGCTGAACTTTACCCCAAGCGCCCGTGCTCAGGAAGCAGTGGACAGCCTTAAAGTTGACAAGGTTATTATTGCAGATTCAAGTCCCGCAATCGATAAAATTGTCAACACCTTCAATCAGAATGAAGAGCGCAATCTGCTAAAAGGAAAAGGCGTGCGCATTACAGGCGCAAAGCTCAAAATTATAGGCGAAGATTCCGGAATCTGGTTCGCTCCGCTTGAAACCGACGGCAGCATCTGCAAAGACGAGTCTTCATGGATTCAAGTTGCATCCAAAACAATCAGCTGCAACAAGCCTAAAACGCTTGAATTCTATGTTCCGGACAACATTACGGAAGCCGGTTACAAAATCGTAATCCGCACAAGATACAGTTCCGGCGAGAAAAAGCTTAAGTCCGCTGTATCAGCTGTCAGCAAAACTGTAAATGTAGCAGCGTAAGCGCAGGCTTTTATGAACAGCTCCGCTCCATCTGGAATTTCTGCGAATTTTTCAGATGGGGAGGTTTGTCAGTCAAACAGACAACTTTTGTTTTCCAACTATTCATGAATGATGATAAGTAAAAAAATCAAAACCCCATAAAAAAACTGCCGAAAAAACGGCAGTTCTCACAAAATCATTTTTTATGTATAAACAAAATTTACTTTGATTCTTTGATTCCGTAGCGCTTGTTGAATCGGTCGATACGACCAGCAGTATCAACAAGTTTCTGCTTGCCTGTATAGAACGGGTGGCAAGCTGAACAAATTTCAACGTTGATATTCTCTACTGTTGAACGAGTTTCAATCACATTGCCGCAAACGCAAGTAATTTTTGTAAGTTTGTATTCCGGGTGGATTCCCTTTTTCATATTTTACTCCCACTGTAGTTGCCCGGTAATGCAGAGCCTTGCCTCATTCCATTACCACAACCTACAATATTTAGATATAAGTATTTCTATATTATAATAATTTTAGAAAAACTAATCAATATAAATTTACGTTTTTCAAAATCAGTCAGAAGCCGCAGTTCCAACATTCATGCTGGCAAGGAATGCGTCATTTGTCTTGCTCTTCTTCATCCTGTCAAGAATCAGCTCAAGAATTTCCGCATCTTCCATAGGCGCAAACACCTTCCGCAAAATCCAAAGCTTCTGAAGCTCGTTTTCAGAAAGAAGAAGTTCCTCGCGTCTTGTTCCAGACTTTTTAATATTGATTGCAGGAAACAGCCTGCGTTCCGCAAGTTTTCTGTCAAGATCAATTTCGCTGTTTCCAGTTCCCTTGAACTCTTCAAAAATAACCTCGTCCATACGGCTTCCAGTTTCAACAAGCGCCGTTGAAATAATTGTCAAAGAGCCGCCTTCCTCAATATTTCGGGCCGCACCAAAAAATCTTTTCGGTCTGTGCAGAGCGTTAGAATCAACACCACCGGAAAGAACTTTTCCAGAAGTCGGAACTGTAATATTATACGCACGCGCAAGACGAGTAATTGAATCAAGCAGAATAACAACGTCCCTTTTGTGCTCAACAAGACGCTTCGCCTTTTCAAGAACCATTTCCGCAACCTGAACGTGGCGCGTTGCCTGCTCATCAAACGTTGAAGAAATAACTTCACCCTTGATTGCACGCTCCATTTCCGTAACTTCCTCCGGCCGCTCGTCAATAAGAAGAACAATCAGATAAACTTCAGGATGGTTTGTCGTAATTGAATTCGCAATTTTCTGCATCAATGTTGTCTTTCCGGCTTTAGGCGGAGCCACAATAAGAAGGCGCTGGCCTTTTCCTATCGGCGCAAACAAATCCACAATGCGCGATGAAACTTCAGTAGAAATTGTTTCCAGGCGAAGTTTTTCCTTTGGATAAAGCGCTGTAAGATTCTCAAAAGGAATTCTTGTCTGCGCAACACGCGGCTCATCAAAATTGACTGTTTCAATTCTTAAGAGAGCAAAAAATCTTTCACCTTCTTTCGGCGAGCGGGTCTGTCCATAAACTGTATCGCCTGTCTTCAAGTTGAAAAGACGAATCTGGCTTGGTGAAATATAAATATCATCAGGACCTGGAAGATAACTGTTCTGCGGCGAGCGCAGGAAACCATATCCATCCGGAAGAATTTCCAAGGCACCGGAAGCGAAAATAATTCCGCCGTGCTCTGTATGCGCTTTAAGAATAACAAAAATCAGCTCCTGCTTTTTCATTGGAGCAAGGTCATCTGGATTGAAACCATATTTTGTAGCCAAATCACGAAGCTCGTGCATTCCCATTGCAGTCAAGTCATTGATAAGAAGACGTGGTTTCGATGAATTTTCGTCTGTTCCGTCGCCAAACGGCTGCATTACAGAAGGATCAATCGCATTTGTAGGAACAGGCATTTCGCTGTGCATAGAGTTGTATCCGCCCCGCCTGTTGTTCTGCATACGGTGTCCGTTGCCGCGATTATTATACCTTTGGTTTGTATGATTGTTATTTTCCTGCTCAGCAGTATTTTCAGAATTTTCTTCCTGAGACTGAGTCCGCTCAACTTTTACAGCAACTTTTCTACGCGGTCTTACAACTTTTACAGTCCGCTTGCGAACTTCTCCAGCCTCGGAATTTTCCTCATTTTCAGATTCTGATTCTGATGGTTCCGCAGGCTCATATGACTGTTCCTCTGAAGAATAGTCATCGCTTTCTGATGAAATAGAATCAGAAGCCGCGTACGATTCTGGCTGAGCTTCAAATTCCAACTGGTTCTGAACATTTTCCTCTTGCTGTTCAGTTTCTTTTTCTTCGTTGTTTTTTCGCCGTCTGATAAGGGCCATAAAACACTCCATTTAAAATATTTTGTTTATATGATTTTGAAAAAAGTCTTGTAATTTGATTTACCTAAAAAAGAAAGGATGTATATTGATTATTACTCAAAAAATGAATTGTTGTCAATAAGGCGGCCTAACAAAAAACTCCGCCATTAAAATTATTCAATAATGTCAGTCCTAAGAACCATCGCCTGCTTATATTCAGATGAAGCCGAAGCAAAAAGATTTTCTTCCGGAACAGAATCCCGCATAGTT
>SAMEA104315436__coassemble_1533_pt1 | contig 13239 bp, 13 predicted proteins | sample SAMEA104315436__metabat2_high_PE_011 | metagenome-assembled genome bin SAMEA104315436 (sample SAMEA104315436) | gut metagenome | biome: Monkey gut; feature: monkey-associated habitat; material: faeces | place: China | collected 2013 | reverse complement strand
GACGATTCATAATGGAAAAATATTTTAAGGAGCAGATAAAATGAAAAAATTATTATCTATTTTGGTAGTCGGATTAATTGGATTAATGGCAGTTTCTGCGCAGAGCATTCCAGAAGGAAGAGAGTTGTTTCCAGCTATATATGACTTCGCAACTGATTTTGAAAACGCATGGACATCAGCACAGATAAAAAATTTTGACGTGCAGAATGATTCCTATGCAGTTGTAGGCTACGCAGTTCAGGGAAAAGGCATCACACTTCATCGTGATGACTACACAGTAAACATTAAAAAAGAAAATGGTGCTTTTAATGTTGAGATAACAGGATACACAACAGTTGCCTGCGACAAGAATGGCCAGCCATTGCCAAAAGCCACACAAATGGCAAAAGCAAAAAGTTCTGCGGCAAAATTGGCAGGCTTTATTGTAAAAGATATTACAGACCGGTTGGCAAGCTGGTCAGATGAGGAATATTCAAAAAAGGTTGATAAAGTTGTAACAAATCCAGATTTCATTGCGACATTGGCAAAAAAATCTTCAAGCCTTTATGTAAAGAAATTCATTAAAAAATATAACATTGAAGGAAAAACTGTTTCATTCCCATTGGTTTTAACATCAATTTCTGAGAATACATTGAAAAATGACCAGACATTCAAATATGCAATGCAGGTTTCAGGCGGAGATCTTCCGGAAAAAGCAAAGAAAGAATATTTGGCAAGCGGATTCATGAAAGAAAACATTTTTGGCTATGGAAATCTTGTAAGAGAAACAAATGTGTTTTTCTATTCAAACAATGATGACTTAATCGACAAAAAAGAAAAGGATGTAATGGAAATCTCTGGAACAATCCAGGACATAACATTCAATGACATAACAGGAAATTTTTCTTTTTATGCGGTTGTTGAGTCAGACAAATAAAAAAAACGGGACAATCAGAATCTGATTATAAAGACGGTTGTTAAAATACAAGATTTTTCCGACCGTCTTTTTTTATTGACACCCACAAGGTTACATTTTATAATAAATTTATGATAAAATCTTGGCGACATAAAGGATTAAAAGATTTTTTTGAAACAGGCTCTAAAGCAGGAATAATTCCAGAGCATGCTTCAAAATTAGCAAGGATTTTAGATCGCCTTGATGCAAGTTTTTCTCCACAAGATATGAATCTTCCTGGTTATAGACTTCATGAACTCATCGGTAGAGAAAAAAATATGTGGTCAGTTTCTGTAAATGGGAACTGGAGAGTGACATTTTATTTTGAGAATCAAGACGCTATTTTAGTGGATTATATAGATTACCATTAAAAAAGGAGTTTATTTATGACAAGAAAACCGACTCATCCTGGTGAAGTTTTTCTAAAAGATGTCCTGGAACCTCTTGATATAACTATAACGGAAGCTGCACAAAAATTGGGCGTAACAAGAAAAACTTTATCTGAATTTGTAAATGAAAAATCTTCTTTAAGCCCGGAAATGGCAATTAGAATAGCAAAGGCTACTAATACAACTCCAGAAAGCTGGATGTTTATGCAGATGAAATTTACATTATGGCAAGCAGAACAACACGAACCTGAAAATGTAAAAATTGCTTGTTTTGCATAAAAATCGTGCCATTTGACCTGTCAGCATCAAATTTTTTTAGGAGCAGATAAAATGATTATAATCCAGAAGAATCTTATGACGCAAGCTGGTTTCCACCAATAAATTACAAAGTAGTTTCAAAGTATATTGATAAGGAATTTAAACGTCCTGATAAAGATGATGGATATCTATATACAACATATATTCTGAAAAAAGCATCTTCGGAGGATGAAAATTTTCCGAATTGGGCAACTAAAGAATAAATAAAACTTTCATATCTATGTTTATAATCCGTCTGTAGTTTGACACAGGCGGATTTTTTTATTGACACCGCATATAATACCATTTATACTAATTCTATGAGTCAGTGGGATAAATTGCTGTTAAAAATCAAAACTCTTGATAAAAATATGCGTTTTGAAGAATTGAAAAAAATTCTTGAAAAGTATGGATATGTAATGAACGCTCCAAAAAGTGGCAGCAGTCATTATACATTCAGAAAGAAAAATTGCAGTCCTATTACGATTCCTAAACATGTGCCTATAAAAACTGTATATGTGAAAATGGTTAAAGAAATTGTTGAATCAGAAACAAAAACAGAATAACCGGAGGCTTTGAAATGAAAAACCCTGAATACTATATGAAACTTCCATATAAATTGGAAATAGTTCCTGATACAGAAGAAAATGGATATGTTGTTTCTTACCCGGACTTGCCTGGTTGCATTTCTTGCGGTGAAACAATTGCGGAAGCTGTAAGCAATGCTGAAAATGCAAAGAAAGAATGGATTGCTGCTGCTTTGGAAGAAAATATTGATATAAATGAGCCTGAATCATTGAAATCTTATTCTGGCCAATTTAAATTGCGGCTTCCAAAAAGTCTTCATAAATTTCTTTCAGAAGAATCAAGAAAAGAAGGTGTAAGTATGAATCAATATTGTGTTTACTTGCTTTCTAAAAATTCTGTCATAAATTAGTCTGTAAATTTTGAGTTCTAAATAAATTTATAAAAAAGTATAAATAAAGTTGTTTTTTTTATCAAAGTGTCATTCTATGGCATTGAAAGGTATTATAATATCCTGTATAAAGAATTTTATAGGAGCAGATAAAATGAAAAAAATTATTTCTTTTGCAGGGGCTTTTTGCCTTTCTTTTGCAGTGTTTGCGGCGGAGCTTCCTACTGGTCAGAATGTGAGCGTCCGCGATGTTAATATGATTGACGACCGCATTGTTTCCGCGGTTTTGCCTAATCCAGTTGAATTTGAAACTTCAATTGGAAAAATATCTTCAACAGCGAATAAAAAAGTTGAATTTTATGAGAATGGTTCTCTGAAAAAGATTTATTCAGAAGAAAATGTTGTTTTCAAGGGCGGAGAGAACAGCGTAAAACTAAAATCGCCTTATGAATTCTATGATTCCGGGGAATTGAAATCCGCGAAGATAAGCTACGTAAGCGAAGCGGTGATTTTGAAAACTCCGGTTGGAAATCTTGAGGCGATAAGAAATGCTGAAATATCATTTTTCAAAGATGGAAGCGTTGAGGCTTTCAAGGTTTCACAGCACAACAAGCAGGTTCCTTTCAATTTAAAGGGCGGCTACAAGGATTTGTCTGTAATAAGTTTCTATGAAAGCGGAAATATAAAGCAGCTTACACCGAACGTATCGAATTTGTACAAAGGTCTGGGCATAAATTTGAAGACAAATACTGAAATTTGTTTTTATGACGGAAAACGTGTGAAATCATTTATTCCTGATGACGGTGCTGTTCTTAAATCCGGTGAAAAAAGTTTTCCTCTTGTAAAAGACAAGGAGCTTGAACTGTTTGAGAACGGCAGCGTAAAAAAAATGGCGATAGACTGCGCTTATTCAGATTTTAAGCTGGGCGGAATTCCGTTTATATATGCGACTGTTGCCGGCAGTTTGCAGCTTTCAAGTCAGAATGCGTCTGCACTGGTGGAATTTTACGAGAGCGGCGCGTTGAAATCTGTGGATGCAATTTATAAAAACCGCTATGTGGATGAATTTCCTGTTGTTGCGCTGGTAAATGACAATATTGTTTCTGCAAACCGCATTGAATTTTCTGAGTCCGGTAAGCCTGTGATGATAAGTTTCTTCGCTCCTGTGCTTGTCGGCGCGGAAGCTGTCGAGGGCGATTCCTGGAGCTATAAGCTTAATTTGCTCAATTCAAATTATTTTTCAAATCTAAAGCCAAGAACTGAATCGATGTATTATTATATCTGGAGGATTTATTCGCCAGAAAATTCTGCTGAAAGCTATTGCACTGGGCGCGAGGTTGATGATTCAGAATCGGATTATTTCTATACAAAGGAAACTGTCGGAATAATCACAGTCTGCGATAAAAAAATCACGGCTGTTTCTGGTACGAAAAACCTTAGCGCTTTTTCAGAGTTGACTTTTGATGAATCAGGAAAATTGTCCGGCTACACAGTAAAAAATGAAGAGGATAAAACTGTTTTTGTTCCTCTTCAAAAATAAAAATAGCTGATATCTGCGGCCGCTGTGCAGAGCGGTCGTTTTTTCTGAATATGTTGTATAATAGGTTTGAATTATTTGGAGCGGTCAGAATGAAGAAATATCTTTTGATTTTGCAGTTGGCGTTTCTCGCGATTTTTTTTGTTTCTTGCGATGGAAAATTCACTTCAACTGTTGTTGTTAAGAATTTGAGCCAGGCGGAAAAAGACAATTATGATGACGAAATCACTGAACTTATGGTTTCGGAGGGAACTTCAGAAGAGTATAAGACTGTTTGGAACGGAACTCTTAAATACAACCAGAAAGTTTCCTATGACATAGATTCAGGAAAATATTGCATTAAAGTAAAAGGAACCAGAAGTTACACAAGCGGAATAGAAAAAACTATTGAGGGAACTTGCGGCAAGGGAAATCCTATTGAATTTAAAAACTGCGATTCTATTCTTTTTGTCTGGGACGGAACTTCTTTGGTGAACAAGGGCGATGCTGACCAGGATTAAAAAATGTTCCAGGCGTTTTTGTTGAAAACCGCCCTTAAGCTAAAGGCTGCAAATCCGTTTTTGCCACAGGAACGAGATTGGTTCAAGAAAATAAAGGCTAAGGCGAAGATAGTTTCCCGAAATGCAGTTTCTGTTTACAACAATTGCGAACTGGACTATTTTTTCTGATGGATTTTCAAATGAAAAAAGAAGCTTTATTCTTTCGCCTGTTTTTATTTCTGACATTCTGCTTGTAATCATTGCGCCGTGCACGCTTGCATTGTTTACAAGGCACTGGATTTTCTGATCATTGTACATAAAATACTGCACAGGAGAGGAAAATCCGAATTTCTTGAAATTGCTGGTTCCGATTTCAAATCGTTCTTCGCTTCTTCTTGTGCAGTTTCTTACTGTTTTTTTCAGGAATAAAAGTTTCAGGCACATTTCATCAGGAAGATTCTTTTTTAACATAAGCATATAGCCTTTCGAGAACATTTCTATGGAAACGCTTTCTGTGTCGCATGGAATTTCTATATTCTGCTCTGTTGTAACAATTTTCAGCGTGCCTGGCGAAACAATCGGTGCTGAAGCTGTTACAATCCATCTGTTCATTTCCATAAAAATAGGCCGGACAATAATCTGCTCCATGGAATCTGTTGTGAAAAATGTTTCAATTATATTCATAAATTTCAAAGCGTCCGAAGCGATGATTGAATTGTCTGCCATAAAATTGCTCCTTAAAAACTTTTTTGCGTTTGTTTTTTCTGGTTGTTTTTTTAGAAATTTATAAAGCCTTCATCTCTTTCAAGAAGTTTCTGCTTGTCTTCTGCCTGCTGCTGGCGTTCAAGCTCTTTTTTCTGTTCGTCGCGGCGGTCTTTCCAGGCGAGCCATGCGAAGCTGTTCTGAAGCGCGCTCTGCAGTTCTGAAAGTTTTTCGCCGCTCAGTTTTTCCAGCAGAAGCTGCGACTGGATCAGCTCTTTTTCCGTAAGGTCTTCGCCGTCAAAGATTTTCTTGATGATTGCGTTGGTTTTTGCGGCTTCTTCGCTCATGCGAAGCTCTTCAACTTTTGCGTTTGCGTTCGCCATTACTGTTGTGACTTGCTCCTGCATCTGCTTGTCAAGATTTTTCACCATTGCAAAGTTTTTTGGGTTCAGGCCGTATTTCTGCCAGATAAGCTGTTTTTCTTCCGGAGTAAGTTCTTTTACAAGCTCCTCGCAGGCTGCGGAAAAGTCGTTCTTCTCCATTTCAATTGAATCTTTTACTATGTCAATCAAAGTTTTGTCCTTGTCGCCAAGTCCGGCCAGGTCTTTCATTGAAAAAGTTTTGTTCCCGATTGTCATGTTTTCTTTTTCAAATGTGTCGCGGACTTTCCGGATATTGTTCAGCTGTCGGTCCACCTGTTTTGTTGCGTCCTTGATTTCATCGCGGATGTCGAAATTTTCAAGCAGATTTCCGTCGTTGAAGTCTATGTCCTCAAATTTCCAGCTTTTCGCCTGTTCTATTGCCTGCTGGATTTGCTGGTAGTTCTGTTCTATCATCTGGAGCGTGTTCATAATCTGGTCATATCCCTGATAGAATCTGTCTATTGCGGAAAGCCAGTTAGCCGCGTCGAAAACTGGATAGTTTGAAAATCCCTGAAACGCGGTGGAAAGCATAATTGCCGCTGAAATTATTATTTTTTTTGCTTTGTTCATTTAATCCTCCAGCAAATATTTGTAGTCAATATTTTTTGCTTGCAGAATTTCTTCCACAAGCTCTTTTCCTGTGTTGCGGCCGAATTTTTCTTCTATTTTATCCAGCAGCGCATTGTCTGTTGTTGATGTTGTGATTATGGCGAGCTGAAGCTCATCCAGGAGCAGCTGGAACTTCCGGCAGCCTAGCGATGACTTGTAGTAATAATCGCGCTGTTTTTGCATTTTGCCTGCAAGAAGGTGAATTTCCGCGTCGTCAAGTCCGAACTGCCTGTAGCCTTCCGCGGAAAGCGGTGTTTCCGCATTTTCATCCGCAAGATAGATTTTTGTAGGACACTGGGAAACAATTGTGTGTGCAATCGGGCTTTTCAGAACGTCTTCAATTTCCTGCGTGGCAAAAACTACAGCGACATTCAGCTTTCTCAGCGTTTTCAGCCATACTGCGATTTCTTTTGCAAAAATTTCATTCTGAAAAAAGGTGTGCGCTTCATCCAGAACAAGCATTACTGGCGAGCCGTCAAACTGCTTTTCGCACTGGTGAAGAAGAAATGACAACGCCGGAGTGACGCATGCGCTTGAAAGCGACATAAGGCTTCCCATTTCTATCATTGTCCAGTTTTTACCCCATAGAATATTTGTGCTTCTGGCGTCAAAAAGAGAGCCGTATTCTCCGTCTAGAATGTACGGTCCGAGCGAATCCTGAATGATGTTTCTTCCGGTCGCCGGATCCTGGTAGTCGGAGTACTGCCAGAAGCTTGTAAGGTCACGGGTTTCAGGATTTTTTGTCTGAAGAATCTTCAGTGTGTTGAATATTGATGCGCGTATTGCGGCGTTTATTTCAACTTTCTGTTCAACTAGAAGAATCTGTATGAACTCGCTTGCCCAGCGCAAATCCAGAGGGCTTTCCAGTTCCCTTAGCGGCTGGAATGTTATTGTCTTGTCAAATCCTGGCTCCAGGTAAAGGCCGCCGGAACATATTGTAAGATTCCTGGCGGAACGGCCTTTGTCAAAAATTATGACTTTTCCATTCAGCTCTTTTTTCCAGCTTATTTCAAGAAGTCCAAGAAGCGTTGATTTTCCGGCTCCGGTTTGTCCTCCAATGAATGTGTGTCCTACCTGGCCTACGTGAAGATTAAGATAGAACGGCATTTTGAAATCTGTTCCGCATACTACCAGAGGCGCGCTGTTTCCGCTTACAGACTTCATGAATGGATTTTCTTCAAGTCCTGCCCATATTGAGCTTACCGGAATGATATGGCAAGTGTTGCTCGTTGAAACAAACAGCTCTCTTTTGTTTGCGTAGATATTTCCTGGCTGCATTGAAAGAAATGCCTGCAGAAGGTTTACTGTTTCCTCCTTGCATGAAAATCCTGTGCTTGTAACAATTTCCTGTATGTATTCAGCCTTGCTTTTCACTTTTTTTATGTCTTTGTCCCAGACCATTATGTTCGAGCAGTAGTCGCCGTAGCCTTCATCGCCCATTGTGAGTTCTACGCTTGCGTTCAATGCGTCGTCTTCCTGGGCAAGGGCCGCGCGGTTTTCTGTTCCTCCGCCGGTTGTGTGGGTTGCTGAATTTATTGCCATCTGCGCAAGGCTTGTTACGCTTCCGTGGTAGCTTTCGCCTTTCTTTTTTATTTTTTTGAGCGCGTTCTGCTTTGAGTAGCACATGAACCTTGTGCTCCAGCGGAGTTCGCAGTCGGCTTTGTTCAGCTCGTCGAACATCGCCGGAATAGTTGCGCCAGGAAAAGAATTTATTGAAATTATCGATGCGTAGTTTTTTCCAAGTTTCAGCGGTATTGAATTTTCAAGCGTTTCATCTGTGATAATCCTGTCAATAAAAAGAGAACGCTGCGCTTCTGGAACAATCATCTTGTGCCAGTTGAATGAAACTGATGTATGAATGAATGTCGCAAGCTCAGAGCTTCCGAGCATTCTTATTTCCATTGCAGTCTTTAAAATGCCGGCTGTCTTGTTTGTGGCGCTTTTAAAGTAGCGGATTTCTTTTTCAATAAGTTCTTTTTCATCTGTTTCTGTCCGGCTGCCGTCTTTCTTTTTAAAGAAAACTGAGGAAAGCTTCATTTCTGCCATTTTTGGCAGTTTGTATGTGAAAATAAGAAAATAACGGTTTGTGTACTGCGTGTTTCCGTACAGATAGTTTATTTCGCGGTCACGCTCAATAAGAAACGCTGTAAGATTTTCAAATTTCGAGGCTGGATATTTGTTGTTTATCCTGCGCTGAAGCTCAAACTGGATTGTCCAGTTTTCCCCGAGCTGAATGATTGCGTTGTTGAAAAGATTTGAAAGTCCGTTTACTTTGCTCATGCTTGAAGAGCCTAAGTCCGGCGCTACAAATTCGTATGCGCACATCAGCGCGTCGCCCTTCAGGTAGCAGATTCCGTTTTCCGCAAAAAGCTGCCACGGACAGATTGAGCTTAGTTTTGATTCCACTCTGTGGTACGGCTTGAAATTTAAATGTTCAAAAATCATATTATCCCTCGTAAACGTCTTTCTGCATAAGATTTTCCAGCGCGAAATCAATTGTCAGCGGATCTTTCTTGCATATAATCCGGCAGATGATAATTCCAGCTATTCCTATTACAATCGCATAGATACTTGTAAGAGCGCATATAATCAGCGTTATGAATCCTATGACGTAAAAGGCTTTTTCTCCGATTCCGAAGAAAAGTTTCTTTTCCATAAGTGAAACGTGCACCGGCCTTGAAAAATCTTCATATTCATCCATAAAAATCTCCTTTTTATTAGAAAGTTTCTAATATGTTTTTTTGGTTTTCAGCTGCCAATGCCTGCTCGGCAAGCATTCTTTCATCCTGGAAGGCGTTGTCCGCGGCGTTTTTTTCTTCTTCATTTGATTTTTTTATTCCGGATGTGTCATTCTCAGTTTTCTGTTCGTACGCTGCTTTGCTCTGGAACTTTGAAAGATACATCAGTTTTTTTGACATTGAAAAATCTTCCTGCGAAACGAAAATCTCTTTCTGCTCCTGGTTTTCAAGGACAAGAGCATTTTCCCTTTCTTTTTTTCGGGCTTCTATTTCCGACTTCATTTTCTTTATGCTTGGAAGTCCGGCGGCCTCGGAATAGATTTCTTTTACAGTGTTTGGAACTGGAAGATCTGATTTCTGGTTGAAACGTTTGTCATCGTAGTAGACAATTTTTTTGAATATGTACGGCTGCATTCCGTGGCTGAACAGAAGTCCGCGGTTTCCTGGAATTCTTTTTATGTCTGCTGCGTCCAGAAGGTTTCTTCCTGAATCCCGGTCTGAAAAATTGATGTTTTTCGTTGTTGTTATGTCAATCATTCCGGAATGGCTTATCTGCTCAGACTGGATTGATTCCTGGCCGATGAACTTTGAGAATATTTCAGCATCCTTTATGTTTCCTGGCGCAAATATTGCCAGGACCGGGCAAAGGTCGAAAAACTGATGGTTTGCGCCGTAGACATCTTCAAGCTGCCTTATTGTCTGGCATATAATTGTGAAGAACACTCCGTAGCCGCGGGAAACTGCCATTGTGCGCGGAATTTCATCCATGCGGCCAAGAACTGGAAATTCATCCAGAATAAAATTAACATCATTTTTTAGTCTTGTTGCGCCGAAAACTGCTTCGCCTTCCGTAAATTTCCGCATCATAAATGAAATCAGAAGCCGGAAAACCGGGGCGATTCGCTGCATGTCGCTTGACGGAACTACAAGGTAAAGCGAAATTGGTTTTTTGCTTGTGATGAAGTCTTCTATTTCAAAATCTGATGCGCTTGTTGCGTTTGCAAGCAGCGGATCGTCAAAAAGCTGAAGTTTTCCGAAAATTGTCTTGATTCCTGTCTGTCTTTCTTCCGCCCTTGTTTCCAGAAGTCTTTTTGCGCCGGAAACTATTTTCTGATGGATGTCTTCCGCTTCAATTTTGTCGCCTATGTGCAGATTTTTCGCCTTGTAAAATGAGGAATCCTTCTTGTACATTTGTTCTGTTATTTCAAAATAGTGTTTCGCGCTTTCCATTGCTTCGCAAAGTTCTTCAACGTTTGAATTTGAAAAGAAATGCAGCAGTCCTGGAAGCGATTTTTCCGCATAGTTCGAGAAACGTATGTGCAGAAGAGCCGCGGTGATTGCGTCCTGAGCCATTTCGTTGAAATAAATGCTTGCAGAATCTCCGACAGACTTTGAATTTGCCGGTGTTACAAGAACGTTCGCAATAAGCGAGGCGTCTCTGTAGGCGTTTTCATCGCCATCTCTGACTGCCTTTACAAAGTTGAATCTGACTGTGTTCTGGCTGCATGGAGCAAATTTCAGCACATGGGAGAATGTTTTTCTATATCCTGCGGTTTTCTTGTAGTTTTCGCCTTTCGGGTCGTTCACAACAACTGAATACGGATAGGAAAGCAGCGACGGAATGATTATTGAAACGTTTTTTCCGCTTCCTGGCGGCGCGGCCACAAGTGTATGCTGTTTGCCAGGATGGCATATGTATGTTCCTTTTTTGTACTGGCGCAGCTTTAAAGAGCCGTCTTCTTTTTTTGAGTATGAAACAAATGCGTCTTCTGTCATTCCTATCATGATTCCGTCCGGCGCGAGCAGTCCGTTTTTGTGCAGATCGCTCAATGTTGCCATTCTGGCTGTTCCGTTCTGGGTTCCTTTTGTCTTTATGATTATTGCTGTGGCAATTGTCCATACAACAGCCACTGAAAAGGCGATTCCTGTGAACACAAGAAAATATGACATCGAATGCCAGTAGTACGGCTGGAATCCCTCATATCCAAAATATTTGAAAAATGAAAGCACGAAGAACACCGGATTGTAGATCCACCATTCTCCAAGCTTGAAAAGCGGCTTGCTGACAACTCTTGTGTCGCCGTTCATTGCATATGCGAAATCTTGTGTTGCGGCTATAATTCCTGCTGCAAAAAGAAGAATAACTATGCATGTTCTAAGGACGTTCCATGAAAAGCCTAGTCCGTGTGTTCCTGGATTTGATTTTCTATAGTCTTTTTTTCCCATTCAGATTCTCCTTTCTAGTGCCTTACATATTTTTCAGACGGCTTGTCCGGTTCAATCGGCGGAAGTTCTATTGTAAGGTTTGTTATCAGTTTTACTTCTGTTCCGCTTTTTACGCGGATTGTCGGCTGAATATCCAGCGCGCGGTCAACAATTTTTTCATTCAGTTTCTGGCCTGCTGAATACGCGTCGCTGAGCGCATTTTGCGCATATGTGTTTCCCTGCGCATTTATTGTGTTCGCCGCTTTTGTGTCGATAATTGAAAACATTGCGATAAGCCCCATGGCTTTCAGATATTCAAACGGATGTTCTGTCCTGTGTCCTTTTTGTCCGCTGAATCCGTATGCGTCGATTCCGTTCATGCTTCCAAGATTGACTTCAAGACCGTCTGGACGTATGAGCGTGTTCCATACAATTTGAATTCGCGCCTGGCCGTAGCTTAATGAGCTGTTGTATTCGCCTGTAAGAACTGAGCCTTGCGGAACAAGAATATATTTTCCGTTGTTGCTGGAATAGACATTTGTTGTTACGGTAGCTTTCAGCATTCCTGGCAGATCTGTGTTTATTCCTGTGTCAAGGACTGCCGGAATTACAGTTCCTTTCCATAATGTGAAGTCGCTGTTCCACTGGTACTGGCCGCCGTTTCCTCGTTCTTTGTTCATAAAGGATTCTTTGCCGCTCTGGTCGTTCTGCAGCTTGTAGTTGTTGCCGCCCTGCGAGGCAAGGTACGCACCGATATTTGACTGCAGGCTTGCTGGAGTATAGTTTCCGCCGCCGTATTTTTGCGCCATGTAGCTTGAAATCCCGCTGTTTCCGCCGTTTCCGTAGTTTTGGTTTTGCGATGTGTTTCCGCTGAAGCTGTTTGCTGAGCTGGAGCTTGAATATGAATCAATTGGAATTCTCTGCATTGCTTTCTGAAGCTCGTTTCTGTTTGTGTTCTGCGGATAGTTTGAGCTTGCGCTTCCTGTGTTCTGAACCGGCCCCATCTGTGAAGGAACTGCGACAGGCGCGTTTCCGTTGTTGTCAAGGCTTGAAATGCTGGTGTTTTCGCTGTCAAGGTTTTCTAGGTAGCTTGAAGTCTTGTCGCGGTTGTTTGTGCCGGCGGAAGTCTGCTGCTTGTCGTCTGAAAGTTCATCTTCCTCGTATTCATCCGGAATGAATACTTTTCCGGCTTTATCCAGCTCGTTGTTCTGAACACTCCTGCGTTTTGTGATGTTTGGAAGAATAAAGACACAGAAAAACAGAAAAAGAATGAATATGCTTCCAACGGCAATAAAAAGCATATTTCTGTTCAAAAATGACGCTTTGTTTTCTTCCGGGCTGCCTTTTTCGCTTTCTGAGGCTTTTAGAATATCGTTTCTGTCATCGCTTTCATCTTCAGATTCATCCTGTCCGCCGGATTCTTCTGTTTCAGAAGTTTCCTGTGAAGATTCCGGACTTTCATTTTCTTCAGTTTCCTCTGAATCATCCTGATTCAAGCTGTCATTGTCTTCATATAAATCATCATCAAAATCATCTTCTGTAACTTCTTTGTATTCTTTTTCTTCATCCATTATTCTTCTCCAGGCAATTCAAATGTAAAATTATTTTTTCGACTTCTTCTTTATGACTGTAACTTTTTGTTTTCCGCTTCTCAGAGTGACTTTTTCAATAAGCTCGTTTATCACGATTATGTTTTTGCGGACTTCCTTGTTCACTATTTCCCGGTTTTTCTTGAATATTGTCGGGATTGTCATGTTGAGGCTTTTCTTATCCAGGACAATGTAAGTTTTCTGGCCGTCGTCGTAGACAAGAACTGGAAGCCATGCGGGCTTATTGTTTATTGAATGGCGGATTTTGTAGTCAAATGAAAGGTTTTCTGCGTTCATTCCGGAAAATTCTTCAACAAGTTTTTTGTCGTTTTCCCATTTTGTGAATGCGCTTCTTGTGTCCTCATAGTTTGGATAAACCCAGCTTGCAAACGGCATGTAATGGTCTTTGTAGCTTTTTAGCT
>SAMEA104315436__coassemble_1517_pt1 | contig 13429 bp, 7 predicted proteins | sample SAMEA104315436__metabat2_high_PE_011 | metagenome-assembled genome bin SAMEA104315436 (sample SAMEA104315436) | gut metagenome | biome: Monkey gut; feature: monkey-associated habitat; material: faeces | place: China | collected 2013 | reverse complement strand
CAGAATATTGAGCCGTCAAAAACAGAATTTTCAAATTACGATTCACAGGAATATTTGCAAAAACAACTTGCAACACAAATGATTCTTGACCAGGAAGACAGGGAGCAGATGGAAGCCATCTCTGCAACAATGAAATCCGCAACAAAAGATTTTATGGATTTGAACGCAAGACCTATCACAGAAATTCCATTAACAAAAGAAAATTATGACAAACTTTTTCCTTTCGGTATCGTTCAGTCTCCAGTTGAAAAAGTAAAGCTCGGTGAACATCAGTTTGAAAAGCTGGACGCAAAAGACAGGGGAAGATTCCTTCTTGCATCATACCAGACGCTGGCAACTCCGGATATTGTTATTGAAGAAGTAAAAGAAGACAAAGTTTCGCATAACTATATAAAATCATTTGTTTTTGATGAAAAGACAAAGACAATACAGGATATCGTTGTAAACATTGATGGAGAAAATATCTCAATTTCAGCACATCCAAGGGACGTAAACAATGTTCTGAACAAAATAAAAACGCCCGACCAGCTTGTTTACGCAGCTGCGGAAGTCGGGCGAATGATTGAGCAGCGAGTTCAAAATGAACTGGAGATAGTCAATCCGACAAGGGTTGACAGATTAAGTACTATTTCTGTTCCCTTAAATAAAGAATACAGCATGGAAAATGCGTTGTCAACAATAAATGCTATGGAAAACTCTGGTTCTGTCAACCTTGAAGAAAATCCATCAGTAAAAAAATCACAAGGAGATTCTAGAGAAAAATTAAATGCAGCTACATATAAATTCCAAAGCAATGAAACCTTGGATGAGATAATACAAAACGACTCATCTTTTTCCACAGAGGCAGCTTTGCTTGACAATTTGATAGACTGCAGTATACGTGAAGTTTATGAATACGCCACAGAAAAGGAGCAGAGAGTATTAAGGGTGTTTGCAAGTTTTAGAAATGACTATGACACAGACATGAAAAATCTTGCAATACAGACGGATTGCGCTGCAAGATGGATAGCCGCCAAACATTGGAATCCTGAAAAGCAGGAATTCCAGAAAGAATATGTGAACCGCAGTGCGATAGAAAGTTTTCCTTACGAGCTTCCCTGGGAAATGGAAGAAATTGAGAAGGAAGTCTTTGCCAATCAAGAAAAAGAACTTCCGGCGTTAAAAACACATTCCGATTTGAAAGAAGAAAAAATACAAAATCTTCAAACTGTAACGCAGGAAGAATTCAACAATATTGTTGATTCTCTCTATCAGACCGGAAAGCCCGACTATAAGAACATTCCTGAAATCATACGGCTTCCAAAAATTAACAGCGGGCTGGCGGAAAAACTTGGAATTGAGAATGAAAATTTCTTCATGAAAACAAATGTTGCCCACGTCCGCCCGCAAAGGAAAGGCGGCTATGACCAGAGCCTTAGAAAAGAAGAAATGAAAGGAATGCTTGATTTTATTTCCAGCTGCCAAACCGCATATATTGATTCTGACGAACGACACCAGAATTTCTTTCTTGCCGGACTTGATGAACAAGACAACACAAAAGCAAACAAAATTGTTTTCAACAAGGACAAACTGGGAAATTATATTGTTACGATTGGAAAGGTTGAAGCAGCAGATTTTAATGCTAAAAATTACACCAAAGTTGCGGTAGGAGTCGAACCTACAATATGGCGTGTTCAAAATGAACACCCCATCGCTACCATGTTGCGATCATCAGCAACTTTGGCTACAGAAAATATACAGCAGAAAACAGAACCTGTCAAACAAGAAACCTCAGAACTTAAACACGAGAAACAACCAAAAACAGAATCCTCAAATCAACTCCAGGATCCAGGAGAAACCAATGAAATCACTTCAATGTACGGAAGAAATAACGAGATTGATTTTGTAAAGACAAATATTGACGAAGGCAAGCTGATATATGCGGATAAAAAAAGAAGCCTCGAATGGGAACGTGAATGTAAAGTACAATTCCTTACACAGGGTCTCCCAAGTCAAGACTCTATAGGTAATATACTCACAAAAGAGAATATTGTCAAGTTTATTTCCACTGATGTTGAAACACGAAATTTACAAGAAAACTCAAATCCGTCAATAAAAAAATCACAAGGAGATTCTATGAATAAAAACAAAAAAAACACATTCAATGACACGCCGGTTTTCAAGAATGCAAATTTGTTTCTTGAAGAAAACAAGAAAGGTGAGCTTCCGTTTTTCGCAGGAAAAGAAAAACTGAAAGACGGAAAGGAAGTTATTGAAATAAGGCCTCATCCGGTTGTGGATGCAATCACAGGAAGGCTGGTGCTTGGAACAAACCAGATTCTTGCCCAGGATGTATTCCTTAAGACCGGGGAATATCCGGCAAATATCAATGTAATCACATGGGCGGAAGCGAAAGCGAACGGAATTCAGTTAAAAAAAGGTACGCCTGGCTATACAATTTCAACAAAAGGCAAGGACAACAGCTACAATATATACAAGCTGTTCTCTGAAAATGCTGTAACAGAAAATTCCATCGGAAACCTTAACCGGGCAAAATATTCAGCGGCCGTGAAATTGAAAATAGCTGTTCTGAACAGGCAGCTGGAACAGGAAGAGAATGAACAGAACAAGTCTATAATACTCTCAAACCTGGCTTATGCGCATCTTGACAATATCCAGGGAAATATCCTGCGTCCGAAGGAAATTCAGCTTGGCCTTGAAAAGTTCCGCCAGGGAAATGAGCTTGAAGCCCGGACAAAGGAAGTTGCTGATTATATTGAAAAACTTCCAAAGGATGTAAAGGAGGTGTTCAAAGAAAGGATAATGACATCAAGCGGAAAATTCGACAACACAACGCCGGAAGGTCTTGTAAAAAACTATAATCCCCTGCAGTTTGAAAAACGTGCCTCCGAGAGACTTGAAAAAGCTGCTGAAATACAGAAGAACAGGCCGGAACAGGTTATTGACGCAAGAAACTGCACAAACTCAACAACTTTCATCGCAAAATATGCAGCGGCAACATCGCTTGCAAAAGCGAACCAGAATGTAAAGTTCATTACTGACAAGTCCACAAATGAAAAAATACAGAAAGATTTAAATGCAACTTTGGAAAAATCATTTTCTGAATACAACCATTCCAAAGTATTTTCTATTGGCGAAGAAGCAAATGAACAGTGCAGGGCAGAACTAAAAAACTTCCGCACCCAGCAGCAGGCAATGAAATCACAAGAAAACGAAATTGAAAAGAAAAAGGATTTGGACCAGGCAATAGATATTAGTCTTTCATAGTTTCTCATAGTTTGATATATTAACGTTGTCTAGGGTTGTGGAATTATTTTCCGCTTCTTTTTAAATCCGCTTGTGTTTTTACAGGCGGATTTTTTTATAAATCTAAAAAAGTATTTGCATTTAGATTAATTCTAAACTAAAATATGTCTATGCCTGTAAGAATCCGGATTCCTAAAGATGAATATTTCACAACCTATGCAGAAGGCTTTTTTCTTGGCGAGCAGATTATAGACAATGAGGTTTATATCCTGCTTGACGAAAAATATCCTGTCATTCTCTATTACACATACCACAACCACAGGCGACTTTATATCTGTTCTGCCCCTGCTGTTACAAATTTCAAGAATATATGCAGTTTTCCAAATGTTTCAAAGGAGCTTGCGGTCATAACACAGCTCAGGGGAAGAGCTTTTGATCTGTTCAAGGAAAACATGGACTACTTCAATGCTGCTACAAAAGGCAAAGTCTATGAGCTTCCGGCTTCATTTTTCTGGGAGCTTTCATTCCAGTGCAAGAAAAAATGCAATACCAGAGAAACAATAAACAGGCTATGGAGCTTGTACAATCCGCTTGAAAAACTTACAGATGTAAAATGGGAAAAAAAACATGGAACAAAAAAATGAAATTCTGAATTTTCTTGACATAAAAAATTTGTTTTTGAAATCATCAGGCGGAATTTCATATATTGTTGCGCCCGTTGTTTTTTCAGATACCTATATTCAGATTTACACATCATCAGAATTAAAGAAAGACTTATATATTCTTGTGATTGAATTTAAAACCGGCGAGGAGCTTGAAATTGTTTGCAATGTTGAAAAGATTACTGAGAAAAGCAATTATTTTTGCTGTTATTTTGATGATCCTTTGCCAGAGTCCTTTGCGTTCAAAGTTACGGAGCTCATGGCTCTGGATAAAATATCAGATAAGCGAAGTGAGGAACGTTTTGAGATAGGACTTGACCACTGGCAGGAATTTGGGCTGGACAAGCCGGAGTGCTGTTTCATTCATAATGAACACTGCATAAAATGTATCGCCAGCAATGTAAGCGTTCATGGAATTCTTCTGATTGGAAGCAGAAGCTTTGCAAGAATCGGTGAGACTGTAAGTTTCTGCTGCGTTGCTGACGGCAGGCAGATTAAACAGACTGGAGTCATAATAAGCACAAGCTGCATCACTAAGTCATACTTCAAATATGCGGTCAATTTTAATAAGGCGAGAAGCTTGTCCTGTAGGAAACTTATTAAAAACTACGATTTGAACTTTTCAAAAAACTGATTTTCAAGTAAGGTTTAAATAGAGCGTCATTATGCATAAATTATATGTGGAAGAAAACGAATTATCCTACGGACAGAAATTTCTGCTTGATTTAATCGACAAACGTAAACTCTCAGAATTTACACGGACAGAGCTGAATTCTTCCATACATTTCACTTATTTATTTCATCTTGGAACAGGACAGCTGAAATTCGCAGGAACACAGGATGTATACAAAATGCGCCACATTGTTTTTCCTGACAACTGGTTTTACAAGATTTCTGATCCTATGCCTGCCGAAATAAAACTTTCAGCACCGACAGAACCGTATGATGTAAAAAAGACTGTAAATTTTATGAAGCTTCAGAAAATGTATGACAACAAGGAGCTTTATAAATTTGCAAAAGACCATGATTTCAACTACATCACATTCAACCATATAATTAAAGGCAGATACGGAGTTTCATCCGCTGTCATTAATAAATTCAAGTCATATTTCAAGCCTTACCTTTGGTTTGTGTATGACAATGAACTATAAAAAGAAGAAAAACCGACAAGACCTGAACAGATTTGTCAGCCATTTACACAGAAAATTTTACAAGGTCAACCGAAGCGCCTTTGCAGACGCCCGGTTTTTTATAAAAAATTTACTTTCCGCTGTAAGTCTTAAGACATTTTCTTGTTCTAAGTACTACAGTATAGCCGACAGGAATTTCGACTCCTGTGTAAGCATTTTTTACATTGACAATAATGTTTCCAAGTTCTTTTTCTGTATAGCTTGTATCTGTTGAAGGTTCCAAAACTGCAGAAACAGTTTCACTCACAAGGCCTGTTGCTTTTTTAGTGCCGTCTTCTGCGGTTTCCAACATAGAAACAGATTTTGCAAAATTATTATGCCTACCAACCTGATCTCCTCTTTGTTTTGTGCTGCCTTTCCACTTCCAGCAGGATTCATCAGTCGCATCACTCTGATCTGGCTGAATATAATAAAGCGCGATTTTTTTAAATTCATCCACTGAATAGATTTTTCCTTTCTCATCAGGATTTTCAACAAGACTCCAGTATGTTGAAGAGCCTATTGACTTATGCGCTGAGTTGTCTTCTGAGTCCCCGCAAAGCCACTTCTTATTATCAACATCTGCTCCGCTTTTTCCTGTTTCAAAGTCTGTATCAGAGTAACTTTCAGATACAAGTCCCCAGTGGTCATTCCACGCATTATGGTCACCCAAAATATCCCAGTCATGCCAATGATACTCATAATGAAGCCATTTCAAATCTGTCTTGAAGTTCAGAAGCTTTACTCCGCTATAACTGTTTTTATAGCCAGTTGAATAGAATACTGGAATCTTTGCCCATTCAATTCTGTACTGCTGTTCTTTATAATCAACCGGCTCTGTTTCACTGAGCTTGAATTTTTCCAGATGCTGATTGTCCTGCTGAACTTTGCAGAGGTTTGAATTATTGGGAGCCACCTTTCCAACAGTGCTTTTTACAGAATTCTTTCCGCCAAGAATGGCCTTGAAGTTGACTGTTTCTCCATCGCCAAGATAGATTGTGTTCGTAACATTGTTGACTTCACTCCAGCAGCCGTCGCTTGACAAGATTTCAAGGCTCACAGGAATGTTCTTGTATCCGAACTTCAAATTTATGTTCTTTGAACCTACAATCGCATTGTTCACTGGGTTTCTGGCCGTTATCACAACATCTTCTCCGGCGGAACTTGTATCAGTACGTGGAACAATTTTAAAATAGCCTTTCCGCTGCTCAATTGTCTTTTCTGTTATGACTTCTGTTATAACAGCGCAGTCCACGTCCGGAATTTCAAAGACAGACCCGCTTGGCGTGACTGTATATCCAATTGTATACTCGCCAGTCGGCTCTCCGTCTATTTTCGGCGTGGCAAGAAGGGTAAAATCATAATCCCAGCCACACATCACATTCAAAGTCGCGGAGCTTCCGTAGGAGTTGAAAAAGTACACCTGCACAGATGAGGCACATTCTGAAAGCCCTGTTATCCGCACAGAACCTTTTCCGTTCGCCGCATCTGAGATTCCGTTGTTAGACACAGTGAAATGCTCTTTTCCGTCTGAAGTCATGATTTTCCAGTTCAATGTCGCATCTGTAGGAAACATCGTGTATTCAATATCACGGGCGTATTCTGCCACAGGCTGAACCTTTACTGTGCTGTAGCCAAATGAAAGCGTCTTGCTTTCGTTTACAGTCACCTGGCATTTTTCGCACTGGCCGTTTGCTGTTGTAGCGTAAACATATGTTGTTCCTGGTCTTACGGCATATACTGCGGTTGTCTTTCCGCTGGAAGCAAGAAGCCGCACTATTTCATTGCCTCCGACTTTGTCGCAGCTCCATGCTATGTTTTTATACTCATCGCTAGTTCCATTGTCAATTTTTGCTGTGAGTTCGGTTTTTGCGCCTTTGTCAAGAGTTACATAAGTTTTATTGATTGAAAGAGTATGCTCTCCTTCCTCTGAAACAATGATATGGTAAACAAGATCTGTCGCAACATCAGGATGATGAACTGTCAGAGTTGTTTCGCCGGAAGCAATTGCTGTTCCATAAACGGACGCGCCTGTTGCCTTGTAGTTTCCGTTTGAATCTTTCTGGGCGCCGGCGAGCTTTAAAACGGAAGGATTTCCTGAGGTCCATTCAAGGCTGTAAATATCTGTGGCCGGGCTTGATGTTCCAATAAGCGAGGCGGAGAATGTCTTCGAATCTCCGATATCCATTGTATAAATTGTCTGCGTTCCAGAAATATACGAAGAAATTTCAGCGGCCGGTGTTACATTCACAAGAAGGTCAGTTTTTGTCTCTGCATATGTTACAGTTCCTGCTTTCATTTTTGCATGAACTACGCAAGTTCCCTGCTGAAGCCCTGTTATTGCGCACACCGCATTTGTTCCTGTTACTGTCGCAATCTGCGGATTGTCAACAGAATATTCAACGGTTGTATTCACATTGGCTGTTGGAACCTGCATTGAAACATATGATGTGTTTCCGGCAACTATAGTCTTTGAAGTATCTCCAAATGCAAATGAAGAATACTGCTGAACCTTTATGACTACAACCTGGTCGTAAGGAGATTTCGGATGATGAACTGTAAGCTGAGCAATGCCTTCCTTAAGCGGCGTTATTATTGCTGTGTTTGCTGAATAAGTCATATCAACAATATCATATACATCCAGGGACCAGTTGAAATTATATTTGTCAGTTGCTGTTCCATTCACCAGTGTCGCGGTTATTGTCTGGTCCGCTGCGGTCGGAAGAATGCTCATTATGTTTCCGGAACTTACGCTTATTGAGCAGTCTGTTGTTACAGCCTCAGAACAGATGCACATAATTAGCTGGTCATAAGGTGTTTTCGGATGGCTCACGCGAAGATATGTTATTCCTGAACCAACTGCTCTTACTTTTCCGACTCCGTTCTGTCCGTAGGCTTCTATCACAGAAGGATCATCGCTTGTCCATGTGAAATCAATCAGGTCTGTGTCGTTTCCGCCTATAAGATCAGCGGTAACAGTTGTAAATGACTGAGAAACTGTAAGCTCAATAACAGGCTGGGCTACGGATATATAAGGACACTTTGCAACCACGGCGGCATCAAGAACCTGAACAATGATTTCAACGCCATAGCGGCAGCCTGCGCTTTCGTTCCTGCAAGTTATAACCGCAGTTCCAGGCGCATTGCCGACAATCACAGCTGTAGATGTTGCAGAAGCCTGAATTCCGGCAACAGATTATCTGTGCTGGTCCATGCATACCCGGAAAGAACTACATCATCCGCATTTTCAATATCTACAGAAACCTTTTTGGTGCTGCCTTCTATCAATGTGATGACAGGCTGGGAAGTTGTAAGATACTTAAATCCAGCAAGCTCCTCATCTGTGTTTCCAATAATAACAGGAATATGCCTCTTTATTGCCGTGGATTCATGGGAAACAACAAGTTCCGTCTGGCCTCCGCCAACAGGTTTTATATAAGCTTCTCCAGTTGCATACCCTGAAACAAGAGAGGCTATACTTTCGTCTTCTATTTCAAAACTGAAACCTGTTTTATCCGCATCATTTCCATTGACAAGATAAGCCTTCAAAACATAAGGTGAAGAATCTTTCTTCAGAACTATAATATCTGTATTTGCAGATATGTATTTCACAGCCGGCGAAGTTGTAACATATTTTTCCCCAATACGTATGTAAATTTTCAGTTCATTTTCACTCAGCGGATGTTTTACATAAAGCACGCATTCGCCCTCTCCTGTAGCTGTTACAGTAGCAGAAGTTCCGTTGCCTACAACAGTCGCTTTAGTTTCATCTGAACTTGACCATGATATATCCTTGTAGTCAGATGATTTCATTCCTATGGCTGAAACAGAAATGCCTGTGGTTGCGCCAACACTTGGAATGACAACAACATTTTGAGATGTTGAAAAATAAACCGAAGTTTCCACAGTTCCAATTTCAACATTTTCAGGATAAACAGTAACATGGAAAGAAGCCGAGGTGTCTCCATAAGTTACTGTCGCAGTCGCTGTTCCAGCTTTCTTGCCAGAAACAACGCCTGTAAGCGGCTCATTCACATCTGCTTCAATAGTAAAAACCGAAGGATCGGAACTTGACCAGGAAAGGCCTGAAACTGTTGAAAAATCAAGCTCTGCTCCAGATTCATTATAGAAACCTACTGATGATGTATATATATTTACACACTTTCCAACATTTACGCTGTAATAAGTTTTGTTTGAATAAAACGCCTTGATTGCCTCAAGTTCTTCCTGAGTATCCGCTGTAAGAACAAGCACTTCTTTTGGCGTTTCTACTTTAGGATGGCTTACAGTCATATTATGAATAGCAGAGCCTTCCGCACGTGATCTAAGCTCAGCAACTGTCTCATTTCCGATTACATCAAGCATCGGGCTGGTAGTTGCCCATGAAATAGAGGATTCATCAGTCTTGCTTTTAGAATCACCGTTAAGGCTTACTTTATAAGAAGCAGTTTCACTGTTAAGAAATTTTACAATTCCATCACCTGTAAAATACAAAGTTGATTCCAGCACTGCATAAGAATCAAGAACTTTAACAAGAATTTCAGTAGGATAGTACGACTTGGAATTTGACACTGTGATAGAAGCAGTTCCCACAGAAAGCGGCTTTATGATTAAAACACCTTCAGCAGAGCTCAATGCGGCGCGCCCTGATTCATAGGTATTGTCATTAGTTGTTGTAACAGAAATAACATCTGACTGACCGTCCGACGGATTCTGTTTTATGCTCCAATGAAATTTTCTTTCATCGCCGGAAGCTCCGCCTTTCAGCGTGACTTTCACTTTTGTTTCTTCTGCACCGACTTTTGTTTTTATATAGTTCTGAGTTGTAGTGATATAGCAGCTTGCATCAACAGCATCTGCCTTCTGGTTTTCACAGACAATCAAAATCTGTCTTTTCTTCTGGCATGAAGGATGACCTATAAGCATGGAAGTAGAGCCGTTATGACGGCCCTTAAGCGATATCTGATTTCCAAATGACCAGGCCTCAACATAATAATCATCTTCTATCTCATATGTAAAATCTGAAACAGAATAGTCCTTTTCTGCTGTCAAGCCTGCAATTGTCGAAGTGACAACCTGCTCAGAATCTCCGTCAATAATAACCACATCAGGGTGCGACGGCACAATATAAGCAGAATCAACAATTTCTATACTTCTCACAAGAATATCAAATGGAATATTATTGTCAGCTTCCTTGTTTGTCACTCGGATAGTACATTCTCCGCCTTTCAGAGGTGCAACAAGACATTCATTCTGATTGGCAGAAATAGAAACACAGTCTTTGTCGCCGTCCAGTATTTCCCATGAAAAATAAGATTTATACAGATCCGACTTAGGATTTTCCAAATCAACAGAAATTTTTTCTTCACCTTTATTAACATAAACGGTTTTTATGTTGTCACGGCTTGTGATGTAAGTTGTCCTGGTAGGATCATCTATGACATAAACACCAATGTAGTAAGGGTAGGTTGCGGCGGAATTTACAACTTTTATTCTGGAATATCCCTCAGAAAGGCCTTTTATAAGACAGTACTGACCGTTGGAAGAAATGCTTGCAACAGACGGATTTTCTATTGACCATGAATAATTAAGATTGTCGCTGACCTTTCCATTATACAGCGACACATGGATGCGTTCAGAAGAATTTGAAGAAAGCTGTACAATGCTTGTTGACGAATAAATATAAGGCTCGCTTGTGTCCACATAATTTTCTGAATATCCGGAAACTGTGACAATGCATGTACAGGCACGACCTCCGGCAGAAACAGTCAGTGTAGACTGGCCTTCTTTTTTGCCTGTAATCACGAAACCGCTGTTTGTAACCGATGAAATGGAAAAATAAGTTTCCTCATAATCGAATTTTGGATTCAAATCAGCACTAGAAGGAGAATAAGAAAAATATACATAGCTCATTTCTCCAACTTTCACAGAAGCAGATGTTGAGCTTATTCTAAAATAAGAAAGTGCCGGCTCGCTTCTTTCATTATCACCGTCTGCAAAAAAATCACACGAAACAAAACAAAACACGGCAAAAAACACCGCAAGTATAAAATTGATAAACCTTTTAGGGGAGCGCCTCCACAGATTATTTTCCAATAATCTGATTTTAGTTATTTTTTTTAGTTTATTTAAAATCAATAAAAATAACAAGGCAAAAAAAATGGAGCCTCAGAACTGAAACTCCATAAAAATACTGTTATCTCTAACAGCTGGCGAAGCCCCCTAAAAGTCTTCGGATTCAGAAAATATATTGATTTCTAATTTTAGTCAATAGAGATGCCAAAAAGCCATTTAAAACAGCATATTGACAGCCGAGAATGAATCTTTTATTCCAATAATCTCATTCTGAAGAGAAAAACGCGTATAATAATCTGTCATGTCCATTGTCGCATGCCCCACAATGCGGCGAACCTGCTCTGACTCCAGGAAAGTCCTCATAAAAGTTACATATGTAAAACGCAACGAATGAGGTATAAGTCGTCTGTTCGGATCATACACGCCTGTTTCATTCAAAACCCTTTTGAACTGCCGCCAAAGATGCTCTTTTGCCACAGGTTTTTCTCCAGTATGATTATAAAACAGAAAATCGTCAAATTTCCTGTTGTTTTCCACAATGTAGTTTTTCAGCATTGAAATCAGTTTATCTGACAATGGAACAACACGCGTCTTCTTATTTTCATCAGAGCCTTTTTTATTATAATTAGTACGGAATCCATCATTTTTGCAGAATCCGTTCACCAGAAGAATTTTTTCTTCCCAGAATATCTGGGACACTCTGACAGCCCGCAGCTCTCCAACTCGTAGTCCGCAGGAAGCAATTATATAAAATGCAAGAAAATCCGCGTAGTCTTTCCATGCTGCCGGATTCAAGATTCTTTTCAGTTCATCCATTGTAAAAACATCAGCCTTTTTAGTGTTGCGCGCAAACCGCTGGAAATGCGGTTTCTGAACCTGTGTGCTGCATTTCCATATTGTTTCGTCATAAACAGTAACAAAAGTGTCCAGGACATTGTTTTTCCAGGAACCGGAATGATTGTCATCATTCATGAAAAACAGTTCAACATCGCGAACCTTCAACTTCCTGATGTCGCATTCACCAAACTGCTTCAGCATAATCTCAATCTGATAGCGTTTTTGATATAAAGTTTCAGCCGCAAACTTTTTTCCAAGCATAGTCAACCGTTTTAAATGCTGGCTGTCCGGAAGATACATATCACCTGCGATATTTTTTATAAGATACTGGTCTTCATCCCAGATAGAAAGCTTTGAAGCGGTTTTCTCAGCTTCCTGTTTTGTCCGGCAGTTTTTCAGCAGTTTCTGATGTTTTTTTCCCTCATAATCGCGGTAACAAACATACCAGCCAGATTTTTTTTCACACAGATTATAACTATTCATAAAGTCTCCTCAGCTTTTAAAGCTCATTTTTTTTCGCCAACTCATGAATCAATCTGACAAGAATTTCGATAAAAACTGGATCAACTTTTTTCAAATCATTTAAAAGAGGATGCAATGAATTGTCCGTAGAGGAAATATCAGAAATATCCCCGGTAACCAGATACTCAACAGAAACATTCAGAACTTTAGCAATTTTTACAGCAATATCAGCTTTGGGAATAACATCCTTGTTGCTATAAGACATTATGGTGCTGTAATTTATCCCAACTTTCTCCGCAAGATCTTTTAGAAAAATTCCACGGTAAAAACATTCCATTTTCAAATTGTTAGCAAAACTCAACTTTCATACCTCTTTTTTTATATTTTCATATAAAAAAAGAATGAATTAAAGCAATTGAAAAATAGACCGATAAAAAAATATTGACAAAAGTCAATTTTACATTTAATTTAAAAATATCGGGAATCTTATCGAAAAGTTTTGAAAAGTTGTCTTTCCAATCTTGAAAATAAGAAACGATGCTTTGGGATGAATAAAAATTCTTATTGTCTAACTCCATATACAATAAGAAAATAGACAGAAAGAAAATTACCCGGAAGGGGACTTGAACCCCTAAGAAGTTGCCTCCACTAGGACCTGAACCTAGCGCGTCTGCCAATTCCGCCATCCGGGCATAAGAAATGAATAAAAGTAGTTTATCAAAATATTAAATTAACGTCAATACAAATTATTTTATACAGCTGTAAATTCCTATCATTACGCCAAGAAGCATTCCAAATGTCAAAATATAAATCCATGCGGGAAGCGATGTTTCGTGAATGTTTTTTTTTCCGCTGCCAAACTTTCTTCCTGCATGGGCAAAAATTTGGCTCAATGCAACAGAATTGCTGTATGTCTTTTCTGAAGCAGAATTTGAAAAATTGTTTTTTCCTGCAGCATATCCGCAGGAAGGGCAGCCT